>CEAH01062924.1_pt1 | contig 127712 bp, 127 predicted proteins | sample 557571 | NCBI WGS metagenome assembly CEAH01 (sample SAMEA3182092, study PRJEB8094) | gut metagenome | biome: human; feature: gut; material: Stool; isolation source: human stools | place: Canada | collected 2013-11-25
TGATCTGCACAAAGTCTGATCTTGTGGTACGGGATATTGATCTGCTGAAGAACCTTGGACGAGTGACCGTTTCATGGTCGATCAACACACTGGATGAAAATTTCAAGAACGATATGGACTCTGCTTCGAGCATTGAGCGGCGCATCGCTGCTATGAAGCAAGTATATGATGCAGGTATCCGTACAGTCTGTTTCGTATCTCCGGTATTCCCCGGTATCACGGATTTTGAAGCGATCTTTGAGCGGGTAAAGGATCAGTGCGATCTGTTCTGGCTCGAAAACCTCAATCTTCGGGGCGGCTTCAAAAAGACGATCATGGATTATATCGCCGGAAAATATCCTGATCTTGTACCGCTTTACGATGAGATCTATAACAAGCATAACCGCAGCTACTTTGAAGCGCTTGAAGTAAAAGCTGAGGAAATAGCTAAGGAGTATGATTGTCCCTTTGTGGATAATGAAATGCCTTATGGAAGAGTCCCTCAGGGACATCCGGTGATTGTGGATTATTTCTATCACGAGGAAATCCGAGGGACAGAAAATACCGGAAAAAGAAATCGCTAAACAGGAATTTAATCCAGCTCTTTGAACGAGGAAGACCCCTTGTCCGAAGGGTAAGAAGGTGCAACCGAAAAGGCTTAGAGCAATTCGCATTTGCGGAAGGAGGCTTAGAAGATGAAACAACGCACATACATCGCAATCGACCTGAAATCCTTCTACGCCTCCGTGGAATGCCGGGAGCGCGGCTTAGATCCTCTGGACACAAATCTTGTTGTTGCGGATGAGAGCCGGACGGACAAGACCATCTGCCTTGCCGTTACACCCTCTCTCAAGAGCTACGGCATCTCCGGACGCGGACGGCTATTTGAAGTCAAGCAGCGTGTGAAGGAAGCAAATGCCGGACGGCAGCACGACGCGCCGGGACACAGGCTGGACAGCACATCACACTTCTTCTCGGAGCTGCAAGCAAACCCGTCTCTGGCGATTGACTTCATCATCGCGCCGCCTCGGATGGCGTACTACATGGAATACAGCACCCGCATCTATCAGGTTTATCTCAAGTATATTGCCCCGGAAGATATTGTGGTCTACTCCATCGACGAGGTGTTCATGGATGTGACGGACTACCTGAATACTTACAAGCTCTCCGCCCATGATCTCGCCATGAAGATTATCCTCGATGTGCTTGAGACAACCGGCATCACAGCAACCGCAGGAATTGGCACGAATCTTTTCCTCTGCAAAGTGGCAATGGACATTGTGGCGAAGCACATCCCCGCCGATAAGAACGGCGTCCGCATTGCAGAGCTGGATGAGATGAAGTTCCGGCGTGAACTTTGGTCTCATCAGCCCCTCACGGACTTCTGGCGCGTGGGTCGAGGCATTGCCAAGAAACTTGAGCAGAACGGGATGTTCACCATGGGTGATGTCGCCCTCTGTTCCGAGCGGAACGAGGACTTGCTTTACAAGCTGTTCGGCAAGAATGCAGAATTGCTCATTGACCATGCGTGGGGCTGGGAGCCGACCACCATTGAAGCGATTAAAGCGTATTGTCCCAGCTCCAACAGCCTCAGCTCCGGTCAGGTATTGCACTGCCCATACGAGCCGGAGAAAGCAAGGCTGGTTGTCCGGGAAATGACAGACTTGCTTGTGATGGACTTGGTGGACAAGGGACTTGTCACCGATCAGATGGTTCTCACCGTTGGCTACGACATTGAAAACCTGACCGATCCGGCACGACGGGCAAAGTATCACGGCGCGGTGGAGAAAGACCCCTACGGACGGGAGATTCCCAAACAGGCACACGGCTCTACTAATCTCGACGGTCACACATCATCTACGCGCAAAATAATGTGTGCTGTGTCAGAACTCTTTGACCGGATCGTGGACAAGAATCTGCTTGTCCGCCGTATGTATGTTGTGGCAAATCATGTCCTGCCGGAAGCGGACGCGCCGAAGAAAAATGACGGTGCTGTCCAGCTTGACCTCTTCACCGACTATGCCGCAGAAGAGGAAAAGCGGAAAGCCGAGGACGCTGCCTTGGAACGTGAGCGGAAAATACAAGCCGCCACGCTTGCGATCAAAAAGAAGTATGGAAAGAACGCCATCCTCAAGGCGATGAATCTTGAAGAAGGCGCAACCGCGAAAGACCGTAATGCGCAGATCGGCGGGCATAAGGCATAAAGGATCAAACTAATCGAAATTTGCGGAGGTCAAATATGGTGTTCAAAGAAATTGTTGATGATAAGATGCTTTATATGGACTTATTGCTGCTGGCAGATGAGCAGGAAGATATGATTCACCGCTATCTTGAAAAAGGAACCATGTATGTACTTGATGATAATGGCGTGAAAGCAGAGTGTATCGTTACCGATGAGGGAAACGCGATTCTTGAAATCAAGAATATTGCTGTAATGCCAGAATATCAGGGCTGCGGTTACGGAAAAGCCCTAATTAACTTCTTAATTCACCGATATACAGGGAAATACTCTATTATGCAAGTAGGGACAGGAGATAGTGCGTTGACTGTTCCGTTTTATGAGAAATGCGGTTTTACACGCTCTCATTGCATCCCTAATTTCTTTACTGACCATTATGACCATCCGATATTTGAGTGTGGTGTTCAACTTGTTGACATGATATATTTGCAAAGGCAGTTATAAATCCCCGGTTACATGGAAGGGAGATGCACAATACACATGAGCAATAGGTACGACGAGATTATCAATCTTCCTCACCACATCTCCAAGACGCGACCACAGATGCCGATGTCAGATCGAGCGGCGCAGTTCGCGCCCTTCGCAGCACTCACCGGATATGACTCCGCCATCAAGGAAACCGGGCGTCTGACCGACGAAAGGATTGAGCTTGACGAGGAAGCTCTGACTGCATTGGACATGAAGTATCAGCTTCTTATGGATGCCTTTGATGATGCACCGGAGGTCACCATCACCTACTTCCAGCCCGATGAGCGGAAGGCTGGCGGCAAATACATAACAGCAACTGGCGCGGTCAAAAAGGTTGATGATTTTGAGCGGCGGATCACCATGCAGGACGGCACGAAGATTCCGATGGATGACGTTCTAAGCATTGACGGAGAGTTGTTCTCATCACTGGAATAATGTCGCTTGCCATGCGACCAAACGAAGTAAATACCGAAGTACAATATGACTGTAAGGTGAGACGCCAAGCAGTCATATTTTTTATATACGGAGGTACTGAACATGAGAAGGAACTTAACGGAGATCGTATTCATCCTTGATCGCAGCGGCTCGATGAGTGGTCTTGAGACTGACACGATTGGCGGCTTCAACGCTATGATTGAAAAGCAGAAGAAGACTCCTGGCGAGGCACTGGTATCCACCGTGCTCTTCGATCACCAGCGCATCGTGCTCCACGACCGAGCCAAGATTCAGGACATCAAGCCGATGACAGATCAGGACTATACCGTGCGTGGCAGCACAGCTCTTCTGGATGCCATCGGCTTCTCCATCCACCACATTGGCAATGTCCACAAGTACGCCCGCGAGGAAGATATCCCCGAGCACACCATCTTCGTCATCACGACAGACGGCATGGAAAATGCAAGCGGCCACTACGACAGCGACAAGGTCAAGCAGATGATCGAACGCCAGAAGAGCAAGTACGGCTGGGAATTTCTGCTCCTGGGCGCCAACATTGACGCCGTCGAGACTGCCCGCGCCTTTGGTATTGCGGAGGATCGTGCTGTCAACTATCATGCTGATAGCAAGGGAACTAGGCTGAACTACGAAGTCGTTGGCTCCGCTATCGCCGGTGTGAGATGTGGCGCACCCATGAGTGCCGACTGGAAAGCCGATATTGAGGCTGATTTTGAAGAACGCAAGAGAAAGAAATAACCGTATCGAATTCGACACGGTTAACTCCACCTGTTTAGCGGCACCACGCTCGTGGCGACGCTTTCATTTTGCTGCATGTGCGAATTTGTTAGTATCAAAATATGACATAGTTCTATTGACACTTTCTGCTGTTCTGATTATAATGATATTGAAGATTAGAAACTGGAGGTTTGCAATGAGAGATTACACAATGTACGAAAAGACTCCTGTGATGTTTTCTGGCGCAGAGCGAAAGTTTGAGATTATCATTGATGGTAACCGCTATATCGTTAAGTTCCAAAAGAACTCTGAGGTTGGTTTGACCTTCAATTATGTTTCCGAATATTTGGGAAGCCACATTTTCCAGTCGATTGGTATTCCAGTTCAAGAAACTTTCCTAGGAACTTACGATGGTAAAAATGTCGTCGTTATGAAGAACTTTCTTGAGCCGGAGGACGCCCTTGTGGCCTTTAATGGCGTTGGTGAAAGCTCTCTGGAGCGCGATAAGGAACTCTATCAGTACACCTATGAGGACATCACAGCGATGCTGCGGGAGAATATGAAGTCCACCAATGTTGAGGAAACGACCGATCGCTTCTGGGATATGTTCATTGTAGATGCATTGATCGGTAACTTTGACCGACATGGCGGGAACTGGGGCTTTATCAAGCGGGACAACAAGTATCGGATCGCACCAGTATATGACAATGGTTCCAGTCTCTACCCGAAGCTGAACACCGATGATAAATTGGAGGCCGTCCTTGCTTCTGAAGACGAGATCAATGAGAGGGTATTCAAGTTCCCGACATCTCACATCAAGGTGAAGAATCGAAAGAGTTCCTATTTTGAGGTTATCAGCAGTCTGCAGTTCGAAGCCTGCAACGATGCATTGAAGCGGATCGTTCCCCGCATCAACTTTGGCCGTATCAACACAATCATCGATGAGATTGAAGGAATATCCGAAGTGCGCAAGCATTTCTACAAAACAATGTTGCAGCAGCGGTACGATAAGATCCTCATGCATGCATACCGTCAGTTGTAACATGGAAAGGAGCGGCTCATGAGGCCCATTACCCGTTATTACGATAGTCAAAATGAATATACAAGCCCTTTGTCAGGTAGTCCCTACTACCGGAATAGCGGCATCATTTATGCTGTAGATCGTTGTGGCAGCAAGTATGCCGTGAGCCGCGTAGATTTCGAGCGCTATGATGATCAGAACTTCCAGTATATCTTCTCTCCTGAATGGAGCGTGATCGACACCCTTCCGGCATCCATCTTTCAAGGGATTCCTGGGCTGGATATGTCCATGCGCCTGGAGAGATATTATCGTGTCAATATGACCCCTTACTTCATTTCCGAGCGAACCCCCAGCGAAGGTCGTGAGGACCTCTGGGAACTCCTCGAAGCGGTTGGGCTGGACTACTATGATCGCTTTGAATGGTTGCTCCGAACCAATATGCGTTGCGGAACCGACAATCTGATCGTTGAACGAGCAGAAGAAGCTCGACACATTTCCTTCGAGTCTGTTAAGAGCCTCCCAGATAATCTTCAGCCCAGCGATTGCGTCGCCATCAAGGGTCTTCAGAGCATTGCAACAACCCCGCATCAGCTTCGTAAGAACCTCCTACAGATTCTTAGGAGTGGGGCTGCAATTTGGGATGAAGCCGAGGGCCGGCATCTGAGTGAAGCAGAGTGCAGCTTACTGCTGAACCTGCTTATGCTTCAAGAGTCTATGGAGAACAAGCAGAATAAGAAGCGCCATCAGGCCGGTGTCGATCGAGCCAAAAGTGATGGGAAGTATGTTGGGCGAAAGAAGATTGCCGTCGATAAAAATCTGTTTCGACAAGTCGCAGAAGACTTCCGTGCTCATAAAGTATCCGAAGAGGAGGCAATGAGTCGGACAGGTATCGCCTCAAGATCAACTTTCTACCGACGCCTAAAGGAAATCTAAACCTGCATACGAAAAGAGGGCTCCTGCGTATTTGAACTGCAGGAACCCTCTTTTATTGATGTATACTGTAATCCGGCACTGTCAGATATCTTTGTTGCCGTAGTCTAATCGAAGCACAAAGCGGTTGGGCAAAACAAGCACCTTCAGCGAGACAAAACTGCGACATTTTCACGACATTCCAACACGGGAGCCGGAACATCCGGAATTCTGCCTAGTCCAGAATCCACCAATAGTCAAGTAGTCGCCGATACTGCTTACCCTTCATAGGTAAATCAAGCGCTCGGCGAACGCGCTTGCTGGTGAGCTTCTTGAGGAGTTTCTTCTCCTTGCTGCTCCGTGGATACTTGATATAGTACCCGGAATGGAACAGCGTAGAACCGTCAAAGGACCAATTCACAAAGGGGCCTCTAGGGATGTAGTGATGGCTAATAGCCTGCATTCGCTTGTCGCTCTTTCGGACCCCCATCTCTCTTCGGTATGCTGGTCCCGCTTGTCTGACCGATCGTATGTAAGCCGGCTCAGTCAGCAATCTCTCGATTTGCTCGTTTAACTCGATTTCTGTCATAGGCTTTACCATTAGGCACAGTACGGGTGACGGGAGAGATGCCATACCAGCTACCGCGCTGCTTGGCATGATGCTCCTTTTGCGCCTTTTTGCTCTGCTTCTTCAGCGGCACGAGTTGCTTCATTTGGAATGACACCTCCGTTTTCCTTGGCTGCGGTGATCTTCTTCTTGAGATCCTCACAGAATGTCAGATAGTCTGGCTGACCACACAGGAGCATCTTATTAGGAAGCTCACGGATGGCGGCCAGAAAGGCATCTACATCGTGCTTCCGACATTTGCACATGATCACACGATATGGGGCGTCCGGACACACAAATTCCGGGCCGAACCCGACTCGCACTTTATGCTTGATAAACAGCTGATCTGCTAGGTAGTCAGCAGTATCAATGATCGCAAAATAGCGGTAGAAGAGCGAGAACTTCTCGATCGTCCAACAGCAGTTTTCGTTGTATTCCTGGCTCACTTTGATCCTCCGGTATGTGACAATTTCTTTACAAAAGTGATTTTGGTGTTGCTTTTTCGTCGGCCATCGATTACTCTGAGATATTCCCTTCTGGGAAATCTTTCTGATGGAGGCGATTGCCATGCACATGAAGCAGTTTCCGGTCATTGATCCTATCGCGACTGGAAAGAACATCATCCGTCTTCGCGCAGAGCGTGGGATGAGTGTCCGCGACCTGCAGGCATACTTTGGTTTCGAGGAGCCGCAGGCGATCTACAAATGGCAGCAAGGAAAGAGTCTGCCTTCTGTAGATAATCTGTATGCTCTCGGCGCGTTGTTCGAAGTACCGATGGAAGACATCCTGGTATCTCGGACATCACAACTGAATCTGATTATTTGTGAGCAGCAGGCCGTAGCCTGCTGCTCGCCTCTATTTATGGGAGAACTGCTCCGACTATCACGGATACGGCAGAGAGCCAAGATCGCTTAGACCATTTTTGCCAAGGCCATGCGCTCGCTGGCTCCATGAGGAGCAGAGGTAGCATGCCTCGACGTATTAACGGCTCAAAGGCCAGCAGTATCAAGATAGGAAATCTATCTATATTCAACAGAATAGGGAGATGTGAGGTGGCAAGGTCGAGATTCGGCGTTAGCGTATTCACGTTATAGTGAAACAGCGTTGGGCGCTGATGGATGGGAAGACGGTTCGTAGCATCCGTTAACGAGACGGATCATGTCTTCTTTTGGAGCTCAGAATCAACCGAGCGGATAGTTTTGATTTGCAGCACTATAGTTCGTCTGCAACTGAACCGGTCGCCACGTTCTCTTCTTCTGCCGCATCCGTGATAGTCGGAGCAAAGTCGCAAAGGCTTGGTCAGCTCAATGCGGACATATGCGCTTCAAAAGCCTCCGCAAAAGTCTCGTTCACATCGAATGGAGCTTCGTACTCTACCGGGGTGTTGACCAGAGCGGCATCCAGAGCGGCAGAGGTCTCATCGGACTTCTTGCTCAGATCAGCGCACATCTTCCGGATCTTATTGCGATCGAAATTGATGGTGGTCACACGTTTGACATCGCAGCGGTAGGAGACCTGATTCCCCTCGTTGTTGAACCGATAGCCGATTCCTCCATTGGGGATCAAGACTTCGCCATTGCGCAGGCTGGCCATGTGACGGAGCAGATTAGCAATCTCCTGACGCTTCCCATTGAGGCTCACTTCGCCATCCAGGCCAGCGCCAAGAGGCAGGGACGCCTTCGCCTGATGGATTGCGGCGCTCAGCTTTTCCCGCTCGTCCAGGAGGAACAGCAGGAATTCTGCCATCTCGGTGATATTCTCGCTATACTCGGTGGAGGGGGCCTCCATAGTGACCTCATCCTCCACCTCTGCCATGACCTTGTGGCGGAGATAAGTGTTCTGTACCTTGGTAATGTTGCCATTGTTGCCGAGGATGCTCTGCGCATCGGCCATCATGGACTGCAGCTTATTCTGAAAGCGGAAAGCTTCTTTGAGATTCATATCGCTCACTCCTTGTTCTTGTCGTTGATATCATGATAACCCTGTTTTTTGAAGTTGTCATTGAACTGCTGGTTTAATAGCAACAAAAACAGAACGAGAGGGTCAAAGCCTCTCGTTCCAATATGCGGGACTATTTTCCAAGCACGATCGTTGCTTCCCCGTTGGGAGAGATATCAACACGCATGGTTTTAATGTACTTGTCATAAAATCGGTTCTTCTCTGCGGTCGTCATGTCAGCTCTGGTCGCTCTACAGGCCTCATCCAGAATATCGCGAACATTAAGGTGAAATGCCTGGTCGAGTTTCTGGCGAACCTCGCGAAGTACTGCCGCAACCTTGATATCATTACTGTTACCAGTACAAAAATCGTCGATATAGCAATAAGAAATGCCGGCATTGATCAACGCATTTTTGATGGTCGGACTGCATTTCTCGCTTTCTACCATCACGAAGAACCGAACCTCAGGCATTGCCGAAATCAGCCCCCAATAGTCGGAGTCGCTGGATACAAGAATGAACGAGTCCACATTGTTCTGATAATACTCACGGCAGGTCCCGGTGGTCAAACGAATGTCAACAAGTGACTTGTTTTCTTTGATGCGTTCGATCAGGACATGCTCAATTGGAATTTGGGTGAAGCGCTCCAAAATCTTCCACGCCGATGTGGTATGAATATCATCATAGAGGATGATTTTACAAATCTTATTGAGTAGTGTTTCCTGATTAAGATTGTTCAAGGTTGCGTACAGTTTGTAGGGATCGGAGTTTTCACAATCCACCACAACGACGACGCGCTCACTCTTGTCCAGGAACTTGTATATACCAGCCTTTGTGAGGTTACCGGCATCAGACACTTTGCTCAAGTCTGTGAAATAATCCTCATTTGCTTCATATAGAAGCGAAACAAACTTCTTGTCATTGTAGAGGATGTTGCCAGAGTCCATGTAGGACCAATTGATATAGACTTGGTACGGGTACTTATTTTTGTTGGCGTAATAATCTGCCGCTGCTGCCTTGATGCCCTTCTCGTTGAGGCCATCCGGCATGAGGAAGAGCTTCCGGACATATTCCCACTTCAGCCATAATGGAAACAGCGACTTGCAGTTGTTGATGCGGTTGCTGATATGCTTATTGATATCTACAATATACTGGGCAGGCAAAGCTCTGGATCTAACAATCGTAATACCATCCTGCATGAGTTCGTTCAGACTATCCTGCGGAACATACTCTGGAAGCGAGTGGAGATTGCACATATCGAAACGCATACGGTTATTGATGGCTTTATAATTGAGTTCCAAAGCCGTTCGAATCATGCAGAGGTTGCGCACGATGCGGGCATTCTTGTCTGCGTGTAATTTCTCATACCATTCCATCTTTGGTGGTTCATATTCGTTTTCAAAAATGCGCTTTTGGACTCCGATTAAATAAGCCACCTTTGAAACAACAGTATAAGTACTGCTCTCATAGGCGGTATATGCTTTTCTCGGGTTCCGAGTCGCTGCATCATCGCATGCCTGGTTATTCATAAAAGCCCCCTATTCCACGGGTCACGGTACCGCTAAATACTGCAAAAGCTGATGTTTCTTGCATTTAGAATACCATATTCAAGGGCTTCTGTCCATTGGTGCCGATAATTAACTGACCGTGATACTGGTCTGTCCTTCGTTCTCCCACTCAAAGAGCTCGGGCAGGGCTCGTGGCGCATAATCGCGAGAGCGAGTGCCCGCAATGCGAGCTGATGGATCGTTCTCCACAAACCGCTCAGGGCGCTGCTCTAAGATGAAATCGATCCACGCGATTGCATTCTTGCACTTGCGCCGGCGCACACGGGCATCGTGAAGCAGTTTATAGAGTTGGTATCCATGTGAGGGATCCAGGTTATAGAATTCCGCCGCATGCTCGATGTCTTCAATCTCCAGCTCCGCCTTCCGCTGGCCGGCCACCAGTGTTTCCCTCTGGCTTTGGATGGTATGAATGAAATCGCTGAAATCCTTCAGCCGTGTCAGGTAAAATTCAGGCGCCAGTAGCTCCGGCTGCAGATCAGGATTTTCGGGATCGGGGTTTGAGATGAAGATGACCTTATATTTCAGGTTTTTCATCGCCTTTGGCAGCAAAGAGCAGTATTTCTCTGCCGTCTTCTTATTGTTGAATGTATGCGCGCGATCGATATAGGCAGTGGTGATCATCTGATTGTTGCCGGTAATCTCCACATAGCTTTTTCCATTGCTGATAATCCAGGGCATATTTGATCCTCCTTCGTCCGAATAGAAACAGTGGGCGCACATGATGGAAATGCCAGTTCTGGGTGTTTGCTTCCTTGCTTTGTTTTAGAGGGGGAGAGTCAGCCTAGGCCAGTTCATTTTTCTTCTGTGACATTGATCATGTCCTCCTATGTAATTATTGATATAGAGCCATCAGGTGGTTCTAAGGGCGCGTAGGAATTGTGCACGAGCCTCCTGCGCAGTCTGTTGTTTCACTCCAGCTTTCAAGTATTCAATGGCATCATTCCACTGGAAAAGTGTGTATTCTGCTGCGTCAATAGTCTCAAGAAATGCGGCTAAACGGCACCTACCGTCAGTGGACAGGAACCGCAGGTCAGAGAGGTATTGTACTTTCATGAAGGTTGCTGCTTCATCAAGTAGACATGGAGTGTGATTGGTCATATCGGAGTTCCTCTTGCAGATGCAGCGAGGTCGCACCCTCTTTCTTTTCATTTGTGCCATATAGTTGGGAGGCATCGAAGTGATCGCAGCGAAACATCGTACCATCGGACATATAGATTTCCGCTCTGCCATTGGATTCCATCTCCACACGGATAATGTAGCTGGTGTTAACAATCGCGATACCGAGGTTGATAAATCTACCCATGTTTGACATTCCTCCACTTGTTTTGGGATAGAAGGCCGCTGCCGTAGCAGCGGCCTTCGTGTTTACTTGGTTGGAACGAATCCGATAAAACCGGTATGGCCTTTATTGGCGATTCGCTCGATATCTTTGTCCGTCGCAAAGACGAAAGGCTCAATTTTGCCGTCAGACATCAGCATCACAAAAGCGCAGGGGCAGATTTCGCTGTCGCCATCATCATCAAGATAGACAGCGCTGACGCCCTGGCAAGGGATAATGGAACGAATGGAGTTGTAGTCATTGACTTCGTCGTGAAGGTCGATCTCACTGTGGAAGTGCTGACCATCTTTGGTGAGGATGATGCATCCGCCATCTTCCTTGGGAATGATGCGGGCGATCATGTCGCTGTTCAGCAGCTCGCCTTTGGTACCAATAGGTAAAAACTTGCTCATGATAATACTCTCCTCATGTTCAAAAGATCAGCCCCGAAGCGTGAGCTCCGGGGCTGGCGGGGGTTATAGGAAACGACCTCTCTCGAGATCAATATCCGGTCTTGGGAAGCGGGTTGTTGTTGAAGCGACAGACGGTGGTGACCCAGGTGGCCTTGGCCGTCTGCCACTCGTTGAGGTACTGACCACCCACATCAGCTCTGTTGATGATTTGGTAGCCGTTGCTCACGGTGCCAATCACCTGCACACGCATGGTGGGCTTCACCACGGACGCAAAGCCGCTGGGCACGGTGCCGAACTCGAACCGGACATCCGTGACATACTCGCCCTGAGCAAGGCCGAGGGTTGCTGCATTGAGGCTCAGAGAGTAGTTGTTGGAGGTCAGCAGGTTGCTGGCCAGAGTCCGGTAATCGCTCAGATTGGTCTTGAAGGTGACCTTGTAATAAAGCCTCGCATTGTAGGTACCGGTGGTCACGCTGATTGCGCGTGTGGCATCGGTCGGAATACGGTCATGCCAGAAGAAACTGTTCAGCGCAACATTGGAGGTGTTGCCGATACCGGAGAAGTCATAGCTCATGACCTGTCCGGGCTGTACCTCGCGGTTGCCGGTCTTCTTAATGGTCACGCCGAGATTGGCGGACTTGTTGTAGGCGGAGAGCTTGATGATCTGGTTTGGATACTCGATCTCGGCCTCCATCTTCTCACTGCTGAGCTGATAGTACTTGGGTGCGGACACCTCCGTAACAAAGTAGCGGCCCAGAGGCAGAGGATCGGAAGCGGCGACGCCGCGTGCATCGGTCACAATATAGCCCACGACCTTACCGGAACGGGCCTGCGTGATCTCAAACACCGCGCCTTCCAGAGCAGAGCCGGCGCGCTGGCCAGTGACGAGGTTATCGTCAGCACTATACTTGCGGACCTGGATCTGACCGGTTACAGCGCTGTTCTCCCATTCGATCTGCGCGCACTTACCCGCCTCAACATAGACGGTTTTGTACTGCTCATCGCGGATGTAGCCCTCGGCCGCCTCCAGTTCACGGATATAGTACTTGCCGGGAGTCAGCTCGTCATCAATGTAGATGTAGCCATCCTGATCCGTCGCATACTCGCCAATGGGATTCTTGCCTGCATCGTACAGGACGAACTTGACACCATAGATACCCTCGCCGGTAGCCGCATCGACCTTGTGGATCATGATCGACGCCATGCGCTGATTGGTGATCTCCACCGTGGTGGTCTCACCATCCTTGACGCAGACATTGACGGGCGTGGCATCCAGCTCGTAGCCCTCGGCTGCCTTCAGCTCGGTGATGGTATACCATCCATTCTCCGCATTGGGGATGCTGATGACACCGTTGCGGTCAGTCGTGTAGGTGCCAAGGATCTCGCCGTTGATCTTCCGAACCTCGAATTTGACACCCTTGATGCGTGCGCCGGTATCCTCATCAGATTTGATGATCTGGAGACCACCAGCAGGTCTGTTATAGAAGGTCAGCGTCTGAAGATCATCGGGATCGATTACGACGGTCTGGGATCTGGTCTCTTCATCGATCACATAGCCGGAGATGGTCTTCGTCTCTGTGACGACCAGCGTGCCAACGATGCCGCTGATCAAGATCTCACCGTTTTCGTCCGTCCGATAGATCCCGTTGGAAGACAGCTTGCCACCTTCATCAGGCACATAGCTGCCATCGGCGTAAGCCACACGGAACTCAACGCCTGCCAGAGGCTTGCGAGTAACACTGTCCAGTTTCACAATGCGCAGGCCGCCGAGAGGCTGATTGCGGAACTCCACCGTCACAACCTCGTGGGAGCGCACTTTGACGGTCTGTGGCGTGTCGTCCAGGACATAGCCGGATTTTGCACGCACTTCCTTGATGACCAGTGTAGTGTTGGGATCAAGGCCATCGATCAGAATGGTGCCGACGCTATCGGTTACATACTTACCGTTTCTGTTGCCCACGACGGTGCCGTTGGCCTCTGTGACCATGAATTCCACATCGGACAGAGGCTCGCGGGTAATTGCATCAATCTTTTTAATCAGGACACTACCCTTGGCCTCATTCCCGAAGGTGACGGTGATGACATCCTGTTCGTTGCCACTCAAATATACCGTCTGAATATCGTTTTCGCTCAGCACATAGCCGTCTGGTGCGGAGATCTCCTCAATGACATAGGTGCCAGCCTTCAGACCTGTGAGGATGAAAGTGCCGTTGGAAGAAGTCTGACGCTCAGCGATGACTGTGCCTCCAGTACCGGAGGTGCCGCCAAGGAACCGTACGCGGAACCATGCACTCTGAAGAGGATCACCGGTGCTGGAGTCTACCTTCTTGACGATGATGGCGCTCAGGGGGGTGTTCTCAAAAGTGACGACCTTGCCGCGCCCCGCTTCCACATAGACCTGCTGGGAAGTGGGATCTTTGATGGAATAGCCCGCAGCAGGCTCCAGCTCGGTGATGGTGTACCAGCCGTCATCCAGCTTATCGATGAAGAACTGACCGTTCTCATCCGAGTAGTAGGTACCAAGATCACGAATCTCACCGGTAGAGGTCTTATCGGAACGGAAAGTAACATTGAACTTCGCACCCTTAATGGGATCGCCGGTAATGCTGTCGATCTTATTGACTGTCAGGGTGGGCTTGGGATAGTTCTGGAACTGGACGGTGCCAGTCCTGTTGGGAAACAGCGTGATCATCTGATGTGCTTCGTTGAGCAGATAGCCATCGGGTACTGACTGCTCCCAGATCTCATAGACACCGGGCATCAGCTTTTCCAGATAGCAGCGGCCATTCTCGTCAGAGGTCACGGTGGTCAGTGTGGAAGAATCCACACGCTTGACGGTAAAGGTCACACCGGCGACAGGCTTTCCAGTAATGGCATCAGTTTTTAGGATCTCCAAATTGGGCATCCGATCATTGGAAACGACCAGTTCGCTGTTCTGACCGGGGAACAGCTCCACATGATACTCACGGGAGTCCTTCACATATCCTTCCGGAGCATCCATCTCCACCACGGAGTAAATGCCGGGTTCCAGATCGGAGATGTTGATTTCGCCCTTGGTGTCAGTTACGCGATCTAGGTAATGCGAGCCGTCCTCAATCCGCGCAATTCTGAAGGTCGCACCAGCGAGGCCGAGGCCGCTGTAGCTATCCAGCTTCACCAGACGGAAGCTGGGCTTCTGGGTGTTGGTGAACACGAACTGGGCATTTTCGTTACCGTTAATCTGGATGACACGAGTGGCGTCATCAATCAGGTAGCCATCCGGCGCGGCCTGCTCCGTCACCTTGTAGGCACCAGGCTCCAGATCGGTCAGGTCGATCTCGCCATTTGCGTCGGTGGTGTACTCCTTGGAGAAGGTGCCACCGACAAGCTCAATACGGAACCGTGCGTTGGGCAGAGGCTCCAAGGTGGTGCTGTCCAGCTTTACAAGATGGATACCCGGCTTCTGATCATTGAAGAAGATTAACTCCAGAATGCCATCGGAGCCTTCCAGCTCAATCTGCTGAGGTGTGGAATTGATGATGTGAGAGGAGTCGGTAGCGACTTCCTTTACAAGGTAGGTGCCGGGTTCCAGATCGGTTAACAGGATCTCGCCGAATTCATCAGTCTGGAAGGTGCCCAGAGACTGTGCATCTTTGGAAATTTCAAAGGAGATATTGGGCAGAGCCTCGTGAGTCTTAGAGTCATACTTGATCACACGCAGGCCGGGTTTCTCCTCGTTCACGATAGGAATTTCCACAGTGTCGCCGGAGATGACGGTTGCAGTATAGACTTCATCGGATTTGATATAGCCGGCAGGCGCTGCGATCTCCTGGATGCGATAAGCGCCAGGCTTGATCTCGGTGAAAACAGCAGTACCGGCATAATTGGTTTCTCCGGTATATACGGCACCGGACTCAATGTGCTCGATTCGAATCGCGGCACCGGGCAGCTGCATACCGGAGTCGGAGTACTTCTTCACCATTAGGTTGCCATACGGAGCATTTTCAAAAGTCACCGTAGCCTGCTTGCCGTACTCAACTTTGACATTCTGGGCGGGTTCCTCGCTAAGCAGGTAGCCATTAGGGGCTTCGCGCTCATAGACGGTGTAGTTGCCGGCCAGAGTAAGAGGAATAACGATTTGGCCCTTGGAGTTGGTGGCAAAGGTTCCGACCGATGCGCCTTCGGGATCAACCACTTCAAACATCGCGCCCTTCAGGGGGATGGTCGTGCCTTCCTCGTACTTGAGGATTTTCATGCTGGTCTCGGTGGGTTCCTCTTCAGGGGTGTCGGTGTAGTTGCTGTATGCCGTCAGAGCCAGAGGCGTGGTCGGATCGGTATCGCACATGTAATTTTGCAGGTTGCCATACTTGTCCTTCTCGGCGCACACAGCGTAGTAGATGGCGTACTTATAGACATTGGTACGAAAGCTCAGTTGGACGCTGCCGCTCTGTCCATCGACTGCGCTGGCAGGATACAGGACCTTGAACTGTCCGGCATATCCCTTTCCGGTGGCCTTGGTGGTGATGACATCAATTTCCTTGTTGTCCATATCAACGATCTTCGTGCCGGCAGGAACCGCAGAGGGATCGCTAAAGGCAACATTTACAGCGTAGTTGCACACCCAGGTTTCAGAAGTGACCATGAAGATCTGCTGGAGATATTCCTGACCATTGATGGTTGCAGGATAGGCGGTCTCCTGGTCGGCTTCCACCGTGACATTAGGAGAAAGGACAGTGCTCCATACGGTGCCGCGACGGTAGATATCCTTCACGGCTGCCAGCATCTTATTGGCACGCTCCAGCTCCACTCCGGTCAGATTGGGGTTGACCTTCATGTTGTTGATATCCCAGTTGGGCAGCAAGTACGCCCAGAGCGCCATTTTGGTCGCATAGTATGCCTGATACTTATTCTCCAGCTTGAGTTCGCTCAGACTGCGATGGGGATAGCCATTTGCAATGATGCCCATGACTTTGGGATCACTGCCGATTTCGTTGGCGAGGTACTTGATGCTCTCACCGGGAGCAACAGTCTGAGGTACACCCTTGATATTGGGGTTGACGCAGTACGCAGGGATTTCTTTCGTCTGACCGTTGCGATCCACATAGTTGTAGTAGGTATAGATCAGCTCACGCACTCTGCCGTTGATCGACAGGTAACTGAGCTTCTGCTCGCCGTTGTAGATGTTGACTTCTCCAAGCGCCTCTTCGACAGAACCGGCTGCCAGAGCTGTGCCTGGAAACATACCAAGCATCATGACAACTGCGAGAAGCATCGAAACAACTCGTTTTTTCATTTTGATTGACCTCCGTGCTTATTATCGTGAATGCATAAAGCATTCTTGGGTTGGATCGGTATGGAAAAAGGCAGTGTGCGTATTTCAGCACACTGCCTCCGCAGGGAACAATATTCAGTTTTCATTTTACGGAGATGTAATATTCCGTGTACTGGAAGGCTCCGTCACAATAGACATCCCATGCCTCAAAGGCGTACTCGCCGGGAGGGCAGGAATTGAAAAGTTCGACGATCTGGTCGGAACGCCAGGGCCAGAAGCTGTTGGCTGCCACGCTTTCGGGAATAGACAGCTTCACGGTCACAAGAGGGCTGCCATCCGCTCTGGTTACGGGCTTTCCGTTCTGCCAGGTCTGCGGATTGTCGCCGATGGCGTTATAGAGGGTGTACTGCATGCGACGGGTCTCAAAGAGGTTGCGCACGAACATGTACTCCTTACCACCGGAAGTGAAGTGGTTCGCCTCGGGTTCGGGCAGAGTCGGCTGATCCAGCAGGCTCCAGTCACAGGTGGGGTCCGGCAGGGTGTCAGTTTCCTGCGTAGCGAACATACTGTTCTGGTACTTGCTCACATCGGTGATCTCATACACATAGCCGTCGCTGCAGGGGATCTTGTCGCCCGCCTTGGGCTCGGGCATGACATCCGCCTGTGTGTAGTCAGCTTTCTTAGCTCCCACTGCCACGCTCTGCGTCTTCGCGGGAGCTGTGCCGGTATACGGCTTATCGCTCTCAATCTGGACACAGCCGTTGGTGCTGTCCCAATGAACATTGAAACCAACCGCCTTGCCGATATCGCGGAGCATCACATAGTTGTTGCCGTTGATAGCGTATGCGGTCATCTTCACTTCCTGACCATCGACAAAGAACCGATGGCTGCTCAGCTCAGCAACGACGCCGGCCGCATAGGCCACGGAGCCGCCAAAGAGCATGGTGCCGACCAGAAGACCGGCGATAAAGGATCCGATTCTCTTCATTTTCTTTCACCTCATCAAGTGTATTCCAGCCACTCTCTGCGGGGGAAAGGCGTAGGGATGAATTACTGATTGCAGTAGGCCTGGAGGCCACGCAGGAAGATGTCTTCCTTGGTTGCCCGCCTGTTCTTAACCAGATCTCTCATCTGGTCATAGGACTCGCGAGGCAGGCGCAGCCGAATGGCTACGCTGGACTCGGTGGGGATGGGCTTGGTACGACTCTCACGATTGCGGGGCTTATTGGTTTTCATAGTGTTCCTCCAGTTCATTTATCGAATCTCTACTGCCTGCACGCACAGACGCAGAGAGGGCTGGTTAGCGATACAAGTGATCAAGGTAATTCGGTTATCTCCCATCTCATTCAGATACGAATAGTCGGTATAGGAGATGGACCCGACAAAAGTCACTTGGTAGGTCTTGGTGCCGATCGCGGTCTTGTACTCCACGATGTCACCGATCTTCACATTCTTCAGCTTAGCAAAATAGGCATGGCTGCCACGATTGTGGCCGAACAGACCAATGTTGCCGGTATAGATGCCAGACGAGGTATAGTGACCAGCTCCTTTGGACATTGAGCTGTCAGTAGCGCCTTCATACACCTTGCAGCTCAGGCTGACACGGTCGATCGAGACTTTGCCGATGCTGCCATCTTTCTGTTTCAGATCAGTAATGGTGACAGAGGGCTGATACGGAACTTCGATTAGGCTGCCACCAGAGATGATGCTGGAATTGCTGAAATCGGACTCCGGATATACAGTCGTTGCGGATCCACCGCTCAGGCCATACTGGATACCGCTGCTCAGATAGGGGTTATTGAGCGAGGTCTCCAGGAACTCCTGGCTTAGGCCGTACTGGATTTCTGGAATGTCGTAGTCGATCTGGTTGCGGGCACCGTAGTTGTAGCCGGCATCATACAGATCCTCGTAGTTGGTGCTGCCGTAGTAGACGGGATTGGCCGAGGTTTCGAACGAGTAGTCTGCGGCACTGGCAGAGCTCGCCATGCCGAGGGCCATAGTCAACATGCAGCACAGGGTCAAAATGCGTTTGAGTTTCATACGGGTTCCTCCTCAGTATCGGATTCACCTTCCTGAGAGCCAATATCGACTTTGAACCAGTACGAACCGTTGACCTCACCAACGGTGTGCTCGACAGTATTGTCATAGCAACGGATGGCGATGGTCTGGCCGAAGAGCTTCTTTGCGACTGCCTGATCCACTTCGATTGCGATCACACCTTCAGGAATATCCTTCAAGCGGTCAATACGCAGCTCGGGATTCTTGGCCTTCAGATGAAGCCGGCCGCATTTTTCATATTCGTTGCCTTTGCCTGTTGCTTTGTAGACTGTAGTATTCTTACGAAGCGCGAGGCCGAGGAACAACAGTGCGGCCAAAAGGGCGGTTCCGCCGATAATGGAGATCACCAAGACCGCACCTTTGAAGGTGGGTTCCGCTTTCGTCGGTTCAATCTTGGTGCCCAGGTAGGTTACGGTATAGAGAATGCTGGAAATACCAGAGGATACGACAGTGCCTTTGTATTCGGCGGTCGTAATATAGCCAGTTGCGACGGTAGAACTGGCAGAGCCCGAATAGGTGGCTACCGCAGAGTAAGTTGCCGGGACGAGCTCATCGCCGACCAGAGCAGTACTCTCAACGCTCCAAGTTACATTGGAGAGGCTCAAAGTTCTGCCATTCTTCTCTACGGTCTTGTCGATGTAGGAAGAATCATTTCGGTCGAGGCCGGTGTAGTTCTTTGTCGCTGTCACAGTATAGGAACTGCGCTTATAGCCGGCTGCCTCCGTTTTGAGAGTGCTATGATCGAGCGAAAGTGTGCCGGAGGAGACTCCGTCATCGTACTCGATCGTAGGTTTCAGCTCAGCAAGGATATCTTCGAGGTTCTTACTTGCGGTTGTGACAGTGACAACCTCGGTATGTGCGTTCTCTTCCTGGTAGCGCTGCTCTTCTTTGATGATGTCACTCATGGAGTACAGGAAGCCATCATGCTCGAAGTCCTCTTCATAGAGATCTGCAGGGTCCTGGTCGGGCAGGAGCGTATAGGTCTTGATCGCGAGCTGCTGCCCGTTGAGATTCTGATAGGTCACATCGTCCGGAATGTACGATGCTGCACTTGCTCCCACCGTCATGGACATGGCAACGACGAGAACAAGCACCAAGGAAGTGATTTTTTCCTTCATGGATCTTGATCCTTTCTGTTCGTGGGTGTCATGCGACCGGGTTAGTCGGATGATCACCGGTAGTAAGGCGGCCTTTGCCGCGCTTGTATTCGCTGATGCATTCTTTCAGCATGGCAAGGAGGTCTTCGTAGGTCAGATTCATCGAAAGCCAGAGGCATTGCCGGTACATGTAGATCATGCTGTCATCTGCCAGGAAGACGGAGTGCCAACCTGTGACCGAGTCCAGATTCAGTTCGTTCGCAACGCCATACATCTGATTGGCATTGATGTCAGCGAACAGGATCTTGTCAGCGACAATGATGGACATGATGGGATAGCTTCGAATCATGGAGACAAGGACGACGCAGTCGATCTCGTCGTCCTTGTGGATGGCGACATAGGTGTCACCATGCTGCTCCACAATGTTGAGGCAGGACCGGATGACCTCCCTGCAGTGAGCGTCAAGAGCATCTCGGCTGCTGGGAGTGTATTTCATAAGGTTACCTCAATCTGGTATGGCGTTTGATGATTCTGGTGATGAAGCCCAGCGCGATGCCGTTTTCCTCATCGACTCCGGTGACACGGAAGCTGACCGTATCCAGTCTGCTGGGCATGTCGATGGAACGATAGAGCTTAGTCTTGGCATTGACGCCCACCTGAAGGCGGACGAAGAACACGCGGTCTTTCACGCCGGTAACGACACCGAAATAGTTGGAGTTGGGAGTGATCTTCTCCAGGGCTGCCCGATCGGGATTCTCAGATGCCTCTTTGATGGAGAGGTTGACCGAATAGACATCCCGCTCCTCGTTGTAAGAAACATCCATGACCCTGGCAACGACCAGGTCGCCGGTGGAGTGCAGATCCGCAATGTCAGAGAACCATTCCCAGGAGACATTGCGGGCATAGATCTCAGTATCCACACCGCAAGCTTCCACCGTCATGGTGTTGTTGCCGACACCCAGAACACGGCACGCCATCAGGATACCGGGCTTTACACGGCCGGTGGCATAGTACCGCTTCTGACGCTGCAGCATGGCCGCCTTACGGGAACCCACTGCCGCACGATTGCGGATATCCACGGCCGCTGGGATGAAGTCGATGGTCGCACCCAGCATACGCCCGATCTGGATTCTGACAGATCGAGGAATGGGATCCTCTTCAGGCCATTCCGTCAACACCATCTCACGAATGGGGATCAGTATGCGGAGGCCTTCAAAATCAACTGGGCAAACAGGAAGACCATTCTCGGTCTGAATAATGCCGCTGCTGACGATGCCGGTCAGGATCTGCTGCCTGCGCGCTGCGCCGGCAAGATAGCCCCACTTGGCGTCTTCGCTATCCTCACGGGTAACGCCACGCTCCAGATCATTGAGTTCAAGCAGGTCATCACTGCCTTGGCGCCGGGGTGCCTGAGGGGGCACAGGTTCAGAAATAACCGGTTCCTGAATGACCTCTTCAACAGCTTCAGTTACTTTCTTCTTAGGCATTTGTTCTACTCCTTTCCTAGAAGATGTCATCCGCATTCACAACCTCGCGCTCAGTGTTACGGGCTGGCTTCGCAGGTGGTTTCTTCTGCCGATTGCCGCTGCCCTTTTCCACAGGGGTGGCCATGGATGAGGATGGTGAAGGGCCGGTTGCAGATACAGAAGAAGCCTGGCTGGACTTCCAGTCAGGCTCATGCAGGATCGCTTTGCGGCTCTTCAGCTTTTTATAGTCCGGATGCAGGGAGTAGTCATAGCGCTTGGCTCGCATGACTTTCTGACCTCGAATGAAGATCAGAACTTGATCCGGGGGTAAACGCAGGACCTCATCAGGGGTAAGCAGTTGACGTCGGCCAAGTGAGTTGGTCTTGCGGAATCTTGGTGTGTAGTTGGTGATGTGCATGGTATTGAGTTCCCGCATTGTACCCTCCACTTCAACGGAAGCGGTACCAATGCGATCGCTGAAGTACTCCGCCGTAAGCATATCGGTACAACCCAAAAACACCGTGGAGTCACAGGCGCCGAGGATCTCCTGCCATTGGTCATCTGGGTATCGGTTGCGCATCTGACCTACATTTTGGAAGAAGACCGCTACCGAGCATCCGCGTGACCGGATGGTAGAGCACTTTTTGGTGAAGTCAGGGATCAGGCAGCAGTTTGGAAATTCGTCTAGCACGAACTTGACCTTAGTGCTCAGCATACCGCCTTCGCAGTATCCATCTGCATAGCGAATCAGGCGGATAAAGAGGAAGCTGAAGAATAGAGAGCTGAGAAAATCGAAGGTGCTGTCCTGATCGGACACAATGCAGAAGTAGGCACACTTTTGCTTTCCCGGAAGTTCCAGATCGATCTCGTTATAGGAAGTGATGTTCCGCACCTGCTGCGCCTGCAGTACAGCCAGTTTGCTGCCTAGGCCAATGATGACACTGGTTCGAACCGTGTCGCTGGACTGCTTGAAGATGGCGTAAGGTGCGGCTGCCGGGGATGGCGGAAGGAGCTCACCAGTGTACTGGTTCACATGCTCATGGCTGATACTGGCCATGATGTCGGATAGGCCCTTCTCCGTCTGTGTATAGAGCAGATCGTAGACTGTAGCCAGGTTGCGTTGTTCCGGGGGCATTTCCAACGCCACATACAGCACCAGCGCTTTTAGCAGATTGAGCTCAGCGTTGTACCAGAAAGCATCTTTCGAGTCTCCGCTGGTGTTCTGCAGTACGATGTCGGCGAATGTCTGAGCCATCAGCTCGCTGGAACCGACTTCGTTGAGGCAGTTCCACGAATCACTATGATCCATTTCAATTAGGTTGAAGACCTTAACTGTGTATCCATTGTCTCGAAGGTATTCGCTCATGGATTCATACAGTTCGGATTTTGGATCAGTAAGAACCAGGCTCTCACCACGTTTCACCGCTTGGAGGACCAGATTTCGGGATATGGATCTGGATTTGCCTGTGCCCGACGAGCCACATACGGCGAGGTTGGAATTGAGGCGTGTGTTTTTGGGGAGTGTGAGGATTTGACCATCAGGTAACATGCCAAGGATATCCTGCTCGGTCTTCTTCGCACTTGTCACATCAAAGCAGGCGCTTGCCTCCTTCGGTGACATGAAGCTCGCTGTGCCGTAGCTACCAGAGCTTGAGACAGTGAGATTCCGATCGGAATCGGTGACTCCGTTTTGGCCCCATCCGATCCGGAGTCCAAAAATGCAGATGAGTACAATTCCCACCACTACCACACCGATGGCAATCAGGCCTTCTGGAAAGTGGAATATGGATCGAAAGACATCTGCAAGCTCCAGGGATGGGAGACCTGGGGAGACGCTATAGTCACTGCCGGCTGCCTTCCATGCGTTGATGTTGATCATGAACTGGGCGATAATACCGGCAATATACAACACGCATGGGATCAGGACAGCAAGGCTAAGGGCTATTTTCAGTTTTCTTTTTTCCATGGTTGCTCATACTTTCTACTGGACGCACTTCGATGGCCGGTCCGACAATTCCCTGAACCGTCTGAGCCTGGTAGTCGAAGCAGAGCATAATGGGACTTCCACGGAACCCTTCTGGGATCGGACGGATATCCGATAGTTTCAGGAGATCACATTGATAATTCAGGATGACCGGTTTGTCGTGTTGGACATCGATGGCGTCATACTCCCGGTTGGGAGTCCGTGGGGGGTGGTAAGGTGCAAGGATGGCCTGGTTCAGTCCCAGCGCCATGTCCGGATTGAGGATGATTTTCAGGAGAGAATCACCATCAGGGTTGTTGGTTAGGAAGAGGCACTGGGCGAAGAATGTGGAAACTACAAAGTACTTGTTGCCAAATGGTTTTGCACTGTGGCACAGGCGCTGTGCCACGCTCATAGTAGAGCCGATCACGACCTGATGGATCGTGGTGACGCCAAAGCCTCTGGCCAGAAGTAAGCTCTTCACAGCTGCGGCGTAGTTCTCCTCGCTGTTCTTCATCCAGTACATCCGTGTGCTGCCGGTGAAGTAGAGGAAATAACAATGCTTCCCCTTGACCACAATACCAATCGTGCGGGAACTCTTGGAAACGGATTCCGGTGAGTACTCCTCGATGGCGACTCGCAGTTCGTGGGAAGCATAGTAGTAACACTGGGTTGGATCTGGGGTGATTGCGTTTGAGGTGCGCTTTGCCGGGGACATCAGGGATGGCTTTTGTGAGATCAGAATCTCTGCATCGGCCGCATGGGCCATGACCGCACCCACGGCGATCGCATGGAGTCTCAGGATCTTATCGACCTTTGATGGGTACACGCGCTCGGAACGATTGATCCGAGAATAGATCATGGCCACTGCCTCAGGATCACTCTGCGCCACGTAATCAAATCCCTTCTGCGTCAAGCTCAGAGACCTAATCACATGCCGCTTATGCTTCCTGCGATAGAGCTTCACATAGCCCTCTCGAATCGCCCGATACATCACTCTGCGATTCCACTCAGCACCACCACCGATACGAACTGCCAACTGTGTCGGAAACTCAATACAGTACCCGACGAACCACAGCAGTTCAAGCAACCGATCGTTCTTGCAAGTAATCATAGGCACTCCAAATCTTGAAAACAGTAAGGCTGCCGACAGGCTGCCCGAGGCTGCGGCATGCATTGCCGAAGTTGCGCAGAAACTGACCAAGCAAAAAACACCCAGCCAGAACACCTCACTCAAATCACTACCTATTTCTGCAGCCCCTGGGTGAGGACAGCCCGAAGGCTCAAAATCACTACCTATTTCTGCCTCTCATTCAAAGCAGGAATTGGTAGTTGATTTTATGTGGTTTTTAGCCCATGTAGAGAGGGTCTCGGGTCGCATCAGATAGAACTCTGTGCAGTCTCGATCAGACACCTTTGTGGCCTGAAGTACCGTACACAACAGCCCGCTGTCGTTGGTCAGTAGCATAGACTCGATCACATCCAGATATCTCTTGGTTTCGATGTTATCGTAGTCTCGAATGCGCCGCTTACCGAGTGCCTCATCGTAGTTATGGACAATGCAGATAGCACAGCTTCCGAACCGTTCCATCGGATTTTCCTTGAGGAAGTCGAGGAGTGCATAGCGCAGAGGGCGTGTCAGAAACGCCTGATTATCCCTCTGGTTTCGCTTCGGTAGGATTGCAGGCACTGTGATTTTGAGCCAGTCATGGGTCTCATCGATCCGAATTCCAAGCAGATCAGCCACCTCACCGTAGAAGTGTGCGGTATCATCACGGACCGTTCGAGCCGTGAGATTTCGCAGGGAGACCGTGGAAACTTCAGCGTTACGAACCAGGCTGAACAGCTTCTGCTGGGGGTTAAACTGATCCATGCGCTCCAGATTATTAGCTATCTGGAAGAGTTCATGGCTGATGCCGTCATAATCTGAAGCGACTTGGCGCATAACAAGGATATATTTGGGGTTTTCCATCGTGTAACCTCACATCTTATAGATTTGCTCAACACCATTCGGGCCGACTAAGATGCCATAATCGTTGACCAGTCTGGGCTCTACCTCATCCAGAGTGCTCAGATCATCAACAACGATCAGGCGGACTGTCGCTTCCGCAACCACGGTGCGAGCTGCGTTGATTGCAGGGATATTCTGCTTACTGCCAGGGATCAGGTCATAATCCTTGGCCGCAGAAGAGAACGATAAAATAGCCGGAGGGTCGCTTGCGCAGAAGTCCAGCACATTGTCTCGCATTTTGATGAATGCCCAGAATACCATGACAGATTCAAGGGCCTTTCCGTGGTCCAGCGAGTACCTACTTGTGGTAAGGAATTGGCCGTCCGGCGAAAAGTAGGCCAGACCCTCTCGCCGGAGTCGTGCGAGGATCTGGCCATAGGAACGATTGCTCAAATGATTGAAGAGCAACCGCATTTGTCGCTGTTCAACGACCCCGAAGATGGTCAGCAGCCGAATGATAAAGGCCACTTCTCGATCTCGGGCAGCATATGCAAACTTCATTTTGCTCTCCTTTGTGTAGACTTAGGAAACCGCATAGTGTAAAAGATCTTTGCTGTTACGCATAATGTAGAGCTAATGTAAACGACATTCGTGGTGTGTTTTCATAAGTCAGCATTATGCGCATTTTGAGCCATCTTTTCCTGGAGGATTTGATTGAGCTCCATGCGGTCTGTAGTGATCAACTGCTTCTCCAGAGGGGAAGCTTTGAAGGAAACGGTGATGTGATTGGAGTTTGTTGAGATTAGGCCCTGACCTCGCTCAAAACGGGTAATCGACATGATCTCAGCATCTGACAGGTGGAGGATGCTCTGCACTCTTCGGGCTTCATCGTCCTCCAGATTCAAGATGATCTTCGTCTTGGCAACATTCAGGATGCCTTTGCCAAATCGGCTCCTGTCGAGGTCGCCGATATCCTGCGTAGCAGCAACAGCTGAGCCGCCATAGCCACGGATGATTTTGAAGATTTCTTGGACCCATTCACCGGCCAGCGCCTTTGCGTTATTCGGGTTACTGGTATCGTCGTCTCCAATCAGCTCCCACGCCTCATCAATGAAGATGGCTTTCTCCTTGGTGCGATCCTCCTTTGCCTTATCCCAAACATAGTCCAGAGCAACGAACATACCCACAGGGAGCAGCTCGCCGGTAAGTTCGGAGATGTCCAGTACGGTGTAGAGGTTATCGAGTTGAACATTGGTGTGTTGGTTGAAGGTCTTAGCAGAGCCGTTGACCAGACGATTGAGAATGTTGCCCAGGCGCTTCGTTTCCGGAGACTCCATGAGGATCTCATAGACATCTCCCAGCAGGGGCATCTCGCGATATCGATCCGGGTGGTCTGGGTCGATCAGAGACTCGTTGTTGTGAGTAATTCCTTTTTTGGCATAGGTTCGAATCAGAGCCTCATCCAGAAGCTGACGCTCTTCATGGTTGATATCGGGGATCAACAGAGAGAAGAAGATGTGCAGCTGCTGGATCTTTTTTGCCAGAATGGAGTTCTCGTTGACAACGCCATCGATCAGCTGATTGGCACTCAAGTCTTGCTTGCGGATCTCACAGACATTGATGCACTGCTTGGAGGCAGGACTGATGGAGATAAACTCTCCTCCGATATTGTTGCATGCGCGCAGGAACTCATGTCCCTTCAGAGGCGCGATAATAAATACCTGCGTACTTTTACGCCTCATACGCAAAGCGATCAGCTGGAGCGTGAAGGTCTTACCTGCGCCGCTTGTTCCAAGAAGTACCATATTGGCGTTTTTGTAAACCCGGCTATTGAAAATATCCACGATGACCAGGCTGTTGTTATGCTGATTAACACCGAGCAAGATGCCATTCTCGTCACTCATCTCAAACGAGGTGAAGGGATAGCAACTGGCCGCAGAGGATGTCAGCATATTGCGCTTGCTGGCCTCGAACAACTTCTTATCCAGCTTACAGAACGGTAGGATCGAGAGAAGCGCCTGTTCCTGCCTGAAGCGGCAGATACGAATGTCCATATCCTGTGAGATCATAAGGCGACGCACTTCGGAGATGCGCCACTCCAGGTTCTCCAGAGTATCTGCAGTAACCGTGACCAGGGTGTTGCAGTAGTAGAATTCCTCGTAGTTCGCAAGACCTTCCTTCAGGAAGTATCCGGATCGAATGGCGCTTTCGAAATCATCGAAGTCCGTATTCGTGTCCGATGTATCCTTGAGTCGGCTGCGGTTAATTCGGATCTGCTGACCCAGCTTAGCCTGGATACGCTCTTTTGGTTCGCGGGAAAAGAAAAAGTCCACATCGATGCCTTCGCCCGCATTGACGAGAATGCTCGTCCAACCGGCGACTACTCGGGGGTTATACCCATCAGATGGTACGATCAGATATGCATGATAGACACCATCCATGACGACATAGGACCCACGGGTCAGGTCAATGGACTCAGGTGCCAGCACACTTTTGAGTGGTACAGGAACCGAAATGTCGGTGTCCTTCCGCGCTGCCTGCAGTTCACGGACCCGCTTCTCAACGGGCTTCACTTCGCAGGTGGCACGATTGAAAATGGTGTAGAGGACTTCCATAAGGAAGATGTTCTCATCCTCATGAGCGACAACGGCATTGTCACAGTGCAGATAGTACTGACGCGCTGTTTGAACAGCGGTCTCCAGTGCAGATACAATCTCTGCGTATTCCGGCTTACGATTGGTGACTGCCTCATACTCAAAGATCACAAGGAATCTGCGGGTAATTGCTTCTCGTGAGCCAATTGTCTGGATAAGGCGATAGTAGTCCAGTTGGAGATCCCGGCACTTGGGATTATCCTCTGCCTCCATTTCACGCTCAATGGTATTGAGGTGCTTGCCGATATCGGCCTTCTTTGTCAGTACCTTGATTTGGATTTTTATGGGGGAAATCTTCATCCAGCTCGCGAAGCTGGCAACGATGTTCTTCTGCTCGGAAATGTTGCGGAGCAAGAAGTTGATCGGCTCCACCTCAATCACACGGAGATAGCAACCATCTGTAGTCTCGATAATGCCGTTTCGGATATCTTTGACCGGGATGAAGTCCTCTGCCTGGAGGGGCTGCTTTTTCTTTGCAACTGATGATTCGTGCTTGCTTGCTTTATGGGGTTTCTTCACAGGTTTGCGCTTTTTCCGCTTCTTGGGGTTCTCCTTGATCTTGATCCCTAACTGCTCGGGCGGCTTAGGTGCCGACATTCCCGACACAGCCTTCACTGGTTTTTCAGGTGCCTCTGGAACCGGAGTGTCTGATCGGTATAGTGTTCTGCGATGGATGAGCCAACGCACCCAGTTAACAGCGAACTCAGAAAGCGAATCACCTTCAAATCCAATCACACCAAAGATTCCAAGTGGCAGAGACACCAGGCACAAAATGATGATCCGTGTAGTAAGGGAAAAGGGCAACTTGATAATGGGGACACCTGTTAATAAGACGAGCACGCAAGCTTCAATCGCATTGCGTGCTCGAATCATGCCGCCAAATAAGCGCCCACTTGTGAGAAAGTTTGGTGGGATATAGTAGACATCCCGATCTTCATTCGGTTTGCTCATATTTGGCCTCTATTCTGTTGTCAGTTACCGATGATCCAGAAGGGACCACCAGCGCCAGCACTCTTACTGGCTTCGTTGAGAATGATGGACAGATCCCAACTCTTCTCAGAGCGTTGATAACTTGCAGGATCTGCAACAAGGATTTCTCCGTCAGCTGTGCAGTCGCGCAGCACAATGAAGTGTCCGCTGGAAGTGAAGTGTCCCTTTGTCATGATGGCGACCACGAGCTTTCCATCAGCTAGGGCATCAACGATGCGCTGGGGCTCTGTTGCCGTACAGCCCTCTACACTCAATCCCCAAGACTCAGCAGCACCGGGAATTAAAGAGTGGTACGAGCCGTTTCCACTACACCAATAGCCGTTCTCATAGGCCCATTGTGCCATGTGAGGAGGATCGACAGTTTCGGATGTCAGACTGGACACAACGATGGACATAGCGGTAGGCCCACAGGCGTAACCGCCAATGGTGTCTGTGCCGTACAGTTCGTACTTCCAGCGTTCGTCCAACTGGTTGTAGTAGACCACCTGCGTCTCACCATCTGAGAAAATGACTCCGTCATAGGAAAGTCCCATGGCAGAGAATTCGGTTTCACTCAGGCCCTGGTAAACACCATCGCCCAACAGAACGGTGAGGTTTTGCGCATACTGGCTTGCCAGCAGCTTCTGGTCATCAGACAGGCAGAATACCTGATCTGCAAAATAAGCCTCGCCATTATATGAGATGGTGTAGACTCGGATGGTCTCATAAGTCGGCTCGGGAGGTTCCTCGGTTGTGGTGTCAGTCGCAACCGTTTCCGTGCTCTCTGCTTCAGGCTCAGAGGGGACTTCTCTCACCTCGTCTGTATAGGTGAACGAATAGAGTTTGTCCTTGCTTGCTGCAAGCAGGCTCTCCATATCATCCTTGGAAATGGAGGTCGCGTCAGTGTCTTTATAGGCACAGTACTGGGAAACGATTGCATTGACGTTAAACACCACATCGGAACCGAACGGATTATTGACTTCCTTACTGTTGCAGCCGGAAGCAGCGAAATCACTGTCGATCCGTGCCAGCACATCATTGAGTCCCTCAGAGAGGATCATGCTGATACCGCTGTTTATATCCGCCAAGTTCTGCACCAGCACCGTATCATCGGAAATCCCGTTAGGAGTATCAGTGCCATCGCCAAACAGGGATCCGAATATCACCGAGGGCAGCATGGCAATAATCAAAACCGGAAGCAAGATGACGGCTACGATGGGAATGGTCCACTTCTTTGAGGATTTTGCGGCCTCAACGGCCGCCCCATGAGCGCCACCAGTTGCGGCACCCTTTGCGATGCTGGCAATGGCTTTACCGGTTTTCGCAGCGCCAGCTACTGTGGATTCAGCAGATGACTGTTGCTGTCTGTTCTCTTCACTCATTAGACTTTGTCCTTTCTCTTGGGTACGGGCGGCATTTGAGGAACAATGCGCTCCTCATACCGAATCTTATCGTCACCATCCTTATAGGGAGTCTTCTCGACAGTCGGCTGTGCATATTGCCTGTACCAGGAAGAGCCATCTATCGTCTCTACGGTATCGTAGGGGCCGGTAGGAGCCATATACTGCTCAGTGCTATACATAGCGAACTCCCGTTCAGACTGACCATCAGGAGCAACTTCGTGTCCTGTGATGCGGCCTCCGCCAATTTCGACATTGCGGAATGTGGGAGGCGAACTGGGAACACCAGCCCCCTCGCGGACAGTGCCGGGAGATGGGGCCGTGGGGGTGGTCGAAGCTGTGTGCGTAGCAGTTGTGATCACGCCGGTCAATGCGCTTCCTTCAGAAACTGGTTTTGCTCCCGCAGGAGAGGGAACCACCGGGTTGGGGGCACTGGGGGCCGCCCACGGTTGAGTTTCGGGTGGGATAACACCGGCTGCTGATCCTCCATCGAGGGTGACAACATCTTCGCCGTTCATTGGGGTAGGCACCGTGGGAATTGTGACCGGATCATCCGTTTGTATCTCACTCGCCGCAGCACTTGAGTAGCCAAGATAACTGGTCAATGCTTCCGACGCCTGTTCTCCGGTGATCGAACCGACAGAGGATATATCTCCCTTTGCAACAGCTCCGATCACACTAGTTGCGAACTTGCCCCCGCTTGCTAAGCTGGAGCCGAACATAGCACCACCAATGATGCTGCTAAGACCAGATCCGGTACCTGTTGCACTTGATGCTGCAGCATTACCCACAGCTCGTTTGGTGACCCCGACAAGGCCGTTTCCGCCACCGGTAAATGCTGCGCCGGCTGCCTGACCACCATTGTGTGTACCGTGCGAGGAGTGACGATTAGAAACCGTGCTTCCAAATGCACCTGCAGCAGTGGCGATACCACGGCCGGCTACCATGAGTTCTGCCAGCATACTTCCTCCTGTCCTGCCAACATTGACTCCCAGGGAAGCCATGAAGCTATCGATCTTCTGACTCACTTTGAGAAACCCAATGGCACACAGGAACCAGATGAAGATATTGCCGGCAACTTCTTCTCGACTGGACGCTGCAATGGCACTTTCCACTTCACTCTCATCGATGGCAAAAGCAGTTGTGGACAGAGCACAGGTGAGCAGCACGAGCACAAGGATTGTAAATATGCGTTTTCGCTTCATGTCTACCTCCTCATATGGACAGCGGATTGGCAAGGAAGTTGCCAACCATGCTTGTGAACAGGCGCAGGCACCATGCATTCATGATCAAAAGGAAAAGCTGACCACCAAGCATTCGGCACCACGCGCTGAATACATTAGATGTGCTTTCTGACGCACCTGTCGCAAACGCAATGGGCGCCGTATAGATCAGAACTCCAACAAGGATATATCGTTCCGCTGCCTCAAACAGGAGCTTGATATAGTTCCAGGCAATGATGATCACAAGGATCAAAACAATAAGGCTCACGGATCCGGAGGCGAGGCATCCGACTATCACCGTGAGCACGCTACCGAAGTTGGAAAACTCAATGGGAGGTAGTGCTGTATCAACAACCCAGCCATATGGTGTGCCGGCGATTCCCAGGATGAGCACCATGATCTGATCGGCAAACAGTGCCAGAAAAATGAAGAGGATAGACTTGATGGCGAGCTTGGTAGGGTCCTCCGCACTAAGGCCCACACCAAGCCCAAAGTTTTTGAAGAGCTGCCACACGAGGTTCAAAAGGATAAAGCCAACAGCGATCGCTACAAAGACTTCGTAGAGCGTCTCAGCGGCCGGAAAGTAACGCAAGAAAGTGCTCATGTCACAACCCAGTGCTCCAAGAACGGATCCTGTGACCAGGTCCAGCAGGTTCATGATCTGTGTGGCAATCCACTCAACAATGCTGTCTAAGATACCCATGTAACACCTCCTGCGTCAGATCAGAAGCAGCCCAACTCGTCGTCGAAGCTGCTCTCAGGCAGGAAGTAAGCCGCTGTCAAGCACATGGCGGTGCCAGCGACGATACCGGATACCAAACAGATGATGCTTTTTTTCATGTCTTGTTTCTCCTTTAAGGCGTCCAAGTGCCACCGGCGAAGAAAGGCGTCACATAGGCCATGATAAAGCCAAGGCTATTCAGGATAGCCCAAGTAATGATGATCCGCTTCAGCCAAGCACGGGACTCGTCAACCGTCCGTCCGGATCTGGAGAAGTTCATCAGAAGAAGCGCAACGGCAGCCGTAACAACTGCGGCAATGGTGCTGATGCTGAGGATTTGCGTATACACATCCTGCATGATCGCACTCGCCTTCGTCCAAATGGTATCCGCGGCGAAAGCACGAGTGGAAAACATGCTCAGCATCGTAGGCATCACAAATGCTATATACAGTCCACGACCAACGCTTACATTTCTGAATCGCTCCTGCAGCTTCTTGACGACGGCAGGTTTGTTCTGATTCATACTGGGAAGTCCTCCTTTCAACTAGAGCCGAAAAGAAAAGCCAGGGGCTTGGGCAGTGCGACCCAAACTCCTGGCTTATGCATGAAAAATGCCCCCGGCAGAGCAGAGGGCCGTCCATCGATGAAACTTTTCGACGCTATCATCTTAGCATTTATGGAATACAGATGCAATTAAGCAGGACTTCAAATACAGTTCGGAAATAGTTCAATTTTAGTTCAGGGCAGAAATTGCTTGATGATTTCCATACAATCACGAGCCGTATAACCCCATAAAATGCGGTCTATGGCTTTGATCGCCATATTGAGGTAACTGTGATAAGTCACCATCGACATTTGGAAACCTATTCGCTCGAGCGCTGCAAGGATCGCTTCACGGTTGGCCAGCTTCCTCTCCGAGAAGTAGGTGAGATAGAGGATCTGGTACATCAACTCCCCATGATCCGGATCCAGCCTTACCGTGTTCAGCGCGTTTTTGATGATCTGGAGCATATTCTTGCTCCGTATGACCGTGCGTGCGTATCCTTCAAGCTTTGAGCCGGATAAATCAACCCCAGCAAGCTCTGCATTGACCTCCAGTGTGGAAAGCCGGGTGCCATGTTCCATCTCCATCCTGACATTCATGTCAGACTCCGAGATCTGGATCGCATAGGCCACCTTGCGGTATTGCTTGAGCAAGTACCTGGTGTTGTGATACTTTTCCACCGGCTTGCGTTTCATCGGCTTGTCCTCCAGATGATCTACGCCAACCTGAAGGCCAGTCTCAATCTCAGTCTTCAACGCTTCCTTCTCAAGCGCAAAGACGGGTGTGCTGTCAGAGGTCATGATTTCATCTCCTTTCCGAGTGTGGATTCTTTGGGCGGGTCACGACTACTCTTCTCCTGTTCAGACATCTCCCAGTCTAAAGAACTGTAGAAGACTAATGGAATCTGCCGAGCAAAAAAAGAGGAGCGAACCACCAGAAACACCTGTATTTTCAAGGACTTTCTGGCTTTACCTATTGTTTTCTCTGGCGGGACGCGAGACTCGACGCTGATATCGAGTTTGCTGTCGTCTGCTTCCACCACATCAATCGCCTTAGCAATACCAATGATCTCGCCAATCCTGCTTAGTTCGAGTTCCTCACAGCCTTCACCGTAGATCATCTCACGATAGCGGCACATTGAAATGACAGAGCCGCGTGAGCTGGAAAAACTCACACGGCTGATAATTCCATATTCGCCGGCCTTCAACATGAAGCGTCCGACTCGGGACTTGGACCAGCCCCAACGACGAGCAAGGTAAGTATATGAGAGCAGCGGCATACCTCGCATATTGGAATAATAGACAACTGGCATATACTCAGATCCTCGCACTTTGGGGTCATTCAGGATTGTGTGGAGCCACATATCCATGATGGCGTCCAATTCACTGAATACAATTCCGACTTTCTTTCGTGCAGTCTTCAGAAGCAGTCTGCCGACAGGCAGCGGGAAGAAAAAGAATCCCGATCCTTTATAGCTGTAATAGTTATACTGTAGGTGTGTGCAGTGCTCTTTCCAATCGGCAATCGTGAAGCGGAGTATTTCCTTTTCCTCATCCAAGATCTCAAAGGTAAGGAATCCATGATTCTGGAAGTACTCCATCAGCTCAAGCGCCTGAGTCTTGGAGTGGACTCGAAGGATTCTGGGCAATGCCCCGAGCTTGCAGATCCACTGACCCGGTGCCTCCATATATCGGTCACCATTGATCGCGCGTTCATTGGATCGAAAATTAGCGTAGCTGAAGAGCGCCATGAGACTGAATAGATGGACAGTTCCTTCGTTCCGGAAATCCTTGTGATCATTGAAGTGTCGGAACCACGGCTTATAAACTCTTACCTTCGGAAAGCACACCAACTGTTGTTTTTGTGTGCAGCTCATCTCATACACCTCCTTCCTGACAGAGTTGTAAATAGAGTCGATTCCAAGTCCCCTGGTCAGGGGGACACAGGCATTTCAGCCTCGGCCCATGCTTGTGGGTGCGTCGTCCCTCGGTTTGAGACCTAGCCGGACGAGTGTACCATTATTTTCCCGTGCTGTCGTCGCAATGGAGCTTGACCAGGCCCCTTTCACTTGCTCATAGTGGCTCGAACACGGTGATGTCTTGGAATCGTATTCGGTTTTCAAGGTACAGTGCTGTGGTAACAGGTTGAGAGTCTGCGGTCGGCAAGTCATAAAACACCTCGAATGCACCTCTCGTAATGAATGTAGAAAAGGCACCCCTTTTGACCACCCTTCAAAAAAGAAAAATTTCCCCATCGACTAAAATAGGCTGATGAGGTATTATGAAAATGCATTGAAAACAAAAAAAGCACGCACCCACCATTTAAGGTGAATGCGTGCAAATGATAAGTCGGGAGGAAGCTTTGATTTTGGACTAAATCAGCATACTCACTCCATAGAACCGACTGTATGTCTATTATAGGTCAATCCTCGGCCTTGAAGTCGATGGCGGGCGAGACGACGGAATTGGCAAAGCCCGTGATCGGCACGAGCGTGCCCGCCCCCGCGAAGCGGGCGAGGGAATTATACAGGTTCAGCCCCGTGGTCAGCGCCGCTAAAAAGATGAGCGTGACGGAGGTCGCGGTGCCCGCGTCGGCCTTGTCGAGCCCGAGGGACCTGTAGCCGTCCAGAATGAGCTGACCGAGCACACAGATCGCGCCGCCGATCAGAAAGGCGAGCGCCGTATCCTTCCAGATGGGCGACTTCGGCGCCCTTTCCTTGATATACGCCTGATATTCCTGCGGTGACATATCCATAAGATCACTCCTTTTGGCATAGCATTTCCAGCGGGAGTATTTTTATCCATCGTTGCCTTTCCCCGCAAAATCGGCTACAATGGACGCGAGGTGATACCATGCGCTCACTTGGGCTTTACATCCACATTCCGTTCTGCAAGGCGAAGTGCATTTACTGCGACTTCTACTCCCTGCCGCGCGCCGAGGGACAGATGGACGCTTACGTCTCCGCGCTGACCGCGCAGCTCGCCGCGTGGCGGGAGCGCACGGTGGACTGCACCGTAGACACCGTTTACTTCGGCGGCGGCACGCCGAGCTATCTCGGCCCCGACCGCCTGCGCCGCCTTCTGGACGCGGTTTTTCAAAGCTACCGCGTCGCCCCCGGCGCGGAGATCACGCTCGAGGCCAACCCCGACAGTGCGCAGGATATTTCCGCCCTGCGGCAGCTGCACGATGCTGGCTTCGACCGTCTCTCGCTCGGGATGCAGTCCGCGGACGACGCGGAGCTGCGGCGCATCGGGCGCGTCCACACGCACGCGCAGACCGTCCGCGCGGTGGAGAACGCTCGCGCCGCGGGCTTTGACAATTTGAGTCTCGACCTCATCTACGGTCTGCCCGAGCAGACGATGACGCGCTGGCAGGCAAACCTCGACGCCGCGCTCGCGCTCGCGCCCGAGCATCTTTCCTGCTACGGGCTGAAGGTCGAGGAGGGCACGCCGCTCTTTGCGCGGCGCGAGCGCTTCACGCTGCCGGACGACGACGCGCAGGCGGATATGTACCTCTCCGCAGTCGGGCTTCTCGCGCGGCGGGGCTATGAGCAATATGAGATCTCCAACTTCTGCCGCCCGGGACGGGCGTCCCGCCACAACAGCCGTTACTGGACGCTCGCGGAATACCTCGGCTTCGGCCCCGGCGCGCACAGCGACTTCGGCGGCGAGCGCTTTGCGCTCGCGCGCGATCTCGACGCCTACCTTGTGGGACACATCGTCTATTCCGAGCGCTCCGCGCCCTCGGCGCGTGAGCGGGAGACCGAGCGCGTCATGCTCGCGCTCCGCACGACCCGCGGCGTCGCCGCGGATACGCTGCCGGAAGCCGCGCGGCGCATTCTCCGGAATTGTGAAGCCCACGGCCTCGCCCATCTTTCCGGCGGCTTTTATGCCCTCACGCCCCGCGGCTTTCTGGTCTCCAACGCCATCCTTGTCGATCTTTTGGAAACAATGGAGCTTTGACGGAACTTTTTTCCGCCTTTCTTCGTCTTTACTTTTAAGGGCCGTCATGGTATAGTAACGTTATGTCAACTTTTGCTGTGCAAAAGCATAGCAAAAACAGGTATGTGCCGTATTTCAAAAGGAGATCATTATGAAAGCACTGTCCCGCAAATGCACCGCCTTTCTCTTATCCCTCACCCTGCTGCTGACGCTCGCGCCGGGGGCGCTCGCCTCCGAAGCGCTGGGCGACGACCTTGACCTGCGCTCGACAACGCTCAACCGCGGCGCCGAGCTCGGCGAGGGCACGTTCTGGAGCAACACCTTCTCCGACCTGCGGCAGGAAAACTACGTCGTCTACACGCCGAACACGAGCGTGACGCCCATCGTCACCTACGGCGATTACACCACCGCGACGAGCACCGTCTCCGCCGCCGCCAAGCGGCTGGAGGAGCAGGGCCTGCGTGTGGTCGCGGGCATCAACGGCGACTACTACGATACGCTCAACGGCGCGCCGCTCGGCACGGTGATGACCGATGGCGTGCTGCGCGTCGCCTCTGCGAGCAACTATGCCGTCGGCTTCCGCGCGGACGGCACAGCCATCCTCGGCGCTCCGACGCTGGCAATGCAGGTCGAGAGCGCCAACACGTCCTTTTCCATTGCCGCCGTCAATCAGGTGCGCTACTCCTACGGCGGCATCTACCTCTACACCTACGATTTCAACGCCCGCCGCTCCACCGGCACCAACGCCGCGGGCTATGACGTGGTCTGCTCGGCGGTCGACGGCCGCCTGAGCATCGGCGAATCGCTGACGCTCACCGTGGACGAGATCCTGCCCGAGGCCACCGACACCGCCGTGAGCGAGGGCAAATACGTCCTGACGGCGAACCTCCTCTCCGGCGAGGAGAACCTTGCTCTGCTGCGCGCGCTTGCGGTCGGCGACACGCTGACCGTCACCGTCCGCGCGGCGGACGAGGGCTGGAACGACGTGGACTACATGATCGGCGCGCTCTATCAGCTCGTGGAGAACGGCGTGGTCTGCAAGGGGCTTGAGGCCGGCGCCGCGCCGCGCACCGCCATCGGTCAAAAGGCCGACGGCAGCCTTGTGCTCTACACCATCGACGGCCGCCGGAAGGGCTACTCCATCGGCGCGAGCCTGACGCAGGTCGCGCAGCGCATGATCGAGCTCGGCTGCGTGACCGCGCTGAGCCTGGACGGCGGCGGCTCGACGACTCTGTGCGTCACGCTGCCGGAGGACAGCAATGCCGGTGTGTTCAACACGCCCTCCGAGGGCAGCCTGCGCGCCGTGACGAACCACATCTTCCTCGTTGCGTCGAATGAGCCGAGCGGCACGCTCGACCACATCGCGCTGCGCACGGAAAGCGACCGCGTGCTCGCGGGCGCGCAGGTCCTGCTCCGCGCCTCCGCCATCGACACGAACTACATCCCCATGGATAAGGAGGTCTCCATCGCAAGCGACCGCGGCAGCGTGCGGACCGACGAGCTGGGCAATACGGTCCTGACCGCGCCGAAAACCGCCGGCACCGTGACCGTCGGCGCAAAGGTCGGCGGCAAGTACACCACCGCCGAGCTCCGCGTGATCGAGACGCCGGACGAGATCCGTCTCGGCAAGAGCGGCACGCTCACCGAGCTACGCGTCTCCCCCGGCGCGAGCGTCGAGCTGACCGCGCAGGCCTATCAAAACCACCTCTCCCTGCTCGCGCAGAACTCCTGCTTCACCTGGACCACCGAGGGCGGCGTCGGCACGGTTGATGAAAACGGCGTCTTTACCGCCGCTGGCCATGCCGCCTACGGCAGCCTGACCGTCCGCGCGGGCGAGACCACGCGCACCATCCCCGTTTACGTCACCTCCGATCCTCTGGTCCTGCTCGACGGCTTCGAGGGCGAGCAGACCGTCCTGACCCAAAATACCGACAAGAGCTTCGTCCGCTTCGGCTCCGTCTCCGCACGCTGGGACTATCGCGCCGAGAACGTCCCCGAGAACGCGGAGGAGCTCCTTCTGAGCGTGGAGCGAACCTACGCCGTCCCCTCCGGCTATGACCGTGTAACGCTCTGGGTCTACGGCGATGGACAGCGCGAGACGCTCGCCCTCACGACCGATGCGGGCGAAACGAACGCTGCCGTGATCGACTTCACCGGCTGGCAGCAGCTCACCTTTACCCTCCCCGACAAAGCCGCGAGCATCACCGGCTTCGCCCTGCGCCTGCCGTCGGCTCTGAGCGGCACGCTGTACCTCGATCAGCTCGTCGCGGCCCGCGAGGGCATGAGCGATACCGCCGCGCCGGAGATCTCCGTCTCCCTCTCCGAGGACGGCACGGCCCTGACCGGCAAGGTCTTTGACGCCGTGGACGGCGGCTCGCTCGCCACGCTGCGCGTAACGCTCGACGGCAAAGCGCTCAGCTTCACCTACGACCACCAGACCGGCGCGCTCCACGCCGCGCTGCCTGCCGCGGACGGCAAGGCGCACCGCATCGCCGTCATCGCCGGCGACGCGAGCGGCAACCTCGCCCGCACCGGCCTAAGCATCACCCCGTCGGAGCTGTCCGCTGCCTTCCCCGATACGGACGGTCACTGGGCCAACGCCCCCGTGAGCTTCCTGAAGGCGAGCGGCGTCACCACCGGCGACGATCTCGGGAACTTCAATCCCGACAGCCCCATCACCCGTCAGGAATTTGCCGTGCTGCTCTGCCGCTGGCTCACGCCCGCGCAGGACACCTCCTCCGTTGAGCTGCCCTTTGCCGACAACGGCAGCATTGCCGACTGGGCGAAGGACGGCGTGCGTGCCATGTATGCCCTCGGCGTAACGAAGGGCAGCTACGACGGCTACGGTCAGCTCTGCTTCCTCCCCACCGCGACCATCAGCCGTCAGGAGGCGCTGACGATGCTCGGCCGTCTCCTTGAGCTGGGCTACGCCGCGCCGGAGTGGAGCTTCACCGACAGCGACGCCATTGCGGACTGGGCGCGCGGGCACATCAATACGCTCTGCGCGATCGGCGCGCTCTCCGGCTACGCCGATGGCGGTATCCACCCCACTGAGCCCATCACCCGCGCACAGGTCGCCGCAACGCTGTTCAGCATGACGTAAAAAACGCAAGCAGCTCTTGCCGAGCCATCGGCAAGAGCTGTCTGCGTGATTGTGTGGAGGGACTCTCGTCCCCTGGTATAGAAACCGCCTTCGGGCGGTTTTTATCATTTTTTACTCATTCTCGAGCATCCGGTAGCCCACGCCGATCTCGGTGAATATGTACTCGGGCGCGGCGGGATTCTTCTCGATCTTGCGGCGGATGTTCGCCATGTTCACGCGCAGGATCTGATTGTCCGCCTTGGCCTTGGGGCCCCAGATCTCGCGGATGAGGAAATCGTAGGTCAGCACCTTACCGGCGTATTTGCCCAGCAGCGCCACGATCTTGAACTCGTTGAGCGTGAGGTGAACGTCCTCCCCGCGCATGAGGACATGGTGCTTGTCGTAGTCGATGGTCAGGTCGCGGACCGTATATTTTCCGGACTGCGCGATGGAGTCGTTGTCAAGACCCGTGCGCGTATGGCGGATGGCCGTGCGGATGCGGGCGAGCAGTTCACTCGTTCCAAAGGGCTTTTCGATGTAATCGTCTGCGCCGAGATCGAGCGCTGCGACCTTGTCGCCCTCGTGCGTACGCGCGGAGACCACGATGACCGGCACACTCGACCAGGCCCGCACCTGCTTGAGCACCTCCATGCCGTCCATGTCGGGAAGGCCGAGGTCAAGGATGATCAGGTCGGGACAATGCGACGAGATCATCGACAGCGCCTCCTTCGCGCTGCCCGCCATAAGCGTGTCGAAGCCGTTGGCGGCCAGAATGGTGGACATGAAATTCTTGATGTTCTGCTCGTCCTCGACGATCAATACCTTATCCCTGATCTTCATTCTCTTTTTCCTCCTTGAGCGGCAGGTAGAAGCGGAACTGTGCGCCGCCCTCCGGCCTGTTTTCTGCGATGATCCTGCCGCCGTGCGCCTTGACGATCGTCTGGCAGACGGAAAGACCGATGCCCATGTTTTTCTTCATATCAAAGCCGCCGCTCTTCTCGCCGGAAAGCGAGCCGTCGAAGAGCGTCGCAAGTCTTTCGCGCGGAATGCCGAGCCCGTTGTCGCTGACCGTGAAGCAGGCCTCGTCGCCGATGTGCTCCACGCTCAGCCGCAGCTCCGTCGTGCTCTCGCCGTGCAGCACTGCATTTTCCATCAGGTTGAGCAGCACCTGCTGGATGAGCGTCGCGTCCATCGGGACGAGCACGACCTCCTGCGGCACCTCGACCGCGATGCGGATGTTGCTTTTGAAGCGCTTTTCGAATTTGTGGACCGAGGCCGCGAGGATCTCCTCCGCCGCCTCATATTCCTTGCTGATGGCCGTCTGCTCGCCTGAGATGCGGGTAATGGAGAGCAGATTCTCCACCATGCGGATGAGCCACTGGGCGTCCTCGTTGACGTCGCGCAGCAGCTCTCTTTGCTGCTCAGTCGAGAGCGTGTCTCCGTTTTCCAAAATGGCGGAGGTGTTGCCCACGATGCTCGTGAGCGGCGTGCGGATATCGTGTGACATGGCGCGCAGCAGATTCGCGCGCATCGTCTCGCGCTCGGCCTCCGTGCGCAGCCGCTCCTGCTTTTTGATCTTGGTGTTCATCGCGCTGATGATGAGCGACACCGCCAGCATCGTCAGAAAGGTCAGCGGATAGCCGGTGAGCCTGAAGTTGAACGCCCAGAATGGATAGGTGAACACGAAGTTCACGCAGATCACGCCGAAAAGCGAGCTGAAAACGCCCCAGAAATAGCCCTCCGTAAAGCGGGAGATGATCACCACCGCCAGCACGAAGATCAGCAGCGTGAAGCTGCCGTTCTCGTCGATACTGCGCAGCACAAAGCAGATCGCCGCGGCGATACCGAGCAGCAGCGCGGTGAATATCGCGTCACGCAGGTGGATCGGTATGCTTCTCCACATTTTTTCGGTCCATTGTCCGATCCGGCTCAGCAGGTCCTTCATAGCAAGCTCCCCTCCGGTCACCCTCTATGATGACCATTGTATCATATCTCTTGCTAATTATCTGCTAAGCTTTCCGTTTTTGCAAGCCATTTCTGTTCAATTCCCGTCCGTTTTTGCCGCACCGGCGAATGGAAAAGCATCAGGGGCGGCGCAGCGCGCCGCCCCTGATGCTTAAAGGGAGAAGTGAGAATCTATGTCGGAGTTATGTAAGGGTGTGTCCTTCCGCTCAGATCCTGCGGATGTCGATCGAGCTCACGCGGGCCAGATCGAAGCCGGGCTCCTGCTGCAGCGCCGCGAGAATGGCGATCCTGACCTCGGCGGTCAGGCCGTCCGCAGGAACAGCGGGCGCGGCGGGGGCCGGCGCCGCCTTGGGCGGCTCGGGCTTTTCGAGCTTCTGCATGACCTTGCCCATCAGCATGGTCAGGAAGATGATGCAGATGAGGCCCACGAAGGTGGTGCCCATACCCATCAGACACACAAACAGATTGGAAACTTCATTCATTGGGAAACACGCTCCTCTTTTCTCTTGGTGTTCCCATTATAAGGTTGCAAGTTTTCCTGCACAAGGGCTTTGCCGCTCTCTTCACGCCGCCTTTACGCTATAAACTTTTCTCTTAACGCGCGGTTAACCGTCCCGCTCCTCCGTCACCTCCGTCACCTCCACCACATACACAGCGCCGTCCGCGACGCGGAAGCGCACCTCAAGCCCGGCAAACGCCATGCCGTAAACGCGCTGCGGATCGCTCTGGTAGTGCGGCCGCGGGTCCTGCGCGAGAACGCCTGTGAGGGCATCACGCTTGTCCTCCGGCACGCGCGATAGAAGCTCCGCCGGGAAGTCCACCGCCAGCGCCTCGCCGCGCTGCGGCGCAAAGCCGCCGCTCGCCTCCGGCTTGCAGTCGGCGTAGGGGAGGTACGGCTTGATGTCATAGATGGGCGTGCCGTCCATCAGGTCCGCGCCGGAGACGAGCAGCACGCTCCCCTCCGCCGTCTGCTCCACGCCATCGAGCCGCACGCAGGAAAGGCCGATGGCGTTCGGGCGGAACGGCGAGCGCGTGGCGAACACGCCCATGCGCTCGTTGCCGCCGAGCCGGGGCGGACGCACGGTGGGCGACCAGTCCTCGCGCACGGCCTCGGAGAACTGCCAGATGAGCCACAGATGGGAAAAGCCCTCGATGCCGCGCAGGGCGTCGGCATTGCGGTATTCCGGCTCGAACACGATGCGCGCACGCAGGGCCTCCACCAGCCCGCTCTGGCGCGGTACGCCGAACTTCGTTTTGAAATCGCTGCGGATGCGCGCGATGACCTTGATGCTGTGCTGCTCCATAAGACCTACCTCACCGGTGACCGCGCCCGTGGGCGCGGTGAAATAAAAAGGCTCGCTGCGGCTATTGTATCAGCCGCAGCGGCCTTTTGCAATTTTATTTCAGCTTCATCGGGGTGAGGGCGAGGTAATCGTCCAGCGTGCCGTCGTGCAGGCAGCAGTCGATGATCTCCTTCCCCAGCGGGTCGAGATCGTCGCAGACGAACTGCGCGACCTGCTCCTTGATGAAATCGGTGAGGATCTTCGCGCCGGCGTCGTAGCCCTCGGTGCCGAGCTTGGACTGCGTCTCGGGGCGCAGGAAGGTCTGACGGACGAACTGGCCGTCGAGCTTCATCTCGTCGAGCGCGTAGCCGAACAGCGCGCAGCGCGCGGGCACCAGATGCTTCGCGCGCACCGTGCCGAGGTGGCGGGCAAGGTACTCACGGCTGAGCCATTCGCCCATGAAGCCGACGTGGTAAGCGCCGATGTGCTGGTTCGGGATGAGCACGTTCGTCGTGTTGGGGCTATTCATGATCTGCTCGAGCAGCAGATTCGCCTGCGTGACCTTGAGCCCCGTGGCGAACGGCCAGTAGGAGCCAACGCCCTCGGCCTTCAGACCGCTGCCGGCGTTCGTGTCCGCGATGGACGGGTTCTTGAAGCCGCGCGGCGAGACCAGACGCCACAGCCACGCAATGCTCTGCGGCACGACCTGCAGCATACCCATCACACCGTAGTTCGGGTTCTTCGCGGTGCTCGGCGGCATCCGCACGCCGAAGCTGCGCACGTCGACCTCCACCGGCTCGGTGTCGGGCACGATGTTGTCGAGCATCTTGCGCGGCAGGATGACGCGCGGGTTCGAGCAGGGCTTGCCGTTCGACTCGATGACGTGCTCCCAGATCAGGCAGGTCGAGCCGGGGATGCCGTCCATGTTGAAGAACACCAGCGGCTCGCTCGGATGGATGCAGATGCGCTCGTAGAGCGGGTTGTTGCCGTAGGCGTTCATGCCGTCCATGCGCAAAAACCAGCCGTTCTCGGCGTCGAGGATGCGCAGCTTGCCGCTCGTGGGGTCCTGAATGGACTTGAGCGCGCAGGCCATGTCGTCGGCGATGGGGTGGATCTTGCAGCTCTCGCCGAGCGTCATATAATATTTTTCGCCCGTGACCGTATGCGTGCCGATGAGCAGACGGTCGTCGTCCTCGCGGTGGAAGTCCTCGAGCATTTCGCTCTTGCCGCCGCCGGACGCACCCTCGTGCATGAACACGATCTCGTTTTCATACGGCGTCTCGACCATCGCGGCGCTCGTGTGGCAGCAGACCCAGCCCTCGTGCTCGCCGATGTCGAGCAGCAGCGAAAACACGCCCTTCTTGGCGCTCGGGCCCGGATAGAGGTTGTAGGCCCAGACCTCGTGCAGCTCCGCGCTGCGGTTGTGGACGACGACCTGCTTGCCGTCGAAGTGCGTATGGCGGAACGGGGGCGCGACATAGATGATGGCGCGCGGCTTATAGTGCTCGGGCACGTCCGCGATGCTCACAAAGCCCTGCATGTTGGCGAGCGAGAGCGCGAAGAACGCCGCGTTCATCGGGCAGATCATCAGGCTCGGGTAGCCGTGGCCGTTGGGGCCGGCGTAGAACGGCAGCATCACGATCTGCTGATTGCTCAGCCAGTCGAGCGTCTCCTGCCGGAGCTTGGAGAACTCATAGCCAAAGCGGTCCCTGAAGCGGGGCTTGTCGGTCGGCAGCTCGTCGCCGATGGCCATGCTGTTCGGATCGCGGCGGCGCATATAGTCCTCCATGAAGTTGACCACGCAGCCGTTCTTGCAGCGCACCACCTCGGCCTCCTTGACCGTGCCGAGCCCTTCGATGGGATACACCACGTCGTAGCGGGAGGTGTGCGTGGGGCCGTAGGCCATTTCCTGCAGCTCCTCCTTCGTCTCGGCGTAGGCGATGCACTTGCACTTCTTCAGCGCCTCCGCCACCTCGGGCGCAAGCTCAAATCGGTTGAAATAGTTGTCGGTATACATGCAGCAAGCCGCCTCCTTCAAAAATAAAAGATTAGGTCGTACATTATCACACTTTCCCCAAAAATGCAATAAAATTATTCCGAATCACTCCATCAAATTATCTGATATGCACAAATTCCGTCGTTTTTCCGACTTTTTGCAGGAAATCATGCAAAAGGGAGATGCCGTGCGGCATCTCCCTTGCTTCAGGACAGCTTGCGGATGAAGTTTCCGTGGATGGTCACGCCCTCCTGCGTGATGAAAAAGGCGTTCGGGTCCAGCTCGTGGACCACGCCATAGAGGTCAGCCTCCTCAAATTTGGAGACACACACGCACAGCACGCGCAGGTCCTCGCCGGTGTAGGCGCCCTTGCCCTCCCAGTAGGTCACGCCGCGCCCGAGCCGTGCCATGATGTTCCTCGGCAGCTCGGGGTCCTCGTCCTTGGTGAAGATGAGCACCTGCTCGGTGATGTTCTGCTGGTGCCCGCGGTCGATGAAGAGCGCGCAGAACACCGTATAAATGATGGAATAGATCGCCGCGCGCAGACCGAAGAGGACCGCGCAGAGCGTGTAGAGCAGCGCGTTGAAGCTCAGGCTGAAGCGCCCCACGCTGAAGCCCTTGCCCTTCTTGGCGAGCCACAGTCCGAGGATATCCAGCCCGCCGGTCGAGCAGCCGCAGGTGAGCACGATGCCGAGCGAGAAGCCGACGAGGATGCCGCCGAGCACGCAGTTCGTCAGCATTTCCTCCACCAGCGGCGCCGCCGGCGGCGGCACAAGGCTCAGAAACAGCGACGAGGTGACGGTACACACCGCGGTGCGCACAAGGAAGCCCCTTCCCAGCGCCTGCCACGCCAGCAACAGGATGGGCACGTTCGCCGCCAGATACAAAACGCCCGAAAAGTCTACGTTCGGCGACAGCCCCAGCGCCTCCACGATCAGCGTGCGGGCGACCTGGCAGAAGCCCAACAGGCCGCCGGTGTAAAGTCCCATCGGGACAATGAACCAGTTCACGCCGATGGCGTAGAGCAGCGTCGCGGCCACGGCCAGAGCCAGACGGCACCACCGGTTCTGTATCGCTTTGTGCAGCATAGACATTCCCTCCGCTCCCGTTTTCCCTGTGCTTTTTATTGTATGCGCACCGCGTGCCGAAGTCAAGCGCGGACTACAGCGCGTAGCGCAGGCATTGATAGAGCCGCCGTTTGGCGCGCAGCAGTGTGCGGGACACCGTGGACTTGTTGACGCCCAGCTCCTGCGCGATCTCGGTCACGGTCTTATTCTGCTCAAAATTCATCCGGAGCAGCTGCCGCTGCCGCGCGGTCAGCGCCTCCTGCCGCGCCAGGCGCAGGTTGCGCTTGAGCCGAAGCAGCTCACCGTCGTTGTCCTGCGCGTTGGCGCGCAGCCACGCCGCCATGTCGCCGTAGAACTCATTGTTGCGGATGCTATAAGGTGTACCTTTCATCGCGGTGATAGTTCCTTTCGTAATAGCGTTTCGTCAGCTCGGCCAGCTCGCTCGACTGACGGCGCAGCACCTGAAGCTCGGCAATGCGCCGCTTGAGCCGCTCGGCCTCCTCGCGGTCCTGCGCGGCCCGGGCCGCGGCGCGCAGCTCCGAAATGCGCGTGCGCAGCACCGCCGCGTCCGCGCGGTATGTAAAGGATATCTGATATAGTGTCACGCTTCCCCCTCCATTCCGAACACGGTCTCACAGGGCGCAAGCTCCGCGCGAGCGAAGGCCGGAAAGCAATCCGCGCAGACGCTCTGCCCGTTGAGATACCAGCCGCGCTCCCCGCGCAGCAGCTCGCACCCGCACAGCGAGCATCGGCCGCAGGGACGGCCGTAGGGCCTGCGTTTTTCCGCAGGCGAACAGATTTTAAAGTGCAAAAGCCCTTCCTCCCGAAAAATGAAAAATTTAGGCTTGACAAACGACGCGGTATCTGCTAAAATCCACTCTGTTGCTGAAATGCTGGTATAGCTCAGTTGGTAGAGCAGCTGATTTGTAATCAGCAGGTCGGGGGTTCGAGTCCGTCTACCAGCTCCAAGCTTCCGCTTCAGCGCACAAGTGAATATGGGGGAATTCCCGAGTGGCCAAAGGGGGCAGACTGTAAATCTGTTGTCAGTGACTTCGGTGGTTCGAATCCACCTTCCCCCACCAAGAAAATCGTTACGCCTTATGGCGTGACGATTTTTCTTTTTGAAAGGCGGGCGGATCCGCCTTCCCCGCCGAAGCCCCCGGCGGTTTTCCGCATCCATCCTTTCCCGCCGAACAGCATACCGAAAAGCATCTCGATCACAAGTTAATGGAAATTGCCGCTTTGTTTTGTCAAGTTTCTTGTGAGCATCCTTACCATATCACAAGAAGCTTGTTATGTCAAGAATAAATTTACAAGTTTCTTGTTAAAATGTTTGACAGAACCAAGTTTTTGCGTTATGATGGTGTCGAAATTGCTCGAACCCTTTATTGGAGGTGCTTTCCATGAGCTTCCGCGATCAACTCAAGGCATGCCGCGAGGCCTGCGGCCTGACGCGCGCGGCGCTGGCCGAGCAGCTCGGCGTTTCCGCCAGCGCCGTCGGCAACTACGAAACCGGCGTCAGCTTCCCCAAGGAGGACGTGCTGCTGCGGTTGTTCGACGCGCTGCGCACCGACCCCAACCAGCTCTTCTGCGGCAGCTACCGCAGCGGCGGCTTCGATCTCTCCGGGGCCGAGCGCACGCTGCTGGAAAAATACCGCTCGCTCTCTCCCATCGGACGCGACACCGTGCGCAGCGTGACCGACGCGCTGTGCGACTACCGCGACGAGCTGACAGAGGAGCGCGGCGGCAAGCGCGAGCCGCGCCTGATCCCGCTCTACAATTCCCCCGCCGCCGCGGGCTATGCCGCGCCGGTGCTCGACGAGGACTTCACCTATATCCCCGCGGACGAGAGCGTGCCGCGCGGCGCGGACTTCGCCGTGCGCATTCAGGGCGACTCCATGGAGCCGTACATTCACGACGAGAGTGTGGTCTACGTCAACCGCGACCCGCTCGCAGACGGCGACGTAGGCATCTTCTGCGTGGACGGCGCAATGCTCTGCAAGCAGTACCACCGCGATGCGCTGGGCATGACCTACCTTTTCTCCCTCAACCGCGCCCGCGCCGACGCGGACGTCGTGCTCACCTCCACCGGCACGCGCAGCCTTGCCTGCTTCGGCCGCGTGATGCTGCCGCACCGCCTCGCGGTCCCGCAGCTGTAGCATCGCTCATTTTTTGCGCAAAAAATGAGCTTTTTGCCCGCGAGGGACTTGAATCGTTCACAACTCGGGCATATAATAACAATTCAGTAAAATCAAGAAAAAGGAAGCGTATCCCACCATGACAAAAATTGACATTTTCTCCGGTTTTCTCGGCGCCGGCAAAACGACGCTCATCAAAAAGCTCATTGCCGAAGCCTACGCGGGCGAAAAGCTCGTGCTGATCGAAAATGAATTCGGTGAGATCAACATCGACGGCGGCTTCCTCAAGGAGTCCGGCATCGAGATCTCCGAGATGTCCGCCGGCTGCATCTGCTGCTCGCTCGTGGGCGATTTCAACAAGGCCCTGCGCGAGGTCGTGGAGCAGTTCCACCCCGACCGCATCCTCATCGAGCCGAGCGGCGTGGGCAAGCTCTCCGACGTCATCGTGGCGGTCGAGCGCACCGTGGACGAGTGCCCGGAGCTGAAGCTCAACAGCTACGTCACCGTCGCCGACGCCAGCAAGGTCAAGGTCTATATGAAGAACTTCGGCGAGTTCTACAACAACCAGATTGAGGCCGCCGGCACCATCATTCTCTCCCGCACGCAGAAGCTCTCGCAGGAGAAGTTAGAGGCCGCCGCCGCGATGCTGCGCGAGAAGAACCCCGACGCCGCCATCCTCACGACTCCGTGGGACGAGCTGGACGGCAAGACCATCCTCTCCGCCATCGAGAAGGTGTCGCTCAGCGACGAGCTGCTCGAAAAGATGCGCCGCGAGCACGAGCTCGAGGAGGCCGAGCACGAGCATGAGCACCACCATCATGACCACGAGCACGATGAGCATGACGAGCACGAGCATCATCACGACCACGACGAGCATGATGACCACGACGAGCATGAGCATCATCACGAGCATGACCATGACGACCACGAGCACCATCACCATCACCACGACGGCGAGGAGTGCGACGATCCCGCGTGCGAGTGCCATCACCATCATCACCACGCCGACGATGTGTTCTCCTCCTGGGGCAAGGAAACGCCCAAGCTCTACTCCAAGGCAGCGCTCGACGACATCCTCGCGAAGCTCGACAGCGGCGACTACGGTCACATTCTGCGTGCCAAGGGCATCGTGAACGGCGAGGGCGGCTGGCTCGAATTTGACTACGTTCCCGAGGAGCACGAGGTCCGCGCGGGCCATCCCGACTACACGGGCCGCCTGTGCGTCATCGGCGCGGAGCTCAAGGAAGACAAGCTCGCCGAGCTTTTCGGTCTGTAAGGAAGGACATTCATGGATATTCCTGTCTATCTGGTCGCCGGCTTTCTCGACGCCGGCAAGACCAATTTTATCAACGGCATCCTGGAGGACGGCTTCGCCCGCGAGGATAAGACCCTCCTGCTCTGCTGCGAGGAGGGCGAGGAAGAGTACGAGAAAAAGGCGCTTGACAACGTCACCGTCGTCACCGTGGACGACGAGGACGAGCTGACCGCCGACTTCTGCCGCGAGCTGGAGAAGAAGTACCGTCCCAAACAGGTGCTCATCGAGTACAACGGCATGTGGCAGATGGAAAAGCTCTACCGCGACGTGCTGCCCGCCAACTGGGTGCTCTACCAGATCATGACCTTCGTGCAGGCGCCGACGTTCGAGCTGTTCGTGAAAAACATGGGCCAGCTCATGATGGAGAAGATCACCAACGCGGATATGCTGGTCTTCAACCGCTGCACGCCCGAGCTGAAGGAGGCGCTCCGCGCCCGCAATCTCCGCATGGTCAACCGCCGCGCGGACATCTATCTGGAGGACAACGACGGCAACAGCGAGGATTACCTCACCGGCAACGAGTGCCCGTTCGATATGACGCCCGACCTCATCGACATTCCCGACGACGATTACGGCGTGTGGTATGTAGACGTGATGGACCACCTCGACCGCTGGGACGGCAAGCGTGTTCACATGAAGCTCCTCATGTGTCACTCCAAGAAGTTCCCCGGCGTCCACTGCCCGGGCCGCTTCGTGATGACCTGCTGCGAAAACGACATCCAGTTCGTCGGCGTAGTCGCCAAGGGCAAGGACCTCAAGGCGTACAAGAACCGCGACTGGGTGGACGTCACCGCCACCGTCCGCAAGGAGTATATCGAGGCGTATCAGGGCGAAGGCCCCGTGCTGTATGTGGACAAGATCACCACCTGCGCCAAGCCCGCGCAGGAGGTCGTTTCGTTCTGAGAGCAAAAAGGAAGCCATGCGGTGCATGGCTTCCTCGGCAAACGAAAAGCTCCCGCCTTCTGGAAGGCGGGGGCTTTTCCCGTTTTATTCTTCCTCCGGAAAGGGAACAATGAGCCTGCGGCACGGGCGGCAGCAGTATGCCTCCGGCCATTCCCGCCGCGTCAGAGCCGGGTTCCACGCCAGCCCGACCGCGCCGACCTTTTCCATGCTCTCGCGCGTGAACCACGCCGGGAGCTTTGCGCCGTCCGGCAGAAAATACTCGCCCCCTCGGCTGTGAAGCGTCCCCTTTTCCAGCGTGCCGCCGCAGTACGGACAGTTCATCTTTTCTCCTCCTTCCTTTTTATTTCTCTTTTTCGATCACTTCCTGCAATTTTTCCCAGCAGGATTCCTCATCGTATTCAAAATTCTTCTGAAATTCGAGCCAGTCCGCCCCCTCGCCGGTCTGCGTAAAGCCCCATTCCCGCGCGCGGCGCAGGCCGAGCGCGTTGCTCTTGGCGATGCGTCCGGTCGAAAGCCGCTCGCACCCGTGCGCGCGGGCGTAGGAAAGCGCCTGCCCGACGAGCTGCTGCCCGAAGCCAAGCCCCTGCACATCGTTCTCCAGCCAGAATTCGCCGATGACCGCGAGGCCGTTCTCACACTTGTCCACGCTCACCGCGCCGACGGTCTCTCCCGCGCGGCAGACATCAAAATGTCCCTCTGCGCCGGAGGGCACATAGTAGATGCCGCCCTCGAAGCCGCGCGCGTTCTTCAGCCACGCCTGCCGCTTGAGCGTCTGCAGCCCGTTCTCCAGATGGCTCGCGTCGTCGCGGTACGCCACGCGGAACGCGCCGTTCTCGTATTCGAGGCGGCTCACCGCGGTGTTCTCCGCGTGGCCCGTACCGTCGATCTCGTGAAGCGAAAGTCCCTGCAGTGTGCCGACCGTCAGGCGGATGGCCATGCCGTGTGAAAAAACGGCGGCCGTTCCGTTCGGGTGCGCCTCGGCGATCTCGCGCAGCGCGCCGATCATGCGCTCGCGCACGTCGGGCAGATACTCGCCGCCCGCAACGTGCCAGTGCGCGGCGTCCGTATTGAAGCGCTCCAGCTGTTCACCGTCCGTGCGCTCCAGCTCCGCCCACGGATGATCCTCCCACACGCCGATGCCGATCTCACGCACGCGCGGCGTGGTCACAAGCGGCAGGCCGTGCGTTTTGTAAACGGAAAGCGCCGTCGTCATCGTGCGGCGGCGGTCACTCGAATAAACGGCGTCGAAGGGCACGTTTTCAAAGCGCTTCGCCAGTGCCGCGATCTGGCGGTAGCCGCGGTCGGTGATCACGCTGTCGTACCAGCCGTGCGCGCGGCGGTAGAGATTGCCGTCCGCCTCGGCGTGCCGGATCAAATAGATGGTGGTCATGAGACTTCCTCGCTTTTTGTCTGATTTTAAGAATATTATAACGGCAATGGCGGATTTTAGCAATGCGATTTCCGACTTTTTTGCCGCACACGGGGCATACTGTCGCTGTGCGAAAAGGAGTGTGAGTGAAATGGAAAATACCGCGTTCTGGTGCGGTATCGGCGCCGGCATGGTGCTCGGCGCAGCGGTGGGCATGGCCGTCTCACCCCGGCAAAGGTCCATGAAGACCTGCGTGGGCCGCACCATGCAGCACATGGGTAACGCCGTGGACAACGCCTGGGAGGACTTCCTGCACGCCATCGAGTAAATTCGTTCCCGCGCGCCGCGCGAGCGAAGCCCAAAAATAAGGCCATCTGCCAAAGGCAGATGGCCTTATTTTTATCATGGTGTATCCGTATAGATGCCGGACGGACTGGGGCCAAAGGCCAGGATGTCCGCTTACTACTGCGGCATCGTCAAGGGCAAGGACTGACCGCGTCTGCAAATCCGTCTGCAAAATGGCGCCTTAAATCTGGCGCACAGCGCACAGAAACGCGCCTAACGCACAAATTTGTGCAAGCGTAAAAATGCGCGAAAGCCCTGAAAATAAAGGAAATCCCGCAAACTCAACGGTTTGCGGGATTCCTTCATATTGGTGGAGGCGGCGGGAGTCGAACCCGCGTCCGAAAGCGCTTGAACAGGACCTTCTCCGGGCGCAGTCAGGATCTAAGCATTCCCTCCGCGTAAGGACACCTGACAGACCTTACGTTTCAGTAGAGTCATGATGCGTGGGCGGGTCAACTCTTTCCCGCCTCACGGACGCCGCGTTCACGACGCCTTCCCCGGCCCGCGGCCGCTCCGGTTCAGACGGCTGCCTTAATTAGGCAGCGACAGCAACAGTGTTGTTGTTCTTTAATTTATAAGTTGCCCGTTTTATGGAGGCCAGGCGCCTCCGCCCGCTTATCCTGCCTCCACACCCCCGTCGAAACCGGTACGCCCCCGTGTGAGCGGTGTGAACGGCGTTCCCTTCACACCGCGAACGGGATGCTTGCTTCTTAAGGTCTGCGAAAGCAAATGAAAATACTTAGTGCTTCTCCGGCGCGGGATACTCCACGCCCTGCGTGTCCACGCGAATGGACTTGATGGTCTGCGGCTTCTTCGGCTTATCCGTGAACATATCACGGTTGACGCGGGAGATGTCCACCGCGGCCTGCGCGTTGTCCGTGATCTTGCCGAACGCGGCATACTGCCCGTCGAGGTGCGGCGCATCCGCGACCATGATGAAGAACTGGCTGCCGGCGCTGTTGGGCGCCATCGTGCGCGCCATGGACAGCACGCCCAGCGTATGCTTGAGGTCGTTCTTGTGACCGTTGGCGGAAAATTCGCCGTCGATCTCATAGCCCGGGCCGCCCATGCCGTTGCCCTGCGGGCAGCCGCCCTGGATCATAAAGCCGGGGATGACACGGTGGAAAATAAGGCCGTCGTAAAAGCCGGAGTTTGCCAGCTCGATGAAGTTATTGACGGTGTTGGGGGCCAGCTCGGGATACAGCTCGCCGGTCATCACCGCACCGCTCTCCATCTCGATGGTCACAATGGGATTGGACATATCGTTTTCTCCTTTATCGGTTTATCGGTTATCGGTAGTTTTTCATGTGGCGGTCGATCTCGCGCTTTGCGTCGCGCTGCGCGGATGCCTCGCGCTTGTCGTAGTTCTTCTTGCCCTTGCACACGCCCAGCTCGACCTTCACGCGCGCGTCCTTGAAATAGACCGAGAGTGGGATGAGGGCGTAGCCGTCCTGCTTGACGAGCGCGTGGAGCTTGTTGATCTCACGCTTGTGCAGCAGCAGCCTCTTGGGGCGGTCGGGATCGTGGTTGAAGATGTTGCCCTTGTCGTAGGGCGAGATGTGCATGGAGTAGACCATGGCCTCGCCGTTTTTCACGACGCAGTAGCTGTCCTTGAGGTTGAGCGTTCCCGCGCGGATGGACTTGACCTCCGTCCCTTTCAGCTCGATACCGGCCTCGAGACGGTCCTCCACGAAGTAGTCGTGATAGGCCTTGCGGTTCTGCGCCGCGATCTTGATTCCCTTTTTCTCCACGGCACAGTGCCCCCTCTCCTTCAAAGCGGATTTCAGTATACCATGATTCTGCCCGACGTACAAGGGCTGTAATCAAAATGTAATAATTTTGATTTCTCTGTTGAAATTCTCGGTGCTTTATGGTGTAATGTAAGGTGGTTTTTTACCTGTTTTAAGAGGTGATCCGTCATCGGCGATTTTGTCCATATCCGCGTCAGCGCGCCGCTGCTGCGTGCGCTGACGCTGCTTCTGATAAGCTTTGCCTGCCTTTCCGTGCTGACAGCCCCGGCCGCTCCGCCGGTCACCGAAGAGAAGGCCCGGCCCGCGGGCGAGCTGAGCGCGGAGGAGATCCTGGCCTCCTCCCGCACCGTCATGCACGGGCTCGGCCAGTTGAGCGGGACCTCCGTGCTCAACTGCCGCGAAGGCTTCGATCGCTACTACGCGCGCGGGGCGCGGGTATTCGAGGTCGATCTGCGCATGACGAGCGACGGGCAGGTCGTCCTGCGGCACGACTGGCGCGGCGGCTGGCAGGAGGGGATCAGCGAGCTGTCGATCCCCACGCGCGATGCGTTTCTCGCCGCGCCCCTTCTGGAAAGGTACACGCCCATGAGCTTCCGCGACCTGCTGCTCCTGATGGAGGCGTATCCGGATATCTGTATCGTCACCGACACCAAATTTACGGACGCCGAGGTCGTGACCGCGCAGTTCACCGCCATGCTGAACGACGCGCACGAGCTGGGGCTCTCGTATCTCTTTGACCGTATGGTCATTCAGGTCTATAGCCCGCTGATGTTCCGTGTGGTCGATCATCTCGGGCATTTCCCGCATTACATCTATACGTTCTACGCCGAGGGCTTCAACGGCACCGAGGAGGCCCTCCGCGAGCGGCTGACCTTCTGCCGGAAAAACGGCATCGAAGGCGTGACCATGTGGAGCTGGCTGTGGCGGCCGTCCTACGCCGCCATCGCGGAGAACAGCGGCATGCGCTGCTATGTCCATACAGTAAACGACAGAGAAACGGCCGAAGCCCTGCTGCAAAGTGGAGTAAGCGCTGTTTACACCGACTATCTGGTGCTTCATGAGGATTAAGGAGTGATATCCATGGAATTAAAAGAAACCTTTGTCAGCCGTCAGGAAATTTTCCACGGGCGCATCGTTGACCTGCGCGTGGACACCGTGCGGCTGCCCAACGGCCATCTCACCACGCGCGAGGTGATCGACCATCCCGGCGGCGTCGCCGTCGTCGCCATCGACGAGAACGACAACGTGCTGACCGTGAAGCAGTACCGCTATGCGTTCCAGACCGTGCTCGAGGAGATCCCCGCCGGCAAGCTCGAGCGCGGGGAGGACCCCGCCGCCGCCGCGCGGCGCGAGCTGAGCGAGGAAACGGGCGCAAGCTGCGAGACGCTCACCCCCCTCGGCGAGATCCTCGCCTCCCCCGGCGGCTTCACGGAGGTACTGCACCTTTACATGGCCACGGGCCTGACCTTCGGCTCCCAGCACCCGGATGAGGACGAGTTCATCAACTTCGAGCGCGTCCCCTTCGATGTGCTGCTCGACCGCTGCCTCTCCGGCGACCTCCGCGACGGCAAGACGGTCGCGGGCGTGCTGAAGGTCTACGCCCTGCGCACACGCAAAAAGGAGGAGAAATGAGCATGGAGCCGAAAAAAACCGTCCTCATCGTCGAGGACGAGATGAACATCGTGGACATCGTCCGCTTCAACCTCCAGCGCGAGGGCTACGCCACGCTCGAGGCCTATGACGGCGAGGCAGGTCTCGCGCTCGCGCGCGAGAAAAAGCCCGACCTCATCCTGCTCGACGTGATGATGCCGAAGATGATGGGCTTTGACGTCTGCCACGCTCTGCGCGCTGAGGGCGACAATGTGCCCGTCATCATCCTCACCGCCCGCGAGGAGGAGGAGGACAAGATCCTCGGTCTGGAGATCGGCGCGGACGACTACATCACCAAGCCCTTTTCCATGCGCGAGCTGATGGCCCGCGTGAAGGCGAACATCCGCCGCACGGCGATGGTCTCCGGCACAGCCGCCGAGAGCGGCATGAGCGCCGGCGGCGCCCTGACGATCAACACGGACAGCTTTCAGGTCTTCAAGAACGGTAAGCCCATCGAGCTGACGCAGCGCGAGTACGAGCTGCTCACCTTCCTCGCCAGCCACCCCGACAAGGTCTTTTCCCGCGTGGATCTGATGGAGCAGGTATGGAACTACGGCTACGTCGGCGACGATGTGCGCACGGTGGACGTCACCGTCCGCCGCCTGCGTGAGAAGATCGAGGACGATCCCGCCTCGCCGCGCTACATCCTCACCCGCCGCGGCGTGGGCTACTATTATTCCACGCTGTGATCTTCCCCATCCGGACAGAAGGGAGGCTTTGCCGTGTTCCGCTCGCTGCACATGAAATTAGTGCTCATCATGCTGCTGCTCATCACCTCGCTCATGGCGGTGGTGGGCGCGTTCCTGATGACCAGCGTGACCAACTTCTACATTGACGACTTCTACTCGCAGATGGGCGAGACCTTCGGCGAGAGCAACGCCGACTTCGTCAACTCCCTGCGCTCCGAGGCCGCGCAGGAGGGCGGCGTGGCGGTCATGCAGTCCATGCTCGAGACCTATTCCGGTACGCTCGGCATCGACTCGCGCAGCCGCAACTACTACATTCTTGACGCCGCGAGCGGCGAATGCCTCGCCGCGAGCGACGAGCTCGGCGGCGAAAAGCTCGAGCAGACCGCGAATCTCCTCACCGCCCGCAACGGACAGGTCGGCGACGAGAGCGACATCGCGGCCGGCTACATGGACGTTGCCATCCCCATCTCCGGCGGCGACAACAGCTATATCATCTACATCCGCGACAACCGCAGCACGGTCTCCAGCCTCAACAGCGAGCTGCTCATCATCATTCTGCAGGCGCTGCTCGTGGGTCTTCTGATCTCCGTGCTGCTGAGCTTCCTGCTGAGCAAAACGATGATCAATCCCATCGAAAAGCTGACCGAGGGCGCCGAGCGCGTGGCAAGCGGCGACTTCAGCGAAAAGCTCGAGGTCGACTCCACCGACGAGATCGGCATCCTCACCACCACGTTCAACGACATGGCAAGCGTGCTGCACTCCACGCTCGAGGCGGTGGAGGACGAGCGCAACAAGCTCGACACGCTCTTTCTCCACATGACCGACGGCGTGGTCGCCTACGACCGCGACGGCGCGCTCATCCACTGCAACCCCGCCGCGAGCGAGCTTTTGGAGCGCAGCGCGGACGAGTGCGTCTACGCCGACCTCTTCGAGCCGCTGTGCCCCTTTGAAAAGGTGATGGCCATGCAGCGCAGCGACTTTGTCGCCTCTGAGCTGACGGTCGGCGAGCGCACGGTCGAGCTGTACTTCGCGCCCTTTTCCGATGAAGAGCGCGGCGGCGTGCTCGTCGTGCTCCATGACGTCACGCAGCAGCGCAAGGCCGAGGAGCGCCGCCGCGAGTTCGTGGCGAACGTCTCCCACGAGCTGCGCACCCCGCTCACGAATATCCGCTCCTACGCCGAGACCATCCGCGACGCGGGCGACGAGCTGCCGCGCGAGCTGGAAAACAGCTTCCTCGACATCGTCATCAACGAGTCCGACCGCATGACCCACATCGTGCAGGACCTGCTCACGCTCTCGCGGCTCGACAGCGGGCGAAGCGAGATGAACATGGCGCGCTTCGACTTCGGCGCGGCCATCGACTCCGTGCTGCGCTCCATCGAGCTGGAGGCGCGCCGCCACGGCCACGAGCTGACGCACGACTACCATGACCTCCCCATGATCATGGGCGACCGCGGGCGCATCGAGCAGGTCATGCTCAACGTGCTCGGCAACGCCGTGAAGTACACGCCCGACGGCGGCCACATCCGCGTCACCGCCGGCACCGTGGGCGAGAGGGTCTGGATGGAGGTCGCGGACGACGGCATCGGCATCCCGAAGGCCGACCGCAGCCGCATCTTCGAGCGCTTCTACCGCGTCGATAAGGCGCGCTCGCGCGAATCCGGCGGCACGGGTCTCGGCCTGTCCATCGCCACCGAGATCGTCCAGCGCCATAACGGCACCCTCTCCCTCGTGGACCGCGAGGGCCCCGGCACGACCGTGCGGCTCGAGCTGCCCATCCGCCAGAGCGAGGTGGGCGGCGCGCAGGAGGGCGGCAATGGATAAGAAAGCCAAGCTCCTCGACCGGCTGCAAAACCTCGCCATCGCTGTGCTCTCGCTCTCCTTCCTTTTTCTGCTCGTGCAGACGCCGCTGTTCGGCGACGCGGGCGATACGACGATCGCCTCGACCGTGCGCGGCTGGTTCACCGACCGGCAGACCTCCGCCGCGGAGGAGCCGGACTCCCTCGCCGCGCTTACCGTGCCGGTGCGCATCGTGCAGAGCAACGACTTCATCCGCAGTGGGCTGGACGCGCTGACGACCGCGGATGACGCCTTTGAGACCGTCGGCTCGTTTCTCGGCGAAGCCATCGGCTCGGCCCGCGGCATCTCGTCCGTTTCTGAGAACACCTTCTTCTCGGCGCTGGACGGCTCCGGCCTTTACTTCGCCTTCGCCTGCGACCTGCCGCTCGAGGTCCTCTCGGCGCGGCTGGGCGTGCAGTCCCCCACCGCGCGGCAGCTCGACGTGCGCCGCTGCCTTCTGAGCCTTGACGGCGAGGACACCGCCACGCTGTACCTGCAGGACACGAAGCAGGGCGTCTACCGCTTTTCGACCGCGGTGAGCGCCGCGTCAGTCAAGGATTACCTTGAATCGCAGGACGGCGGCAACGCCGACTTTGCCCGCTCGCTCGGCGAGGGATACACCTCTCTTTCGCCCTACACGCTCGTATTCGACAGCGTGAGCGCGCGCCGTGAGCTTTCCGCCGCGAACGCCCTGAGCGATTACCCCTCGGAGGAGCTGCTGCGCCGCGCCGAGTTCAACCCTCACACCAAGGACCGCTACGTCGAATCCTCCGGCACGGAGGTCGTCATCGAGGGCCAGCGCAAGCTCTACCTTCACACGGACGGTATGCTCTCCTACAGCGGCGGAGCGGCGGAGGACGGCTCCCTCTTTGCCGTCGCCGCGGCGGACGCCGCGCACATCTCCCGCGCCGAGCTCTGCGCCGCCGCACGCGGTCTGATCGGCGCGCTCACACAGGGCCGCATCGGCGATGCCGCGCTTTTCCTCAGCGGCATCGAGTCCGATGACGACGGCGCGACCGTTTTCTTCGACTATATGGCCGGCGGCACGCCCATCCGCTTCGCCGACGGCTCCCACGCTGCCGAGGTCCGCATCGAGGGGCAGAGCATCACCGCTTTCTCCCTGCGCCTGCGGCGCTACACGCTCACCGAGCGCGATTCCCTGCTGCTGCCGCTCGCGCTCTCGCGCGCCATCGCGCAGCGCTATCCCGGCTGTGAGCTGACCGTCGCCTACATCGATTCCTACGGCGACAGCGTCGGCGCGAGCTGGATCGCCGACTGATCTCTTTCGGAAAGGAGGACGCCATGAATACCGCACGGCTCAAGAACATCGTCATTCTCATCCTGCTGCTCGCCAACGCCTTCCTGTTCGTTCTCCTGTTCTCACGCCGCGCGGAGGAAAACGCCGCGCACGAGCGCTCCGTCGCGCAGCTCACCGCGCTCCTTAACGCCGACGGCATCGCCTTCGACAGCGCGCTGCTCGACGGTCTGCCCGACACGGTTCTGAGCGTTCAGCCCGCGCGCGATCTGGCTGCCGAGCAGACCCTCGCCGAGGGCATCATCGGCTCCGTCACCTCCATCGACTCCGGCGGCGGCATCTACCGCTACTACAGCTCCGACGGACTCAACAGCGGCTCCTGCCTCATCCGCTCCGGCGGCGCGCTGGAGGCCGCCGTCAGCCGCGCTGTGGACGATCCCGCGGAATTCTGCGCCGACCTCTGCGTCCCCCTCGGCTACCGCACCTTTGATGTCCTCAGCGACGGCGCGCGCACGGTCGTCACCGCCTCGCGCTTCGTCGGCGAGCTGGAGGTCTGCAACGCCTCGCTCATCTTCACCTTCTCCGGCAGCACCCTCACCACGGTCACCGGCACCTTTCTCCCGCCCATCGACACGAGCGAGAGCGGCGAAACGGCGCTCGACGCCGTGACCGCGCTGGTGCGCTTTCTCGACTACCGCAACGCCTCCGGCGCGGTGTGCACCGGGATCACCTGGCTCTCCGCAGGCTACCTGGTGCAGAGCACGACCTCCGCGCCGCTCCAGCTCGTGCCCGTGCTGCGCGTGGACACCGACGTTTACAGTTATTATGTCAACATCGTTTCCGGCGAGGTCTCCCGCGTTTCGGCATAAAAATGCGTTTGCTCTGCAAGATAAATCAAAAAGAAAAGGGATTGCTTTTTCCGGATTCTCTGGTATACTGTAGCTGTATTATGTGAATACTATCGGCGCATGGCATCCGGAGCGCATCGCGCCCGCGCCGCACGGTCGCTTTTCTTCCTGTGAAATATTGAAACAATGAGGTGTCCTCATGACCAAGTATATCGTTCAGGGCGGCTCTCCGCTCTTCGGCGAAGTCCATATCAGCGGCGCGAAAAACGCCGCTGTTGCTATCCTGCCCGCCGCCCTTCTGGTGGATGGCGTGTGCCGCATCGAGAATATCCCCCAGATCAGCGACGTGACCGTGCTGCTGAAGATCCTTGAGCAGCTCGGTGCGAAGGTCCGCGTGCTCAACCGCAGCGACGTGGAGCTTGACTGCCGCCACATCGTCACCACCCGCGCCCCGCAGGAGCTGGCGCACAAGCTGCGCGCGAGCTACTATCTCATCGGCGCACTGCTCGGCCGCTTCGGCGAGGCCGAGGTCTCCATGCCCGGCGGCTGCAACTTCGGCGGCACCCGCCCCATCGACCAGCACGTCAAGGGCTTTGCCGCCATGGGCGCGACCGTGCGCGAGGGCGACTACATCTGCGCCGCCGCCGAGGGCGGGCGCATGAGGGGCGCGAACATCTATCTCGACGTGGTCTCCGTCGGCGCGACCATGAACATCATGATGGCCGCGGCTCTGGCAGACGGCACGACCGTCATCGAAAATGCGGCGAAGGAGCCGCACATCGTCGATCTCGCCAACTTCCTCAACTCCATGGGCGCGGACGTCAAGGGCGCCGGCACCGACACCATCCGCGTCGCGGGCGTGGAGCGGCTGCACGGCGGTGCCTACGCCATCATCCCCGACCAGATCGAGGCGGGCACCTACATGGCGGCCGTTGCCGCCACGGGCGGACAGATCCGCGTGCGCGGCATCATCCCCAAGCACATGGACTGCATCACCGCAAAGCTGCAGGAGATGGGCGTGGAGGTCGAGGAGCAGGACGACGATCTGATCGTCCGCCGCAGCGGCGAGCTGCGCCACGCCAACGTCAAAACGCTGCCCTACCCCGGCTTCCCGACGGATATGCAGCCGCAGATCACCACCGTGCTCGCGCTGGCGAGCGGCACCAGCACCGTCACCGAGGGCGTGTGGGACAGCCGCTACCGCTACGTCGGCGAGCTCACGCGCATGGGCGCGCAGATCCGCGTCGAGGGCCGTACCGCCATCGTCGAGGGCGTGGAAAGGCTCACCCCCGCCAACATTCAGGCCTACGACCTGCGCGCGGGAGCCGCCATGCTCATCGCCGCGCTCGCTGCGGACGGCGTGAGCGAGATCACGAACGTGCAGTATATCGAGCGCGGGTATGAGGACATCATCGGCAAGCTCCGCGCCCTCGGCGCGAAGATCGACTGCGTGGAGGAGAACGACGAGCCGCCCATCCGCCAGATCGGCTGAACCGCAAAAGGAAAAGCACCGACCTTCGTCGGTGCTTTTTTGTCGGCAGATCGTCTCAGCCCACCAGATAGCCCACGCCCATAATGAGGTAGAGCGGGCCGAAGCAGTAGGGCATGAACAGCTCGTTGTGCGGGATCTTGACCTTGAAGCAGTCCGTCAACACCATGATCTCGCAAATGTAGGCGATGGCGCCGAAGAGATAGCCCACCGCGCGGAGGATCGGGTAGCGGTTGGAGGCAAAGGACAGCAGGAACAATATCGCCGCCAGCAGGACCATCGCATTGCGGAAACGCAGCGCGATCTGCGCAGGCGTACTCTTTCCTTTGCCGACCAGCAGATCCTCTTCGCCCCAGAATTTCTCCAGCGCGGATTCGACTTCCCGGTACTTATCCTGTGGTTCCATCATAATGGCCCCGCCCCCCTTTCCAAAATTTAGTCAGCAGCTCATTCCGTTTTGTTATTTTTAGTATACCGAAAAACGATGTTGTTGTAAAGAAGTTGTTAAGAAATAATATGTAAAAAATTTATGGCGTCTTTACACAGGATATGTGCAAGTTGCACGACTTTTTCTTTTGACTATTCCCCTGCGCTGTGGTATTCTTGGGAGTAGATCAGATAAAGGACCGTTTTCCATGGAATTTTACACGCTTGCCAGCGGTTCGAGCGGCAACTGCTCGCTCGTGTGCGCGGGCGACACGCTGCTGCTCATCGACGCGGGCATCTCCTGCCGCCGCATCGAGCAGTCCCTCCGCGCGCTGGGGCGGACGCTCGGCGACCTGACCGCCGTATTCATCACGCACGAGCACGCCGACCACGTCGGCGGCCTCGCCACACTCAGCAAAAAAAGCGCCGCCCCGGTCTACGTCACGCGCGGCGTATCCCATATCCTCACCTGTCCCGTCGTCGCCTTCACCGCGGGTGACACGCTTGAATTCGCGGGCTGCACCGTGCGCTCGTTCTCCACCTCGCACGACGCCGTGGATCCCGTCGGCTACCGCGTCGACGCCGCCGACGGCTCGCTCGGCATCCTGACCGACACCGGCTTCGTCACCGGCGCGGCGCGTGAAGTGCTCGCAGGCGTGGATATGCTCCTGCTCGAAGCCAATCACGACGTGGAAACGCTGCAATACGGCCCCTACCCCTATTTCCTCAAGCGCCGCATCCTCGGCGGCGAAGGTCACCTGTCCAACGACGCGGCGGCGGAATTTGCGCGGCTCGCCGTGCAAAGCGGCACGCGCGACATCCTGCTCGCGCACCTTTCCAAGGAGAACAACACGCCCGAGCTGGCGGAGTACGCCGTCGCCCGTGCGCTGCAGTCTGCGGGACTTTCCGTGCGGCTCGGCGTCGCGCCGCGTGATACCATGAGCGAGGTACATCTATGCAGAAGGTCACCGTCCTTTGCGTCGGCAAACTGAAGGAAGCATTCTACGCGGCAGCCGTCGCGGAGTATCAAAAACGTCTCCAACGCCACTGCAAGCTGGAGATCGTGGAGCTGCCGGAGCAGAAGCTCCCCGAGTCGCCCGCCCCCGCCGAGATCGAGCAGGCGCTCGCCAGGGAGGCCGCGCTCATCGAGGAAAAGCTCCCCAAGGGCGGCGCGGTCATCGCCCTGTGCATCGAGGGCACGGAGCTGAGCAGCGAAGCCCTCTCGAAAAAGCTGGCGCAGCTCGCCTCCGCGGGCGCTTCGCAGCTGACCTTTCTCATCGGCGGCAGCTTCGGCCTGCACCCGCGCGTGAAGCAGCGCGCCGACCTGCGCCTTTCCATGTCGCCCATGACCTTCCCGCACCATCTGGCGCGGGTGATGCTGCTCGAGCAGCTCTACCGCGCGTACCAGATCGACGCCGGCACGCGCTATCATAAGTAAGGAGGAAGCACCATGTCCTTTCCCAAGCTGAGCTGGGGCCGTGAAAAGCACGACCTCGCCGACCGCTGGCCCAAGGGGCCGGACGGCACGCCCGAAAAACCCGCCTTCCTTGCCGACTCGACCGAGGAGGACAACGCCGCGGGCATGACCGTTGAAATGCTGCGCGCCTACGGCATCCCCGTTATGAAAAAGTACGACGACAAGGACGGCACGCTCGGCAAGGTCCTGTTCGGCACGCCGAGCGGCGGCGTGGGGCTGTATGTACCCGAAAGTATGCTCGAGGACGCGAAGAATCTTCTCGCGCCTGTGGAGGAATCAACCCGGAATGAGGAGGAATCGTAATGGATTATCGCAAAGAATATGAAAAGTGGCTCGCCTCCCCCGCGCTGAGCGAGGACGAGCGCGCCGAGCTTAAAGCGCTCGAGGGCAACGGCAAGGAGATCAAGGCCCGCTTCTACGGCCCGCTCGAGTTCGGCACCGCGGGTCTGCGCGGCACGATGTACACGGGCCTGCACAACATGAACCGCCACGTCATCCGCTGGGCGACGCAGGGCTTTGCCAACGTCATCCGCGCCGAGGGTACGGAGGCGATGCAAAAGGGCGTCGCCGTGTGCATGGACTGCCGCAACCACTCCGCTGAATTTGCCCGCGAGACCGCCTGCGTCATGGCAGCCAACGGCATCCATGTGCGGCTCTTTGAGTCCCTGCGCCCCACGCCTGAGCTTTCCTTTGCCGTGCGCGAGTACGGCTGTCAGGCGGGTGTGAACGTCACCGCCAGCCACAACCCCAAGGAGTACAACGGCTACAAGGTCTACTGGGCGGACGGCGCGCAGCTGCCGCCGCAGCACGCCGCGGCCATTGCCGACGAGCTGACGCGGATCGACATTTTCACAGGCGTCCGGTCGATGGATTACGAGCAGGCCTTGGCCGAGGGCAGGATCGAGCTGCTCGGTGAGGACTGCGACCGCCGCTTCATGGCGAACGTCATGGGCATGGTCAACGACTACGAGACCGTCAAAAAGGTCGCGGACGACTTCGGCCTTGTCTACACGCCGTTCCACGGCTGCGGCTACAAGCTGGTGCCCGAGGCGCTCACAAGGCTCGGCATCAAGCACCTCTACTGCGAGCCGAAGCAGATGGTCATTGACGGCGATTTCCCCACCGTCGTCTCCCCCAACCCCGAAAACCCCGAGGGCTTCTACCTCGCGATCGACCTCGCCAGGGAAAAGAACGTTGACTTCATCCTCGGCACTGATCCCGACAGCGACCGCGTGGGCATCATGGTGCGCAACAAGGCGGGTGAATTCGAGCCCGTTACCGGCAACCAGACCGGCGTGCTGCTGCTCGACTACCTCATCGGCGCGATGAAGCGCGCGGGCAAGCTGCCCGAAAAGCCCGCCGCGCTCAAGACCATCGTGACGACCGAAATGGCGCGCGCCGTCGCCGAGGCCAACGGCCTCGACTGCTACGACACCTTCACCGGCTTCAAGTTCATGGCGGAGAAGATGAACGAGCTGGAGAGCGCGGGCAAAAACACCGTCATCTTCTCCTATGAGGAGAGCTACGGCTACATGATCGGCCACTACGTCCGCGACAAGGACGCCGTCACCGCCTCTCTGCTCCTCACCGAGATGGCGGCATGGTACCACGCGCAGGGCATGACGCTCTTCGACGCGCTGCGATCCCTCTACGAAAAGTACGGCTGGTACGGCGAAAAGACGCACAACCTCGTCATGCCCGGCCTCGACGGTCTTGAGAAAATGGCGGCGCTCATGCAGTCGCTGCGCGCGCAGCCTCCGGTCGAGATCGGCGGCGTAACGGTCGCGCAGTACAAGGACTATTCCGACGGTACGGTGCGCGACGCCGCGACCGGCGCAATCACGCCGATGCCGCTCTCCGGCTCGAACGTCCTGCGCTTTGAGCTGACCGACGGCTCGCACATCGTCGTCCGGCCCAGCGGCACGGAGCCGAAGATCAAGGTCTATATCCTCACCAAGGGCGCGGACGCCGCGGAGCGCGACGCGAACCTCGAGAAATACAGCGCGTGGGTCAAGACCCTCGCCTGACCGCACAGCCTCATAACGCAAACGGAGGGCGGCGCAAAACGCCGCCCTCTTTTTTGAAAGGAAGATACTCCCTATGGCCTCGCTCGCCCTCTACTGGTCGGTCATGATCGCCTGCTACCTGCTCGCCTCGCGCCTGCGCCGCTACGCCGACCGTCTCGGCTTTGTCAATACGCTGCTGAGCATCAGCGTCTACGCGCTCGTTTTCGTAATGGGTCTGCGGATGGGCGCGAACCGCGAGGTGACGGACAACCTCGGCGTCATCGGCGTGCAGGCGCTGCTCGTCACCGCGCTGACGATGGCGTTCAGTATGCTCGGCGCGTTCGCCGTGCGCCGCGCCCTGCACATCGACCGCAATGCTATGCCCCGCGGCGCGGAGAAAACGGCGGCGATGCCGTCCGCTGCCGCACACGCGGACGCCTCCGGCTCCAAAACCTCGCTCATCATCTTCGCGATGGTCGCGGTGGGGATGCTGCTCGGCTATTTCGTCGTTCCGCGCGTCACCGACCCGGACGCCTTTCAGGCCGTGTCCGGCAGCTGGCTCGTCGTCGGACTGTGCCTGCTGCTCGCCTTCGTCGGCTTCGGCATGGGGCTGGAGGGCAAGCTTAAAGCCATGCTGCGCGGCGCGGGGCTCGGCATCGTTCTTGTGCCGCTGGCGATGGTCGCCGGCTCGCTGCTCGCGGGCGTGGTCTACTCGTTCCTCTCCCCCATGACGCTGCGGGAGGGGCTCGCCATCAGCGCGGGCTTCGGCTGGTACACGCTCGCGCCGAGCGTCATTTCCGGCGCGGGCCACGCGGTCGCGGGCGCGGTGTCGTTCCTGCACAACGTGCTGCGCGAAACGCTCGGCATCATTCTCCTCCCGCTCGCCGCCTCGAAGATCGGCTGCATCGAGGCCGTCACGCTGCCCGGAACGTGCGCGATGGACGTATGCCTGCCCATCGTCGAGCGCTCCTGCAGCGCCGAGACGCTGCCATACTCGTTCACGACCGGCATGGCAGCCAGTCTTTTCTCCGCGCTGCTCGTGCCGCTCATCATGGGCGCATAGCGCCCTTCCCTTCATGAAAAAACCGCTTGGCCGATCTCGGTCAAGCGGTTTTTCTTTAGTCCTTCCTGCACTCGGCGGTGATCTCCTCGCGCAGCGCGGTGAGCTGCGGGCTCGTCAGGTCGCGCGGATACGGCAGCTCCAGCTCCCACACACGCACCGAGCTGTCCGCGTGCAGCACGACGATCCGCTGCGCGAGCAGCAGCGCCTCGTCAAGCTGATGCGTCACGAGCAGAATGGTCTTTTGCAGCTCCTTCTGAATGTCCAGCAGCTCCGCTTGCAGCTCGCCGCGCGTGATGAAGTCGAGCGAGGCGAACGGCTCGTCCATCAGCAGCACCTGCGCCTGACTGGCGAGCACACGGGCAAGCCCGAGCCGCTGGCGCATTCCGGTGGACAGCTCCACGGGCGTCATGTCGGCGTAATCCTCCAGCCGCACGAGCTTCACGAGCTTCTTCGCCAGCTCCAGCCGCTCCTCCGGCGTGCGGCCCGCGCCCGCCGCCATCGCGACGTTGCGCTCCACCGACGTCCAGGTGATCACATAGGGATCGGGCGAGAGCAGCGCGCAGCGCCAGCCCTCCGGCATCACGATCTCGCCGGAGTCGGGCGCGTCCTTCGTCCCGTCGATGAGCCGCAGCAGCGTGCTCTTTCCGCAGCCGCTGCGCCCCAGGATCGCCGTGAGCTTCCCCGCGGGAAAATCGACCGACACACCGTGGAGCACGGTGCGCGTCGTCGAGGGGCGCTTCGCGCCGTTGAGAATGATGTCGGTGCTCTGCGTGGTATAGGTCTTGACAAGGTTTTTCACCTGAATGCCGTTCATTGCGTTCTCCCCTTCGCTTGACAGAAAAATACCGTTGACCGGGAGGAGGCTAAACCACCGGCCAACGGTAATTTTAACAGGTCATGCCCTGTTTTTCAACAAAAAAGAAGCGGAAAGCCGTCAGGAAAGCAGCAGCTTGTCGTTCGCCTCGGTCGAGCCGCTGGCGCTGGAGAAGAGCGCGAGCAGATCGGGCACGGTCAGCTTTTTCTTTTCCTCGCCGGAGATGTCCACCACCACGCGGCCCGCGTCCATCATGATGAGGCGGTTGCCGTGCGCGATGGCGTCCTTCATGTTGTGCGTGATCATCAGCGTCGTGAGCCGATTCTCCTGCACGATCTGATCGGAGAGCGCGAGCACCTTGGCGGCCGTCTTGGGGTCGAGCGCCGCGGTGTGCTCGTCGAGCAGCAGCAGCTTCGGCTGCTTGAGCGAGGCCATCAGCAGCGTCAGCGCCTGACGCTGACCGCCGGAGAGCAGGCCGACCTTGCTTGTCAGGCGGTCCTCCAAACCGAGGTCGAGGGTGCGAAGCAGCTCCTTGTAGTCCGCGCGCTCAAGCGGCGTGATGCCCCACTTGAGGCCGCGGCGCTGCCCGCGCCGGGCAGCGAGCGCCAGATTCTCCTCGATCATCATGGTCGGGGCGGTGCCCATCATCGGATCCTGGAACACGCGCCCGAGCAGCGCGGCGCGCTTGTGCTCGGGCAGCTTGGTGACGTCCTGCCCGTCGATGAGGATGGAGCCGGAGTCCACCGGAAACACGCCCGCGATGGCGTTGAGCATCGTGGACTTGCCCGCGCCGTTGCCACCGATGACAGTGACGAAGTCGCCGTCGGCGAGCGTCAGACTCAGGTCGTTGAGCGCCGATTTGGCATTGATGGTGCCGGGGTTGAAGGTCTTGCAGATGTTCTTGAGCTCAAGCATGGTGCGCGCCTCCCTTCTGTGCCTTGCCGTGGAACGCCTTGCTCTTCCAGTACGGAATGGCGAGGAACACCGCCACGATCAGCGCCGTGACGAGCTTGAGGTCGTTGGTGTTCAGACCAAGCTGGAGCGCGGCCTGCAGCACGATGTAGTAAAGGATCGCGCCGATGGAAACAGCAAAGAGCCGAAGGCCGAAGTTGATGAAGAGCTTGCCGAACACGACCTCGCCGATGATGACGGCGGCAAGGCCGATGACGATGGCGCCGCGGCCCATCTGCACGTCGCTCGAGCCCTGATACTGGGCGAGCAGCGCGCCGGAGAGCGCGACCAGTCCGTTGGAGAGCATCAGCCCGAGCACCACGTTGGCGCTGGTGTCGATGCCCTGCGCGCGGGCCATGTTCTGGTTCGCGCCGGTGGCGCGGATGGAGCAGCCCTTCTCCGTGCCGAAGAACCAGTAGAGCAGCGCGATCACCGCGGCGGTGAAGAGCAGCAGCAGCGGCAGCGGATTTTTCGTCAGCAGCTCGCCCACGGGCGAGAAGGTGCGCACATAGCGCTGGGAAACGAGCAGGTCGTACTTATCCACGCTGACCGCCTGATTCGCCTTGCTCTCCATGATGCGCAGGTTGACCGAGTAGAGCGAGAGCTGCGTGAGGATACCGGCAAGGATGGCGGGGATGCCGCACTTCGTGTGAAAAAGGCCCGTGACAAGACCCGCCAGCATACCGGCAAGCATCGCGCACAAAAGCGCCGGCCACGGGCTCACGCCCGCGCGAATGAGCATCACGCAGACCGCGCCGCCGGTGGCAAGCGAGCCGTCCACCGTCAGATCCGCCACGTCGAGGATGCGGTAGGTGATGTATACGCCGATCGCCATGATGCCCCAGATCAGGCCCTGGGCGATTGCGCCGGGCAGCGCGTTGAGCAGAGACGTCAGGAAACTCATCGTTCTTTTCCTCCAAACACTTCGTTATGGGAGAGGGGCGGCGCCCCTCTCCCATCGGGGATATTCCGCTTACTCCGCGATGGCGGTGTAGCCCTCCCGCGGGGTAATGCCGAGCGTCTCGCACATGGAGGCGTTGTACTTCGGCGTTGCGGTGGTGAATTCAATGGGCATGGTGGAGATATCCGCCTCGCCGGTCAGGATCTTAGCGGCCATCTTGCCGGTGGTCATGCCGAGATCGTAGTAGCTGATGGACAGGGTCGCCACACCGCAGCCCTTGCAGATGCCCTCCTCACCGGCGATGACCGGGATCTTGGCGGGAACGGTGACGTTGGCGATCGCCTCGGTGTTGGAGGCGGCGATGTTATCGGTGGGAACATAGATCACATCGGCCCAGTCGCAGGCAGCCTGCGTAACGGAGGAAACGTCGTTGGTGTCGGTGAAGGCAAATTCCTTGGTCTCAATGCCCTTGGCGGACAGGTTCTTGGCGACCTCCTCGATCTGGTAACGGGAGTTCGGCTCGGCGGAGCAGAACAGCAGACCGACCTTCTGCGTCTCGGGGAACCACTCGGTGATCATGTCCGCCTGCTTGCTCAGGTCGGCCAGATCGCTCGTGCCGGAGACGTTTCCGCCGACGGTGCCGGAGAAATCGTCAATGTCCAGCGCCACGCCGTAGGCGGTGATGGAGGTGCCGAGAACGGGGATGTCGCTCGTCGCGGAGGCCGCCGCCTGCAGCGCGGCGGTCGCGTTCGCCATGATGAGGTCCACGCCCTCGGAGACAAAGCCGTTGACGATGGTGGCGCAGCTGTTGGAATCGCCGGAGGCGTTCTTCTCCTCAATCTTGACCTGACCGGGCAGCGCCTCGTTCAGCGCGTCAATAAAGCCCTGCGTCGCGGCGTCAAGCGCCTCATGCTGCACGAGCTGGCAGATGCCGACGGTGTAGGTCGCGGCGTCGCCGCTCGGCTCGACGGGATCGGTGGTATCGGGGGTGTCAGCCTTCTGGCCGCAGGCGGCGAGGCTGAGACACATCGCTGCGGAAAGCAGCATGGCGATAATCTTCTTTTTCATGGTACTTCTCCTTTTCATTTGAACAAATTAAAGAGCGGTCCCGTCCGTCGGACGAAACCGCTTTGCTCACATTCCTTTGCAAACGCGTTTTCTTCTCATCGACGGCTCCGGGAGGGCGTGCCGAAATAGCGGCCCGCAAAGCGGAGCGCGAAAATGAAAAAGGAATAGCGGCTCAGCATTGCGGATCTCCCTTCCGTCCGCCCCGTGGGGCAAACTCATTTGATGTTCGGAGTATATTCCTTTAGAGCTTTAAAGTCAAGAGGTAAATATCTGCAAATCCGCACAATTTCATCGCTATATTTTGTGCAATATGGCAAGGTGCAGTTTCCTTCCTCCTACCGCTGCGGCGGAAAGGACTTGCATCCCGCGCGCGACTTGCATATACTATAGGAAAAACACCCGCACGGGAGGCAAAGGGCATGAAAAAGTGCATCGTGATCTCCGATTCCTTCAAGGGCTCGCTGCCGAGCCGCGACATCTGCGCCATCGCGCGCGAGCGTATCCCGCTCTTCTTCCCCGCCTGCGAGGTCCGCGCGCTGAACGTGGCGGACGGCGGCGAGGGGACGGTGGATTGCTTCCTCGATTCCTGCGGCGGCGAGCGCGTGGTCGTCTCCGGCGTGCAGGACCCCTACGGCGAGCCGATCGACGCGGCCTACGGTCTGCTGCCGGACGGCACGGCGGTCATTGAAATGGCCGCGGCGGCGGGACTCCCGCTCGTTGCCGGACGCAAAAATCCCTGCGTCACCACGACCTACGGCGTCGGACAGCTCATCGCCGACGCGCTCGTGCGCGGTGCGCGGCGCATCGTGCTCGGTCTCGGCGGCAGCGCCACGAACGACGGCGGCTGCGGCTGCGCCGCGGCGCTGGGCGTCCGCTTCACGGACGCGGGAGGCAAGTCCTTCGTTCCCGTCGGCGCGACGCTCGACCGCATCGCGCACATCGACGCCTCCGCCGCGCGCGAAAGGCTGCGCGGCGTACGCGTAATCGCCATGTGCGACATCACCAATCCCATGCACGGCCATAGCGGCGCAGCGTGCATCTTTGCGCCGCAGAAGGGCGCGGACGAGGCCGCCGTGCGCGAGCTGGACCGTCAGCTCCGCGCGTTGGACGAGACCTTCCGCCGCGAGCTGAACGCCTCGGTCGCCATGCTCCCCGGAGCCGGCGCGGCGGGCGCGTTCGGCGCGGGCTGCGTCGCTCTGCTGGGCGCGGAGCTGCGCCGCGGCATCGAGGTCGTGCTCGACGTGGTCGGCTTCGACACCCTGCTCGCAGACGCCGACCTCGTCATCACCGGCGAGGGCCGCATCGACGCGCAGAGCACCCACGGCAAGGTCGTAGGCGGCGTGGCGCGCCGCGCTCACGCGCGGGGCGTGCCCGTTTTTGCCATCGTCGGCGATGTGGGCGACGACGCCTACGGAGCCTACGACGCCGGCGTCAGCGCCATTTTCAGCATCAACCGTCTGGCTGTCCCGCGCGACGAGGCCAAGGCCCGCAGCCACATCGACTACACCCACACGCTCGACGATCTTCTGCGCTGCATCCGCGCCGCCGAACAGTTCAAACGATAAAGGAGGACTCCCGCCATGCGCATCGCCGTTCCCGTATCCAACGACCGGACCGCCGAGACCCTGTCCGGCATCGAGGGCTTCCAGTTTTTTGAGGACGATCACGGCCGCATCGTCCGCCGCTTCTTCGTCCCCCGCGCGGGTGAGGGCGCCGCTGCCGCGGTCGCCCAGCTCGAGCCGTACGGCGTGGACGCACTCGTCTGCGGCGCGCTGCCCGGAGACGAGCGGCTCGAGACCGCCGCCGCGGGCATCCTGCTCTTCCCCACCTTCTCCGGCACGCCAGAGGAAGCGGCACTCGCCTTTTTGGGCGGCGCGGTCGCCCGCGACCCGAACAACAAATGCAACGCCTGCGGCTTTCAGTCCTCCTGCTCACTGAGCGGCAAGGGCGGCTGCGGCAAGACCTGACGCAAAAAAGCGTTCCGCATCGCGGAACGCTTTTTTCCTATTCTCCTCAGGTGCGGCTCAGGCTGCCGGAGGTCACCTCGACCGGCGGCTTGGTGGAAAGATAGTCCGAGCTGATCCAGCCGAACTTGCTGCCGACGGAAACGAAGGTCCAGTTGCCCTCCTTCGCCGCGGCCTTGACCTTTGTGCCCCGGTCGACGAGCTGGACCTTACCGTAGCTCGTGCTCGGGCCGCTGCGCAGGTTCACACCGGCGGTGGTGTAGTAGGACGCATACTCATTGAACACCTTCTCGGGCAGCACCGTGACCTCGCTGTGCCCCGTGAGGTCCAGCCAGCCGACCTTCCTCTTGCTGTCGCTCACGCTCGTATCCGGCTCCTTCGTCTCGTTCGGATCGACTGCGGGCGTATCCTCGCCGGGGAGCTTTTCGTCCGGCTCATTCGCGGCCTTTTTTTCTTCCTCCAGCTTCTTGACCTGCTCCTGCAGCTCCTCGATCTGCGTCTCGGCGCCCTTCGCCGCCTTCTGCGCCGCGCCGAGCTTCGCGCCCAGCACGATCACCACGATCAGCAGCACAAACACCGCTGCGACCAGGCATAAAAACATCACATACAGCGGATTGCGCTTCGGCGCGCTGTGATTCACACGACGACCTTCCATGGAAAAGCCCTCCTTATCTTCTCTTTATTATCTTATTGTACCGAACCGGGACGTATTATGTCAAGCGTTTGATAGCTTAGACGCAAAAAATTGACAAAAAGTTCCCAAAATTTTATACTGAAGAAAACGTTTCGGAAGGAGGGCAAACGTCATGGCGCTGTGCAGACGCATTTCCTATCTCTATGCCCTTGCCCTGCTCACGGTCTACGCGCTCTTTCTTCCCCTCGGCGGCTACGAGCGCATGATGGAGGGCAAGTACCGCGCCTTCCTGCTGCTCTCGCTGGGCTACGTCCTCGCAATGACGGCCCTCGGCGCGTGGAAGGCCGTCCGCTGGCGCGAGCCGATGTGCCTTGCCGCGCTCGCCTATCTCGCGCTCACCGCGCTCAGCGCGGCACTCTCGCCCTACGGCACGGCGGTGCTGCTCGGCGGCACGCGCCGGGACGGACTTCTGACCGCCGCGCTCTACATTGCCGTCTTTCTGCTCCTCGCGCGGCATCTGCGGCCCGACCGCCGGCTGCTCTATGCCGCGGCAGTCTCCGCCGCGCTGTGCGATCTTCTCGTGCTCGTCCAGCTCACGGGGCGGAATCCCCTTTGGCTCTACCCCGCAGGGCTGAACTACTTTGACGGCGACGTCGCCTACTCCGGCTTCTACGCCGGCGCCGCCGGCAACATCGACTTCACCGCCTTCCTCCTCGCGCTCTGCGCCGCGGCGATGGCGGCGGCGCTCGTGCGCGGCTGGTCCGGATGGCTGCTCGTGCCGTTCGCGCTGACGGCGTGGACGCTCTGGCAGCTGCGCGTCGCCGCCGCGCTGCTCGGGCTCGCGGTCACGGCGGTGCTCGGGCTGCCGCTGCTGTTCCCGCGACGGCGGCGGGCGATGTGGGCGCTGACACTCCTGCTCACCGCGGCGGCGTTCGCCCTTATCTGGTTCTTTCCCGGCGACGGCGGCACGCTCTCCGAGCTGCACCGGCTGCTGCACGGCGACGTCGATCTGACCTTCGGCTCGTCGCGGCTCCTGATCTGGCGCTCCCTCCTGCCGCTCATCGCGGAGCGCCCGCTGCTCGGCGGCGGCTGCGGGACGCTGTACCTGCGCGACGTCCCGCCGTTCTACTGGCAGCGCGGCGGCGAGACCACCTACTTCGCCGTCACGAGCGCGCACAACGAATACCTCGGCGTCCTCGTCGATCAGGGCGCGTTGGCGCTGCTTGCGTTCCTCGCGCTGCTTGCGCTCGCGCTTTGGCGCGCGTACCGCCATGCGGAAAGCGACCGCTGCGCGGTCGCGGGCGCGGCGCTGCTCTGCTACGCGGTGACGGCGTTTTTCTCTGTCGCCTGCTGCATCACGGGCGTCTACCTCTGGCTGCTGCTCGCCATGCTCGCACCGAAGGAAAAATAGAAAGCGAGGGGAAGGTCCTTGACCTTCCCCTCACCTTTTTCACTTCTTGAGCGTCAGGCGGAAGTCCCCGCCCTCACTCGCGCAGGACACGGTGTAGCCCTGCTTCTCGCCGAAGCGGGTCACGTTCTCCACGCAGGTCTGGCTGTCCACCAGCACATCGAGCGTGTCGGGCGCGTTCTTCTTGACCTCGTTCTGCACCATCACCACGGGCATGGGGCAGGAGTAGCCTCTTGCGTCGATCATTTTGCCGCCTCCTTTTTGGGCATATTCCACAGGGCGATCACCAGCAGCACGACCAGGCCGACGATCACGGCGACCTTGCCCGCAGTGGAGATGCCGCCGACCACGAGCTGACCGGCGTCGTTCTTGCTGTCGGGGTTGCCGGCGAGGCCGAAGTTGTGCGCGAGAGCCGCGCCGACGATCATGCCGAACACGGTCACGGCGCTGTCGCCGTTGCCCTGCGCCGCCAGAATGAGCTGACGCAGCGGGCAGCCGCCGAGCAGCACGCTGCCCCAGCCGACGAGCACCATGCCCAGCAGGTTCCAGACGTGGGCGCTGTGGGCGATGGGCTGAAGCGCGAAGCCAAGGTTGAACTTATTCATGGCAAGATTGCCGACGAGCGTGACGACAAAAATCGCCGCGAAGCCGTAGAGCAGGTGGAAGTCCCCCAGCATCACGGCGTCGCGCAGACCGCCGACCATGCAAAGGCGGCTCTTCTGCGCCAGCGCGCCGACCACGAGCGAGACGGCAAGCGCGATCCAGAACGGCGCGTGCATGGAGCCGGGGCCGGCCTCGGACGCCTTGAACAGCGCGGGTACGGTCAGCACGAGGATCAAAAGCGCCGCCATCACGGTCGGCAGCACGCTGCCCTCGGAGACGCTGACCTCGTAGGAGCGCTTGAGCGTGAAGCCGCGCTTGAGGCAGGCGATGCCGATGAGGATACCGATAAAGAAGCCGATGAGACCGACGAGCGCGTTCAGGTCGCCGCCGCCGAGACGGAGCACCATACGCAGCGGGCAGCCGAGGAAGGCGAGCGCGCCGATGACGATGAACGCGCCGATGACGAAGCGCAGCGCGGGCGACGAGCCGGCGCGGGCCTTGAACTCCTTGCCCGCCACGCTCATGAGGAACGCGCCGAGCACGAGGCCGATGATCTCCGGACGGACGTACTGCACCTTGGCGGCGCTGTGCAGGCCGCAGGCGCCCGCGGTGTCGCGCAGGAAGCAGGCGATGCAGAAGCCCATGTTGGCGGGGTTGCCCATCGCCGTGAGAATGAGGGCGGCAAGGCCGACGGCCACGCCCGCGAGGACGACGCCCCAATGGATCTTTTTCATTTTCTCTCCACTCCTTGTTCTTTCTCTCTCGTTATTCTTTGAGAAAGATATTGATGAACACAGTATAAAGTCTCCGTCAAAAAATGGCAAATGGATTTATCCGAAGAAAGCGGTAATATCATCGGTTTTTCCGATGATATTACCGTCCTGTTTCCTATATTTCTTTTTTCACAGCGTCAGCTCGTAAAAGCCCTCGACCTCCAGCCCCTCGCCGGCGGCAAGCGCCTCGAGCGCGGCGCGCTTGTCGATCTCGGTGCGCCATGCCATGCCGCAGTCCGCGGTCAGCGCGCGCGGCACCGGAATGAGCCGCCCCGCAAGGCCGCGCGCCGCGCAGAGCTTCTCCATGCCGATGGCGGCGGCGGTGGTGTGAAAGGTCACGACCAGCCACGTCTTTCTCTCTCTCATCGCGCCAGCTCCTCCACCGCGCGGATGGCCGCGTCGGTCTCCTCCTCGGTGTTGTACCAGCCGAAGCTGAAGCGCACCGCGCCCTGTCCCTCCGTGCCGAGCGCACGGTGCAGCCGCGGCGCGCAGTGCGCGCCCGAGCGCGTGGCGATGCCGTAGTCCTCCGCGAGCTCGTCGGCGACCTCGCCGGAGTCCAGGTCCGCGATGTTCAGCGCGACGACCGCTGTGCGCTCGTGCGTGAAGTCGCCGTAGACGGTCACGCCGGGGATGTCCCGCACGCCCTCATAGAAGCGGCGCATGAGCGCCGTCTCGTGCGCGCGGATGGTCTCCATGCCGGTCACCGCGATGAAGTTCAGCGCCGCGTCCAGTCCAGCGATGCCGTGGCCGTTGAGCGTTCCCGCCTCGAGCCGCACGGGCAGCTGCTCGGGCTGGCGCTCGGAGAAGGTCTGCACGCCCGTCCCGCCGACCTTCCACGGCAGGATGTCCGGATCGCCGCGCAGGCACAGCCCGCCCGTTCCCTGCGGCCCCATGAGGGATTTATGGCCCGTGAAGCAGAGCACGTCGATGTGCATCCGCTCCATGTCGATGGGCAGCACGCCCGCGCTCTGCGAGGCGTCCACCACAAGCAGCACGCCGTGCGCGTGCGCGAGCTCGCCCACGCGGGCAAGGTCCACCGCGTCGCCCGTCAGGTTCGAGGCGTGGGTGCAGACGATGGCGCGGGTCTCGGGACGGAGCAGACGCTCAAGGTCCGCGTAGTCGATGCGCCCCTGCCGGTCTGCGGGCACGAAGTCCAGCGCCACGCCGCGCTCGTCGCGCAGGCGGTAGAGCGGACGGAGCACGGAGTTGTGCTCCAGATCGGTGGAGAGCACATGGTCGCCCGGACGGACAAGCCCGTTGATGGCGATGTTCAGCGCCTCGGTCGAGTTGGCGGTGAACGCCACATGGTCGGGCCGCGGGCAGCCGAAGAGCACCGCAAGCTTGCAGCGCGTGTCGTAGATCGTGCGCGAGGCGGTCAGCGCACCCTCATGCGTGCCGCGGGCACTGTTGCCGAAGCTCCCCATCGCGCGCGCCACCGCGTCGATGACCTGCGGCGGCTTGCGAAGCGTGGTCGCGGCGTTGTCAAGATAGATCATGCGCACTCCTCCCGTCCGTTGTTTCCCGACCATCATAGCACACCGCGCACGGTTTGAAAACGGCTTTTTCCGGCCGTCCGGCATTTTTCATCGTTTTTTCCGATGGAAACCGCCGAATTTTCCGTGAAAGCATTTGACAAACCACGCCGCGCTCTCTACAATAACATTTAGAAAGCCACAGAAGGAGGCCGTGCGATGGAACGTCTGAATCTCCGTCAGCTTGAGATCTTTTCCGCCGTCGTGGACGCCGGCAGCTTCACCGCCGCTGCGGAAAAGCTCTACCTTGCCCAGTCCACGGTGAGCGACAACGTCCGCGCGCTGGAGGAGCTGCTGCATCTCAAGCTCTTCCACCGCGAGTCCAAGCGGCGGCTGACGCTCACGCTTGAGGGCAAGCGCGTCTACCACTACGCGCAGGACATCCTCGGCCGATGCAGCGCCCTGCTGCTCGACGTCGCGGTCGACAGCGCGCTCGAGCTGACGCTCGGCGCCTCCACCGTGCCGGCGCAGAGCCTTTTGCCGGGCTACATGGCGCGCTTCGCCCGGGAGAATCCCGCCTGCCGCTGCACGCTCCTCTGCGGCGACAGCGCCGCGGTGCAGCAGATGCTGCTCAACGGCGACATCCACCTCGGCTTCGTCGGCAGCGCCGACGACCGGCAGGACCTCATCTACGAGCCGATCGCCGAGGACCGTCTGGTGCTCATCACGCCGAACACGCCGCGCTTCGCGGCGCTGAAAACGCAGGGCGTGCTCGGGCGCGAGCTGTTCCGCGAGCCGTTCCTCTTCCGCGAGCGCGGGAGCGGCACGCAGAAGGTCATCGACAACTATCTCAGCGAGATCCGCCTCGATCCGCAGGTCATCCACACCGTGGCCTACGTCTCCGACCCCACCGTGCTGCAGCGGCTGGTCGCGGAGGGCACGGGCGTATCCATCCTCTCCGCACTCGCGGTGCAGGAGGCCGTCGCGGCGGGACAGCTCTTACAATTCGAGCTGGACGAAACGCCGGTGCGGCGCAGCATCTACATGGCCCGACGCCGGAAAAGCTCCATGAGCTCCCCCGCCCGCACCTTTGCCGAGCTGGTGCGCAAGCAGGCCAAGGCGTCCGTGTAACTTTACCATTTCACCACAGAAAGGAGGCAGACGGCAATGGATCAGAACCGCGAGCTTTGGCTCACGCAAATGACCTCCGCCGCCGGTTGAGCGGCAAAGCTGGGGCCGGGCGCCCTGTCGAAAATTTTAGAGGGTCTGCCTAATGTGTTTGACCCGCGGCTGCTGGTGGGCTACGACAGCAGCGACGACGCCTGTGTTTACAGCGTGTCGGACGACGTGGCCGTGATCGAAACGGTGGACTTCTTCACGCCCATCGTGGACGATCCCTACCTCTTCGGTCAGATCGCCGCAGCGAACGCGCTCTCAGACGTGTACGCCATGGGCGGCGTGCCGAAGCTGGCGATGAATCTGCTCTGCGTGCCGAGCTGCCTTCCGCTCGATACCGTCCGCGCCATTTTGGAGGGCGGGCACGACAAGGCCGTGGAGGCCGGCTGCGTCATCGCCGGCGGACACACCATTCAGGACGACGAGCCGAAATATGGTCTGTGCGTCACCGGCTTCGTCCACCCGCAGCACATCCTCAAAAATATCGGCGCGCAGCCGGGCGATGTGCTCGTGCTGACCAAGGCGCTCGGCGTCGGCGTCATCACCACCGCGCTCAAGGCCGCTCTTGCGGACGACAGCGCCCGCGATGCGGCGTATGCGAGCATGGCGGCGCTTAACGCGAAGGCCGCGCAGGCCGTGCGCGAGGTCGAAAACGTCCACGCCTGCACCGACGTGACCGGCTTTGGTCTGCTCGGGCACAGCTACGAGATGGCAAGCGGCTCGGGCGTCACCGTCCGGCTGCACGGCGCGGCGCTGCCGCTGCTGCCGCAGGCGGAGGAGCTGGCGGACATGGGCATCGTGCCGGGCGGCGCGTACCGCAACCGCGACTATGTGAAGCCGCACCTGCGCGTGCTCGACGGCGCACAGCGCGCGAGGCTCGACCTGGCCGCCGACCCGCAGACCTCGGGCGGACTGCTCGTGTCGCTTCCCCGCGCGGACGCGGAGGAGCTGCTCGAAAAGCTCCACGCCTTTGCGCCGTGGAGCGCCATCGTCGGCGAGGTGCTGCCGCAGGGCGAGAGCGCTTTGGAATTTGACTGAACGGAAAAAGAGACGAAAGCCACGGCTTTCGTCTCTTTTTTCTCATAAATCCTGTTTTTTATGCTTCTTTGCCTCGCGCTCCTCAAGGAACTCCTTCGGCTCCGCTTCGGCGAGCGCTTTGGCGCGGCGCTCCAAGACCTCCTTGGGCTTGGCGGTGATCTCGCCCGCGGCGGTCAGCGCCTCCTTGGTCAGCAGCGGGCCGACCAGCTCATAGATCAGCACGGAGAACAGCACGATGTTGCGGACCAGCAGTCCGTCCGCCGCGCCCAGCTCCTGTGCGCTCACGCACATACCCAGCGCCACGCCCGCCTGCGGCAGCAGCGTGATGCCGAGGTATTTGACCGTCTTTTCATCGCAGCCGACCGCCTTGGCGGAGAAGTGCGCGCCGAGATACTTGCCCGTGCTGCGGAAGATGATGTAGATGACGCCGATGAGCACCATCGTCAGCTCGCCGAACACCTCCAGCCGCAGCTCCGCGCCGCTGATGACGAAGAACACCGCCAGCAGCGGGGCCGACCAGTCATCCGCGCGGTCCATCAGATCCTCGGAGAGCGGGCAGATGTTGCAGAACACCGTGCCGAGCATCATGCACACGAGTAGCGGCGAGAAGCCGATGACGACCTCGCCGATGCGCCACTCCAGCGCCGCGAGCGCGACCGTGAGGAACACGAACGCGATGGTCATGGACATTCGGTTGCGGTTGGAGTGGAACATGGCCTCGAGCCGCGTGAGGGCCGCTCCCGCGAGCATTCCGAGCAGCAGGGAGAGCACGATCTCGATGAGCGGGTTGACGAGCACGGAAACGATGCTCAGCGCGCCGCTGATCATCGCCTTGGCGATGCCGAAGCTGACCGCGAACACCACCAGGCCCACCGCGTCGTCCAGCGCGACGATGGGCAGCAGCAGGCTCGTGAGCGGGCCCTTGGCCTTGTACTGGCGCACGACCATTAGTGTGGCGGCGGGAGCCGTCGCCGCGGCGATCGCGCCAAGCGTGATGGCGGCCGGCGCGGAGAGGATGTCGGGGCGCAGGAAATGGAAGCCGAGCATGGCGAGATCCACCAGCACGGTGGCGACGAGCGCCTGCACGATGCCGATGATGAAGGCCTGACGGCCCGTCTTGCGCAGATCCTCCAGCCGGAACTCGTTGCCGATGGCGAAGGCGATGAAGCCCATCGCCACGTCGGAAATGGTGCCGAGCGCGGCGACGTCCTCATAGGCGGCGAAGCCGACGCCCGTGATGCCGAGCCTGCCGAGGCAGAACGGTCCGATCAGCACGCCCGCGACCAAAAAGGCGGTCACGTCGGGCAGACGCCAGCGGGAGAAGATGCGGGTCATCAGCAGTCCCGCGAGCAGGGCAAAGGCAACATTGAGCAAAGCGTACATGGGCGCGGCGTCCTTTCTTTTATGCAGAATGCACTACACTTGTAGCGCACTGATAGTTTATTATAGTCTTTTCCCCCGAAAAGGCAACCCGTTTTTGCTGTTCGCGCCCCGACATTCTCTCATGCTTATCCTGTAAAAATCGCATAAAGAAACGCAGCTCGCGGGAGCCGCGCTTCTTTTATTCTTCGATAAGCCGCGCCTGCCGCAGCCTGCGGAGCCGCTTCGCGGAGCGGCACGCCTGCCGGAGAAAGCCGACGCCCATGATAAGCCACAGCAGACCGAGAAGAGCGTCCGTAAGGATGCCCTCCGCCCACAAGCGTGGAAGGTCGATCCCGCTCTCCGCCGTAAGGTCCGCGGCATATTCGAGGATGCACCCGTACCACACCGCCGCCCGGCGCAGCGGGCCCGCCGCAAGGACCAGCCAAAACGCCGCGAGCAAGCCGCGCGTCCGAAGATAGCGCTTCTCGCTCATGATCCGCGAGTCGAGGTCGGAGAATAGCTCGAACGGCGTGCCGTCGTTCCGTCTGCGCAGGATGAGAAAGCTCCCGATGTCCATGACCAGCTCAACGCCCAGCTCGGCAAGGCCACGCACATAGTCGTCCTTCTGCCCGTCGCGGGACTCGTAGAGGTACTGCACACGGTAGCGGTACTCATTCGGCGCTCCACGGCGATAGCGGAAGGAAAGCCATCCCGTGCCCTCGAGCTGCCAGCCCTCGGCGGAGAGCCAGTCAAGCTGCCGCTCCAGCCGTTCCGGGTCGAGCAGCCATGCCGGGGCGCACCAGGTCTTTTTTACATCGTTCATCGTCGTCTCCTTTCCCGGCAGGTCTATTCGTGAACGAGCTGTTCGTTTTTGAGTCTGCGCCATTTCCGGTGCGTGCGCACCGCCGCGCGCACACCCCACACGGTAAGTCCGAGCCACAAAAGGCCAAACGCGGCGTACATCGCGATCCTCGGCGCCCACGCCTCCGCAATGCTCGGCGCACCTGCGGCGATCAGGTCGGCATAGAGCTCGTCGAAGCCCCTCGCCGCGTCGAGATCAAGCCACGCCCAGAAAAACAGCAGCGCGGCATTGACCGCGCACCACACCGCCGCGGCCAGCTGCGCGCTGCGCACGCACTTCGCCTCCAATGCCTGCGACGCGAGGTCGGAAAACATTTCCACCGGTCTGCCGTCGTCCTCCCAGCGGAAGAACGCACGATGCCAAAAGCATCCCAGGCAGGTCACACCCAGCTCCTCCACACCCGCGAGATAGGTCCGTCCCCGCTTCGTATCCGGGTCATCCTTCATCATCTGCATGTAATAGCGGTAGCGCGTGCCGTCGCTGCGCTCAAAGCGGAAAAAGAGGAAGCCGACATGCGCGAGCTCCCACCCGTGCCGGCGCTGCCGCGCGAGCCAGCGCTGAAACCGCGCATTGTCAAACAGCAGGTACCAGATCCATATAACGCAAAGCTTCTGTTTTCGCATCCTTCTCTCCTTTCCGTCACGTCCAGTTCCTTGTCAGCGCCTCGCCGTTGGCGGTCAGCTCCTGCAATCGGGCAAGCTCCGCGCGCACGGCGGCGCGTCCCTCGGGGGTGATGCGGTATTCCTTCCTGCGGCCCTCGTCCTCGCCCACGGCCTCGATCCAGCCACGCTCGGTGAGCGTGGTGAGCGCGCCGTAGAGCGTTCCGGCGGCAAGGCGCACGCGCCCGCCGCTCAGGCGCTCGACGTTCTGCATGATGCCGTAGCCGTGCAGCGGCTCGTCGAGCGAGAGCAGGATATAAAAGACCGCTTCGGTCAGCGCGGCGGTGCTCATACGCTTCCCCCCGTTTTTATCGGCTTCCGATATATCGGTTACCGATATAGTAGCATGGAGCGGTCCGGTTGTCAAGCAGAAAAAATGCCTCGCAGAGTTTCGCGTCCGCAGACGCGAAAGCAGGATGATCCGTTTTCTGCCGCGACCTGTGCGTGGCAGAAAACACCTTGCGCGGAGTGAGCGTCGAATTGTCCGCTGACAGCGGACAACCGAGGCGCAGAACGCAGCGAAGCCTTCTCGAAAAAGTGGTTTTGCCACTTTTTCGACAGTAAGCGGCGGCCCTCACGGACCGCCGCTTAGCTTTTTTATCCGAGCTGTTTGGTTTTTTCCACGGCGGCGTCCACCGCCTCGATGCACGCGCTGCGCAGGCCGCTGCGCTCCAGCGCGGCGACGCCCGCGATGGTGCTGCCGCCGGGGCTGCACACCTCGTCCTTGAGCTGCCCCGGGTGCCGGCCGGTGCGGAGCACCATTTCGGCGCTGCCGAGCAGCATCTGCGCGGCATAGCGCTGTGCCTTGGCACGAGGCAGGCCGTTCTTCACGCCGCCGTCCGCCAGCGCCTCGATAAACAGATAGGCGTAGGCGGGGCCGCAGCCGGAGACGGCGCTCGCCGCGTCGATCAGGTGCTCGTTCAGCTCGTCGAGCAGACCGGCGGGCGCCATCAGCTCGCGGAAGGCGCACAGCTCGTCCTCGCTCACGCGGCTGTTCGCCGCGTAAAGGATCAGCCCCTGCCCCACGGCGCAGGGCGTATTCGGCATGATGCGGATGATCTTCTTGTCCGCGCCGAGCAGCAGCGCGAGCTTCTCGAGACTCACGCCCGCGAGCATGGAGACGAAGATGCCCTCGGAGGCCAGAATATCCGCCTTGAGGCCCTCGACCACGCCGACGACCATCTGCGGCTTGACGCCGAGAAAGACGAAGCGGCTGTCCGAGAGGATGCGCTGCGGCGTTTCCGCCGTGCAGCCGAGCCGCTGCGCGGCGGCTTCGGAGCGTTCCCGCGTGGAGCACGCCACGGCGATGCGGTCGCCGCCGGTCTTTTTCGCCGCGGCGAGCGCAAGCGCGCCGCCCATATTGCCGGCGCCGATGAAGCCGGCCTCATACTTTGCCATCAAGCGTCCCTCCTTACCGGATCTGTCCGCTGCCGCGGACGACGTATTTGTAGGTACACAGCTCGTCGAGCCCCATGGGTCCGCGGGCGTGGAGCTTCTGCGTGGAAATGCCCATCTCGCAGCCGAGGCCGAACTCGCCGCCGTCGGTGAAGCGGGTGGAGACGTTGACGTAGACCGCCGCGCTGTCCACCTGCTCGGTGAATTTCTTCGCCGCGGCGGCGTCCTCGGTCACAATGCAGTCGCTGTGGTGCGTGGAGTGCGCGGCGATGTGCGCGATGGCGGCGTCCACGCTGTCCACCACGCCGACGGCGAGGATGTAGTCGAGAAACTCGGTGTCAAAATCGCGCTCCCCGGCGGGGGTGCCGTCGATGATCCGCGCGGCGGCGGGGTCGAGCCGCAGCTCGACGGGGACCAGGCCGGCGGCGGCACGGTCGTCCACGATGGCTTTTTTGAGCAGGGGCAGGAACTGCGCCGCGACGTCCCGATGGACAAGGCAGACCTCCTCCGCGTTGCAGACGGAGGGTCGGCTGGCCTTGGCGTTGACGATGATGTTGACCGCCTTCGCAAGGTCGGCGGCCTTGTCCACATAGACGTGGCAGATGCCGGTGCCGGTCTCGATGCAGGGGACGGTGGCGTTCTCCACGCAGGCGCGGATCAGGCCCGCGCCGCCGCGCGGGATGAGGAGATCGACGAGGCCCTTGGCAGTCATCAGCTCCTGCGCGGAGGCGTGGCTCGTATCCTCCACGATGTTCACGATGTCGGGGTCGCCGCCCGCCTGCGCAACGCCCGTCTTGAGCGCCGCGACGATGGCGCGGGCGCTGCGGTAGGCTTCCTTTCCGCTGCGGAGCATACAGACGTTGCCGCTCTTGACGGCAAGCGCCGCAGCGTCGGAGGTGACGTTGGGGCGGCTCTCGTAAATGATGGCGACGAGGCCGAGCGGCACCTGCACCTTGTCGATGACGATGCCGTTGGGGCGCACGACCTCGCTGAGAACGCGGCCCGTATGGTCGGGGAGCCTGACGGTGTCGCGGATGCCGTTCGCCATGCCGGCGATGCGGTTTTCATCGAGCTTGAGCCGGTCGAGCATAACGTCGGTGATGCGGCCGCGCGCGGCGGCCATGTCCTCCGCGTTCGCGGCGAGGATCTCCGCGCAGCGCGCCTCCAGGCTGTTCGCCATGGCAAGGAGCAGCGCGTTCTTTTTCTCCGCGCCGGCAGCGGCAATGCTGCCCATCGCCGCGCGGGTCTTTTGAAGAAGCTCCAGCGTTGTCATATTCTTCACCTCTTGACCAGAAAGCGGGTGCCGACGGGCTTGCCCGCGACGATATCATACAAAAGCTCCGGCTTTTCGCCGTTGGCGATGACCATTTCGCAGCCCGCGCCGACAGCGATCTGCGCCGCCAAGAGCTTGGTCGCCATGCCGCCCGTGCCGAGGCTCGAACCGCTGCCACCGCCGAGGGCGATGATGCGCTCGTCGACAGTCTCCACGGTGGGGATAAGCTTCGCGTCAGGGTTTTTGCGCGGGTCGCCGTCGTAGAGGCCGTCGATGTCCGAGAGCAGCACGAGCAGGTCCGCGGAGACGGTGGCGGCGACGATGGCGGAGAGCGTGTCATTGTCGCCCACGGCGATCTCCTCGGTTGAGATGGTGTCGTTCTCGTTGATGACCGGCAGCGCGCCCAGCTCCAGCAGACGGTCCATCGTGTTATGGAAGTTCGCCTTCCGGCTGCCGCCGTCGGCGATGTCCGGCGCGGTGATGAGGAGCTGGCCGACGATGTGGTTATACTCGGTGAAGAGCTTGTCGTAAACGTACATCAGCTCGCACTGGCCGACCGCGGCGGACGCCTGCTTGCCCGGCATATCCTTGGGGCGCTCGGACAGGTTGAGCTTGCCGAAGCCCATGGCAATGGCGCCGGAGGAAACGAGAATGATCTCGTGGCCCGCATTCTTCAGGTCGCTGAGTGTTTTGCACAGCCGCTCCATCCGCTGAATGTTCAGCCGTCCTGTGGGGTAGGCGAGCGTGGAGGTGCCCACCTTGACAACGATACGCATAAGAAAGGCTCCTTTCTTTCAGTAACAAATAAAAGTGATTTGCATTATAGCACAGCCTTTCGGATTTTGCACTACCTTTCTGCAATTTTTAACGCGGCGCGCTGCATTTTTTCGCGTGCGGCAAAAAATGCACCCGAAAGCCACAGGCTTTGGGTGCATTTTCTCAGTCAACAATATCGACCGATACTTTCTCTCCGGTGCGCTGCGCATAGGAGCGGATGACTGTACGGATCTCTTTGGCGATGCGGCCCTGACGGCCGATCACCTTGCCCATATCGTCGGGCGCAACGTGCAGCTCCAACGTCAGCTCGTCCGTTCCCTGCTTCTCCGTCACCGTGACCTCATCCGGATGCTCGACCAGATTTTTGGCGATGTAGAGCAGCAAGTCCTTCATGCGTTGTCCCCCGCGGATCAAATCGCGTTGATTCTCTTGAGCAGCGCGCGGACGGTGTCGGTGGGCTGGGCGCCGGTCTTGATCCACTCCTGAGCGCGCTCGGCGTCGATCTTGATCTCAGCGGGGCTCACGCAGGGATTGTAGGTACCGATCTCCTCGATGAAGCGGCCGTCGCGGGGATAGCGGGAATCGGCGACGACGACGCGATAGAAAGGAGCCTTCTTGGCGCCCATACGGCGCAGACGAATTTTGACCATGGTGTTTTTCCTCCGAAATAAAATATGTTTTTGTTGTATGATCGTATGCACTTGGCATGAATCAACGGGGTATTATTTGAAGCGCTTCTTGCGGCCGAAGCCGTGCATCCGGCTCATGCCGCCCTTGCCGCCGAAGCCGCCGAGTCCCTTGGGCATCCTGCCGCGGGTCATCTGCTTGACAAGGTCCTGCATCATCTCGAACTGCTTTAAGAGGCGGTTGACGTCCACGACCTCCAGTCCGCAGCCGGCGGCGACGCGCTTTTTGCGGCTCGCGCCGAGGAGCTTGGGGTTCTCGCGCTCCTCCGGCGTCATGGAGAGGATGATGGCCTCGGTGTGCGCCATGACCTTGGGGTCGATCTCGGCGCCGGCCAACTGCTTGCCCATGCCGCCGGGCATCATCTCGGCGAGCTGGCTGAGGTCGCCCATGCCGCGCAGCTGCACGAGCTGTTCATAGTAGTCGGTGAGGGTGAAGCGGTTCTTCTTGAGCTTTTCCTCGAGCTTCTTCGCCTTCTCCTCGTCGACGTGCTGCTCCGCCTTTTCGATGAGGCTGAGCACATCGCCCATGCCGAGGATGCGGGAGGCCATGCGGTCGGGGTGGAAGGGCTCGAGCATATCGAGCTTTTCGCCCGTGCCGATGTATTTGATGGGCTTTCCGGTCGCCGCGCGGATGGAGATCGCCGCGCCGCCGCGGGCATCGCCGTCGAGCTTGGTGAGCACGACGCCGTCGATGCCGAGAGCTTCGTCGAACGCGGTGGCGGCGTTCACGGCGTCCTGTCCGGTCATGGCGTCCACGACCAGCAAGATCTCGTTCGGCTTCACCGCCGCCTTGACGCGCTTGAGCTCGTCCATGAGCTGCTCGTCGATGTGCAGGCGGCCGGCGGTATCGAGAAAGACGATGTCGTTGCCGTGGTCCCTGGCGTACTTGACCGCTTCGACCGCGATGGTGACGGGGTCGATCTGCCCCATCTCGAACACGGGCAGGCCGAGCTGTGCGCCGACGACCTGCAGCTGCGTGATGGCCGCGGGACGGTACACGTCGCAGGCGGCGAGCAGCGGGCGCTTGCCCTGCCGGCGCAGAAGGCCGGCGAGCTTGGCGACGTTCGTCGTTTTGCCCGCGCCCTGAAGGCCGACCATCATCACGACCGTCGGCGGGTTGTTGGCAAAGGTCAAGCGCGCGTTCGCGCCGCCCATCAGAGCCGTCAGCTCCTCGTTGACGATCTTGATGACCTGCTGGGCGGGGGTGAGGCTGTCGAGCACCTCGGCGCCGACGGCGCGCTCAGAAACTCTGGCGACAAAGTCCTTGACGACCTTGTAGCTCACGTCCGCCTCGAGCAGCGCCATGCGCACCTCGCGCATCGCGAGCTTGATGTCCTCCTCGGTCAGGCGGCCCTTGCCGCGCAGGCCCTTGAATACGCTGTTGAGCTTTTCGCTCAGGCCCTCAAATGCCATGAAATGCTCCTTCTTATTCCTTGAGTGCCGCGGTCTCCTGTTCGATCACGGTCACGAGCTCTGCGATGCGGGAATCCTCATACCGGCGGTCATTGAGCCTGCGCAGCTCGTCCGCCGCCGCCTCGATGCGCTCGAGGTGGGGGGTGCGCTGCATAAAGCGCTTGACAAGGCCGGTCTTATCCTCGATCTCGGTCATGTACGCCTCGGCGCGGACGATGACGTCGCGCACGCCCTGGCGGGAGATGCCGTAGTTCTCGGCGATCTCGGAGAGGGACAGGTCCTCGTCGTAGTAAAGCTCGTAAAATTCCTTCTGCCGCTCGGTGAGGAGTTCGCCGTAGAAGTCAAAGAGCATCGTCATGCGAAAGGTCTGATTTTTCACGGGGAATCCTCCTTTGAGTATTCCGTGTAAAGTCATAACGCTTTACAACAGGAATCAGTTTACATGAGTTTAGCAGAAAAGTCAAGGGTTATTCGTGGGAAAAACGGCGAATGGGAAAGATTTTATGAAAAGATGTGGTAATGTTCACATTTTCGTGCTATGCTACCATCAATATAGAATGGAAAAGGAGCCGCTTTTATGGAGCCCTTGCGAAAGGAACTGGCGGAGGGCGTTTTTCTGACCTACGTCCCCGCCGCAAAATTCAAGACCGGCGTGCTGGGCGCGCAGCTCATCACGCCGCTGGAGGAGAGCACCGTCGCCGCCGGTGCGCTGCTGCCCGCCGTGCTGCGCCGCGGCACGACCGCGCACCGCGATATGCGCTCGATCGCCGCGGAGCTGGACCGCCTGTACGGGGCGTCCATCGCCTACACCGTGCGCAAGAAGGGCGAGAATCAATGCCTCGGCTTTGTCGGCAGCTTTCTTGACGAGCGTTATGTCCCCGGCGGAGAGCGGCTGCTCGAACCGATGGCCGACCTGCTCGGCGAGCTGCTGCTCGACCCGCTCACGCGGAACGGGCGCTTCCTGAGCGACTATGTGGAGAGTGAGAAGGAAAATCTGATCGACGCCATCGAGAGCATCCTCAACGACAAGCGCGACTACGCCGACGCGCGGCTTTTGCAGGAGATGTGCCGCGGTGAGCGCTACGGCATCGACCGGCTCGGCACTGTGACGGGCGTGGAAAGGCTGACGAACCAGACGCTCTACCGCTATTACAACGAGCTTCTTGCCACGGCGCGCATTGAGCTGTTCTACTGCGGCAGCGCGGACTGCGCGCGCGTGGAGGGGGCGCTGGACCGTGCGCTGGCAGCGCTCCCGCGCGAGCGGGTCGCCGAGCCTGCGGTCGCCGAGCGTGTGGGTGCGCCCGAAACGGTGCGCGAGATCACGGAGACGATGGACGTGACACAGGCGAAGCTCGCCATGGGCTACCGCGCCGCGAGCGAGGACACGCCCGCGCTGCTGCTGGCGAACCTCATCTTCGGCGGCTACTCCAACTCCAAGCTGTTTCTGAACGTGCGCGAGAAGCTCTCGCTGTGCTACTATGCCTCGTCCGGCTACCACCGGTCCAAGGGCATCATCACGGTGTCGAGCGGCATTGAGGCGCAAAATTACGAGGTCGCGCGGCGCGAGATCGCCGCGCAGCTCGAGGCCGTGCAGAACGGTGACTTCGAACCGTGGGAGCTGGAGGGCGCGCGGAGCTGTATGCTCTCCTCGCTCCGCTCGCGCGAGGACAGCGCGGGCCGGCTGGAGGAATACTATCTTGGGCAGGCCGCGACGGGGCTGTGGGAGGATACCGACGCGCTGATCGCGCAGCTCGAGGCCGTCACGCCCGAGCGCGTCGCCGAGGCGGCGCGGAGCATCCGGCTCGACACGGTCTATTTCCTCACCGGAAAGGAGGGCGCGGCGCAATGAAGTGGAACGAAACGAATTATCCCCGCATCGGCGAAACGGTGCTGCGGACCACGCTGCCGAACGGCCTGACCGTCGCCGTTGTGCCCAAGCCGCTCTACCGCAAGCGCTACGCCTTTTTCACCACGCGCTACGGCGGCATGGATATGCGCTTCCGGCTCGACGGCGTGTGGCACGATACGCCCGCTGGCATCGCGCACTATCTGGAGCACAAGATGTTCGACACCGAGGACGGCAACGCTTTGCAGGTTCTGAGCCAGAACGGCGCGGAGCCGAACGCCTTCACCTCCAACGCGACGACCGCCTATTACTTCGACTGCACGGAGCATTTTGAGGAGAATCTGAAGATCCTGCTCTCGTTCGTCTCCGTCCCCTACTTCACACAGGAGAGCGTGGACAAGGAGCGCGGCATCATCGGTCAGGAGATCCGCATGGTGGAGGATACGCCCGACTGGAGGGTCTACACCAACCTGCTCGAGTGCCTGTACCACTCCTCCCCCGCCCGCGTCGCCATCGCCGGTACGGTGGAGAGCATCGCGGAGATCACGCCCGAAACGCTCTATGCCTGCCACAAGGCGTTCTACGATCCGGCGAACATGATGCTGTGCGTCGTCGGCGACGTGAAGCCCGACGAGATCGCCGCCATCGCGGAGGAGATCCTGCCGAATAGCCGCGGCGAAGTCATCGAGCGCGACTACGGGCAGGAGGATATGCGCGTCGTCGAGAAGTGCCGCCGCGAGGCGATGGAGGTCTCAATGCCGCAGTTCCTCGTCGGCTTCAAGTGCCCTCCCGCGGTGGACGGCGCGGCGCTGATGCGGCAGGACATCATCGCGGACATCGCCTGCGACATCCTGCTCGGCGATTCCTCGCCGCTCTACCAGCGGCTCTACGACAAGGGGCTCATCAACGGCAGCTTCGGCGGCGGCTTCGACCAGCTGCCCGGCATCGCCTACCTCTACGCGGGCGGCGACAGCGATGCGCCCGAGGCGGTCGTGCGCGCCATTCTGGACGAGGCGCAGCGCCTCGCGCGCGAGGGCGTGGACGAGGCGTTCTATCAGCAGCTCCGCCGCGCGAGCTTCGGCTCGACGCTGCGCGCGCTCAACAGCTTCGAGAACATTGCCGTATCCGTTGCGGACGGCGCGTTCCGCGGCTTTGATCCTTTCCGCTTCCCCGAGGTGTACGATTCTGTCACCCGCGCGGATGTGGAGGCGTTTCTGCGCGAGAGCATCGTCGAGGAGCGCAGCGCGCTGTCCATTCTTATCCCCAAGAAGGAGGGAGCTTCCCAATGAGTTATCCCAACGCAGACATCAGCTTTCCCGGGCTGTTCGGCGACTGGCGCTTTACCCTCTCGCCCAAGCTGCTCGACATCGGCAACGGCATCTACTGGTACGGCGTGCTCATCGCCGCGGGGCTGCTCATCGCCCTGTGGTTCTGCATGAAGCGCGCGCCGCGCTACGGTCTGACCGAGGACGACGTGATCGACACCGTGCTTTGGGCCATCCCCTTTGCCATCGTCGGCGCGCGGGTCTACTATGTGCTCTTTTACCTTGACCAGTTCCGCCTTGCGGACGGCAGCATCGACTGGGCGGAGACCTACCGCATCTGGGACGGCGGGCTTGCCATCTACGGGGCAGTCATCGCGGCATTTTTGACCGCGTGGCTCGTTTGCCGAAAAAAGCAGCTCAGCCTTTGGGCGCTTGCCGACTGCTGCGTGGCGGGCTTTTTCATCGGACAGGCCATCGGGCGCTGGGGCAACTTCTTCAACCGCGAGGCCTTCGGCGGCATGACCGAGCTGCCGTGGCGGATGCGGCTGTGGATCAGCGGCACCTACTATATTGACGTGCATCCGACGTTCCTGTATGAGAGCCTTTGGAACGTCGCGGGGCTGCTGCTCCTCTGCCTTGTGGTGGACAAGGCGCGGCGCTTCGACGGGGAGAACACCTGCTTCTACTTCCTCTGGTACGGCATCGGGCGCTTCTGGATCGAGGGGCTGCGGACCGACAGCCTGTATCTTTTCGACCTCACCTTCCTCGGCGAGCGCGTGCGCGTGTCGCAGGCGCTGAGCCTTGTGATGATCGTTCTCGCGGCGGTCATCCTGCTGAAGAACCGCAGCGCCGATCCCGCGCGGATGTTCGTCAACCGCCGGCTCGACGGGCAGGCGACCGTCCTGCCCGATCGGAGCGAGGAGCGTCCCATCGCGGACGGTCCCGCGGAGGCGGACCGCCCGGCGAAGGCGCCCGCGGAGGACGCCGCCGGCGGGGAAGCGTCCGCGGAGGGCGCCGCAGAGCCGGCGGACGGCGGAGACAACGGCTGAGAGCCTATTGAATAAACGGAAGGACCGCGAGTGCGGTCCTTCCGTTTTGCTTTGCTGTTTTATGGTTTGCTCTGCGCGGCGGCGAGCTTTTTGGCCTTCCTCCGCTCCCGGCGGTGCGTCAGGTCGTCGATGACGCAGTAGTACACGGGGGTGAAGAGCAGCGTGATGACGGTCGAGACGAGCATACCGGCGATCATGGTAGTGCCCATGTCGCTCATCATCTCGTTCATCTTGCCGGTCATGCCGAGTGCCGTCGGCACGAGGGCGAGGATGGTGGTGAGCGTGGTCATCAGCACGGGGCGGATACGCAGCGGGCAGGCGTGGAGAATGGCCTCCTCGCGCGTCTCGCCGCGGTCACGGCGCTGCTTGATGTAGTCCACGAGGACGATGGAGGCGTTGACCACCGTACCGGCAAGCATGATGAGGGAGACGAGCGAGATCATCGAAAGGTCCTTGCCTGTGAGCGGCAGCGCGAAGAGCGCGCCGGCAAAGGCGATGGGCAGGATCATCATGATGATGACCGGCATGACGAAGGACTCGAACTGCGAGGCCAGCACGAAGTACACAAGGCCGATGGAGACGATGAGCGCGAGGCCGAGGTCGGAGAAGTTCTCCATCATCTCCGTGTAGCCGCCGGCAAGCTCGGCGGTGTAGCCGCCGGGGATCGTGTAGCCCGCGAGGATGGCGCGGATGCTCTTGGCCATGGCGCTCGTGTCGCCGTCCGCAGCGTCACCGGAGATGGTCACCTGACGGGACTGGTTGTAGCGCGTGATGGTCTGCGGGGACATGACGACGCTGACGTCGGCAATGCTGCCGAGCGGCACGCTGCCGCCGGTCGGCGTGGAGATCGCCATGGAGCGCAGGGCGTCCAGACTCTCCTCCGCGCGGCCGTCGCCGCGCACGACCACGTCGACCTCCTTATTGTCGATGGTGACGGTGGTGGCGGTGGTTCCGGTCAGGCCGGAGCGCACCGCTGCGGCGACGCTGTAGGCGGTCAGGCCGTACTGCGAGCACGCCTGACGGTCCGCGGTCACCTTGACCTGCGGCACCTGCTCGGCGACCGTGGAGGAAACGTCCACCGCGCCGGGGATCGCCGCGATCTGCGCGGCGAGGTCGTCCGCGATCATCTTGAGCGTGGTGTAGTCCTCGCCCGTGATGTTGACGCTCACGCCGCTGCCGCCCATCATCGCGCCCATGTCGTAGGCCGAGCAGGTGATCTCGCAGCCGGCAACGTCATAGGTCGCGTCGCGCAGGGCGTTGGCAATGTCGGTCGCGCTGCGGTCGCGCTCGCCCTTGTCGGTGAGGTTGAGCACCAGACTGGCGCTCTGACCGCTATCGGCGGTGTAGTAGTAGCCGGCAAGCTCGGGGATGGTCTCCTCGGCAATGGCGGCGACGCGCTCCGCCATCGCCGCCGCCTGCTCGACCTTCGAGCCGATGGGCATGGAGACGGTCACGGTGACCATGCCCTCGTCCATCTCAGGCAGGAGCACCATTTTGGTGTTCAGACAGGCGGCGAGGAACACCGCGACGAGGGCGACGGACACCAACACGCCGCGCTTGAGGTGATGCACGTAGTAGTCGAGCTTTTTCACATACCAGTCCATGAGCTTCTGCGCGCGGCGTCCGCCCTTCTGCGCCCTTTGCAGGGCGTCAAGATGCACCTTGCTCTCGTCGAGCAGGAAGTAGCACAGCAGCGGCACGAGCGTCACGGCGACAGCGAGCGAGCCGAGAATGAGGAAGGCGATGGTCAGGCAGAAATCCTTGAAGATCTGACCCGCGATGCCGCCGGTGAGGCCGAGCGGCAGGAACACCGCGACGGTGGTGAGGGTCGAGGCGGTCAGCGAGAGCGTGACCTCCTTCGTGCCCTCGACGCAGCTGGTCATGCGGTCGTGTCCCTCGGACGCCCAGCGGTAGATGTTTTCGAGCACGATGATGGAGTTATCCACGATCATGCCGACGCCCATGGCGATGCCGCCGAGGCTCATCATGTTGAGCGTCAGGTCGCAGACGTACATCAGCACGAACACCGCGAGGATGCACACGGGCATGGAGACCGCGATGGTCATGGTCGCGCCGCCGCGGCGCAGAAACAGCCACACCACGAGCGCCGCAAGCACGACGCCGAGAATGATGCCCTCGAGCGCGGCGTCGACGGCGACGTTGATGTACTCGCTCGCGACGTAGGGGATGGCGTAGTGGATGGAGCCGTCCTTCGCCGCCAGCTCCTCCATCGCCGCGACCACCGCCTCGGCGGTCTTGACCTCGTTCGCGCCGGAGCGCTTGCTGACCTGCAGGATGATGCCGGGCGTACCGTCCATCGCGGCGATGGCGTCGCGGTCGGAGGTCTCGAAGGCGACGTCGGCGACCTCGCCGAGGCGCACCGTGCCGCCGGTCTGGAGCGGGATGTTGATGTTGGCGACCTCATCGACCGTGGAGAGCTGCGCGTCGGTGGTGACGGAGAGCTTCTGACTGCCGTTGTAGACCTCACCGGCGGGATAGAGCAGGTTCTCCGCCTGGAGGATCTGGGTGATGTAGCTCGTGGAGAGGCCGTAGCCCGCGGCGCGCTGCGCGTCGAGCGTCACGGTGATCTGACGCTCCACACCGCCGGAGACGGAGACGGACGCCACGCCGTCGATGCGCTCGAGCGCGGGGGCGACCACGTTCTCCGCCTGCTGCTGGAGGGCGGCGAGGTCGTCGCCGAGGAGGCCGACAATGGCGCTCGGCATCAACTCGGACACGTTGATGTTCAGAATGACGGGAGAGCCGCAGCCGTCGGGCAGGCTGAGCGCGTCGAACTTCTCGCGCAGCTTGGTCGCCGCGATGTCCACGTCGGTGTTCTCAACGTACATGATCTGGATGGTCGAGATGCTGTCGGCGCTCGAGGAGGTGACAGAGTCGACGCCGGGCACCGACATGATGGCGGACTCGAGCGGGCGCGTGACGAGCTGCTCGATGTCCTCGGGGCCCGCGCCGTTGTAGTAGCAGTACACATAGGCCGCGGGGTACTCGATGTTCGGCAGCAGCGCCATCTGGAGCTGGGTGGTGTAGACCACGCCAAACACCGCGATCATAATGACCGCGAGCAGCGTTGTGACCTTATGCCTGATGCAGAATTTTGCAATGTTCATGGAGCTTATCCCTCCACGACGCGCACGGCGTCGCCGTCGGAGAGGTACTGCTGACCCACGGTGACGAGCTGCTCGCCCGCGTCAAGACCGCTCGTGACCTCGGTCATGCCGCTGCCGGTGAGGCCGGTGGTGATGTCGACGCGCTTTGCCGTGTCGTTCTCGACGATAAAGACATACTGCCTGTCGCTGCTCGTGAGGATGGCCTCGCTCGGCACGACGACCGCGCTCTCGCTCACGGCGGTGTGGAAGGTCACGTCGGCAAACATACCGGAGAGCAGGCCCTCGACCTCCGCGGGCACCGTGACGGTGACGGTGTAGAGCTTTGTCACCTGATTGGCGGTCTTTTCAACGGAGCGGATCACGCCGTCAAATTCGGCGTCCGCTGCGCTGACGCGGACCGTGACCGTGTCGCCGATGGCGAGCTTGGGCACCAGCGCCTCGGAGACCATGACGGTGACCTTCATCTGCTCTGCGCCGTCGATGACGGCGACGGCGTAGCTGGGCGAGACCATGCCGCCCTCGCTCGCGGTGAGCGAGGCGAGCACGCCGTCCACCGGCGCGATGACGTTGCCATGGCTGTCGATGTTCTCCATCGCGAGGGCAAGCTGCTCGTAGCTCGACTTCGCGCTCTGCATACTCGCTTCAAGCTGGGCGAGCGTGGAATCACGCTGCGCCTTGGTGGAGAGATATTGCAGCTCCATCTGGTCGACCTCCGACTGGGAGGCTGCACCGATCTCGAAAAGCGCCTTGGTGTCGTTCCAGTTTTTTTCGTACAGAGCGACCTGTCGGTCCAGAATGTTCTTCTGGTCGCTGTAGCTCGACGCGGCGCTCGTGTAGCCGATCTCCGCCGCGCGGTACTGCGCGAGCGAGCTTTCCATGTCGAGCGAGCAGATCACGTCGCCCGCCTTGACCGCGTCGCCCGCCTCGACATAAACGGCGGTGCATTTGGCCGTGGCCGTGACGTAGACGCTCGTTTCGCTGCCGGCGGTCACCTGACCGGAGACCGTGTTCTCCGAGGCGATGTCCTGCGCCTCGACCGTCTGCACCTGCACGGCGACGCCGGCGGGCGCGGTGACGGTCTCTTCCTTTTGGCAGCCCGCAAGGCTCAGCGCCAGCGCGATCGCCAGCAGCAGGGAAATCATTTTCTGTTTCATCGTTTCAGCCCTCCTCAGCCGGCCAGCAGGCCGTAGTCCACGGCCCAGCGATAGTTGTTGTATGCGGTGAACAGGTCGCGCTCCGCGCCGGAGACGGTGTCCTGCGCGGTGTAAAGCTCGTCCTCCGCCGTATGCAGGGCGTTCTCGGAGATCGTGCCCTGCTCGTACCTGAGCTGTGCGGCCGCGAGGTCGCTGCGCTCGCACTCGAGCGAGACCTTCGCCGCATTCAGCGCGCTCGCGTAGCTCTGCACGCTGTCATAGAGCGAGCGGAAGCTCAGCTCGAAGTTCTGCACGGCGGCGTTGTAGGTGTACTGCGCCGCCTGCCACCGGTGCTTGACGGCAATATACTCATAATTGTCCTCGTTGTAGCCGAGATCGCCCGCCTTGTCCTTGTATTCCTCATCGGCATCGTCGAGCGTGAGCTTGGCAGCGTAAAGGTCGTAGCTCACTGCCTTCGCTTTTTCCAGGTCCTTCTCCACATCCATGGCGGAAAGCTGCTCCGCGGTCACCCCGGGAAGCGCATTGAGCGTGAGCGGCGCGGTCAGCTCCTCTCCGGTCATGGCGTTGAGCTGACGGCGCAGCTGTGCGACGGCGGCATCAAGCGCCGCCTTTCCGCTCTCCACCTGCGCCTTGCCCGCTTCCGTCTGCTGAAGCGTCATGGCGCTGACCTGACCGAGCTCATAGCGCAGCTTCACTTCCTCGATCGTGCGGTCAAGCGCCGCGGTCTGACGGGTCAGGGCCGCGGTCTGATCCTCCAGGCCCAGCAGGTTTATGTAGAGCGTCTGCCCCGCCATCAGAAGCTGGTTTTCCGCGTCGCGGAGCTGGCGGACCAGATCGGCATTATCCTGCTGGAGTTTACCGTCCTTAATGTCGTCGAAGGTCTTGCGCAGCGCATCGTACTGATCCTGAAGGCTCTTATAGGTGTACGTCTCGCCCGCACCGGGGATCTGCAGCATCATCCACTGGGCCTCCGCGATCTGATTGAGGCCGTCGCGCAGGTCCTCGTACATTTTGTCGTAGTCTATGCACTCGATCGCGGCGATGTTCTCCTCCAGCGACATGACGGTGTAATAGCCCGTTTTCATCCGCGTGCTGAGGTTTTCAAAGCGCAGCGTGCCCTCCGCGTCCGGCGCGGTCTGCGCGGTCTCCGCGGCGGTCTCATCCTTTTTCTGTTCGTCCGCCAGCGCGCCGACCGCCAGCGCTGAGAGCATGGCGAGGGCGAGCAGCAGAACCGTCCATCTTTTCTTCATTTGCGGTGTCCTCCTTCGGGTACGGCAGCGCTGCCGTTTTTGATGATCTCAATGCGCCCGCGCATCCGCTCGCGCTCGAGCGCGAAGCTCTCCGGCTTTTTCAGCGTGCGGGCGATGGCGCAGGCGAGCGCTCCCACAAGCAGGGTGAATACGTCGTCCACAAAGCCGTCCTCCCGCGAGCGCAGGAGCGCGGGGTCGATGTGCTCGAGGAGCTTCTGCGGACACAGCTCCCCCGCCGCGCGCTCAAAAAAGAGCTGCTGCACGTCCATATTGACGTTCAGGCTCAGCAGGGCAAAGGCGCGGGAAAACGCCGACGTGATGCAGCCGCTTGGGGCGATCATTGCGTCGAGCAGCGCGAGCGGCATGGCAAAAAGGTCTCCGCCCGAGCGCTCGAGCGTATCGTGGAACAGATCGAGAAACTGGTCGCGGATCTCGTCGATGAGGGTGAGGAACAGGTCGTTCTTATCCTCGAAATACTGGTAAAAGCTGCCTCGCGGGATGCGCGAGGTCTGCACAATGCGGTTGATGGACGCCTCGGCGTAGGGCACGGCGGTAAATTCGCTCCACGCGCCCTCCAAAATGCGTGCTCGCTTCTCCTCCGGCAGACGGAAAAAGGTATCGGTCGGCATAGGCCCCTCCTGTATGACAAGCTGTCGTAAAATGACAATCTGTCATATATTATACGAGCACTTCCCTACTCTGTCAATAGGCCAAATCGTTAAGAAATTGCGAATGGTTAAGTATATCTAACCGCATTCGCCGAAAAGCGCCGTCCGTGGGACGGCGCTTTGGATTCAGCCGATGCCGCCGAGGAGCGCGCCCGCGATGAGCGCGAGCAGCGCGCAGGCGCAGTAGACGTATTTGCTCAGAGGATAGAACCACGCGCCGATGGGCTTGCCCGCGCCCTTGTTGACCGCGGCAAGGACGAAGTCCTTCCCCGCCACCCAGAAGAACAGGATGCCGGCCAGCAGCGCGCCGAGCGGGCAGATGTAGATGGACACCACGTCCATCCAGTCGGAGACGATGGCCTGAATGCACAGCGACACCGCCGTGCCGATCACGGCGATGACTGCGACCGCCGCCACGCGCTTGAGGTGCAGCTTATCCTGCAGCGCCTCGACCGAGACCTCGTAGAGGTTCACAAGCGAGGTGAGCCCCGCGAAGAGCACGCAGAGGAAGAACACCATCCCGATCACGCGCCCGCCGGGCATCCCGTTGAACACGTTCACAAGGAAAATGAACATCAGCCCCGGGCCGCCGTCGGAAAGATCCGCGCCGCCCGCCGCCATCGCGGGAATGATGACGAGCGCCGCCAACAGCGCCGCCAGCGTATCGAACAGCGCCACGTTGCGCGCGGCGGAGGGGATCGACTCGTCGTCCGAGAAGTAGGAGCCGTAGATCACCGTGCCGTTTCCGGCCACGGAGAGCGAGAAGAACGCCTGCCCGAAGGCGTAGATCCACAGCTTCGGGTCGGCAAGGCCCGCGGGGTCGAGGGTAAAGATGTAGCGGTAGCCGTCGCCCGCGCCGGGCAGCGTTGCAATGTAGACGCCCAGCCCCGCAAAGAGAAAGAACAGCACGGGCATCATGACCTTGTTCGCCCGCTCGATGCCGCCGCCCACGCCGAAGGCCATGATGGCGAAGTTGACCGCCAGCGCGATCACCAGCCAGAAATTATTGCCCCAGCCGCAGGCCGTGCCGTTGAAGCGGTCGACGATGACATTCATATTCTGTCCCATGGCAAAGAGTCCGCCGTCGAGCGCCAGCGCAAAATACTTGAAGATCCAGCCCACCACGCAGCTGTAGCCGATGGCGAGCGCCAGCGAGCCGAGCACCGGGATATAGCCGACCGCCTCGCCCGTGCTGCGTCTGCCGCGCAGGGCAGCCGCCTGCCCGAACGCGCCGATGGGGCCGGAGCGGGTGGAGCGGCCAAGCGCCATCTCGCCGATGATGCCGGTCGAGCCGATCAGAAGGACAAAGAGGAAATACGGCAGCAGGAAGGTCATGCCGCCCCACGCGGACACGAGATAGGGAAAGCGCCAGATGTTGCCCATGCCCACCGCGCTGCCGATGCAGGCGAGGATAAAGCCCCAGCGGCTGCGGAATGCGTCGCGCTCCGTCTGCTTGCTCATGGTGTCGTCCTCCAAATTACACAACTGTCTCTCCGTCGATGCACACAAAGAGATAGTTCAGTCTATCCCCCAAGGGCTGTGTTTGTCAAGGCTTTCCCTTTTTTCGGGCGGAAATGTCGGCTTTGGGCGGAATGGACGCCGTTTTCCGCTCCTGCCGCAGAGGAAAAGAAAATGCCCCGCAAGCCTTACGGCTTGCGGGGTCTGGAGGTGACACCCAGATTTGAACTGGGGAATGAGGGTTTTGCAGACCCTTGCCTTACCACTTGGCTATGTCACCGTATGGAAAAAGGAGCAAATGCTTTGCTCCTTTTTCATTTGGAGCGGGCGACGAGGCTCGAACTCGCTACCTCCACCTTGGCAAGGTGGCGCTCTACCAGATGAGCTACGCCCGCAGATGGTGCCTCCGGTCGGAGTCGAACCAACGACACGCGGATTTTCAATCCGCTGCTCTACCAACTGAGCTACAGAGGCATATCAAGCCGCTGTTGCAGCCTGATAATGGCGACCACGAAGGGACTCGAACCCTCGACCTCCGGCGTGACAGGCCGGCGTTCTAACCAACTGAACTACATGGCCACATTTTGGTGGGAACAACAGGGCTCGAACCTGTGACCCCCTGCTTGTAAGGCAGGTGCTCTCCCAGCTGAGCTATGCTCCCCACTCGAAGCCGTCTTACGAACGGCAAGGGTTATTATACTAAATCCCCCTCGCCGTGTCAACAATTTTTTTCAAGACTTTTGAAACTTTTTTGACCCGGCAGAAGGGCGCGGTATGCGCGCCCTTACTTGCCGATTTTTTTAAGCTCGTCGATCATGCGTCGCAGCTCCTCACCGGAGAAGCTGTGGATGCGGTCACAGAACTGGCAGGTGAGGTCTGCCTTGCCCTGCTCGCGCAGAATGTCCTCCAGTTCCTTCGAGCCGAGGGAGAGCAGCGCGCGCTCCGTGCGCTCGCGCGAGCAGTAGCAGCGGTATTCGATGGGCATCGTCTCCAGGATCTCGAGGTCAAAATCGGAGAGCACCGTGCGCAGGAGGTTTGCCGGATCGGGATCGTCGCGGAGCTGATTCGTCACGCTGGGCGCGGCGTAGATGCCGCCCTCGACCTTGGCGATGGTATCCTCGCCCGCGCCGGGGAGGAGCTGAATGAGATAGCCGCCGGCGGCGAGTACGCTGCGGTCGCGGTCGACCAGCACGCCGAGGCCGCAGGCCGAGGGGATCTGCTCGGACTCGACGAAGTAGGCAGCCAGATCCTCGGCGATCTCGCCGCCGAGCAGGTCGACCGTGCCGACGTAGGGCTCCTTGAGCCCGAGGTCCTTGATAACGGTCAGGGTGCCGCCGTGGCCGACGGCGCTGCCGACGTCCAGCTTGCCGTCTGCGCGCAGGGGAAGCTCCGCGGAGGCGTCCTGCACATAGCCGCGCACGTTGCCCTCGGCGTCGGAGACGGCGAGGATGGTGCCGAGCGGGCCGTCGCCCTTGATCTGGAGCGTGACGCTCTCGCCGCTGCCCTTGAGGGCATTGCCCATCATGGAGACGCCGGCGAGCGCACGGCCGAGCGCCGCGGTAGCGACGGGGCTGGTGTGGTGGATCTGGCGGGCGCGCTCGGTGAGCGCACGGGTGTAGACGGCCGTGGCCTTGACCATGCCGTCCTTGGACATGGCTCTTACTAATGTGTCGTTCATAAAATCACTCTTTTCGGATACAGGAAATATAGATGCGCCCGTCTGTTTCGTTCGGGGCGTGGAGATGGCAGTCGCCGTAGATGCGAATTTCGCCGAAGCCGGCGGCGGTCAGCCATTCGGTCAGCTCCGAAACGCTGTACCAGCGCTGGCGGTGCTCCTCGAAGCTGCGCTCCCATGCGCCGTCGGCGCGGACGGAGAAAATGTCAACGTAATAGTCCAGCAGGCGCGAGCGGCGGGAATACTCTGTGCGCCACACGCAGTAGACGTCCTCGCGTTCGTCGAGCCAGACCTGACCGTCCATCGCCTCGAGCTTGCCGAGGGCATGAACGTCGAACACGAGCGAGCCGCCGGGCGCGATGAACAGGTGCAGGCGGCGGAAGGTCTCGCGCACCTCGCGCGCTTCGGTAAGATAATTGAGGCTGTCGAGGCAGCAGATCGCCGCCTCCACCGTGCCGTAGAGGTCCAGCTCGGGCATGGACTGGTGCAAAAACAGCGGCGGGACGCCGGTGAGCGTCTGTGCCTTCTCGCGCGCCTCGAGCAGCATATCCTCCGAGCCGTCCACGCCGATGAGTTCGTAGCCGCGCTCGGTGAGGAGTGCGGTCATCGTGCCGGTGCCGCAGGCGAGGTCGAGCACGGTGTGGACCGGAATATGACTGCGCAGGAAGAGCTTTTCGACGAAGGCAGCGCGCTTTTCGTAGCCGACGTCCTGCGTCAGCTCGTCGTAGGAGGCGGCGAGGGCGGAATAGCTTTCCATCACTTCTCGCCCTTCATGCGCGCGAAGATGCGCTCGTAGCCGCCGTCGGAGTCGGTCAGCGAGCGGGCCACGCGCGAGATCGTCGCGCTGGAGGCACCGGTGCGCTCCAGAATCTCACTATAGACCTTGCCCTGCGTGAGCATCCGCGCGACCTCAAAGCGCTGCTCCATCGCGCGCAGCTCGGCGATGGTGCACACGTCGCGGAAGAAGCTGTAGCACTCCTCCTCGTCCTTCAAAAGCAGAATGGCCTTATAAAAGTCCTCGTTTTTTTCTTTCTTTCCGATGCGGTTTCCCGGTGCAGCCATGATAGACCCCTCCGAAATATGACAGTAGTGCGCCCTGCGCACCCTGCTTTATAGTTTAACAGAACAGAGCATGAAAGTAAAGGGCGGAAGTGTGAACTTTTCGCATTTTCCGCGGCGGAACCGCCTGCACGGACGCTTCATACATTGGAGTGAGAAAAAAACGGGAGGACGGTATGGAAAGAGAGCTTCTGCGGCTGTCGGAAACGCCGCTGCACCTGGAGAAAACGTGGGAGAACGGCGGCGTGCCGGTGCTGACCGCCGAGGTGACGCTGCCGTGCTGCGGGGGAAAGAGCCGCCGTGCGCGGCGCTTCGACCGCTACTACCGCCAATACGCGCGCGCCTATCTTAAATACTGCGAGGCGGAGCTGCTGCCCCGCGCTGCCGAAACGATGCGCACGGCGCTGGAGCGCAGCGCGCCGTGGAGCTGCGCCCGCGCGGCGCTCGCCTATCGGGTGACGCTCGTGCGGGGAGACCTCCTGAGCCTTTATACCGAAGGCCGGGAGGAGCATCTGCCGCCGCGGCTCACGCTCCGCCGCGCGGAGACGTGGGATCGGCGCACGGTCTTTCTCCTGCCGCTCACGGCTTTTTTTCCACCGAAAACGGCGGTAAAAAAGCGCCTCGTCCGCGCGGCGCGGGAGACGGCGCGGGAGCAGATGGAGACGGGCACGGCGGCATACTATCCCGATTACGGCGCGCTGCTGCGCCGCGCATTTTCCAGCAGGAGCTTTTATCTGGCGGACGACGGCTTGCACTGGTTCTATCCGATGTATTCCGTCGCGCCCGCGGCGGAGGGCATCGTGGACTTTTCGCTGCCCTACGGCGAAGCGGGGCCGCTCCTGCCGGCGGAAGAGGAAAAAGGATAGAGAGAGGCGGCCCGGCCCGCAGGCCGCGCCGCCTCTCTCCGTAGGGGGGTGAGTGGTATCTATTTTAGTAGCTGCCGAGGTCGGCGGACTTGTCGCCCTCGACGCTGACGCCGAAGACATAGTCGTTGCCGGGCAGGACGGCGTTGAGGATCACGCCGCACAGGGCCGCGATGGCAAGGCCAGAGAGGGTGACGGCCGCGCCGCCGACGGTGAAGGTCACGCCGCCGACCGAGCTGAAGCCGAGACCGCTGACGAACATGACCGCCGCGATGATGAGGTTGCGGGACTTGGTGAGGTCGACCTGATTTTCCACGATGTTGCGCACGCCGACCGCAGAGATCATACCGTAGAGGATGAAGCTGACGCCGCCGACGATGGCCGCGGGGATGGAGTTGACGAGCGCGTCGAACTTGGGGGAGAAGCTCAGGATGATGGCATAGACGGCGGCGAGACGCACGACGCGGGGGTCGTAGACCTTGGAGAGGGCGAGCACGCCGGTGTTCTCACCGTAGGTGGTGTTGGCGGGGCCGCCGAACATACCGGCGAGCGCAGTGGCGAGACCGTCGCCAACGAGGGTGCGGTGCAGACCGGGGTCCTCGATGAAGTTCCTGCCGGTGGTGGAGGAGATGGCGGAGACGTCGCCGATGTGCTCCATCATGGCGGCGATGGCGATGGGGGCCATGACGAGGATGGCGGAGACGTCGAACTTGGCGATGACGAACTGCTGCAGGCCGATCAGGTTCGCCTTGCTGACGGAGGCGAAGTTGACGAGCGGCTGCATCACGCCGTTCGCGTCAGGCAGCTGCGCACCGCAGGCGGTGGCGATGAGCGCGACGAGGTAGCTGCCGACTACGCCGAGGAGGATGGGGATGATCTTGACCATGCCCTTGCCCCAGATGTTGGCGACGACGATGATCGCCATGGCGATGAGCGCGAGCCACCAGCAGGTCGCGGCGTTGTTGATCGCGGAGCCGGAGAGGTTCAGACCGATCATGATGATCATGGGGCCGGTGACGATGGGCGGGAAGTAGCGCATGACCTTCTTCGCGCCGAGCATTTTGAACAGCAGCGCGAGCACGAGGTAGAGAAGACCCGCGATCACGATGCCGCCGAGTGCGTAGGCGAGCTTTTCATCGCCGCTCATATCGGCGTATTTGCCGGCGTCCAGCTTGGCGACGGTCTCGAAGCCGCCGAGGTAGGCGAACGAGGAGCCGAGGAACGCGGGGACCTTCATCTTAGTGCAGACGTGGAAGAGGAGCGTGCCGAGGCCGGCGAAGAGCAGAGTGGTCTGGATGGAGAGCGGCAGGCCGTAGCCCTGCACGAGGATGGGGACGAGCACCGTCGCGCCAAACATGGCGAACATGTGCTGCAATCCCAGCACCAGCATTCTGGGGGTGCCCAGCTGACGGGCGTCATAGATGGCTTCGTGTCCGAGTTCTTTCTTCATGTGATTTTCCCTCTTTCTTCTGATTTTGGTGTATGTTCTTATTTGACCAAACGACTCAGCGCCCCGCGCGGGCAAAAAAAGAGACCGGTAAAAAATTACCGGTCAAAGGAAACAATATCATTATCAACAAAAACGGTGCTGATAAAAATAGAAACACCAGCAGGAAGGAATTTCTTTTTGTACACATACTGCGTCATGGCTGTGTCCTCCCTCGTTTGTTTCTTTTGCAAATGATACAGGACGGGAGAGGAAAAAGCAAGATGGGATTTTAGCCAAGAAACACGAAAGACGTTTGCCCCTTTTGTGCAATGCGGCAAAGAACAGACGACGCTTTGCGCCGCGCCCACGCATTGACGGCGTGCGGAAAAGCTGATATAATCCATAATGATAGAATATGTGAACGTTCGAGGGACACCATGAAGAAGAACGAAAAGAAGGAACAGACCGCTCCGCACCGCAATAACCCCAACGTCCTCGGCCTGCGTGCGGACGTGGTCGAGCAGCGCATCACCGATACGCTGGAGACGAACTATATGCCTTACGCGATGTCGGTCATCGTCTCGCGCGCCATTCCGGAGATCGATGGCTTCAAGCCCAGCCACCGCAAGCTCCTCTATACCATGTATAAGATGGGACTGCTGAACGGCGCGCGCACAAAGAGCGCGAACATTGTCGGCCAGACCATGCGGCTCAATCCCCACGGCGACGCCGCCATCTACGACACGATGGTGCGCCTTTCCAAGGGCTACGGTGCGCTGCTGCACCCGTTCGTGGACTCCAAGGGCAACTTCGGTAAGGTCTACTCGCGTGACATGGCGTGGGCGGCAAGCCGCTACACGGAGGCAAAGCTCTCCGCCATCTGCGCCGAGCTGTTCCGCGACATCGACTCCGATACCGTCGATTTCATCGACAACTACGACAACACCATGAAGGAGCCGGCGCTGCTGCCGACGACCTTCCCGAATATTCTTGTGAGCGCCAATCAGGGCATTGCCGTCGGCATGGCGAGCCAGCTGTGCGGCTTCAACCTCGGCGAGGTGTGCGACACGACGATCGCCTACCTCAAGAATCCCGACTGCGACCTGACAGAGACACTGCTTGCGCCCGATTTCCCGACCGGCGGCGAGGTCATCTGCGACGTCGACGCCCTGCGCGAAATTTACAGCACGGGCCGCGGCGGCGTGAAGGTCCGCGCCCGCTGGCGCTACGACAAAAAGGAAAACCTCATTGAGGTCTATGAGATCCCCTACACCACCACGACCGAGGCCATCATGGATAAGGTCGCCGAGCTGATCAAGGCAGGCAAGGTCCGCGAGATCACCGATATGCGCGACGAGACCGACCTCAACGGCCTCAAGCTGACCATCGACCTCAAGCGCGGCACCGATCCCGACAAGCTCATGCAGAAGCTGATGAAGTCCACGACGCTGCAGGATACCATGTCCTGCAACTTCAACGTGCTCATCGCCGGAATGCCGCGCGTGATGGGCGTGCGCGAGCTGCTCGACGAGTGGTGCGCGTGGCGCACGGAATGCGTCCGCCGCCGCGTCTACTTCGTCATGAGCAAAAAGAAGGACAAGCTGCACCTTTTGAAGGGTCTCAAGCGCATCCTGCTCGACATCGACAAGGCCATCCGGATCATCCGCGAGACGGAGGCCGAGGCCGACGTGGTGCCGAACCTGATGATCGGCTTCGGCATCGACCAGGTGCAGGCGGAGTATGTCGCGGAGATCAAGCTGCGCAACATCAACAAGGAATATATCCTCAAGCGCGTGGAGGAGACGAGCGCCCTGCAGGACGAGATCGAGGATCTGGAGGATATTCTCGCCCGCCCCGCGCGCGTGAAGAAGATCATCGTCACCGAGCTGGAGGACGTGCGCAAAAAGTACGCCGAGCCGCGCCGCACCGGCATCGTCTACGGCCACGAGGTCGAGGAATACACCGAGGAGACCACGGTGGACGATTACGCCGTGTCCGTATTTCTCTCCCGCGAGGGCTACTTCAAGAAGATCACGCCCGCCTCGCTGCGCATGAACGCGGAGCAGAAGTATAAGGAGGGCGACGCGCTCGCGCAGAGCTTTGAGACCTCCAACGCCGCCGAGGTGATGTTCTTCACCGACAGGTGCCAGGTCTACAAATCCCGCCTTTCGGACTTCGATGACACCAAGGCGTCTGCCCTCGGCGACTATCTGCCCGCAAGGCTCGGCATGGACGAGGGCGAGAGCGTCGTCTATATGGTGCTGCCCGGCGATTACCGCGGCTGGATGCTCTTCTTCTTTGAAAACGGCAAGGCCGCCAAGGTGGAGTTGTCCGCCTACCGGACGACCTCGAACCGCCGCAAGCTCACCGGCGCGTACTCGGATAAGTCTCCGCTGCGTACGGCGCTGTGTCTGCGCGAGGACTGCGAGCTGGCGGTCTACTCCACCGAGCCGCGCGTGCTGGTGTTCTCCACCGCGCTGCTGGGGAGCAAGACCACGCGCGCGACGCAGGGCGTCGCGGTGCTGACGCTCAAAAAGAAATTCACGCTCGACTACGCCTGCCCCGCCGAGGCGACCGGCATCGCCAACCTCGCCCGCTACCGCGCCCGCAGTCTCCCTGCGGTCGGCGCGCTCTTAAAGGCGGAGGACAGCGACGAAAAACAGATCTCCCTGATGGATTGAGAAAGGAAGTCATTGCTTGAAGCTGCTCAAACAGTATGTTTCCATCACGCTCGGCTGCGCGCTCATGGCGCTGGCCTTCGACTGGTTCTACGCGCCGAACGAGCTGACGCTCGGCGGCTTCACCGGTATCGCGCAGGTCATCAACTTCTTTGTGCCCGCGCTGCCGGTCGGCGTCACCGTCATCGTGCTCAACGCGCCGCTCTTCCTGATGAGCCTCAAGCGCTTCGGCAAGCGCTTTCTGGTGCGCTCATTCTTCGCCGTGGCGGTGAACTCGATCTTCATCGACCTCATCAACGCCGTCTGCACCTTTCAGCCGATGGATAAGCTCCTCGGCTGCATCTACGGCGGCGTGCTCGTGGGCGTGTCGCTCGGCTGGCTGCTGCGCGAGGAGGCGACCACCGGCGGCACGGAGCTGGGCGCGTGGCTGCTGAAGGCGAAGATCCCGGGCCTCTCCATCGGCACGCTCTGCCTTGCCATCGACCTGACGATCATCGTGTTCTATGCCGCGGTGTTCCGCAGCCTGGAAAACGCGCTCTACGGCGGCATCGCCCTCTATATCTCCACCAAGGTGATGGATATGGTGGTCTACGGCGGCAGCGCCGCGAAGCTCGCCTACATCATCTCCAACGAGCAGGAGAAAATCACGCACGAGCTGCTTGCACGCGATATGGGCGTCACCCGCCTGACCGCCGAGGGTGCCTATACGCACAACGACAAGCCCGTGCTGCTCTGCGCCGTCCGCCGCCGCGAGATCGTGGCGGTCAAGCGGCTGGTGAACGAGATCGACCCGACCGCCTTCTTCATCGTCTGCGACGCGCGCGAGGTGCTCGGCGAGGGCTTCGGCGAATATAAGCCCGACGGGCTGTAAAGATAAACCGCTCTCCCGCGCCGCCGCGCGGAGGGGGCAAGAAAAAGAAAGGAAGCAATGTCATGGACTTTACGAATGTGACAAAGGCGCTGACCGCGCGCGGCTTTAAGGTCTCGAGCTTCGAGACGGCGAAGGAGGCCGCCGAATACCTCAACTCGCAGATCGACGGCGCAACCGTCGGCTTCGGCGGCAGCATCACGCTCGAGGAGCTGGGGCTGTACGCCCTGCTCAGCGGGCACAATACGGTGTTCAGCCATTGGCACCTGCCGGAGGGCGGGGACGCCGCCTCGCTGCGCGCGCAGGCGGCGGGCAGCGAGCATTATCTGCTCTCCGCCAACGGCATCGCCGAGACGGGCGAGATCATCAACATCGACGGCGCGGGCAACCGTGTGGCTTCGGCGATCTACGGCCACAAAAAGGTCTGGATCATCGCGGGCAAAAATAAGCTCGCGCCCACCTACGACGAGGCGCTCTGGCGCGCCCGCAATATCGCCGCGCCGAAGAACGCGCAGCGTCTCCGCGCAAAGACGCCCTGCGCGGTCAAGGCTGACCATTGCTACGACTGCAAGAGTCCAGGCCGCATCTGCCGTGCGCTCACCGTGCTCTGGGGCGCGATGATGGGCAGCGATATGGAGGTCGTGCTCGTAAACGAGGACCTTGGCTACTAAAAGCAGCGGGGAGGGAGCGGCGTGAAAAAGAGGATACTGTTTCTTGCCGCGGCGTTGTGCCTGCTTTGCTCCGGCTGCGGCGGCGGGCTGCTCGAGCGCGAGTGGTCGTCGGTCACGCCGCACAGCGCCGGCTACTGGGAAAACGGCGATAAGGACACTCTGCGCGCCGACAGCTATCAGGATGCGGTGAACGCGATTTTAATGCTGGTCGCAAATCATGCGGAGAGCGGCGTGGTGCGTTGCTATTTCGGCAGCGACGCGGAATACGCCGAGCTGGCCGCGGAGGCCTGCAACGAGGTGCAGCAGGAAACGGACCTCGGCGCCTATCTGCTCGATTACATCACCTATGCCGGCACGGACGAGCGCGGTTTCTACGAGCTTTCGCTCAGCTTCGGCTACCGCCGCACGGCGGAGGAGCAGGAGGGCATCATCAACGCCACCAGCACCGAGGCGATCCCCGACCTGCTGCGCGCCGCAGCGGCGGAGGGCGCGGACCGCTTGGTGGTGCGCGTGAGCTACTTTTCCACCGACCGCGCGGGCGTGGAGCAGATGGTCCGCGACGTGCAGGAGGAGAAGGACGGCGGAAGAGACGCCGGTATGCTCGCCGCGCCGTGGCAGGTCAGCTTTTATCCGGACACGGACGAACCGGGCATCGTGGAAATTTTGCTGAAATAAAAGAGGGAGAAGCAGCTATGTGGAGCATGATCTGGCCGATCGCGCTGGTGGTCGGTGTCAACGTGTTTTATCACATCACAACAAAGTCCACGCCGGAGGGCGTGAACGCCTTTGCCTCGCTCACCATCACCTATCTCGTGGGCGCGGCCTTTTCGGCCGCGGCGTTCTATCTGATGGGGAACCGCGGCTTTATCGGCGAGCTGGGCAAAACGAACTGGACGGCGTGGGCGCTCGGCGCCATCATCGTCGGACTGGAATTCGGCACTATCTGCGTGTATCGCGCGGGCTGGAAGATCAGCGTCGCCTCGCTCGTGATGAACATTGCGCTGGCCTGTGTGCTGCTCGCGGTCGGTCTGCTGGTCTATCATGAGACGGTCACGCTGCGTCAGGGCCTCGGCGTTCTCGTCTGCCTTGCGGGCATCTATCTTGTGGGCGCGTAACACGGGACGCACGGAATTACATAAGAAAAGGACGGCGTAAGCCGTCCTTTTTTACGCTTATTTGGATACCGTCAGCCAGTCGTCGAGCACGAGGCCGGGGTTGTGCTTGGTGAGGAAGCCGACGCTCCATTCGCCGCCGAAGGCGATGAGCTTGCGGCCCTTGAAATCCTCGAGCAGCTTCGAGCCGGTGCAGAACATCAGGTCCTTGGGGTCGCAGGGACATTCCGCGATGAGCCGCAGGTGCTCGTAGGGCAGCGCACTCATGCGCAGCTCCACGCCGTACTCGCTTTTCATGCGGTACTCAAACACGTCGAATTGCAGCGTACCGACCACGCCGACCACGACGTCCTCGAAGCCGGAGTCCGGCATTTTGAAGATCTGGATGGCGCCCTCCTGCGCGATCTGCTCGATGCCCTTGACGAACTGCTTGCGCTTCATCGTGTCCTTGGGACTGACGGACATGAAGTGCTCCGGCTCGAAGGTCGGGATGCCGCCGAAGCGGAACTTCTTGCCCGGCACGGTGATGGTGTCGCCGATGGAGAAGATGCCGGGATCGAACACACCGATGATGTCACCGGCATAGGCCTCCTGCACGATCTCACGCTCGCTCGCCATCATGGTCTGCGGCTGAGAAAGGCGCATCTTCTTGTTGCCCTGCACATGGTAATACTCCGCGTCGCGCTCGAACTTGCCCGAGCAGATGCGCATGAAGGCAAGGCGGTCGCGGTGCGCCTTGTTCATGTTCGCCTGGATCTTGAACACGAAGGCGGAGAAGTCGGGGGAGAACGCATCGATCACACCCGCGTCGCTCTCGCGCGAGAGGGGCGCGGAGGTCATGCGCAGAAAGCCCTCCAAAAACGGCTCCACGCCGAAGTTCGTCAGCGCGCTGCCGAAGAACACGGGCGAGAGCGTGCCGTTTCGCACGGCGTCGAGGTCGAACTCGCGCCCCGCGCCGAGCAGCTCGATCTCGTCGGCGAGGCTGTCGCGCCGCTTCTGTCCAATGAGGTCCACCAGCGCGGGATCGTCCAGCGCGATCTCGGTCACGCCGGCCTTCTTCGCGTGGCCCGCGTCGGTGAAGTGGATGATGTACTGCTTCTCGCGGTCGTAAACTCCCTGAAATTCCTTGCCGCAGCCGATGGGCCAGTTGACGGCGTAGGTGTCGATACCGAGCTCACGCTCGACCTCCTCGCACAGTTCGAGCGGGTCGCGCGTTTCGCGATCCATCTTGTTGATGAAGGTGAAGATGGGAATGTGGCGCAGGGCACAGACGCGGAACAGCTTGCGCGTCTGCGGCTCGACGCCCTTCGCGCCGTCGATGACCATGACCGCGCTGTCCGCCGCCATGAGCGTGCGGTAGGTATCCTCGGAGAAGTCCTGATGGCCCGGGGTGTCGAGAATGTTGATGCAGTAGCCGCCGTGCTGGAACTGCATGACGGAGGAGGTCACGGAGATGCCGCGCTGCTTTTCGATCTCCATCCAGTCGGAGGTCGCCGCGCGGGCGCGCTTGCCCTTGACCTCGCCGGCCTGCGCGATGGCTCCGCCGTAGAGCAGGAACTTTTCGGTCAGCGTGGTCTTACCGGCGTCGGGGTGAGAAATGATGGCAAAGGTCCTGCGGCGTGAGATCTCTTCGTGAAGCGTGGCCATAGTGTCGTCTCCTTGCATACGGTGTTTGTCAATACAAATAGGCAGTTTATCATAGCTTTTCCGCATTTGCAAGGCGGCAGGACCAAAATCTGCGGAAAAACGAAAAATACGGCTTGACAAATGTGAAAGAATCTGCTATTATCGTCAATGTTCCGCGGGCGTAGCTCATCTGGTAGAGCGCCACCTTGCCAAGGTGGAGGTAGCGAGTTCGAGCCTCGTCGCCCGCTCCAAAAAATAACACCACGACATCGTCGTGGTGTTATTTTTTGCAATGGAGACCGGTTTCTCGAACTCGCTGCCTCCACCCATGCGCGAAGCGCATTTTGATCTGAGGTGAGCGCAGGGTTCCTGCGAAGCGCCGCCAGGCGGTTCGTGGGATGCCGGGAAGCGAGTTCGAGCCTCGCCAAAATGAAGCTCCGGCTGCCTCCACCCATGCGCGGAGCGCATTTCAATTTGAGGTGAGCGCAGGGTTCCCGCGAAGTGAGGGACGAGCCTCATGTGCGGCGAAGGCTTGCTGTGCAAATGCGCTAAAGCTCTGCCGGTTCGGCGAACTGGAATTTTTATTTTTGGTGCCATGCCATTACATAGTCTTTTTCTCCAGTAGCTTCATCCAAACCGCTGTGCTGAATCTCAAATCCTTCTCTTTGATAAAAGGATATTGCCCGTGTATTTTTTTGATATACGTTCAAAAGTAATTTGCTCCGTTTGTCCTTTGCATAATTCAGCAGAACTTTACCTATACCCTGCGACTGCATTTCGTCAGAAACAAAAATACCCTCAACATATTCATCGTTTAGTCCTATAAACCCCTGTATTTCTTGATTGTGTTCATAGACATAGACGGTTGCCTGTAATAGCAGTTCTCTCACTAATTCAAAATTATTTTGCCAATATTGCGCGGGAATAAAATAATGTGCGGTTATATTGGTGTCCAACCATATATTTGCAACTTTATTTATATCTGCTTTTCGTAATTCTCTAATCATAACGGTGACTCTCCTGCAAATCCCGATTTATCGAACGAAAGCATAGCACAAAAATACAAGCCTGTCCACCTGTTTTCCTCAAAGCGTCCGCGCACGGTGTATATTCTTTGCTCCTCAGCGCAAACTATCCTCTGCGCGAGGCCTGAACGTTCGCTTCGCGCGAATTTTGCAAGGAGGAATTTCTTCATGTCCGATCATACCAACAGCGGCTGCGCCTGCACCCCCAACAGAGCCATCAAATGCGAGGTCACTTCCTGCGCGAACCATTGCCAGAGTCAGTCCTACTGCGGTCTGAATGCCATTCAGGTCGGCACCCATGAGACCAATCCCACCATGGATCAGTGCACCGACTGCCAGAGCTTCCGCAAGAAGTAAGCAAAGAAGCGGCGCAGCCGCTTCTTACATAGGGAGTGGGGGACATGGAGAAGAAAACGAAGTACCGCCTCAGCGGCGTCGCCGCGGGGCTTACGAACGGCATTTTCGGCGGGGGCGGCGGCATTCCTCTGCTCGTGCTGCTGACGAAATGGGCGGGCGTGGAGGAAAAGAAGGCATTCGCCACCTGCGTGGCGGTCATTTTTCCGATGTGCGCGGTGTCGGCGGCGCTGTGGTATTGGCGCGCAGAGCTGTCCCTGACGGCGGCGCTGCCGTATCTCCTCGGCGGCTTCGCGGGCGGACTGGTCGGCGGGAAGCTGTTCAAAAAGGTGCCGAACCTCTGGCTGCGGCGCATTTTCGCGCTCTTTCTGCTCTATGGCGGCTGGCGCTATCTTTTCACGGGAGGCTGAGCGATGACGGACTGGCTTCTGCCCGCGCTCGCGGGCTTCGGCACGGGCATCCTCTCGGCGTGGGGCGTCGGTGGCGGGACGCTGCTGCTCCTGCTCATGACGCTCTTTCTCGGCGTCGACCAGACGCAGGCGCAGGGCATCAACCTCCTCTACTTCCTGCCGACGGCGGGAATGTCGCTCCTTGAGCACAGGAAAAACGGCTATCTCGACCGCGAGGTGATGCGCGCGGCGACCCCGCTCGGGACGCTCGCGGCGCTTGCCGCGGCGTGGGCGGCGACCTCGGTCGACATCACGGTATTCCGCAAGCCGTTCGGCGTTTTCCTGCTTTGGGCGGGTGCTAATATGCTGCTGCAAAAAAAGAAATGAGACAATGCCGAAGGCATTGCCTCATTTTTCATACAAAGCAAGTCTGCACGAGCAGCATATAGAGCGCCGTGCCGGCGAACAGGCTCAAAAGCATATTCCTTTTCCACCGTTGCAGCGCGGCGGTCACGGTGATGGCAATGAGCTCCGGCAGCGCGTGGTACGAGGTGAACACCGCGTCCTTGAGGCAGTAGACGAGCAGCAGCCCGATGACCGCGAAGGGCAGGACGGCGCCGAGGTAACGGATGAACGCGGGCGGCTCGCGCCCCTCGGGGAAGACGAGAAAGGGGAGAAAACGCGTCGTCATTGTGCCGAGCACGACGGCCGCGATGGTGATCACGCTCTGCGTGACGGTCATGGTCATAGGGCGGGCTCCTCCTTTTTCTGCGATTTGCTGCTCACGAGGAAGCAGACGATGATGAGCGCCATCGCGGGCAGCATGAAGCCGTCGCTACCGAACACGGTGAGGCAAAGCGCCGCACAGCCGAGGCCGGTGAGGGCGGGGCGGTGGTCCTTGGCCTCCTCCCATTGATTGACGAACATCACGGTGAACAGCGCCGTCATGACGAATTCGATGCCGGTGGTGTCAAAGTGCAGGACCGAGCCGAGCAGCGCGCCGAGCGTCGCGCCCGCGACCCAGTAGGTCTGGTTGAGCAGGGTGACGAAGAACATGAACCAGCCGCGGTCCACGCCCTCCGGCGGGGTGACGGTGCAGTTGATGGAGAAGGTCTCGTCGCACATGCCGAAGATCAGGTAGGGCTTTTTCCAGCCCATGCCCTTGTACTTTTCCAGCATGGAGATGCCGTAGAACAGATGCCGCGCATTGACCATCAGCGTCAGAAGAAAGGCGTGCAGCGGCGCGTAGGCCGAGAGCAGAAGCTCCACCGCGACAAACTCCATCGAGCCGGCGAAGATGAAGGCGCTCATGGCCATCGGGTAAAAGACGGAAAAGCCGCGGCTGCGCATCAGAAAGCCATAGGACATGGCGATGAACAAAAAGCCGATGCAAATGGGCAGGGAATAGGGCAGCGCGGCGCGGAATGCTTTCTTTTTCATGGGCGCTCCTTTGCGAAATCCTACAAATGCGATAGGAAATAAGACGACAATGGCATTTTACGCCTGCGTAAAAATTTTGTCAAGCCATTCGTGCAATTTGACGAAAGAGAAGGGAGAAGTCTCATTTCTGAGACTTCTCCTTCTTGGCTTTCAGCTTGTTTTCGATGGCGCGCATCCCCTTGTAGCACACCGCCGAGACGACGGCAAGCAGGATCATCGCCGCGGAAAATTGCTTGTTCTTTTTCATGCTCTCCTCATTTTTTCGCTTCGAGTGTGACGGAAACGGTCAGGTATTCCCCGCCGCGGCAGACCTTGAGGATCATTTCCTCGCCTGCGGCGTGGCGGTGGCGCACGCGCAGCAGATCGTTGGAGGTCTCGACGCGCACGCCGTCGGCCTCGTAAATGAGGTCGTCCACCTCCAGTCCGGCCTTGTCGCCGGGACCGTTGAGATCGACCGTGTAAACACGGGCGGCCTGCTGCCCATCGGGCAGATAGGCGGGCGTGCGATCAACCGAGATGCCGAGCACCGGCTCGCCCTGCACCTCGCCGCAGCGGAGGATGTCGTTGACAATGTAGGCGCTTGAGGCGATGGGAATGGCGAAGCCGAGCCCCTCCACACTCGCGGTGGACCAGCGGTCCATGCCCATCTTCATCACGTTGATGCCGATGACCTGCCCGTATTGGTTGATGAGCGGGCCGCCGGAGTTGCCGTTGTTGAGCGCGGCGTTGGTCTGGATGAGCGTCATGGTCACGCCGTCTACATCCACGTCGCGGTTGATGGCGGACACGATGCCGTCGGTCAGCGTGCCGCGCAGCTCCACGCCAAGCGGGTTGCCGATGGCGTAGACCGGGTCGCCGACGCTCAGGGCGTCGGAGTCGCCGAACTCCGCGGCGGGAAGCCCCTGTGCCGCGCGGCCGTCGGTGTCCTGCGCCTTGATGACGGCAAGATCCTGCTCCGCATCGTAGCCGACGAGGGCGGCATCGAAGATCGAGCCGTCCGCAAGGGCGACGTAGCAACTCGTGCCGCCGGCAATGACGTGCGCGTTGGTGATGATGTAGCCGTCCTCCGTCAGGATGACGCCGGTGCCGACGGACGCGCCGCGCGGCAGCTCGGTCACCACCGTGACGGTGGAGGGATTGACCCTCCGGTAGATCTCCTGAATGGTCAGCGCGTCGCCGTGACCGTCCGCGTAGACAAGGCGCACGCCGTCGTCCGCCGATACGACCGGCAGCTCCGGCTCGGCGCTCTCGTCAAGCTCGCCATAGTAATAATAGTAGTCGGGATCGTCATAGTAGTCGCCGTGATTGCCGCCGTAGAAGCGGTCCGGCAGCAGGCCGAACCACCAGGCGGCGTACAGCCCGCCGGCGAGAACGAGGACCGCGGCCAGACAGATAAGGAAAATTTTCAGCCCACGGTGTCCCTTACGGCGCGTTTTGGCAGGCGGCTCCTGCGCGGCGGTCTCCGGCTTTCTGCCGGGCAGCGGGCGGTCCTGCACATAGTAAGCAACGTAGGGCTTCGGCTCGGCGACGTACTCGAGCGTGACCTCGTTGGGCTCGCGCTGCGGAATGAAGTTGTCAGACGGATACTGCTCCATGTAAAAGCTCCTGTGTTACGGCTGTGGGGCAAGCGAATTGGCGAGCGAGAGCGTGAAGGCGAAGGTCGTCAGACCGTTTTCGCTCGTGACGGCGATGTGCTCGTGGTGCTGCTCCAAAATGGTCTTGACGATGTAGAGCCCGAGGCCCACGCCGTCCTTATCCTCGCTGCGGGACTTGTCGCTCTTGTGGAAGCGCTCAAAGAGCAGCGGGATCTCCTCGGCGGGGATGGTGTCGCCCTCGTTGCGCACGGAGACGACGGCCCTGCCGTTCGTCACCGCGAGACCGAGGTAGAGCGTCGAGCCCGCGCGGGCGAACTTTGTCGCGTTCTCCAGCAGGTTGTAGATGACCTGTGTGATGAGGTCGTTGTCGCCGAGCACGGTGACCGGCTCGTCGGGGATGTCGGCCTCCACGTCCAATCCACGGTCGGTGATCTTCTTTTCCATTGAGATAAGCACCCGCCGCATACTCTCGCACACGTCGAAGGGCGCCTTGCTGCGCATCACGTCGCGCGACTGAAGCTGCGAGACCTCGAGCATCCGACGCACGAGACGACTCAGCCGCCGGCTCTCGTCGGAGATGATGTGCAGATATTCCTTCTCCTTCTCCGGCGGGATGGTCCCGTCGAGAATGCCGTCGGTGTAGCCCGCGATGCTCGTCATCGGCGTTTTCAACTCATGCGAGATGTTCGCGATGAACTCGCGGCGCTGGCGCTCAGTCTCCTGCAAAGAGTCTGCCATCGCGTTGAAGGCGCTTGCCAACTCGCCGATCTCGCCCGCGCCGTAGTCGTGCATCCGGGTGTCAAAATTGCCCTCGGCAAAGGCGCGCGTAGCGGCCGCCATTTCGCGGATGGGGCGCGACTGGCGCATACTCACCCACGCCGAAGCGACGAAGGAGAGCAGCAGCACGATGACGCTTGTCATCAGGAACATGGCGAAAAATGCGCGCCACATCGTCGTCAGCCGGCCTGTCTCGGTCACGGCGAACACCGCGCCGACCGTCCAGATGTCGGACTCGATCGGCACGCCGACAACGAAGCGCTTGCTCTCGTAGATGCCGCCGAGCGTCGTGCGCGCGCTGTAACGCTCGCCGGAGAGCGCAGTCTCCATCACGTCGGACGGCACGGTGAGCACATGGTCAACCAGATTTTCGTCCGTCGTCAGCAGGACGCTGCCCTCGGTGCTGCACACGAGGAAGTCCACGTCGGTCATCGACGCGGCAACGCCCGCCATCTCGCGCATATCGCGCACATCGCCGCTCGAGGCGTAGGACGCGACCAGCCGCGCGACAACGCTTGCCTTCTGCGCCATCTCGTCGCTGCGCTCATCCGCCGCGTAGGCGTAGCTGAGCGCGAAGAACGACGCGCCGAGCAGCGCGAGCGTCAGCATGACGATGCTCGCGGTCAGGGCGAAATTCTGCCAGTAGATCGTCCGGAACTTCTGCGGAAGTTCCCATCTCTTGCCCTTCATTACTTCTTCACTTCAAACTTGTAGCCCACGCCCCAGACGGTCTTGAGCTCCCATTGGTCGGAGACGTTCTCCACCTTTTCACGCAGACGCTTGATGTGAACGTCCACGGTGCGGCTGTCGCCGAAGTAGTCGAAGCCCCACACCTCGTCGAGCAGCTGATTGCGCGTGTAGACGCGGTTGGGCGTTGCGGCCAGATGATAGAGCAGCTCCAGCTCCTTGGGCGGTGTGTCGATCTTCTTGCCGTCCACGATCAGCTCGTAGGAGTCAAGGTCGATGATGAGCTTATCGAACACGAGACGCTTTTTCGTGTCCTCGGGGATCTCCGTGCGGCGGAGCACGGCGTTGATGCGCGCGATGAGCTCCTTCATCTCAAAGGGCTTGACGAGGTAATCGTCCGCGCCCATCTCGAGACCGTGGATGCGGTCGTTGACCTCTCCCTTGGCGGTGAGCATGATGATGGGGCACTTTGAGGTCTCGCGGATCTTGGCGCACACGCCCCAGCCGTCGAGCACGGGCAGCATCACATCAAGCAGCACGAGGTCAGGCTCTCTGGCCTTGAATTCCTCCACGGCCTTGCCGCCGTCCGCGGCGATGCGGACCTCAAAACCCTCCTTTTCAAGATACATCCGAATGAGGTCGGAAATGTTGTTGTCGTCTTCTACCACAAGGATGTTGCGCGCCATGGCAGATCCCTCCGTTTATCAGTTATCTTTGGAATGTTCTTATTATAATCGGTTTTCCGCGCTTTTCCTGAACATTTTGTAAAGGTTTGGTCAGGCCGTGACCTCGTTCAGCGCCGCAATCGTGCAGTTCTCCGCACGCAGGCGGCTGAGCGCCGTGCCGAGCGCGGAGGACACCCCGCTCTCCGCGCCGAGGTAGAGCCGCACGCTGGTGGAGCGGCCGGCCCATTTGAGCGCGGTGTCTGCCCAGTGTGTGCCGCTGCGCGTAAAGTCGGACGTGTTGATCGTGATGGGACAGTAGCCTGCCCCGACGACCGCCGCGCGCAGCGTCCGGTCGGCGCTTTCGAGATAGACGAGCCGCGTGCGCAGGCTTGCGGCGCGCCACAGCGCGTCGTTGCCCCGTTCGATCTGCGCGAGCGCCTCATCGGCGGTCTCCGCGCTAATGCATAGCGCGACGGCGTTTCCCGTTGCGGCAGCGCGGCGCACGCCGTCGCCCGCGCTTTCCAGCAGCTCGGGCGTGAGGAGCAGCGTCGCATGGCTCTGATGATTTTCAAGCGTGGAGAGAAGCTGCGTGAGCATGGACCCGTTTGCCGCGGGGAGCAGCAGATAGACCGTCAGATCGTCGCGCCGCGTGGGCGTATCGACCGGCGGGGGCGTTTCGGGCTGCTCCGACTCCGCCGCCGCGTGCGCGCGCTCGTACTGCGCGTAGCGCTTCTGAATGGGGTCGGTCGCCGCGTCGATGAAGTATTCGTCCGAAAGCACGGCGTTGTCGTCGCGGATGCGAAGCAGATAGCCGTAGGCGATCTTCGTGCTGGAATATTTGAGGTCGAATATCTTGGCAAGCGCCGTGATGGGGAAGAACACCATGCCGCTGCGGACGATGGGCGAGCCGGCGTATTGCTCGCCGGTGCGGTTGTTCTCCATCGTGCCGGCGGTCAGGTCGCAGTAGAGCACGCGCTGCCCCTTGTAGAGGATAGCGACGGACTTTTCCTGGTTGTACGAGTAGCGGATGCCGAGGTCGTCCGGTCCGTCCACCGTCGCACCGGCGACATAGAGCAAGCCGTTCTGCCAGAACGGCATCGTTTCGTCGTTCAGGTCGCACATGCGGTCGTTCACGGCGGTGAAGTACAGCGTCGGCGCGGCGGAGGCGCGCGGCGGCAGCAGCGTACAGAGCATCAGCACGCTGAGCAGCAGGCTCAGCAGCCGTTTTCCTCGCGTCATCTACCGCACCTCCCATGACTCAATAACCTTCTATATTATAGTATAACAAATCCGCGCGGCCTTTGCAATCCCTTATCCCGCCCACTGTACGACCTGCGCGCCGGTAAAGTAGTGCTCTAAGATCTCCTCGCAGGTATGGCCCTCCTTTGCCATCGCGTTCGCGCCGTACTGGCTCATGCCGACACCGTGACCGTAGCCGGTGACATGGAAGGTCAGCGTGTCGCCGCTGACCTCGACCGTGAAGGACGGCGAGCGCAGACCGAGGATGGTGCGCAGCTCGTTGCCGCGCACCGTCACGCCGCCGACACGCAGCGTGGAGACGAAGCCCGCGTCGTTGCGCGTGATGTCCGTGAGGAAGCTGCCCGCGTCCCCGTTGAGCTTTGCCGCAGGGTAGACCGCAAGAAAGCGGTCGCGGAATTCCTGCGCGGTAAAGGTCACGACGGAGTAGTAATTCGGCACGAGGGAATCGTCCTCGGGGCTGTCCACGCTCTGAAGATAGGGCAGGTCGGTCTGCCAGACCTCGCCCGCGCCCTGCGTGTGTCCGGCGGCGGAGGAGAAAAAGACCGCCAGCACCGGCTCGCCGTCGTAGACGATCACCTCGCCGTCCGTCTCTGCCACGGCCCGCGCGAGCTTTTCCTCGTAGTAGAGCGCGCCTGCGCCCCAGCCGGCCGCCGCGTCCTCGGCGGTCTCGTAGGCCTTGCAGCAGGTGATGTCGTCGCAGGCGTCCGCGTCGGGATGGCGCGCAATGGCACCCTGCGCCATCTTGTGCAGCGTGTAGGTCCGCGCGGCGACCGCCTGCGCCTTGAGTGCCTCAAGCTCGAACGAGGCGGGCATCTCCGCGCGCAGCACGCCGAGGAGGTATTCGTCCATCGTCATCTCCTCGACCGCGCCGCCGTGCAGCACGCGCAGCGTGCGCGTATGGTCGGGCACCGCGGCATCGGGACGCCGCACCTCGCCGGACGGCTCCGGCTCGTCCGACGCTTGCCGCGCGGGCGCGAAGCGCCACGCGAGGAGAAAGAGAAGGGCGATCAGCAATAGGCTGATGCGCAGGGCGTTTTTCATGTTGAAGCTCCTCCTTTGCAGGCTGTTTCTCATTTACTATATGAGGGGCTGTCCCAAGGATAGACCGCGGCGCGAAATGCGTGGACAAATCGCCTCCGCCGTGCTACAATAGCGCCGATCGGATATTTTACCGGAAAGGACGATGCCCTGTATGAAGACCTCCGACCGTCTTGCGACGATCCTTTTTCTCCTTGCCGCGCCCGCCGCGCGGTTTTTGGAGCTGAAAAACAATTATGACTCGGCCGGTCTGCCGACCGGCGGCTTCCCGTATCTGCCCGCCGTGCTGGCCGCGGCGGCGGTCGTGTTCCTGCTTTCGGCGCGCGGACTGCCCGCGCGGGACGCGGTCACGGCGGACTTCGGCGGTATTTTCCGCTTTGACGGTCAGCTCACGCTGACCGCTGCGGTCCTGGGCGGCTTTCTGCTGCTGGCCGCCGCGGCGCTGCGGCTCGTGAGCGGGGGAATGGCGGGATTGGAGCTGATCCTTTCCGTGTTCCTCGCCTGCTCCGGCGCGGCGCTGCTCTACGCGCTCATCGCCCAGCGGCGCTCCGGTACGTTTGCGCCGACCGCGTTGCTCGTGCCGGTGTGCTTCCTCGTCGTGCAGCTCATCGTCACCTACCGCGCCAACGCGCGCGACAGCGTGCTGGGGCATTTCTATGTGGAGCTTCTACTGCTTGCGGCGCTCTGTCTCGCCTCGCTCTACCTCGCGGCGTTCGCCTATCGCTGCGGCGCTCCGCGCAGCTTTGCGCCCGCCGCACATCTGGCGCTCACGCTGGCGGCGGCCTGCTGCGTGGATATGGCGCTCGCGCGCCGGCTCGACGGCCTTGCCGCCTGCCTCGGCGCGGCGCTGCTGCTCCTTGCCTATCTGGAGGCGGCAGGGGATTTCGAGGGGTAACAACGGAACCATGCCAAAAACGGAAAAACGGCTGCTCTCGCAGCCGTTTTTCCTATTGATTGGAAGATTGGATGAAAAGAAGCTATTGTCTCTTGCAAGTATTAAGATAACGGCTGAGTTTTAATAAAGTTCGGGTCAGTTGTTACAAAAGTATTAAATCGAATAAAAATTATGGCAACTTGTCCGCCCGTATGCCGCGGAAGAAATTCTCCAGCACCGCGCGGCACTCGTCCGCGAGGATGCCGCCGACGAGCGCGGGGGTGAGCGCGAACGGCTCCATGTAGAGATTCAGCACGCCGCCGCAGGCGCCCATCACGCGGTCGCGCGCGCCGTAGTAGACGCGCGGGATGCGGGCGTTGAGGATCGCGCCGGCGCACATCGGACAGGGCTCGAGCGTGACATAGAGCGTGCAGTCGTCCAGCCGCCACGAGCCGGTGACCTCGTTCGCCATCGCGATGGCTTCCATCTCGGCGTGCGAGGCGGTAGACTGCTTCTCCTCACGGCGGTTGCGCCCGCGGCCGACGATCTCGCCGCCGCGCACGATCACGCAGCCGACCGGCACCTCACCCGCCGCAGCGGCCTCGCGCGCCAGCGCGAGCGCCTGCGCCATGTAATTTTCCTGCTCGGTCATGCGCGTTCCTCCCATGGTTTAAGTTTAGGCATAATTGTCCATACTCTCCGTAAAATGGTAGGGGGAGTTGAAACATATGCGTAAGATCAATCTATTGCAGCAGCCGGTCTCGAGCGACCCGAAGCTGCAGGAGCTTTTCACCGAGCTGAGCGACACGCGCTTCGCGCTCGCGCAGGCTTATGTCCGCTTCGACAACACCACCGAGCCGGAGCTGGTGGACGCCTGCATCTTCGAGCTCAACGCGCTCCAGTCGCGCTACAACTATCTGCTGCGGCTGGTTAAGGAGAGCGGCGGCATCGCCGCGTCCAGGATCTACTCGGAGGGGGCGGTCACATGGGTCTGACGGACAAAATAGGCATTGCGATCCTCTGCGCCTTCGTGCTTTTTTCGGTGGTGCGGCTGTTCGCCGCACCGCTGAAGCTGGCGGCGAAGGTGCTGCTCAACACGGCGCTGGGCTTCCTTGCGCTGTTTCTGCTCGGCCTGACCGAGCCGGTCACCGGGTTTTCGCTGGGACTGAATTTTTTCAACGCGCTCACCGTCGGCATCCTCGGCGTGCCCGGACTGGTGCTGCTGGTGCTGCTGCAGATGCTGTTCGTTTAGCCTACATATTTTCGGAGAGGCCGCCGACCGGCGGCTTTTCACTTGTCCTCGCCGCCGACGCCCCAGCCGTAGAGCGGGTAGCGCTGCATCGCGCCGAAGATCTTCTGCTTGAGGTCGGGATAGCGCCCCTCGAGCGAGGCAATGAGCTCCTTGACCTCCTGCCGCCGCGTTTCGCCGTTGGCGGGGCAGGGATTTTCCACGATGGGCAGCTCCAGCCGCTTTGCGGCGTTCACGACCTGCCGCTCCTTGACGTAGAGAAGCGGGCGGATCTGCGTGACGTCCGTGCGGCTGAGGTAGGTCACGGGCTGGAAGCAGCCGAGCCGTCCTTCAAAAATAAGGCTCATGAGCATGGTCTCCACCGCGTCGTCGTAGTGGTGGCCGAGTGCGATCTTCTTGATGCCGTGCTCGTTCATCGCGGTCGAGAGCGCGCCGCGGCGCAGCTTGGCGCACAGCGAGCAGGGGTTCTTCTCCCTGCGCTCGAGGAACACGACCTCATAGATGGGGACGTTCACGCGGATGTACTCCACGCCGAGCGCGCGGCAGTAGTCCGCCACGCCGTCGAAGCTCATGCCCGGCGTGCCCGCCTCAACGGTCATGGCGACGACCCGGAACGGCTTGGGATAAAAGCGGCTCAGCCGCGCGAGCGCGGTGAGCGTGAGGAGTGAATCCTTGCCGCCGGAGACGCCGACGGCGACGGTATCGCCCGCCTGGATCATGTCGTAATCCTCGACGCAGCGGCGCACGAGGCCCAGAATTTCCTGCATGGTTCGGTATTCCTCCCGGGTAACAGAGTAAAATTTCAATTTGCCATTTCAGAAAACGAGAGCAAATCGAAGAAAAAAAGAGATTTCAAGAGTATTGACTGCGCTAAATTAAAATAGTGTTGACAGAGGGGCGGAGAAGTGCTATAAATAGCCTTGTTCCGATTTTAACAGGGAACAGAGAAAATGTAAAGCGAAAGCCTACATGATAGATTTCAAACGGAGGAAAAACACCATGTCCACTTTTATGGCGAACAAGGGCAACATCGAGCGTAAGTGGTACGTTATCGACGCTGCCGGCAAGCCCATGGGCAAGACCGCCGTGGCGGCAGCCGACCTGCTGCGCGGCAAGCTCAAGGTCACCTACACCCCGCACGCCGATTGCGGCGACAACGTCATCATCATCAACGCCGCCAAGGCGGTCCTCACCGGCAACAAGATGGAGCAGAAATATTACCGTACTCACTCCGGCTGGGTCGGCGGCCTCAAGGAGACCAAGTACCGCATCCTCATGCAGGAGAAGCCCGAGCTCGCGATGCGCGTCGCGGTCCGCGGCATGATGCCCCGCAACACCGTCACCAAGGACTCCCTCAAGCGCCTGCACATCTACGCCGGCGAGGCTCATGAGCAGCAGGCTCAGAAGCCCGAAGTCTGGGAAGTCAAGTAAAGGAGGATAAAGAAGAATGTATCAGTCCAAGAAGTCTTACCTCTACGGCACCGGCCGCAGAAAGTCCTCCGTTGCCCGCGTGCATCTCTTTGAGAACGGCACCGGCTCCATCACCATCAACGGCCGCGACATCGACGAGTATTTCGGTCTCGAGACCCTCAAGATGGTCGTCCGTCAGCCCCTCGCCGCGACCGAGACCCTCGGTAAGGTCGATATCGTCGCCACCGTCGAGGGCGGCGGTGTGTCCGGTCAGGCCGGCGCTCTGCGCCATGGCGTTGCCCGCGCTCTGTTGCTCGTCAATCCCGACTACCGTCCCATCCTCAAGAAGGCCGGTTTCCTCACCCGCGATCCTCGCATGAAGGAGCGCAAGAAGTACGGTCTCAAAGCAGCTCGTCGCGCACCGCAGTTCAGCAAGCGATAATCGACTGCTCAGACTATATCAAAATGGTTCAAAAAGCCCGGAAAATCAAGGTTTTCCGGGCTTTTGCTATATCTAAACGGGCTGATATGGTTTGACCAAATTTGGCAAAACGAGAGCCGATTTTATCCAATTTTTAGTGGTCCGCAAGTGGTTAACTGGCCAAAAAGAGGGCGAAAAGAGGGGGAAGTGGTTCCCAAAGTGGTTAACCGAGAGCCGATTTTTGGGGTGCTTTTCAGCCCTCCTTTCCCTCGTTTTTTGGCTGTGGCAGTTTGGCATAGTTTGAGCTAATTTGAATAATTGAATATGAATTTGATGTAGCACACAGTATAAATGCTGGGTGCTTTTTTCATTTCAGGAACTCGTATTCCGGCGATAGAAAGAGCCGTCACTTCACTGTTAATTTTGAAGTGGCGGCTTTTTCTATTTCCAGAAGCAACAGCAATAATTAGAAATGAGGTGAAGTCAATGAACACGCAAATCATCGCCATTGCCAACCAGAAAGGCGGCGTTGGCAAGACAACGACCTGTGCCAACTTGGGAATCGGGCTGGCGCAGGCCGGAAAGAAAGTCCTGCTGATCGACGGGGACCCGCAAGGGAGCCTGACAATCAGCCTGGGAAATCCGCAACCGGACAAGTTGCCATTTACATTGTCCGATGCAATGGGCAAAATTCTGATGGATCAGCCTATACGCCCCGGAGAAGGTATTCTGCATCATGCAGAAGGCGTTGACCTGATGCCTGCGGACATCCAGTTATCCGGTATGGAGGTATCCCTGGTAAACGCCATGAGCCGTGAGACTATCTTGCGGCAATATCTGGACACGCTGAAGGGGCAATACTCCCATATCCTCATCGACTGCCAGCCCTCCCTGGGTATGCTCACAGTCAATGCGCTGGCCGCTGCGAACAGGATCATAATTCCCGTTCAGGCAGAGTATCTGCCCGCCAAAGGACTGGAACAGCTGCTCTCCACGGTAAACAAGGTAAAGCGGCAGATCAACCCCAAGCTCCAGATAGACGGTATCCTGCTGACGATGGTGGACAGCCGAACCAACTTTGCCAAAGAGATCTCCGCGCTCCTGCGTGAGACCTATGGCAGCAAGATCAAAGTATTCAGCACAGAGATCCCCCACTCTGTCCGGGCAAAGGAAATTAGCGCAGAGGGAAAAAGTATTTTCGCCCATGACCCTGGCGGCAAAGTGGCAGAGGGGTATCGAAATCTGACGAAGGAGGTGTTGAAACTTGAAAAGCAGCGCGAAAAAAATAGAGCTGGCCTCGGTAGATGATCTGTTCTCCACCGAAGAAGGCCGTCAGGATGCAAAGCTGGAAAAGATTCAAGAGATTCCGCTGTCTGAATTGCATCCCTTTAAGAACCACCCATTCAAAGTCAAGGATGACGAAGCCATGATGGAGACCGCTGACAGTATCAAGCAGTATGGCGTTCTGGTTCCGGCGATTGCTCGACCGGACCCGGAGGGTGGTTATGAGCTGGTAGCCGGACACAGGCGGCACAGAGCCAGTGAACTGGCAGACAAGGAGACCATGCCAGTCATTGTTCGGGATTTGGATGATGATGCCGCCACGATCATTATGGTTGACAGCAATTTGCAACGAGAAAGCTTGCTCCCAAGTGAAAGAGCCTTTGCCTACAAGATGAAGCTGGACGCCATGAAACATCAGGGAGAGCGAGTTGATTTAACTTCGTCCCAAGTTGGGACGAAGTTGAGAGCCGATGAAATATTGGCTCAGCAGGCTGGTTCAAGCAGAAATCAAATTCAGCGCTATATCCGTCTGACAGAGTTGATTCCCGAACTGCTGGACATGGTGGATGAAAAGAAGATTGCCCTGAACCCTGCCTATGAGCTGTCCTTTCTCAAAAAGGAGGAACAGGTAGACCTGTTGGACGCAATGGACAGCGAACAGGCTACCCCTTCTCTTTCTCAAGCCCAGCGGCTCAAGAAATACAGTCAGGAGGGGCATCTGACCCTCGATATGATGCGTGTCATCATGGGTGAGGAAAAGAAAAGCGATCTGGACCGAGTGACATTTACCTCTGACACCTTGCGGAAGTATTTCCCTAAAAGCTATACGCCCCAGCGGATGCAGGAAACCATCATCAAGCTGCTGGAGGCATGGCAGAAAAAGCGTCAGAGAGACCAGGAACGATGAAAGGAGCCGCCTATGAGGGATATTTCAGCCCGTGAGCTGAAAGGACACAACATTCTCGCCGTAGAGAGGTTTTGGGATGACACACGCTGGATGATTGAGTTTTCCGTCCTGCGTCCCAGCGCAGCTTACGGCAGTCCCGGAGAGGAAATGCGGCTGTTTTTGACCGAGGACGGGTATCAGGCCGCTCTGCAAAGCCAGCAGCGCCGGGAGATCAAGATCAAGCGTTACGCTCGTGTGATTGAGGGACATATCCTCGATTTCAAACCGGGAAAACGCCGCCGCTCATAAACCCATACAACGAAAGGAAAGGAATGACTATGTGTACGGTAAAGGAAATTCAAGAAGCAATCCGGGAAGATTGCAAATCTCAGCATGACATGGATACAACGGATATTGACCGCGTGATGCAAACACTTCCTTTCGCCCAGGAGGAGCCATTTACAGAGGCGCGTCTTCAAAAGCCGCTGTTTTGGTTCTATGCAAGAA
>CEAH01048439.1_pt1 | contig 125433 bp, 107 predicted proteins | sample 557571 | NCBI WGS metagenome assembly CEAH01 (sample SAMEA3182092, study PRJEB8094) | gut metagenome | biome: human; feature: gut; material: Stool; isolation source: human stools | place: Canada | collected 2013-11-25
CGTGTGCCAGCCGTTCCCTCTGGACTCCCTCAAGCGGTCATTTCCCGCCGCCTCACGGCACGGAAAATGACCTTACCGGTGTACGGTATGTCCGATAATGTACGGTATTTTGAGGGGATACCCCCACTCCCATTTTTACCGTACATACCGTACATTACCGTACACCGTCCCACCGCAGCGAAAGGCTCTTGCCCTCTCTTGTGCGCTGGGCAACATAGCGAATGTCGTATTTCCGCAGCAGCGTATCCTGCTGCACATTCAGCGTCCGCACGATCCAGTTCGGCGTGAAGCTTTGGCTGCTGTCCATCTTGGAAAGACATTGCGCAAGCTCCGTCGCCGTGCCGTTCCACGACGGGTTTTCTTCGTTTACCAGCCGAGAAAGAAATTCGAGCAGCGGGCATGGAGGCTCTCTGTAAGGTTCTGTTTCCGCCTCAAGCAGTTCCCAGCACAGATGCGCAGCAGCAAACCGGAGATGCAGTCGGAGCTGCGGCTGGTCACGCCCGACCACCTCCAAAACAGCGTCCGAGGCTGTGCGCTTATCTTTATGTAGGAGCAGCGCGCCGTCTGCCGCGCCCATCAAGCCATTGGTGCCGGAGATCATGTTGAACACGTCCTCTGCCCCCTCCTTGCGCGTATGGTGAACGACCAGCACGGTGACGCCGTAGGTGTCGGAGAACTCCTTTAGCCTTGCCAGCGTATCATAGTCGGCGGCATAGCTGCCGTTGTCCGGTGTCCGGCCTCGCACCCGCTGCAGGGTGTCGATGATAACAAGCACCGTGTCCGCGTGCTCTCCCCAAAAGTCGGTTAGGCGCTCAAGCAATCCTTCGTCCAGCGTTTCAGAGAAAACGGAGAGGATCAGGTGCTCGCTGTCCTGCTCCGTCATCTGTGCCAGACGCTTTTGCAATCGCTCACAGGTATCCTCTAAGGCAAGATACAAAACCGTACCCTGCCGGGAAGAAAAGCCGAGGAAGGGCGTTCCCATGCTCACCTGATAGGCCATCTGCAAGACGAGAAAGGACTTGCCGATCTTCGGCGCACCGGCGAGGAGGTAAGTCCCCGCCGGCAGCAGCCCGTCGATGACCACCGGACGGACACGAAAGCGCGTTTCCATCAGCTCCGGCATGGTCATGGCCTGAATTTTCCCAAACCGCTTGTGCGGTTCTTCAATGTCTGTTATACTGTTTGTGCGTGCAAGCGCGGACGGCTGCTCCCCATCTGGTGCAACAGATGGAATCGGGGCAGTCGTTTCTTTTTCAGTTGCCATTCCCGCCTCCCGTGTTCCGCTCGATCCAGTCGATGAGCTTGTCCTTCGGCACGAGCAGCCGCTTACCGATGCGCAGCGTGGGAAAGGTCCCCGTGTTGAGGAGCTGATACGCTCCCGCACGCGAGATGCCCAGCGCCGCCGCAAGCTGATTGGCGTTCAGCACCGCGGGCAGATTTTCGTAGTTGTTGTTCATGTATGACCTCCTTTGAAAATTTTAGTTGACATTATGGACTATAAAGATTATAATGCACAATGTAACTATCGTGGTTTGATTGTATAATGTTGATACGAAAAAGTCAATAGATAATTTCCAACATCTATTTTGGTATATCTAACAGGAGGACAGCTATGGTCTTTCCCGAACACATGGAGTTCCAATATTACATCACGCCGGAGCGAAAAGAACACTTTGCACTGTATGACAGAACATTAGGCAGCCGCATGACCTATCTGGAGCTGACGCAGGACCTTGGCCAATGTCTCATCGACCTTTACGATACGGACTTCTATGATGCCTATTGCGTATTGTCCGAGATCAATAAGCTGGTACAAACGGAGAAGAACGAGGCCGCATGGAGGAAGCTGCTGGAGCTGTCACTGCCGCTTTGCAAAGTGCATCCGTTCTTTGGGCTGCTCGCAAAGGAGCTGAGCGAGCTGGAATCGGCATACGCGCACGGTCAGGATGCTGACGCAGCGATTGTCCTTTCATTCGCCAACGATTTTGAAGCCATCGTCAGCGATGCAAAGGCGCTGATCGAACGATGCCTGGACGACCGCTATCAGCCGGACTACTCCACGGCAGAGAGATACCGCGAGGCGCACTACGATGCGTTGCTCCGCTTCGACGATATGAGGTACGGCGAGCTTGCCACCGAGGAGGTCATGCTGGACGGTCCGGCGTATGACAGCGCCTACCATTACAGCGTGGAGCTGCTGCGCGAGCGTGGCATCAGGACAGCACTGCGCGAGGTGCTTTACCCAAACACCGTGCGCGACCTCTACAACTACTTGAAGGCGTACTGTCTCCGCCTGCCGCTTGCGATCCATAAGTGCAAAAACTGCGGCAGGTACTTTGTTGTGACCGGCAACATCACGCAGGACTACTGCACGCGGCTGATGGAAGGCTCGGAAAAAACCTGCCGCCAGATGGGAGCGGTGGTGCAGTATCAGAGTCGGCAGATGAAGAACCCCGCCACGAGGGAGTTTACACGCTCCTACAAGGCCCACAACGCCCGCGTGCGGTACGGAACGATGACCAAGGCAGAGTTCACCGCATGGTCGAAGGAAGCGCGTGCAAAGCGTGCAGACTGCGTAGCAGGCAAGCTGTCCTTTGAGGACTTCGTGGCGTGGCTCGACAGAGACAAACAGCGATAAAACAACGGACTGACTGGCCGTTTTATGATTTCAGAAGAAAAGGAGGAAACATTGGCAACACGAAAGGCAAAAGGAGCCAAGGGCGGCGGCACGATCCGTCAGCGTCCTGATGGGCGCTGGGAGGCGCGCTATACCCTCGGCATTGATCCCGGAACGGGAAAGCAGATTCAAAAATCCGTCTACGGCAAGACGCAGAAGGAGGTAAGACAAAAGCTTACCGCAATCACCGCGGAGATCGACAGCGGAACGTTTACCCAAGAGAACAAGACAACGGTTGAACAGTGGCTCAATATCTGGTTAAACGAATACATGGGCGATAAAAAATATGGTACAATACGGAATTACAAAATCGCCTGTAAATATCACATCATTCCGTACATGGGCAAATACCGATTGTCTGACCTGAAGCCACACATGATCCAAACGCTGTATAACCGACTTTATCGAGGAGAAGATGGTGAAAAACCGCTGTCAGCAAAAACCATCCGCAATGTGCACGGTGTCCTCAGCAAAGCACTGAATCAAGCAGTGTGGAATGAAATGATCCGCTCGAATCCGGCACAGTTGACCACTCTCCCACGCAAAGAGCAAAAAGAAATTGAGACTCTTTCCGACAAGCAAATTCAACAGTTTTCAGTGTTGGTCGAACAGGACAGCTATCGTGCCATTTTGAAGTTCATACTCTTCAGCGGAGTAAGAGAGTCGGAAGCGATTGGCCTGACATGGGACTGTATCGATTTTGACCGCGGTACGATTCGCATTTATCATCAACTCCTAAAACGCACCAAAAAGGCGGGCGGCTACACATTCGCTCCCTTAAAAAATGATAAAGAGCGCTTGCTGACACCACCACCGATGCTGATGAATATGTTGAAAAATCAGAAAAAAGAGCAAGTACAGCAACGTATGAAAGCCGGTCTTGCGTGGCGTGGATGGCGCTCTGCGGAAGAACAAAAAACTTGGTTCGTCTTCACAACGGAATTTGGCAATCATTACTGCCCGCAAACGGTATATGCTCACTTCAAGAAAATTGCAAAGCAAATCGGAGCGGAAAAGGCCAATGTTCACAGTTTGCGTCACACTTACGCGGTCTTGTGTCTTCAAAATGGTGATGATGTAAAAACAGTGCAATCCAATCTTGGTCACGCGACCGCGGCATTCACTTTGGACGTATACGGTCATGTTTCGGAGAAGATGAAGCAGGACAGTGCAAATCGAATGGAAGCCTATATGCAGCACACCATCTGTGGAAAGAAGCTGCAAAACGGTTAAAGGGTCAGATAAAGGGTCAAACAGAAAAAAAGAAGTCCAAAACCTTACGGTTTCAGACTTCTCAGTGGCAGCGGGAGAAGGATTCGAACCCTCACATACGGAGTCAGAGTCCGCTGTGCTACCATTACACAATCCCGCTATGTTCGCTTGACGAACATTTGTTATTATACCAGCGGTTTTGCATTTGTCAAGAACTAATTGCCAATTTTCCGGATTTTTTTCATTTTGGTGCCGCGGGCTGTTTTTGACCTGCGTTTCAGCGGCAAAGCCGCTCGGATGGCGCGGGCGGGAAGCGGCTTCCGCGAGGGACGTTTTGATCCCGGTGTTCGACGGGTGGTGCGAAGAAAAGGCGATCCACGGTGGAGCGGCTGCGGCAGGCGGGAGACCGGAGCGCGGCTTGGCTGTTTCGGCGGAAGGAAAATCGGCAAATTTTACGGATTTGGTGAAAATGCCGATTCCCTTTTGCACTTTAAGCTGTTATACTGCATACATCAAGGCTTCCGAGAGGAGCACAGACCATGACCGTAATGAACCGCAGTGCTGAATACCGCTACTTTAGCTTTACCTATTTTATGGGTAAGGCTTATTCTGGTTTGGCTGAAAGCAAGCGCGTGTAAGAACGGGTCCTTTGTCGGAATGACCGTAAATGCATGACGAACCGCAGCCGGACCGGCTGCGGTTTTTTTCATCGCTTAAGGAGGAATTTTACCATGATCGTCGTACTCAAGCACAATCCGAATCCCGAGCAGCTGCAGAGCCTGATCACATGGCTGCAGGAAAAGGGCATCATCATTCACACCAGCATCGGCGAGGGCAATATGCTCCTCGGCCTGGTGGGCGATACCTCGAAGATAGACGCCGATCTCATTTCCGCGCTGGACATCGTCGAGGACGTCAAGCGTGTGCAGGAGCCGTATAAGAACGCCAACCGCAAGTTCCATCCCGAGGATACCGTCGTCAAGGTCGGCAATACGCAGATCGGCGGCGGCAACCTCACGCTCATGGCCGGCCCCTGCTCGGTGGAATCCGAGGAGCAGGTGGTCGCCATCGCGAAGGCGGTCAAGGCCAGCGGCGCGACGATGCTGCGCGGCGGCGCGTTCAAGCCCCGCACCTCGCCCTATTCCTTCCAGGGCCTCGGCGAGGTCGGCCTGTGCTACCTCGAGATCGCCAAGGAGGAGACGGGGCTGCCCATCGTTACCGAGCTGATGGACCTCAGCCAGCTTCCGCTCTTCAAGAATGTGGACGTCATCCAGATCGGCGCGCGCAATATGCAGAACTTCGACCTTTTGAAGGCCGTGGGCCGTCAGGAAAAGCCCGTGATGATCAAGCGCGGTATGTCCGCGACCTACGAGGAATGGCTGATGAGCGCGGAGTACGTCATGGCCGGCGGAAACGAGAACGTCATTCTCTGCGAGCGCGGTGTGCGCACCTTTGAGACCTACACCCGCAATACGCTCGACCTTGCGGCGATCCCCGTGCTGCGCAAGCTGACGCACCTGCCCATCATCGTCGACCCCAGCCACGCCACCGGCAAGAGCTGGCTGGTCGACCCGCTGGCGATGGGCGCGGTGGCGACCGGCTGCGACGGCCTGCTCATCGAGGTCCACAACGACCCCGCACACGCGCTGTGCGACGGCCCGCAGTCCCTGAAGCCCGAGCAGTTCGACGCGCTGGCAAAGAAGCTGCTTCGCCTGAAGGAATTTGTCAAGACGATAGAGGAGTAAGACTATGACAGTCGGCATTGTCGGCCTCGGCCTCATCGGAGGCTCGATGGCCAAGAGCATCAAGGCGCGCACCGCGCACACTGTGTTCGGCTGCGATCTCGATCAGGAGACCATGATGATGGCGCGTATGTGCGGCGCCATCGACGCGCCGCTGACGGCGGAAAATTTGAAGGATTGCGACCTTGTGCTGGTCGCCATCCGCCCCGCTGCGGCGGTAAAATGGGTGAAGGAGCACGCGGAGGGAATCCGCCGGGACGCGATCCTTGTGGACCTGTGCGGCGTGAAGCGCGCGGTGGTGCGCGAGCTCGCACCCGTCGCCGAGCAGTACGACTTCGCCTACATCGGCGGACATCCGATGGCGGGCCGCGAGCGCGGCGGCTTTACCGCCGCGACGGACAGCCTGTATGTGGGCGCGTCCATGATCCTTACGCCGGACAAGCGCACGGATATGCAGTTGCTTGAAACGCTCAAGGCGTTTTTCCTCGATATCGGCTTTGCGAGCCTGACCTTCTCCGATCCCGAGGAGCATGACCGCATCATCGCCTTTACCTCGCAGCTCGCGCACATCGTCTCGAGCGCCTACGTCAAGTCGCCCGAGGCGCAGAAGCGCCGCGGCTTCTCCGCCGGCAGCTTTCAGGATATGACGCGCGTGGCGCGGCTCGACGAGGATATGTGGACGGAGCTGTTTCTGGACGACGCGGACTATCTGACGGACGAGCTGGATATCCTCATCGGACATTTGCAGGAGTATGCCGACGCGCTGAAAAGCAAGGACGCCGAGCGCCTGCGCGCGCTGCTGCGCGACGGCCGCGAGAAGAAGGCCACCGCGGGCGGCAACTGAAAATCAACGAAGATCGACCGGGGAGGGAAGAGCTATGTCCTCTGTTCAGACCATTGAAGTCCATACCGCGCCGGCCTACGAGGTCACCATCGGCGCGGGACTGCTGCGGGAGTGCGGCGCACGGCTGAAGACTGTGCTGGGCGGCTGCCGCATCGCGGTCGCCGCCGACAGCAATGTGGCTCCGCTTTATCTTGAGACGGTTTGCGCGAGTCTGCGTGACGCGGGCTTTGCCGTCTGCTCTTATGTGTTCCCGGCGGGGGAGGCGCATAAGAATTTCACGACGCTCTCCGCCATTCTGGAGTTTCTGGCCGAGTCCCAGCTCACGCGCACGGACTGCGTGGCGGCGCTCGGCGGCGGCGTGACCGGCGACATGGCGGGCTTCGCCGCGGCCTCGTACCTGCGCGGCATCCGCTATGTGCAGCTGCCGACCACGCTGCTCTCCGCCGTGGATTCCTCCGTCGGCGGCAAGACTGCTATTGACCTCGCGGCGGGGAAAAACCTTGCGGGCGCGTTTTTGCAGCCCGCTGCCGTGCTGTGCGATACGGACTGTCTGAGATCCCTGCCCGCCGCCGTCTTTGCCGACGGCGCGGCGGAGGCCATCAAGACCGGCGTGCTGAGCGGCGAGACGCTGTTCTCTCTCTTTGAGGACGGCACGCTTACCGACGCGCCCGCCGAGATCATTGCCCGCTGCATCCGCTACAAGGCGGGCGTGGTCGAGCGCGACGAGAAGGAGCAGGGCGAGCGGCGCAAGCTGAACCTCGGCCACACCGTCGGTCATGCCATCGAAAAGTGCAGCGGCTATGCCATTCCGCACGGCCACGCCGTCGCGGCGGGACTTGCCGTCATGGCGCGCGCCTCCGAGCGGCTCGGCTGGGCCGAGCCGGGGGTGTCCGCGCGCATCGCGGCGTGTCTGGAGAAGAACGGCCTGCCGACCGGCACGGACTATCCCGCCGAGGCGCTGGCGAAAGCCGCGCTGGCGGACAAAAAGCGCAGCGGGGACAGCATCACCATCGTTGTGCCGAAGGCCATCGGCGATTGCGAGCTGAAAAGGATCCCGGTGACGGAGCTTCTGCCCATCATCGCCGCCGGACGGGGGGAATGAGGATGGATGTTCGTATCCGACCGCACGCCCTCGCGGGCGCGGTCACGCCGCCGCCGAGCAAGTCGATGGCGCACCGCCTGCTGCTGGCCGCCGCGCTCGCGGACGGTGTGAACACGGTCAAGAATGTCGCGCTCTCGCAGGACATCGAGGCGACGCTGCGCTGCATGGCGGCGCTCGGCGCAAGTTGGGAGCGGACAGATAAAAGTACCCTCCGCGTGACCGGCATCGGAGGCAAGGAAAAATCCTTTCCAGAGCTTCCGCGCTTTGACTGCGGCGAGTCCGGCTCGACGCTGCGCTTCCTCATTCCCATCGCGCTGGCGGTCGCGGGCGGGGGTGTGTTCACCGGCCGCGGGCGGCTGATGGAGCGCCCGCAGAAGCCGTATTTCGACCTCTTTGACGAAAAAGATATTTCCTATGAACAGACCGCCGGTGTGCTTACCGTGCGCGGTGCGCTGACGCCGGGGGAGTACCGGCTGGCGGGCAACGTCTCAAGTCAGTTTTTCACGGGGCTGCTTTTCGCGCTGCCGCTGCTCGGCGGCGGCTCGACGCTGGTATCGACCACGCGGCTCGAGAGCCGCGACTATGTCGCCATGACGCGCGACGCGCTCGCGCGGGCCGGCGTGAGGGTAGACGGAGAAGCGGAACGCTTTGCCGTGCCGCCGTCGGCCTACCGCCCCTTTGACGCGGCGGTGGAGGCCGACTGGTCGCAGGCGGGCTTTTGGTACGCGGCGCGTTTTCTTGGAAACCGCGTTGAGCTGCGCGGATTGAACGAAGCCTCCGCGCAGGGCGACCGCGTAGTCGCCGCGCTCTATGAGCGGTTCAAGGCGGCGGGGGAGCAGAGCGCAGACGTGTCCGACTGCCCCGACCTGCTGCCGCCGCTCGCGGTGATGGCTGCGCGGCGGGACGGCATGACGCATTTTGTCAACGCGGCCCGGCTCCGCATGAAGGAAAGCGACCGCCTGACGACGACCGCCGCGCTGCTGCGCGCGCTCGGCGTTCCGGTGGAGACAACGGCGGACAGCCTGACCGTCCGCGGCGTGCCGTCCTTTTCCGGCGGCACGGTGGACGGCGCGAACGACCATCGCATCGTGATGGCGGCGGCAGTAGCCGCGACCGCCGCGGCGGCTCCGGTCACCGTTACAGGCGCGGAGGCGGTGCGGAAATCCTATCCCTCCTTCTGGGAGGAATACAAACGACTGGGAGGTAGCTTCGATGTCCTCTGAATTCGGAAGAACGCTGCGCGTCGGCGTGTTCGGACAGTCCCACGGAGCCGCGATCGGCGTGACCGTCGATGGCCTGCCTGCGGGCGAGCGCATTGATCTTGCGGAGCTGCAGGCCTTTCTGGACCGGCGCAAACCCGGAAAAAGCCCGCTTTCGACCGCGCGGAAGGAAGCCGACGCGCCGGAATTCCTCTCCGGTCTGCGTGACGGCGCGACCTGCGGCTCGCCGCTGTGCGCGGTCATTTACAACAGCGACCAGCACTCCTCGGACTACGCGGAGCTGGCCGACAAGCCGCGCCCCTCGCACGCGGATTATACCGCGTGGGTGAAATGGGGCGGGCAGGCGGATATGCGCGGCGGCGGACATTTTTCCGGCCGCCTGACGGCGTCGCTGTGCATCGCCGGCGGCATCGCCAAGCAGATCCTGGCGCGGCGCGGCGTGTTTATCGGCGCGCACCTTGCCGCCGTGGGAGCGGAGGACGACGAAGCCTTCCCGCTCTACCCGACCGACGAGCTGTTCCGCGCCGTGGCGGCGAAGCCGTTCCCGACCATTTCCGACGCGGCGGGCGAGCGGATGCAGCGTCTTATTTTGGCGGCGCGTGAGGCGCAGGATTCCGTCGGCGGCATCGTGGAATGTGCCGCCATCGGGCTGCCAGCCGGTCTCGGCGACCCGATGTTCGACGGCATCGAAAACCGCCTTGCCTCGGCGCTGTTCGGCATCCCCGCCGTCAAGGGCGTGGAGTTCGGCGCGGGCTTCGGCGCTTCGCGCCTGAACGGAAGCGAAAACAACGACGCCTTCCGCGTGGAGGACGGCCGCATCGTCACGGAGACGAACCGCGCCGGCGGCATCCTCGGCGGCATCACCACTGGTATGCCGCTCACGCTGCGCGTCGGCATCAAGCCGACGCCGTCCATCGGCAGACCGCAGAAAACGGTCTCGCTCGCGCGGATGGAAAACACCGAGCTGACTATCCGGGGCCGTCACGACCCCTGCATCGCGCACCGCGCCGTGCCCGTCGTTGAGACGGTGACGGCCTGCGTGCTCTTAGACTTACTGTTGGAGGAACATCATGGAACTTTCTGAGATCCGCACCCGTATTGACGCCGTGGACGATCAGCTCTTAAAGCTCTTTCTTGAGCGTATGGAGCTGGCCGAGGAGGTCGCGGCCTACAAGAACGAGCACCATCTGCCCATTCTGAACAAGCAGCGCGAGCGTGAAATTCTTGCCAAGGTAACAGCCAAGGCCGGTGACAAGGAGCGCTACGCCTATCACCTCTACTCCACGCTCTTTGAGCTGGCGCGCTCGCGGCAGGCGGAGCTGGTGGACCTGCCGACCAGAGTGGCTGAGCGGGTGGAAAAGTCCCTCGCCGCGGGCGGCCCGGTCTTCCCACAGACGGGTCTTGTCGCCTGTCAGGGCGTGGAGGGCGCGAACTCGCAGGTCGCCTGCGACCGCCTGCTGCCGCGCGGCAGCATCCTGTATGTCAAGACCTTTGACGCGGTGGTGTCCGCGGTGGAGTCCGGCCTGTGCAAATTCGGCGTGCTGCCCATTGAAAACAGCTCCAACGGCTCGGTGCGCGCGGTCTACTCGCTGCTTCAGCAGCATCAGCTCTCCGTGGTGCGCTCCACGAGACTCTGCATCCGCCATGAGCTTTTGGCCATGCCTGGTGTAAAGTTAGAGGACATTACAGAGATCTACTCCCATCAGCAGGCCATCGGTCAGTGCAGCAGGTTCCTCAGCAGCCTTTCCGGCGTGCGGGTGATCCCCTGCGGCAACACGGCGGAGGCGGCGAAGCTGGTCGCCGAGAGCGGCAGCCGCCACGCGGCCGCCATCTCCTCACATCCCTGCGCCGCGCTTTACGGCCTTGAATGTGTGAGCGACAAAATTCAGGACAGCGAGAATAATTACACCCGCTTTTTCTGCGTGGCGAAGGACCCCGTCATCTACGCCGGCGCGAACCGCATCAGCCTTATCCTTTCGTTCGAGAATAAGCCCGGCGCACTCTATGAGATCCTCTCCAAGCTCGCGGCGCTGGACATCAACATGACTAAGCTCGAATCCTGCCCCGTCGCGGGGAGCGATTTTGAGTTTGTGTTCTTCCTTGAGCTGGAGGCAAGCGTGCAGGACCCGAGCGTGCTTGCTATGCTTGAGGAAATGGAGCGCAGCTGCGCGGAGTTTGTATTCCTCGGAAACTACGCCGAGGTGTGAACGATGGGGGAGAAGGTTTACGGACTTCTGGGACGAAAGCTCGGTCACAGCTGGTCGGCGCCCATTCACGCCGCGCTCGGCTGTGCGGACTATCGCCTCATCGAGCTGGAGCCGGAGGAGCTGGACGCATTCCTCGCGCGGGAGGACATCGGCGGGCTGAACGTCACCATTCCCTACAAGCGCGACGTGATGGCGTACTGCGATGTGCTCGACCCGATGGCGGAGGCCATCGGCAGCGTCAACACGCTCGTGCGCCGCGCGGACGGAAAGCTCTATGGCTATAACACCGACGCCGCGGGCTTCTGCTTCATGGCGCAGCGCGCGGGTATCGGCTTTGCGGGGAAGAAGACGCTTGTGCTCGGCAGCGGCGGCGCGTCGCGCACGGCGGCTGCGTGCGCGAAAAAGCTTGGCGCGCGCGAGGTGGTTGTCATCTCCCGCTCGGGAGAGAACAACTATACGAACCTCGGCCGCCACGCCGACGCGGAGCGGATCGTCAACACCACACCGGTCGGGATGTATCCGAACAACGGTGCGGCGGCGGTCGATCTGACCGCCTTTCCCGCCTGCGCGGGCGTGCTCGATCTGATCTACAATCCCCGCCGCACGGCGCTGCTGCTGCAGGCGGAGACGCTGGGCATTCCGTGCTCGGACGGCCTTCCGATGCTGGTGGCGCAGGCCAAGGCGGCGGAGGAACATTTCTTTGACAGGCTCATCGCCGACTGCGAGAACGAACGCATCCTCGCGCAGCTGCGGCGGGAAATGACGAATCTCGTGCTCATCGGGATGCCGGGCAGCGGCAAGTCCACGGTCGGCGCGGCGCTCGCCGCGCTGACGGGCCGCGAGGCCATCGACATCGACGCGCGCATCGCGGAGAAGGCAGGCTGCTCCATTCCCGAGATCTTCGCCAAGGGCGGCGAAGCCGCCTTCCGTGCACTCGAGCGTGAGGTGACGGCGGCGTGCGGCGCGCTGAGCGGGAAGCTTTTGCTCACGGGCGGCGGCGTGGTGAAAACACCGGAGAATTACGCCGCGCTTCATCAGAACGGCCGCATCTATCAGCTCCTGCGTCCGCTGGAGCTGCTACCGACCGACGGCCGTCCGCTCTCGCAGGGGGTAGACCTTGCGGCGATGTGGGCAGAGCGCGCGCCGCTCTACGAACGGTTCCGCGACGCCGCGATCGACAACAGCGGCACGGTCGGGCAGACCGCGCAGGCGATCTGGAGGGATTTTTGTGAAAATTCTGGTCATTAACGGCCCCAACATGAATATGCTCGGCATCCGTCAGCCGGAAATCTACGGCCACGCGACCTACGAGGACCTGAAGAGCATGATCGCGGGCGAGGCGGAACGGCTGGGCGCGGAGGTCTCGTTCTTCCAGTCCAACCACGAGGGCGCGCTGGTGGACGCCATTCAGCAGGCGTACTTCGACCGGGTGGACGGCATCGTCATCAACCCCGCCGCCTATACGCACACGAGCGTCGCGCTGCTTGACGCGGTGAAGGCGGTCGGCATCCCGACGGTGGAGGTCCACGTTTCCGACCCGGACAGCCGCGAGGATTTTCGCCATGTGTCCTACATCCGCGCGGCCTGCATCGCGACCATCCGCGGGCACGGGCTGCCGGGCTATCTGGAGGCGCTGCGGCTGCTGTGCGAGCGCGGGGAGGGCAGAGGATGACGCGGGCGGAGTACGACGTCGTTGCGCTTGGCGAGCTGCTCATCGACTTTACGGCGCAGGGGGCGGGAGCGGACGGCTATCCGCTCATGGCGGCGCATCCCGGCGGCGCGCCCGCCAATTTCCTCGCGGCCATCGCGCGGCTCGGCGGCAGGACGGCGCTTTTGAGCAAGGTGGGCGCGGACGCCTTCGGCACGATGCTCACCGGGACGCTGCGCGAGGTCGGCGTGGATACGCGCGGCGTTGTCGTGGCGGAGGATGCTTTCACGACGCTGGCATTCGTGACGCTCGACGCACACGGCGAGCGCTCCTTTTCCTTTGCCCGCAAGCCGGGCGCGGACACGCAGCTCCGCTTCGAGGAATTGGACCTCTCGCTCATCGAAAAAACAAAAGCGTTCCATTTCGGAACGCTTTCTCTGACCGACGAGCCTGCGCGCGGCGCGACGCAGTGTGCTGTCGCCTTTGCAAAGGAACGCGGGAAGCTCATCACCTTCGACCCCAATCTGCGCCCGCCGCTCTGGAGAAGCCTTGACGACGCGCGGGAGCAGATGCTCTGGGGACTCGGGCAGGCCGATGTTGTGAAGATCAGCGACAACGAGGTGAAATTCCTCTTCGGTCTTTCGCCGCGCGAGGGCGCGGCGTACATTCGGGAGCGGTTCGGCACGCAGCTCGTCTTTGTGACCTGCGGCGCGGACGGCTGCGAGTTTGCGAACCCGAGAGCGCAGGAACATGTGGACGGGTTCAAGGGCCTTACGGTCGCGGACACCACGGGCGCGGGCGACATTTTCGGCGGCTGCGCGGTGTGGAGGCTGCTCCAAAGCGGCAAGGCTCCCGCAGCGCTGGATGAGGCGGAGCTGCGCGGCATCGCGGAATTTGCCTGCCGCGTCGCTGGACGCTCCACCGAAAAAAGCGGCGGCATCTCCGCGATCACGGAGATGCCGGACGAGGTCTTTATGGGGTGATGGGCGCGACTCAGTCGCCGACGCCGGCGTGGATCACCTTGCCGATGTTCCACAGATGCGCGACCTGCCTGGCCGCCGCGAGGCGCTCCTCGGGCGTTTCGTAGGCGGCGTGGACGGTGTGCGAGCCGCAGTCAAGGCAGTCTACATAGACGCACCAGCCCTGTTCGTCCTGTATGGCGCCGACGCCGCCGCAATGGGGACAGACGTCCAGATCGATTTCATAAATAGGATCCATCGTGATCCCTCCTTTTCCTTGCTGATGGCAGTATAGCACATCGCGATGGGAAGAACAACAGGAAATCCATGAGTTTTTCGCCGAAAAAGCCGCCCACTCGGGCGGCTTTTTTGCTTAATCCTGCGTTTTATCCTGTGCTTTTTCGAGATTCAGGATCTTCATGAATTCCTCGCCGGTGATGGTCTCCTTCTCGTAGAGGTACTTGGAGAGCTCATCGAGCTTGGAACGATGATCGTTGAGCAGCTTGACGGCCTTTTCATGCTCGCGCTTGACGAGCGCGACCACCAGCGCGTCGATCTTCGTCTGCGTTTCGGCAGAGCAGGCGAGCGAGGCGTCGCCGCCGAGGTACTGATTCGTGACCGTCTCGAGTGCGACCATGTCGAAATCCGCGCTCATGCCGTAGCGTGTGACCATCGCGCGGGCGAGCTTGGTCGCCTGCTCAATGTCGTTCGACGCACCGGTCGTGACGGAGCCGAAGCGGACCTCCTCGGCAGCGCGGCCGCCGGTGAGTGTCGCGATCTTGTTCTCCATTTCCTCGCGCGTCATCAGGTAATGGTTGCCCTCCTCGACCTGCATCGTGTAGCCCAGCGCGCCCGAGGTGCGGGGGATAATGGTGATCTTCTGCACGGGGGCGGAGTGGCTTTGCAGCGCCGCGACGAGCGCGTGGCCGGTCTCGTGGTAGGCAACGATCCATTTTTCGTGGTCGGTGAGGATGGCGTTCTTCTTCTGGTAGCCTGCGATGACGACCTCAATGCTCTCCTCCAGATCCGACTCGGTGGCGAACCGGCGGCCCGCGCGCACGGCACGCAGCGCGGCTTCGTTGACGATGTTCGCAAGCTCCGCGCCGGAAGCGCCGGAGGCCATGCGCGCGATCTTGTTGAAATCGACGTCCTCCGCGACCTTGATCTTCTTTGCGTGGACCTTCAAAATTTCCTCGCGGCCCTTGAGGTCGGGAAGCTCGACCGGCACACGGCGGTCGAAGCGGCCCGGGCGCGTGAGCGCGGGATCGAGGGATTCGGGGCGGTTGGTGGCGGCGAGGATGATGACGCCGTTGTTGCTCTCAAAGCCGTCCATTTCGGTCAAAAGCTGGTTGAGCGTCTGCTCGCGCTCGTCGTTGCCGCCGTACTGGCCGCCGCTGCGCTTCTGGCCGATGGCGTCGATCTCGTCGATGAAAACGATACAGGGCGCCTTTTCCTTGGCCTGCTTGAAGAGGTCGCGCACCTTGCTCGCGCCCATGCCGACGAACATCTCCACGAACTCCGAGCCGGAGATGGAGAAGAACGGAACGTTCGATTCGCCTGCGACCGCCTTGGCGAGCATGGTCTTGCCGGTTCCCGGAGGGCCGACGAGCAATATGCCCTTGGGCATGGACGCGCCGATCTCCTGATACTTGCTGGGGTCGTGCAGATAGTTGACGACCTCCTGCAGGTTTTCCTTGGCCTCGTCCTCGCCCGCAACATCGGAGAAGTGGATGCCCTCGGTGGACTGGACGTAGACCTTGACGTTGCTGTTTCCGCCCAAGCCGAACATCATCGAGTTGCCGCCGCCGAGCTTGTCCGCCATCTTCTTGGACATATACTGCCCGAGGGCAAGGAAGATCAGAATGGGCAGCACCCAGCCGAGAATGTCGACGAGCAGCGAGGTCTGCTCGATCTCCTCGCCCTTGAAGGAAACGCCCGCCTCCAAAAGCCGGGCGGAGAGGTCGTCGTCCGACACCATGGCGGTCTTGTAGATAACAGTCTCGTCCTTATCGGTAAAGAGAATGCGGTTGTCCTGCTCCTGGATTTCGACCTTGCCGACCTTGTCCTGCTCGACCATCTCGACAAAGGTGTTGTAGTCCACCTCCTTGATCTGGTGCTGCGCGAGCCACGGCATGGCAAAGAAATTGAAGAGAAATACCGCGAGCATGGCGACGGCGTAGTAGAAGATCAGAGGCTTTTTCGGGGTTTTGACTTCTTTCATAAGCGTCCCTCCAATATAGAATGGGACGGCTGCGCGGAGGGGCGAGCCCGCCTCGTCACAGCCGTGGAAAGGATACGGAAATCATAGTGGAAAAGCCAGCTTTTGTCAAGCGAGGAGGGAGAAGATTTACATATAATTCAATCTTTCGGCACGGAGCGGCGCTATCTTCTAAATAGTATCACGCTCACGTGTCTTTTTGTTGCAATTTCGGACGAATGTGATACAATGAAAATGAAAAATAATAAGCAATCCAAACAAAAAGTTTGGGAAGGGAGACCCCGCTATGGCGACATTTACCGTGAACGGACAGACCGTGCAGGCGGAGAAAAATCAAAAGCTCATCCGCTTCCTGCGCGACGAGCTGCGCCTCACCTCCGTCAAGGACGGATGCAGCGAGGGCGCGTGCGGCACCTGCCATGTCCTCATCGACGGCAAGGCGACGAAGGCCTGCGTTCCCTCGACGGACAAGCTGGAGGGAAAGACCATCCTTACGGTCGAGGGCCTTTCCGACTGGGAGAAGGCCGTATATACCTACGCCTTCGGCAAGGCCGGCGCGGTGCAGTGCGGCTTCTGCATCCCGGGCATGGTCATCTCCGCCAAGGCGCTGCTGGACGCGAATCCCGCGCCGACGCGCGAGGAGGCGGCGTTCGCCATCCGCAACAACATCTGCCGCTGCACGGGCTATGTGAAGATCATCGACGGCATTCTGCTCGCAGCAGAGATCTTTCGCAGCGGCAAGCTGCCGGAGGAGAAGAAAACAGGATGCGGCGTCGGCGAACGCGCCGTGCGCGTGGACGTGGCGGAAAAGGTGCAGGGCTACGGCAAGTATCCGGATGATCTGTATGTGGACGGTATGCTCTATGCCGGCGCCGTGCGCAGCAAATATCCCCGCGCGCGGGTGCTTGCCATCCATAAGGAAAAGGCGGAGGCCCTGTCCGGCGTGGTCGGCGTCTACACCGCGGAGGACATTCCGGGGGAGATCAAGGTCGGCCATCTGCAGCAGGACTGGGACGCGATGATCCCCGTCGGCAGGATCACCCACTACCTCGGCGACGCCATCTGCCTTGTGGCGGCGGAGACGAAGGAGGCTTTGGAGCAGGCAAAGGCGCTCGTCGAGATCGACTACGAGCCGCTCAAGCCGGTGTTCAGCCCGACCTATGCCTCCCAGCCCTTTGCGCCGCTCGTGCATGCGTCCGGCAACCTGCTGTGCGAAAAGCACGTCAGCCGCGGCAACGCCGATCAGGCCATCCGCGACGCGGACTATGTGCTGATGTATCATTACGAAACGCCGTACACGGAGCACGCCTTCCTCGAGCCGGAGTGCGCGGTCGCCTACCCCGACGAGGACGGGCTGACCATCCTCTCCACCGATCAGGGCGCTTACGACACGGCGCGGGAGGTCTCCCGTCTGCTGGGGCTTCCCAAGGAAAAGATCCATGTGACCAATATGCTCGTCGGCGGCGGCTTCGGCGGCAAGGAGGATATGACGGTGCAGCACCACGCGGCGCTCGTCGCCTATCTCACGGGCCGTCCGGTCAAGGTGAAGCTGAGCCGCAAGGAAAGTATGCTCGTCCACCCGAAGCGGCACCCGATGAAGGTGACCATCACCATGGGCTGCAATCGCGACGGCCTCATTCAGGGCGTCAAGGCCGAGGTGGTCGCCGACACCGGAGCGTATGCCTCGCTCGGCGGCCCGGTGCTCGAGCGTGCCTGCACACACGCGGCGGGCCCCTATCACTACGAAAATTTTGAGATCACCGGCAAGGCGTACTATACGAACAATCCGCCCGCGGGCGCGTTCCGCGGCTTCGGCGTGACGCAGACCTGCTACGCCATGGAAATGACGCTCACAAAGATGGCACACGAGCTGGGCATCTCCCCGTGGGAGATCCGCTACCGCAACGCCATCCGCCCCGGGCAGACGCTGCCGAACGGGCAGATCGCGCCGCCGTCCACCGGTCTTGTGGAAACGCTCGAGGCGGTGAAGGACATCTGCGAGCAGAATAAGAACGTCGGCATCGCCTGCGCGATGAAGAACGCGGGCGTCGGTGTGGGCATTCCCGATACGGGCCGCTGCATCGTGGCGGTCAAGGACGGTAAGCTCCATATCCGCTCCGGCGCATCCTGCATCGGACAGGGACTTGGCACGGTGCTGACGCAGATCGTCTGCACCATGCTGCACTGTGAGCGCGAGGATGTCGTCTACGAGGCCGCCAACACGGTGAACGCGCCGGACTCCGGCACGACCTCCGGCTCGCGCCAGACGCTCGTGACCGGTGAAGCCTGCCGGCGGGCCTGTCAGAAGCTGCTCGCGGCGACGGGCGCCGATGTGAGGGTGTCCGATTATTCCGGCATCGCGCACCGGCAGGGCATGGAATCGCTGCCCGGCGGAAACAGCAGCGGCACGGTCGGTACCGAGTTGCCTGAGGGGGCGAGCGTGGACTGGAAAGCACTCGAGGGGCAGGAGTTCTACGGCGAATACCTCGCCAAGACCGACCCGCTGGGCGCGCAGAACGTGGAAAATCCCATCAGCCACGTCGCCTACGGCTACGCTACCCATGTGTGTGTGCTCAACGACGACGGAACGATCCGCGAGATCGACGCGGCGCACTTCGTCGGCAAGGCGATCAACCCGCTCTCCTGCGAGGGGCAGATCGAGGGCGGCGTCACCATGGCGCTCGGCTTCACGCTGACGGAGCACTATCCGCTCTACGACTGCATCCCAAGCGCAAGGTTCGGCACGCTGGGCCTGTTCCGCGCCGATCAGGTGCCGCCCATCCACAGCATTCTGGTGGAGAAGGAGGGGCAGGACATGGCCTTCGGCGCCATCGGCATCGGCGAGATCACGACCATCCCGACGGCTCCCGCCGTGGCGGGCGCGTACTTCGCGCTCGACGGCGAGATGCGCACCAGCCTTCCGCTGATGAAAACGCCGTATGAGCGGCCCAAGATGCCGCGCTATTGGTGGTAAGCCGTATGAAAAATGTTCTGATCATCTACACCGGCGGGACCATCGGCATGACGCGCACGGAGAACGGCTACGCCCCGCAGAGCGGGCAGTTCCGCCGCGCGATGGAAGCCATTCCCGACCTGTACGCGGAGCAGATGCCCCGTTGGGATATGCTCGAAATGGACCCGCTGCTCGACTCCTCCAACATGACGGTGCATGAGTGGAACAAGATCGCGCAGCTCGTTGCCGACCATTACGACGCCTACGACGGCTTTGTGGTGCTCCACGGCACGGACACGATGGCCTATACCGCCTCCGCGCTTTCCTTTATGCTTGAGGGACTGGCAAAGCCGGTCATTCTCACCGGCTCGCAGATCCCCATGTGCGAGATCCGCAGCGACGGGCGCGACAATCTCATCACCTCGCTGCTCATCGCGAGCGCGGAGGAGGTGCATGAGGTCTGCCTGTACTTCGGCGGGAAGCTCCTGCGCGGCAACCGCGCGACCAAGTTCTCCGCCGATGGGCTGATCGCCTTCCTTTCACCGAATTACCCGAGCCTCGCCGATGCGGGCATTACCATCCGCTACAACGAAAGCGCCCTCCTGCCGAAGCCGAAAGGCGCTTTGAAGCTGCAATTATTGGAGAATATTCCCATCGGGGTTCTGAAGGTCTTCCCGGGCATTCAGTTCTCGCTCTTTGAGCAGATCATGACCGAGCGGCTGCGCGGCATCGTCATCGAGACCTTCGGCGCGGGAAACATTCCCGGGGACGGCGGCGCGCTGCTGCCGATCATCGAAAAGGCGTTTCACAACGGCACGGTGCTGACGGTCTGCTCGCAATGCCCGCAGGGAGCGGTGGCGCTCGGCGCTTACGAGACCTCGAACGCCCTGAAAAGGGCGGGCGCGGTCAGCGGGCTGGACATGACGACCGAGGCCGCCGTCGCCAAGCTCTACTATCTCTTTTCCTGCGGCTATGAGAAGGAGCGCGTCAAGACGCTGATGGAGCAGGACCTCCGCGGCGAAATGACGGCGCCGTAGCTCACGCGAGCGTGTCGCGCAGCGCGGCGAGCGCCATCGGCGTGTCCACGTCGCGCAGCTCGTCGGGGGAGATCTCAAAGAGCGTCAGCGCGTCCTCGTGGCGGCGGATGACGGCGCTGCCGCCGTGGTCGCCCTCGAGCGCCGTCAGCTCGGGGAAGAAGCGGGCGGGGAAGATGCACGGGTTGCCGCGCACGCCGCCGTGCCCCATCGCGACGATGCGGTCGGGGTGCCGGCGGAAAAATTCGACCTCCGCGCGAACGCTCTCGCGCCGCAGCAGCGGCTGGTCGGCGACCTGATAGAGAATGGCGTCACAGTCCGCCATCGCCTCGGTGCCGAGCCTGACGGTGTGGCTCGCGCCCCACTCGGGGAAGGGGTTGACAAGGACGGTAAAGCCGAAGCGCATGGCAAGCACGAGGACCTCGTCGTACTGCGTGACGACGGTCACGCGGGCAAATTCCTCGCGGGGGACGGTCTCGAGCGCGTGCTCGATGAGCATTTTGCCGTCCACCTTGGCGGCGAGCTTGTTGGAGCCGAAGCGGCTGGCGTTTCCGGCTGCCATGATAAGGCAGCCGATTCTGGGCGGATGGTTCATGGAGTTCATCTCTCTTTCTCGGTTATGGTTACTTTATCATAAGCAGTCTCCCCAATGCAACCGGAAAATACACGCGCTATTCTGAAAGTAGGACTACGGCGTCTCTGTACAAACGGGGCGTTTGGTGTTAAAATCACAGCAGGAAAATAGGCTGATTCGCTGAAAACAGCTTGTTAGAATATCTTGCTTTTGTAAGAATTCCTAAAAATGTTCAAAATTTACCGAAAGAAGCGTCCCGACAGGCGGGAACGCTGAAGGAGGTCTTTTATGTCGGAAGGATACAGCAGCAAGCCGATGCAGGCGACGAAGATCGGTGACCGCATCGTCCGTGTGGACGCGGTGCAGAAGGCGAGGGGCGAGGCGGTCTACGTCTGCGATATGACGCTGCCCGATATGCAGTACGCCTACATGGTGCGCTCGACCATCGCCCGCGGAAGGATCAAGGCCATTCATGTGCCGGAGCTGCCGGAGGGGTACTATTTCATCTCCGCGAAGGATATTCCCGCGCAGGGCAAGAACGAGCTGTGGATGATCGCCAAGGACTGGCGCTGCTTCGCCGAGGACTATGTCCTCTACGTCGGCGAGACGATCGGCCTGGTGGTCGGCCCCGACCGCAGCGTTCTCAAGCGGATCAAGGCGCAGATCAAAATCGACTACGAGGAGCAGACGCCTGCCGTCACCATTGACGACGGTATCCACTGCGTCGGCGGTCCCATGTTCCCGGAGAAGAACAGCAACGTCATGTGCGAGCTGTTCTGCGAAAAGGGCCGGCCGATGGACGAGGTGTTCGCCGAGGCGGACGAGGTCTTTGAGGAGACCATCGAAACGCCCTATCAGGAGCACGTCCATCTGGAGACCAACAGCGCCATCGCGGATATGGAGGACGGCAAGTTCGTCTTCTATGCCTCCGCCCAGTGCCCGTTCTACATCCGCAAGTCCATCGCGGGGCTGCTGGACATTCCCTACGACGATATCATCGTCCGCCAGTGCACCACCGGCGGCGCGTTCGGCGGCAAGGAGCATTTCCCCGACGTGCTCTGCGGCGCTCTGCTGGTGGCGGAGAACAAGATCCGCAAGCCCATCAAGATGGTCTTTGACCGCGAGGAGGACACGCAGTTCTCCGTCAAGCGCCATCCGTCCAAGTGCATCTACAAGACCGCGGTGAAGGACGGAAAGATCACCGGTGTGTACGGTCACATCTACTATAACTGCGGCGCGTACCTCTCCTCGTCCTACGTCGTGCTCCAGCGCGGCGTGTTCCACGGCAACGGCGTCTACACCTTCGACAATACCTATCTCAAGGGCGAGGGCATCGGCACGAATATGTTCCCGTCCTGCGCGTTCCGCGGCTTCGGCGCACCGCAGACGCTCTTTGCCATCGAGACGCATCTGGACCATCTGGCGCACCACCTCGGCGTGGACCCGCTGGAATTCAAGATGCAGTACCTCGCCAAGAAAGGTGACGAGACCACGACCAACGGCCACATCATCGAGGAGGTCAAGCTCCCCGAGATGCTGGACGTCATCACCCGCGAGTCCGATTACTGGCGCAAGGCCAAGGAATACAAGCCCGGCTGCGGCAGGGGCATCGGCATCGCGCTCTATAACCACGGCGGCGCGTTCACCGGCAACGGCGAGCAGGCCATCATCAAGGCGCACGCGCGGCTGGTCAAGACCGGCGACCGCGTGAGCATTCAGGTCGGCTCCACCGAAATGGGGCAGGGCTTCAAAACGAGCCTGCGCAAGATCTGCGCCGCCACACTCGGCGTGAGCATCGATCAGATCGAGTATCTCGATCCCGACACCTCCAAGGTCGTGGACTCCGGCCCGACCGCAGCCTCCCGCTCCACCATGGTCGTCGGCCGCCTTGTCGAGCGCGCCGCGCAGGAGATGAAGGAGCGCTGGAGCGAGGGCGACTTCACCACAGAGGTCGAGTACGAGCATCCCGACGGCTACCCGTGGGATCAGGCGACCTTCCGCGGCGACGCCTACCTTGGCTACGGCTGGGGCGTTGCCTGCGTTGAGGTCGAGGTGGACAAGCTGACGAACGAGGTCAAGACGATTGGCGTCTGGTCCTCGCACGAGATCGGCAAGGCCATCGACGAGCTGATCGTCCACGGTCAGATCAACGGCGGCATTCTCCAGTCCCTCGGCTACGGCTCGATGGAAAAGCTGGAGGTCAAGGGCGGCCGCTTCAAGCAGAAGAGTATGTCCGACTATGTGATCCCCACCTCGATGGATTTCCCGAAGCAGTTCTACCACATTCAGGAAAATCCCTATCCCTGGGGCCCCTACGGCGCCAAGGGCATGGGCGAGCTGGTGTTCAACGGCGCTTCCGCGGCCTATGTGGACGCGGTCGAGCGCGCGCTCAACACACGCTTTACATCCATTCCCATCCCGCCGGAAGCGATTGAGGAGGCTATGAAACATGTACACTGAGATTCGTTTTACATTGAACGGCGAGCAGAAGCTCTACCAGGGCGACCCGCTGAGAAGACTGCTTGACGTGCTGCGTGAGGACTACGGCCTCACCGGCAGCAAGGAAGGCTGCGGCGAGGGCGAGTGCGGAGCCTGCTCCATCATCAAAAACGGCGAGCTGGTCACGAGCTGCATCATCCCCGTCGGCGCGGTCAACGGCTGCGAGCTTTTGACCATCGAGGGCATCCGCGACACGGAAAAGGGCAAGTGCATCATCGACGCCTACGCCGAGGGCGGCGCGGTGCAGTGCGGCTTCTGCATCCCCGGCATGGTCATGGCGACCTATGTGCTGCTGAGTAAGAATCCCGATCCCACCGAGGAGGAGATCCGCGTCGGCATCAGCGGCAACATCTGCCGCTGCACCGGCTATGACCTGATCGTCGAGTGCATCCGACTCGCGGCGAAGAAAGGAGCGGCCTTATGGAACAGGTAAAGTGCTTCATTCCCGAAACGCTTGAGGAGGCGCTGCGTATCCGCAAGGAAACCGGTGCGACCGTCCTCGCCGGCGGCTCCGACCTGATGGTCGCGAACAGCATGGGCGCGGGCGTGACGCCCGCGTTCAAGGGCGACGTGCTCATCATCACCAACCTCAAGGAGCTCAAGGGCATCCGCGAGCTGCCGGACGGCAGCGTGGAGATCGGTGCCTGCACGACCTCGGCGGAGATCGCCCGCTCGCCCATCGCGCCCGAGCTTTTGAAGGATGCCGCGTCCCGTATGGGCGCGATCGCCCTGCGCAACAGCGCGACCATCGGCGGCAACATCGGCAACGCGTCCCCCAAGGGCGATATGCCCCAGCCGCTCATTCTGATGGACGCGGAGGTGGTGCTCACGAGCGTGGACGGCGAGCGCCGTATGCTCGTGGACGACTACATCATTGCCACCAAAAAGACCGCGCTGCGCGAGGACGAGATCATCACGAAGGTTATCATCCCCAAGCAGGACTTCACCCACACTTTCTTCCGCAAGATCGGTATGCGCCGCGCGAACGCCATCTCCAAGCTGACGCTTTCCGCCGCCGCCACCGTCCGTGACGGCGTGGTGGTCGACTTCCGCGCCTCCTCCGGCGCGGCGGGCCCCAAGGTTGCCCGCTCCCGCAAGGCGGAGGAGCTGCTGATCGGGAAAAAGGTCAGCGAGCTTCACACCTGTAAGGAAGAATTTCTTGACGCATGGAACGCGGTCATCAGCCCGCACGCCATGCCCGAATACCGCAGAAACACCACGCGCAGAATGCTCGCGTTCTTCATCGACGCGCTCGAAGCCGGCCATGCGCCCGGCCGCGTGGATATTCAGGAATAAAAGGGAGGCAATGCCATGATCTACCATCCCCGGACCCCGCAGGAGGCTGTGGACCTCCGCAAGGAGCACGCCGACACGGCGGTCTATCTTGCGGGCGGCACCGACGACCTCCGCCTCGGCGGCGCCGCCGAGGGCAAGGACCTCATCGACATCACCGGCTTCGACTTCAACACCATCACCGAGAAGGACGGCAAGGTCTACATCGGTGCGCTCTGCACCCTGCAGGACGTGATCGAGAGCGAGCTTGTCCCGGCATTTATTAGGGAGGCCGCCGGCTTCTGCGCCTCCTTTGCCAAGCGCAGCAGCGCGACGGTCGGCGGCAACCTCGGCCTGCGCCGCTCCGACAGCTATCTTGCCGCCGCGCTGACTGCGGCGGACGCGGTGCTCAAATCCATCACGCCGCACGGCGAGCAGGACAAGCCCGTCGGCGAATACCTGCAAAGCGACTGCAAGCGTCTGATCGAGTATGTCGTGGTCGATAAAGACCGTACCGGCTCCGTCAAGCGCTTCGGCAACACCTCGTCGAGCCACGCGACGCTCATCGCCGCCGAGAGCGGCGGCATCTACGCGCTGAGCGTGCAGGGCAGCGGCCTTGTCTACGGCACGACGCCGGACATTGCCGAGCAGGTCACCTATGTCGACGACCTGACCGGCAGCGCCGCCTATAAGAAGTATCTGGCGGGCATTGTTTTCACACTCGGGAGGTAAGGGCGATGGAACTGAAATGCAAGATCAACGGCGAAGAGGTGACCCTCCGCGCCGAACCCACCGCAAGACTGCGTGATGTTTTGTACCGTGCCGGTTACCGCAGCGTTCGCGACAGCGACGACGCCGAGGGCTTCGCCGGCAGCGATACCATCGTCTTCAACGGCAAGCTCAAGTATGCGAACTTCATCCTGTTCTATCAGGCCGAGGGCGCGGAGATCCGCACCGCCGAGGATCTGCTGAACGGACGTGAGCTCAACAATGTGCAGAAGGCCATGGTCGCCGCGGGTATCGTGCAGAGCGCGTACAACGCGCCCGCTGCCGCGCTCATTCTGACCTGGCTGCTCGAGCAGAAGCCGAACCCCACCCGCGAAGAGATCAAGGATGTGCTGACGAGCATCTTCATCCGCGACGCGGGCTACGAGCATTACTATCTCGCCGTCAAGCTCGCGACCGAGCTGCGCGACTTCGGCGAATTCCGCAGCGAAATCGCGCCGTCCTTCCGCCCCAGCCTCGAGGTCGTCGGTAAGCCCTGCGGCAAGATCGACGGCGCGGCGCTGGTCTCCGGCGAGCCGGTGTTTGTCGAGGACAAGGTGCCCGAGAATGCATGGTGCCTGCACGTCCTGCGCAGCCCCTTTGCCAGCGCCTACATCAAGTCCATCGACACGAGCGAGGCAGAAAAGCTACCCGGCGTCGCCGCCATCCTTACCGCGTACAATACGCCGGAGACGCACTATATGCAGGCCGGTCAGGGCAATCCCGAGCCGTCTCCGCATGACCGGCGGCTCTTCAACAGGAAGGTCCGCCACGTCGGCGACCGCGTCGCGGGCATCATCGCCCGCACGCCGGAGATCGCCGATCAGGCCGCCGCGCTCATCAAGGTCGAGTATGAGCCGCAGGGCGCGGTCTACACGGTCGAGGAGGCCATGGCAGAGGGCGCACCGCTTGTACACAACGGCGAGGTCGTCTACAACGCGGGCGCGCCCGCGGACCTCGAAGAGTACAATAAGCTCGCGGGCGACGAGCGCGAGGGCAAGGTCGTCTACCAGTTCCCGCTGGGCGCGGACATCCATAAGAACATCGCCGCCTCCAACAAGGGCGGCATCGGCGATATGGAAAAGGGCTTCGCCGAGGCGGACGCCATTGTGGAGCGCACCTACCAGACCAGCCAGATCCAGCACACACCGCTCGAGCCGCACGTCTGCTACGCGCATATCGAGGGCGGGCGTCTGGTGCTCAACTGCGCCACGCAGGTGCCGTACCATGTGCGCCGCATCGTCAGCTGGGTGTGCGGCATTCCGGAAAATAAGATCCACGTCATCAAGGAGCGTGTCGGCGGCGGCTACGGCAGCAAGCAGGACATTCTGGTGGAGGATCTGACCGGCTACGCTGCGTGGGTCACCGGCAAGCCCGTCTACTACCGCAACACCCGCGCCGAAGAGTTCTACGCCAACTCCACCCGTCACCCCATGCGCGTGAAGGTGAAGATGGGCGGCAAGAAGGACGGCACGATCACCGCGCTCTTTATGGAGGTCTGCGCCAACACCGGCCCGTTCGGCAACCACTGCCTGACCGTTCCGATGAACAGCTGCTCCAAGACGCTGCCGCTCTTTGCCGTGGACAACATGGCGTATGATCTGAAGGTCTTTTACACCAACACGCCGCCCGCAGGCGCGTATCAGGGCTACGGTACGCCGAAGGGCACCTATGGCATCATGATGGCGATGGCGGAGCTGGCGGACAAGCTGGGCGTGGACTACCGCACGATGGTGGAAAAGAACCATGTTAGCGAGGGCTATATGCTCGAGATCCTCAAGGGTCTCGGCGAGGGCCGCGAGGGCAATGTCGTCCCCGTCGGCTCCTGCGGTCTGGACGAGGCCATTGCCAAGGGCTGCGACATGATCGAGTGGGGCAAAAGGGAAGTCTCCGACGATCCCGACTGGAAGATCGGCAAGGGCTTTGCCATGATCATGCAGGGCAGCGGTCTGCCCGGCTTGGACCATGCCGAGGCCATCGCCAAGCTGGAGACGGACGGCACAGTCATTCTCAACAGCGGCGGCGCGGACCTTGGCACGGGTCTTGACACCATCTCCGCCAAGGCGGTGAAGGAGGTCCTCAAGCTCCCGATGGAGAAGATCACGGTCGTGTCCGGCGATACCGACTCCTGCGTGTTCGATACCGGCGCTTACGCCTCCTCCGGCACGTTCTTCAGCGGCAACGCTTCACTGCTGGCGGCGAAAAAGCTCAAGGAGAAGATCTTGGCAGAGGCCGCTTTGCAGATGAACGAAAAGGTCGAGGATCTGGACGTTCGCGCACCCGGCGAGGTCTATTCCAAGACGAGCGGCAAGGCGCTCACCTACGGCGAGCTGTCCCACGCGGCGATCGCGGGCGACGGCCGCGGGCAGATGGTCGCGCACGGCAGCTACGTCACCACGGCCTCCTCCGTGCCCTACGGTGCGCACTTCGCGCAGGTCGCGGTCAACATCAAGACCGGTGAGATCAAGGTACAGAAATTCTACGCCCTGCAGGATGCCGGCACGCCCATCAATCCCGAGATCGCGCTGTGCCAGATGTACGGCGCCGCGATGAAGTCCATCGGCCACACCCTCTATGAGGATATGAAGCTGGACGAGAACGGCAAGTGCATCAACGCGAACCTGACGGATTACGGCGCGCCGATGATCGGCGAAGCGCCCGAGGATTTCAAGTCCGTGCTGATCGACGTCAACGACGACTTCGGTCCCTTCGGCGCGAAGTCCATCTCCGAGATCGCCTGCAACGGCGCGGCGCCCGCCATCGGCATCGCCATTCACGATGCCTGCGGTGTGTGGATGCGCTCCTGGCCGATGACGCCGGAGAAGCTGCTGCACGAGCTTGGCAGGATCTGAACGACTCGCATCGTAAAAAAGGATTGAACCGAAAACAAAATGGTGCTATACTTTCTATAGCACCATTTTGTTTTGCGATAAAGGAGGAGTCCTTATGGTCATTACCGTTGGAAGACAGTACGGAAGCGGCGGCCGCGAGATCGGCACGGCGCTGGCGAACAAGCTCGGCATCGTCTACTATGACGATCTGCTGCTCAAGAAGGCGGCGGAGGAAAGCGGCCTTTGTGAGGAGCTGTTCCACAGCTTCGACGAGCGCCCCAAGAGCTTTCTTTATTCCATTGCGATGGATCCGTATTCCTTCACCATGCACCATGTGACGCCCAAGGGCAGCATCGAGCAGCAGGTGTATCTTGCGACCTATGACACCATCAAGAAGCTCGCGGACAAGGGCCCCTGCGTTCTCATCGGCCGCTGCGCGGACTACGCGCTCAAGGACCGTGACGATGTGATCAACATCTTCGTTTCCGCGCCGATCGAGAGCCGCATCAAGCGTGTGGCCGCGCGCAACAACATCTCCGAGGCGGAGGCGAAGGAGCGCATCAAGAAGACGGACAAATCCCGCGCGTCGTACTATAACTACTATTCCTCGAAGGACTGGGGCGAAGCCAAGAGCTATGACATGTGCATCGACTCGTCGCTTCTCGGCATTGAGGGGACGGTCGCGCTGCTTGAAGAGCTGGTGAAGCTCAAGGGCATGAAGTAAAAACAGAAAATGAAAAAGGGAGCTTTGCGCTGCGGCGCAAAGCTCCCTTTTTCGCAATAATGTTACTTGTCCTCTTCCAGCTTTTCCAGACCCGCGCGCAGCGCGTTGAAGGCAGCGGGCAGGGAGGAGATGCTGTTTTCAGCGCGCCGAAGCTCGCCGGTCACATTGATGCAGGTGTTGCCGAGCGTTGAGAGAACGCTGTCGCAATGGGCGCGGCAGTCGCCGATCATGGCGGCAAGCCGCTCGTGGACGCCGCGCTCGTACTCCTCGGCGCGCTGGTGCGCGTCGAGCTCAATGCCGGCAAGGTGCTCCTTGATGGTGGAATACTGCTCGGCCATGGGACGGAGCTTATCATTCTCCGCGCGCAGGGAAGCGTTCTCCGCGCGCAGCACTTCGGCCTCGGCACGCAGCGCGGTCAGCTCATCATTGGCTGTATCCAGCGCGGCACGCAGGGTGTCGCGCTCCGCCGCGGCGTCGCTGTGCTCTTGGGTGAGGCGGTCGTTTTCGCCGCGCAGGGTGCTGACCTGCGTGCGCAGCTCCTGCTCCTGCGCGCAGAGCTTGTCGATGTCGCCCTCGAGCGACTCGATGCGGGCGGTGCTCTCCGCCGAGGTCTTTTTGATATAGTCAATGACGTCCTCACGGTTGAAGCCGCCGAACAGGGAACCCTTAAAGGTATTGTTTTCCATCCTGAATCCCACCTTACTCATACTCTTTCGATAGTGTAGCACAGTTTTCGCCCGATGACAAGCAGAAAAAGAGCAGCCTCAGCCGGCTGCTCCGTTTTCTTTTTTGCCTGACTTCACGGCCTTTTTCCTGCGCCTGCGGTGGACGACGCGAGCGATGAAGAAGACCGCTGCGGCGATCAGCGCGAGAAAGATCGCCCAGAGCCACCAGACGGCCGCCGTGGTCAGCACGGCGAGCTGCACGTTTTCACCCTCCGCGGTGAAGAGCAGGTAGCTGCCCATCGAGGTCGTCTCGACCGGCTGCCAGGTTCCGTCGGACCGGCGGACAAAGACGGCGCAGTGATCCATGCTCACCTCCTCGGGTGGGAGATAGCGGATCGTGTGCTCGGCCAGCGCGTCGCGCGGGAAGGAAAGCTCCCACTGCTCGGCAACGGAGCGGTAGACGGTCATGGCGGGCAGCGTCCGCTCGGAGAGGAAGGAGAAATAATTTTTGAGCGCGGTGCGGCGGTTATCCGCAAGCTGCGGGAACGCGTTGGGATCGGGCGTCTGCGCGGCGGCGGTGAGCGTGTCTGTCTCGTTGAACTCACCCTCGACGAAGAAAACGCTGCGGCCATCCGCGCGCTGCGCGTCGCTCTGGAGGGAGGCGCGGTAGGCGGTGTACTCAGCGGTGACGACGGTATCAAAGCGCAGGTCGGTCAGGTCGGTGCGATCCCAGACCGGATAGCTCCCGCTTTGCTCCGTCAGACTGGGGAAGACGGAAAAATCAAAGGAGTCGCCGTAGTCAAAGCGCAGCGTTTTGAGCGTTCTGCCGTCGCAGACAAAGCGGAGTGTAAAGCTGAGAAAGTCCTCGGGCACGCTGTCGAGCGCACAGAAGGCGGCGTAGTCCATCGGCTCGGCCTGACCGGATAGGCTGCGGCGGTCGATGCCGCGCAGCACGTCGGAGACGAAATAATTGCCGCGGAAGACGCCGAGGTCACGCCCGGAGATCGCACCGGAAAACTGGTCACAGTCCTCAACGACAACGAGACTGCGGCAATCTGTCACCGTGCAGCCGGAGGCGGCTGACGAGGAGGTGTCCTCGCTGCCGGAGCCGACGATGCCGCCCACGCTGCTCTTGCCGGAAAGCGTGAGCTTTGCCCAGCTGGAGCGGATGCCGGCGGAGGACAGTCCCGCGATGCCGCCGACATAGCTGCCGGTCTCGCTTCTTGCGCTGCCGTAGGCTTCGCAGGAGAGCACGATGCCGAGGTCCATCTCGCCGACGATGCCGCCGATGCAGTCTTTTTTGCCGCTGATGCTGCCGCGGTTGACGCAGTGCTGCACGACCGCCTTCGTCTCGTATACGCGGTCAAACACGGAGGAGGACTCCTTTTGATCGCCCTCGGGGTCCAGCTCGTATTCAATGGCCATGGCACCGGCGATGCCGCCGACGTTCAGATCGGCCTCCACGGCGCCGTAGTTCGTGCAGCCGCGGACCTTGCCGAAAGTCACAGCATCGATGTTCTCGTCGGAGGTATCCTCAAAAATATCCGAGGCGTCGGCGTCGGTCATATCCACAAAGATGTCAAGGCACAGATTGACGACTGCGTTCATCTGATCGTTCACCGCGCGCAGGTCGGCGGTGAGCGTCGAGCCGTCAGCAGAGAGCCCGTCGCTGAGCGCATCCAGCTCATCCATCGTGCTGCGCAGATTGGTGAAAAGGCTGTCCAGCGTGTCCTGATAGCCGTCGCCGAGGGGATAGAAGGTGAGATCGTCCCGTGTGTTGAGGTCCTCAATGAGACGGCGCGTTTTACCCGTCGCCGTGTCAAGGCTGGCGGCGGCATCGCTCAGCGCGTCGAGCGCGCGCTGGATGTCGTCGTGCGCCTTGGGCGCGGCGTCCTTGAGAAAGTCGGAGAGGATGGCGGCGATTTTTGCCATGTCCGTCGAGATCTCCGCCAGAGCGCTCATGGCGTCAGAGAGCGCGGCAAGGGCGTCGGAGAGGAGACGGCGCACCGCGTCGGTATCCCATGGCTTGCTGCCGTCAAGGTATTCCTTCAAAGCGTTGACAGCGGTATTCAAGCTGTCCGCCGCAGCCTTGAGCTTGGCGCTGTTTGTCTGGATGCGTCCGCCGGCCGCGCTGAGCTCAGCGCGGTCGGCAGCGCTCAGCGTCAGGTCCTTGTTGCACTGCTCGAGCGCGTCGACAGCGTCGCCCGCGTGCTTCTCCGCTGTCTCGAGCGCCTTGAGAATGTCGGGCAGTGCGTCCGTCACGGTCTTGGCGCGGTCGGTCAGCTCATTGACGCTGCCGATGTTCTTGTCGATGAAGTCCGTGGTCTGACCGGCGAGCGAATCGGCGTCGTCCACTGCGGCATTGGTATAGGCGGAGACCGAATCGAGTCGGGAGGAGATGTGGTCGTTCGTGCTGTCCACATCGTCCAGCGTGGAGGAAACGAGGGCGTTGAGCTTATCCAGCTCCGCGCGCAGCTTGGCAATCAGGTCGTCACGCAGCGAGAGACGGAGATATGGCTCCATCTGACCGACGATGCCGCCCACATCCTTGCGGCCGTAGATCATACCGTAGTTTGAGCAGAAATCCACAAAGCCGTCGCTGCGGCCCGCGCCGCCGCCGACGTTGTAGCCGAAGTGCGGGTAGCCGACCGCACCGCGGTTGATGCAGGAGAGCAGACTGCCGGAGGAGTAGCCGGCAATGCCGCCGGTATCCGAGGTGGCGTTCCGGCTTTCCACTGCGCCGACGGAAACAAGGTCGGTGAGGGAGGAGGCTGGGTCGATGCTCAGATCGTCAAGGCTGAGCGTGGGATCGACATTTGCCGTATTCACGCTGGCGGAGTTGATGCACGCGCGCAGCGTGCCGAGGTTATAGCCGGCGATGCCGCCGGTGTAGCGATTGGCGGAGACGCTGCCGCTCACCGTGCAGTTGGCGACCAGCCCGCCCGCCTCATTGCGGCCGACGATGCCGCCCACGGCGCTCTCACCCTTCACAACGCCGAAAAACGAGCATTCCTCGATCGTGCCGTAGCTGCGTCCGGCAATGCCGCCGACAAATTCCTTCGTGCCGCCCGGCGCGACCTGCCCCTCGACCTTGAGCGCGTGGACGAAGGCGCCGCGCTCGAGCGTGAGGAAAAGACCGGCGGGGGAGAGCGAGTCCGTCAGCGTTAGACCGCTGATGGTGTGCCCGCCGCCGTTGAAGGTGCCGCTGAAGCTGGCGATGGGCTCGAAGTCCACGCCGCGCAGGGAGATGTCGGCGGTCAGAAGGACCGTCTTGCCGCGCGACCAGGCGTCATAGGCGCAGCTGTCCGAAAGGGCGCACAGGTCCTTCGCCGTGTGGATGTAGATGATGCCGTCCTCCCCGGCGGCAAGCGCGGGCAGGGACAGGGAAAGGCTCAGCACGAGCGACAGGGCGAGCGCGAGCAGGCGGGAAGAGAGCTTATTCGGTTTCATCGTCTGCACCTCCTTCCTCGACCATGCTGCCGGAAATGACGGTCACGTTCACATCGCCGTCCACGATCGCGCGGACCACGCCGCTGACCGTGCCGTGGATCTCGCCGTGCACCACGCCGTCGAGCCGGATGCGTCCGTCCGCCGCGTGGCGGTGAATGACGTTCGGCACGGCGAATGAGGTCCGGTCGATGACCTTGGAGCCGATGAGCAAGATCTGCGGCAGGGCGAACATGACCATGATGATGGAGATGACCGTGCCGCGTCCGAGGCTTTCGCCGATGCCGGCAATGACCGGCTCAGAGGTCATGCGGCCGATCAGAAAGCCGCTGATCGACAGGATCGAGCCGGAGGTGATGATGGTCGGGAACGCGAAGTTGAGCGTTTCAATGATGGCATCGCGGTGGTGCATCTTGGCCTTGGTCTCCTGAAAGCGGCTGGCGATGACGATGGCGTAGTCGATGTTCGCGCCCATCTGGATCGAGCTGACGATCAGGTAGCCAAGGAAGAAGAGGTATTTGCCCGTGATGGTGGGGAACGAGAAGTTGATCCAGATGCAGCCCTGAATGACAAGAATCAGCAGCACCGGCATACCGGCGGAGTTGAAGGTGAAAAGCAGCACCGCCATGACGATCAGGATCGAAACGATGCTCACGACCTTATTATCCACGGCGAAGGACTTTTCAAATTCGTACTCGTTGGTGGAGTCGCCCGCCAGATAGACCTTTTCGCCGGGGTAATACTTCTGCGCGATCGCGGTGACGGTGTCGGTGAAGGCGTAGGTCTCATCGCCGCTGACCGGCAGCGTGGAGTAGATGAGCATACGGCTGTACTGCTCGCTTTGGAGCTGGAGCTTGGCGTTCGTCATCTGCGTGTAGGCGTCGTCCAGCGTGCTTTGCAGCTCGTCGTCCAGCGTGACATAGCCCTGCTGCACCTCGTCGTAGAGAAAGAGGAACATATCAATGAGCGGGACGGAGTAGGTGGACAGGCCGCCGACGATCTTGCCGTAATTTTCATGGTTTGCGGCATAGGCGCCATAGAGGAACTCGGCGACCTCATAATCGAGATCGGTCAGCTCGGAGAATTGACGGGGCGTGAGCCTGTCGGTGAGCATATAGCCGCCCATGGCTTCGACGTTGGAAAGCCCCAGCGTGGAGTCGACCTCGTCGTACTGCTCAAGCTCGTCGAGAATGGCGCGCTCCTTGTCATAGTCGCCCGCGGGGACCACGAGCGCCATGAGGTTTTTGGTGCTGAAGTTGTCGTCGATCATATTCTCGGCGATCTGCGTTTCGTTGAGCTTGGGCGCGGAGATCAGCCCGTAACCGTAGGCATAGGGACAGTCGGACGAGAGGCGGCAGCCGATCACAGCCAGCGCGACAAAGAGAATGGGAACGACATGGCGCGTGGCGTAGGCAAACTTGCCGACAAAGGAGATCTTGGGGACAAAGCTGCGGTGGCCGGTCTTGTCGATAAGCGGGCCGAAGAGCATCAGCAGGCCCGGCATGACAACGAACGCCGAGAGCAGCGCGAAGAGAATGGATTTGATGAGGCACAGCGCCATATCGGGGCCGAGCTTGAACTGCATGAAGAGCATGGCGACCAGACCGCCGATGGTCGTGAGCGAGCTGGCGCCGATCTCGGGGATGGACTTGCTCAGCGCCACAATGACCGCCTCGCGCAGGGGCAGGGAGCGGTGCTCCTCCTTGAAGCGGTTGCAAAAGATGATGGCGTAGTCGATGGAGAGCGCCAGCTGCAAGATGCTCGTCACGGAATTGGAGATGAACGAGATCTTGCCCATCATGAAGTTCGTGCCCTGATTGAGCACGAGCGCGACCACAAAGGTCAAAATCAGGACCGGCACCTCGCCGTAGGTCTCGGAGGTAAAGAGCAGCACGGTGACAATGACGATGGCGACATAGACCATAATGACGCTGATCTCGTGGTCGATGGTCTCCTCCTGCGTGTTGCCGAGGTCGGTGGAGACATAGAGATCGTAGCCGGCGAGCGAGTCCTTGACGCGCTCGAGCGCGTCGAGACAGCGCTCGTCGTCCTCGTCGTAGTCAAAGGTGACGGAGAAGAGCGCGCTGACATTGTTGTAGTGCTCGTCGGTCTCGTCGAACGCCACGCCCTGCACGCCCTCGACATCCTCCAGCTTCTCCTGCAGATCGAAGGCGTCGGCGAGCGGGAGGTTGGCGACCATCACGCTCGCTGTGCCGAAGGTGGTGAATTGCTCGTCCATGACGTCGAGCGCCTGACGGGTCTCGGAATCGGCGGGAAGATAGGCGGTCAGGTCGTTTTCCACCTGCACCCAGCTGCGGGAGAAGACGGAGAAGATCAGCCCGATGATGACGACAAGAAAGACAAGGTTGCGTTTATCGACGATGAAGCGGGCGAGCTTGAGCATAAAGCTCTCGCCGCTTTGTTCCGTTGGCTTTGCCATAGACGGACCTCCTGTATCGTGATATGCCCGGCGCACCGTGCGCCGAGGCGGAAAAATCAACACCTATTATATAGCACAGACAATGCAAAAATGAAATATGGAAAACGTGAAAAATCTGTGAATAAAAGGGAGTCAGGCTGTGCCTGACTCCCAAAAACGAGAGAAAATCGGACTTATTGCGCACTTTGCCCAAACAGCAGGGGATGCCGCGCGGGACGTTACTTTTCCACGATGACCTTCTGGGCGTTCTTCTCGCGGATGGCGGCGTAAATGCGGGCGATGATCTCGTCCGGTGCGCCCTTGGTCTGCTCACCGGTGACCATGTCCTTGCAGGTGACGACGCCGGAGGAGACCTCGTCCTCGCCGAGGAAGAGAACGTAGGGGATCTTTGTCTTGTCGGCGTAGTTCATCTTGGCCTTGAACTTCTTGTTCTCGGTGTAGAGCTGAGCGCGCAGGCCGCGCTCGCGCAGTCGGGTGGCGAGGGAGACGGCAAAGCTCAGATCCTCCGTCATTGGCAGAAGCAGCACGTCCGCGGGCGCGGTGTTGAGCGCGTCGTTGAGAAGGCCCTGCTCGCCGAGCACATAGAACAGGCGCGTCACGCCGATGGAGATGCCCACGCCCGGCAGCTTGCGGTCGGTATAATACTCGGCGAGATTGTCGTAACGGCCGCCGGAGCAGACCGAGCCGATCTGCGGATAGTCGAGCAGAGCGGTCTCGTAGACCGTGCCGGTATAGTAGTCGAGGCCGCGGGCGATGGTCAGGTCGACCTTGAAATTCTCCTGCGCGACGCCAAAGCCGCCGAGGTATTTGATGACGGTGGAAAGCTCCTCATAGCCCTGATCGAACATTGCGTCGCGACCGCAGTAGCCCTTGAGGGCGGCAAGGACCTCGTCGTTCGTGCCGGTGATGGCGATGAACTTGAGGATCTCGTCGGCCTGCTCGCCCGTGAGCTTAACGTCGTCGACGAGAATGGCGCGCACCATGTCGGGACCGATCTTTTCGATCTTATCCACCGTGCGCATGATCTCGCCGCTCTGCTCGGTCAGGCCGAGCATGGAGTAGAAGCCGTTGAGCACGCGGCGGTTGTTGATGCGGATCTGGAAGCGCTTGAGGCCCATCGCCGAAAAGACGTCGTAGATGATGGCGGGGATCTCGGCGTCGTTCATGATGTCCAGCTCGCCGTCGCCGATGACGTCGATATCCGCCTGATAGAACTCGCGGAAGCGGCCGCGCTGCGCGCGCTCGCCGCGGTAGACCTTGCCGATCTGGAAGCGGCGGAAGGGGAAGGCGAGCTCGTTGTAGTGCAGGGCGACGTACTTCGCCAGCGGCACGGTCAGATCAAAGCGCAGGGAGAGGTCGCTGTCGCCCTTGGAGAAGCGGTAGATCTGCTTTTCCGTTTCGCCGCCGCCCTTGGCGAGCAGGATCTCGCTGGCCTCGATGATGGGGGTATCGAGCGGGGTGAAGCCGTAGCGGCTATAGGTCGTGCGCAGAATGTCCATCACGCGCTCCATCTGCTGCTGCTGCGCGGGAAGCAGCTCCATGAAGCCTGAGAGGGTCCGGGGCTTGATTCTTTCCATATCTATCTTCCTCCGTGAAAATCGTTGTGTGCGAATCTGCCAAAATCAATAATAATGTATTGTACAAGTTTACAAAGAAAATGTCAACCCCTTATTTGCTTATAAAGTATCACAACAGCGCATTAGCGCACGAAACTAAGGCGATACCCGTTGCGTTTCGCGCAAAAGGGCGGTATAATAGCAGCAATATTGAAACAGGAGAAGGCTATGACCGATTATTTTTCCTATACGCTCGATGCCGACGCCATCCGCGCCATCAGCAGCATCGGGCTGGCTCACCTCGGCGACGCAGTATACGAGCTGCTTGTGCGCACCTATCTCTGCGCGCATGGCAAGGCGACGGGCAAGGGTCTGCACCGCGCGACGGTGGAGCTTGTCTGCGCACCGAAGCAGGCGGAGCTGGCCGACGCCATTTTCGGGGAGCTGACGGACGAGGAGCACGACGTGTTCCGCCGTGGGCGCAACGCCAACGTCCACACGATCCCGCACAGCGCCGACCGCGCGCAGTACCAGAAGGCCACGGCGCTCGAGGCGCTCTTCGGCTGGCTCTATTTACAGGGACGGCACGAGCGCATCAACGAACTGTTTAACCGGATGATGGAGGCGAACGATGCCGCTTGACGCGATCTGCCTGCGGGCATTGACAAACGAATTGAAGGGGCAGCTCCTCGGCGCGCGCATCGACAAGGTGCAGCAGCCCGCGCGCGACCAGATCGTGCTGCTCCTGCGCGGCAATCTGCGCCTGCTTATCAACGCGGGGCCGAACCAGCCGCGCGTGCAGCTCACGGAGATCCTGCGCGAGAATCCCGCCGAGCCGCCGATGCTCTGTATGCTGCTGCGCAAGCACCTCGTCGGCGGACGCATCACGGAGATCGAGCAGAGCGGACTGGAGCGCATCGTGACGTTCACCGTCCGCAGCGTGAACGAGTTGGGCGAGTCCGGCACGAAGAAGCTGGTGCTTGAGGCGATGGGCCGCCGCTCGAACCTCCTGCTGCTCGACGAGGACGACCGCATTTTGGATTGTATGCGCCGTGTGGAGTTTGAGGTCTCCGGTGCGCGGGCGCTGCTGCCGGGGCTGTACTACCAGCTTCCAACGCCGCTTGACAAGCTCTCACTGCTGACCGACCCTGAAGGGGCGGTCGAGCTGGCCCGTCGCGGCGGGGGAGCGGAGGAGACCGTCGAGCGCTTCCTGCTCGACCGGTATCTCGGCATCTCGCCGCTCATCGCGCGCGAGCTGTCGCTTCGCGCCTTCGGCGCAGCCGACGCCCGCTTCGCGGACCGGAGCGACGGCTGCGAGCGCCTTGCCGCGGAAATGGAACGCCTGGCGGAAGCTGTGCGGGAGAATCGCTTTACGCCGACCATGCTCTCGCGCGAGGGAAAGCCCGTGGACTTCACCTATTGTCCCATCACGCAGTACGGCGCGGAGACGGTGCAGACGACCTTCCCGACCTTTTCCGCGCTGCTCGACGCCTTCTACACCGAGCGCGATCGGCAGGAGGCCGCGCAGCGCCGCGGGCGTGAGCTGACGCGCACGGTGACCTCCGCGCATGACCGCGTGGTGCGCAAGCTCGGAATGCTCGAAAAGGAGTACGCCGCCTCGCAGGACCGCGATACGCTGCGGCTGTACGGCGACCTCATCACCGCGAACCTCTACCGCATGGAGCGCGGGGCGGCGCGGCTGACGGCGCAGAACTACTACGACGAGAACGGCGCGGAGCTCGACATCCCGCTCGACCCGCTGCTCACGCCGCAGCAGAACGCGGCGAAATACTACAAGCGCTACACCAAGGCCAAGACTGCGGAGAAGCATCTGCGCGAGCAGATCGACAAGGCCATCGGCGAGCGCGACTACCTCGAGAGCGTGCAGGGCGAGATCGCGCTGGCGCAGACCGAGGCGGAGTTCGCCGAACTGCGCCGCGAGCTGCAGGAGACCGGCTATCTCCGCCGCAGCGGAAAGGAAAAGAAGGGGCGCGAGAAGCCCATCGCTCCGCGCGAGTTCCGCTCGTCGAGCGGGCTGCGCATCCTTGTGGGCCGCAGCAACGTGCAGAACGACGCGCTCACGCGCAAGGCGGACAAGCGCGATCTGTGGCTCCATACGCAGAAGATCCACGGCAGCCACGTCATCCTCTGCACCGAGGACGGCGCGTATGACGACGAGAGCCTGCATGAGGCCGCGCTGCTCGCGGCGTACTATTCGCAGGCGCAGGACGGCAGCAATGTGCCCGTGGATTACACGAGCGTCAAATACGTCAAAAAACCAGCGGGCGCCAGACCGGGCATGGTGGTCTACGAGACTTACCGCACCCTCTATGTCACGCCGGACGAGGAGGCGATCCGCCGTCTGGACCGCAAAAATAAGTAAAGAAAAAGAGGGCTGGCCGCCCTCTTTTTCTTCTTATGCGTGTTAGGCGTGCGCGTCGCCCTCGATGGGCTCCGTTTCGCGGAAAAGCATCGTGATGCACCATACGCCGGCAAGGCCCACGAGCGTGTAGATCACGCGGCTGACCGTGCCCATCTGACCGCCGCAGAGGAACGCGACGAGGTCAAAGCCGAACAGGCCGATGCTGCCCCAGTTGAGCGCGCCGATGACGGCGAGCGTTAATGCCACTTTGTCGATGACCATGGATCTCCCTCCTAATCGTGTTTGGTTGGCTGTGCATAGTGTCCGCAAAAGGCAAGAAAATATACATCCTTAAAAATTTTCAGCAAAAGCAGAAAAATAATCAGGTAAAATTTGCCGCAATGGATTGCTTTTTGCGCGGGGGATATTGTATAATCTACACGATATCTACCGCACGCAAGGGGCGCCGCCCCGTTTCAACAACGAACATCAGGAGGAAACACCATGAACGAAAAATTCAGTAAGCTCGGCTTCTATCCCGCTGACATCCTGCTGCCCAACAAGGACGTCGATATGGAGAAGTGGGCCGTTGTCGCCTGCGACCAGTTCACGTCCGAGCCCGAGTATTGGGAGCGCGTGGAAAAGACCGTCGGCGATGCGCCGTCCACCCTGCGCCTCATCCTGCCCGAGGCCAACCTGAAGGCCCCCAACGTCGACGAGTTCATCGCCGACATCAACGCCTCCATGGACAAGTATCTCAAGGAGAACATCTTTGAGACGCTCAAGGATTCTCTCATCTACATCGAGCGCGGCCAGAGCGACGGCAAGATCCGCCACGGCCTGATCGGCATGGTCGACCTCGACCAGTACGATTTCACCCCCGGCTCCGGCGCACTGATCCGCGCCACCGAGGGCACCGTGCTCGACCGTATCCCCCCGCGCGCCCGCGTGCGCCGCAACGCGCCCATCGAGCTGCCCCACGTCATGCTGCTCATCGACGATCCCGATAAGACCGTCATCGAGCCTCTGACCGCTGCGGCCGACGGCATGGAGAAGGTCTACGACTTCGACCTCATGGAAAACGGCGGCCACATCAAGGGCTTCAAGCTCTCCGCTTCTCAGATCGACGCCGTGGCAGACGCTCTGATGGGCCTGACCACCGATGAGGCGATGAAGAGCAAGTACGGCGTGTCCGGCGTGGCTCCGCTGCTGTTTGCGGTCGGCGACGGCAACCACTCCCTCGCCACCGCCAAGGCCTGCTACGAGGAGCAGAAGAAGGGCAAGACCCCTGAGGAGTATCTCGCCCTGCCCGCCCGCTACGCGCTCGTCGAGGTCGTCAACAACCACGACGACGCGCTGCAGTTCGAGCCGATCCACCGCGTCCTCTTCGGCGTGGACCATGAGAAGTTCATGGAGGAGTTCAAGAAGTTCTATCCCAACACCCACGAGGGCAAGGGCGAGGGCCACACCATCGAGGTCTGCTGGGCCGGTCACGACGATTTCATCACCGTTCCCGATCCCAAGGTGCAGCTGGCCGTCGGTACGCTCCAGGCGTTCATCGACGAGTACCTCAAGAAGTTCGGCGGCGAGGTGGACTACATCCACGGCGACGAGGTCACCCGCGAGCTTGGCTCCAAGGAGGGCAACATGGGCTTCCTGCTGCCCGCGATGGGCAAGGAGCAGCTCTTTAAGACCGTCATGGCCGACGGCGTGCTGCCCCGCAAGACCTTCTCGATGGGTCACGCGCAGGATAAGCGCTACTACGTCGAGGCCCGCAAGATCCGATAACCGATATACCGAAAAAGCGCCCCTCGGCGGGCGCTTTTTCAAATAGGAGGACCATTCGATGAACTACAAGAAAGCCAGAGCATGGCAGGACATTCTTCTCTTCGGCGGCGCGTTCGTCGCCGGTGTCGGCGTGTGGGGCTTTGACAGCACGTTTTTGGGGCTTCTTGGCCTGGCGATGGTGCTGCTGTCCATCCTCGTGTGGTGGCTGTACTACCGCTGCCCGCAGTGCCATGAGAGCCTTGGGCGCGGAAACCCGAAGCATTGCCCGCACTGCGGCGCGTGGCTCGGCGACGAGCCGGAGCCGGAGGAGAAGAAAAAGATCCAGCACAAGAAAAAGAGAAGATGAAAACACAAACGATCCCCGCCTACGCTAAGCTCAACCTGACGCTGGACATCTTAGGCAAGCGCCCGGACGGCTATCACGAGCTGCGGATGGTCATGCAGACCGTTTCGCTCTGCGACGATGTGACCGTGACGCTCACCGACGGCACAGGCGTCGCCTGCCGTGTCGCGGGCGCAGAGCTTCCCTGCGATGAACGCAACCTTGCCGTCAAGGCGGCGAACGCCTTCTGTGAGGCGCTCGATCATCACGGCGGCATCGACATCACGCTCACCAAGCGCATCCCGTCCGAGGCCGGGATGGCGGGCGGCAGCGCGGATGCCGCCGCCGTGCTGCGCGCGCTGCGCGATCTGATCGCCCCTACGCTCACGGACGAGCGGATCGAGACGATCGGCGCGCGTGTCGGCAGCGACGTACCGTTCTGCGTCCGCGGCGGCACGCAGCTGGCAGAGGGCCGGGGCGAGCGGCTGACCGTACTGAAAAACGCGCCGAGGCTCTATGCCGCGGTCTGCAAGCCGGACTTTCCCATCTCTACGCCCGCGCTCTTTCAGCGGTCGGACCGCGTGGCGCTGACCGATCGACCCGACACGGCGGCGTTGCTCGCCGCGCTGGAGGCGGGCGACGCGGCGGCGCTGTGCGCGAGCGTCAAAAACGTCTTTGAACAGGTACTGCCGGACGGGCAGCGCACGCGCATCGAGGACATCAAGCACGCTCTGCTTGTCCACGGCGCGGAATGTGCCGCGATGACCGGCTCGGGCAGCGCCGTGTTCGGACTGTTCCGCGAGGAGGACGTCTGCCGCGCGGCCTGCAGCGCGCTGCGGAGCGCGGAGCTGCAAACCTTCTGCACGATTTTTGTTTGAAAAACGAAAAAACCGTCCATACTCAAGCTATTACTTGAAACGGACGGTTTTTTCTTATGAAATTTCGGAAGATCGAGATATCCCTTGCCGTCGGCCTCCTCTGCGCGCTCGTGTGGTGCGCGCTGGAGCCGGGCTTTCTGATGAGCTGGTGGGGCGCGGCGTTCGAGCCGCTGTGCGACGGTGTGCTGACCGCCGAGGGCGGAGACGGCGAGGTCGTGCTGCGCTCGTTCTTTGCCGAGCTGCTGGAAAAGCTGCTTTCCTGAAAGAGCCGCCTGCGGGCGGCTTTTTCTTATGCCAGAACGTTGAAGAGCATGATGACCACGCCAAGGATGACGAGCACCACGCCGGTCGCGCGGTTGAGCGTTTTGGGCGAAGCCTTGTTGGCGAACACGGCGGCAATGCGCGCCCAGACGAGCGTGAAGAGCACGCAGAGCGCGAACACCGTCCAGTCCGGCGCGCCGCCGATGGCGAAGTGCGAGACCGCGCCGGTGAGCGCTGTGAAGGCCATGATGAAAACGCTGGTGCCCACGGCGGTCTTGAGCTCGTAGCCGAGCACGGAGGTGAGGATGAGCAGCATCATCATGCCGCCGCCCGCGCCGATGAAGCCGCAGATAAAGCCGATGAGCACGCCGCAGAGAATAGACTGCACGGCGCGCTTTTTCGCGCTCACGCCGGCCATGGCCTCCTTGGTCGTCATGACGGGACGGACGATGAACTTCACGCCGAGCAGGAAGGTCATAAAGACCGAGAAGCCGCCCATCGTGGTCGAGGGGACAAGGCTTGCAATGTAGCTGCCGACCACGGTGAAGGCCAGCACGCTTGCCATCATGATGAGGCCGTTGCGGATGTCAAGATTCTTGTTTTTGCCGTAGGTGTAGGCGGATACGGCGCTCGCCAGCACGTCGGACGAGAGCGCGATGCCGACGGCCATGTAGGGCTCCATGCCGAGAAAGGTGATGAGCATGGGGCTGATGACCGCCGCGGCGCTCATGCCAGCAAAACCGGTGCCGAGGCCTGCGCCCATGCCGGCGAAAAAGGTGACGAGAAGTGTGATGGCAAATTCCATTTTTAAGGCTCCTTTTCTAACATGGCGTCGAGATCGGCGTCCATAACGGCGAGCGTCCGGAAGAAGCTCGCGCGCATTTCTTCATCTGTGTGAGCAAAGAGCTGCTCAAAAAAAGCGGATTGCACCGCGCGGCCCCGCTCAATGACCGGCTGCGCCCGCTCGGTGCAGACGAGCAGCGTCTTTCGACGGTCGCCCTCGACCGTCTCGCGCCGCAGATAGCCCTCGCGCACGAGCTTATCAACGTTCACCGAAACGAGGTTGGCCTTGATGCGCCGGACCTCCACGATGTCGCCCGCCGTCCGGTAGCCGGGGTTGTTGGCGAGAAACATCAGAATGTCAAAGGCGGTCTGCGGCAGCTTCAGCTCGCGGCAAAGCGGCTTGCAGGCGGCGACATAGGCGCGGGCAAATTTATGGGCAAATTCCATACCGGCGTTCATACGCAGGACTCCTTTTCAAATAATGCAAAATTGAATAGTTCAAATTTGAACTAAAGATAGCACACATCGGGCACCTTGTCAAGAAAAAATTGACGCTCGTTCAATTCAGGGCACGGCGGAATATCCACGGTTGCCGAACGGCGGGAATGATGGTAAAATAGAAAAAACGACGAAGGGAGGGCGGTATCATGCTGCGTATCCTGCTGGGCCGCGCCCGCACGGGCAAGTCCGCGCGGGTGCTGGAGGAGATCCGCGCGCTGGGCGATTCTTCGCAGCAGATCCTGCTCGTGCCGGAGCACGCTTCGCACGTCGCGGAGGTGGACGTGTGCCGCGCGTGCGGTGTGACCGCGAGCCGTCACGCGGAGGTGCTGACCTTCAAGCTGCTGGCCTCGCGCGTGCTGACGCTCACCGGCGGCGCGGCGGAGGTGACGCTCGATAACGGCGGCAAGCTCCTTCTGCTCCAGCGTGTGCTGGTGTCGCTTGCGCCGAGCCTGCGCGTCTATCGCCGACCCTCACAGCGCGCGGCGTTTCTGGAAAGTCTGCTCGCGCTCATCGAAGAATTGCAGGCCTATGCCGTCGCGCCGGAGGTGCTGGCGGAAAAGGCCGAGGCCATCGCGGGCGAGAGCGGCGAGCGGCTGCGCGATGTGGCGCTGCTCTACGGCGCGTATCTTGCCAAGCTCCACGAGGGCGGGCGCGACGCGCGCGACCGGCTGGAGAAGCTGGAGGAAAACCTTGCGGCCTCCGGCTACGCCGACAATAAGGACATTTTTCTCGACGGCTTTTCCTACTTCACGGGCCGCGAGCGGAACATTCTGCGTATTCTGCTCAAGCGGGCAAAAAGCGTCACCGTGACGCTGCTCGGCGACGGCAGCGACAGCGAGCTGTTCGCCGAGGGCCTGCGCGTGCGCGAGCAGCTTTACGCTCTTGCGCGGGACGCGGGCGTTCCCTACACGGAGGAGGTGCTGCGCGGCGGCGCGCCGCGCGATGCGCTCGGTCATGTGGAGAAGCATTTCTTCGGCGGCAATGTCCGCTGGGACGAGCCAACGGAGCAGCTGCGGCTGTATGAAGCCTCCACCGCTTACGACGAGGCGGAGCGGATCGCCGCGGAAATTCTACGTCTGGTGCGCTGCGAGGGCTACCGCTTCCGCGATATTACGGTCACCTCGCGCGATATGGATGCCGCGGAGCCGGTGCTGCGCACCGTATTCGCGCGCTGCGGCATCCCGCTCTACTGTGCGCGGCGCAGCGATATTCTGCGCCGCGGCGTGCCCGCGCTGCTGCTCGGCGCGCTTGACGCGGTGAGCGGAGGCTTTGAGTACGAGGATGTGTTCCGCTGCCTCAAGACCGGTCTCGCGGGACTTTCGGCGGAGGAGTGCGACCTGCTGGAAAACTACGTCATCAAGTGGGACATTCGCGGTGCAATGTGGACGCGCGACGTTCCGTGGACGGCGCACCCCGAGGGCTACGGCGTGCCGTGGCGTACAGAGCATGAGGAAATGCTCGCGCGGGTGAACGCCGCGCGGGAAAAGGTACGCGCGCCGCTGAGCCATCTCTATGAGGGCGTGCGCGGTATGGGAGACGTTGAGGGTAAAGTAACAGCACTTTACAATTATCTGACGGAGATCGCGCTGCCCGAGGAGCTGCAGCGGCAGACGGAGACGCTTTGGCAGCGCGGCGAAACGCAGCGGGCGGAGGAGCTGGCGCAGCTTTGGAACGTTCTGTGCGGCGTGCTCGACCAGTTTGTGGAGATGCTGGGCGGTACCGAGCTGGACGCGGAGGAGTTCGCGCGGCTCATGCGCCTTGTGCTCACGCAGTATTCGGTCGGCACGATCCCGGTCTCGCTTGACCGGGTGAGTCTGGCTGAAATGACGCGCAACGACCGCCACGCCGTGCGCGTGCTGTTTTTGATGGGTGCGAACGACCATGTGCTGCCCGCTGTGGGCGGCTGCGGCGGCATTTTGAAGGACGAGGACCGCGCGGCGCTCGAGGCGCTCGACGTGCGCCTTGCGCCCTACGGTATGGCGCAGTTCCGGCTGGAGCTGCAGAATCTCTATGCCGCGCTCGCCCAGCCGACCGACCGGCTCTACATCTCTTATCCGCGCTTTGATAACGCGGGCGCCGAGCTGCGCCCCAGCTTTGTCGTCGGGCGCGTGCAGACGCTTTGCCCGTCGGTAAAGGTCGAAACGGAGGATGCCGACAAGGCATACCGCCTTACAACGGAGAGCGGTGCGCTCGACTATGCGGGCGAACACGTCGGCGGGGAAGCGTGGCGTTATCTGGAGCGGCGCGGCGGCTGCGCCGAGGCGCTTGCCGCCATGCGCGACGCTTCGCACTATACGCGCGGAAGGCTCTCGCGTGAGGCCGTCCACACGCTCTACGGGCGCAGCATCACGCTCAGCGCCTCGCGCATGGACAAGGCGCGGAGCTGCCATTTCGCCTACTTCATGCAGTACGGTCTGCGCGCGAAGGAACGCACGGCTGCGGGCTTCGACGCGCCGCAGGTCGGCACCTTTGTCCACGACGTGATGGAGCACACGCTCCGCGCGGCGAGCGAGCGCGGCGGCCTCAAGGCGCTGGAGCGTCCGGCGCTGCACGCGCTTGTGCGGCAGGCGATCGGTGCATACATTGAAAAAAATCTCCCCGACCTTGACGGGAAGAACGCGCGCTTCCGCTATCTTTTCCGCCGGCTGTGCGAGTCGGTCTACCGCATCATGGATTCGACGGTGGAGGAGCTTTCCAACTCCGATTTCGAGCCGCTGGCCTTTGAGCTGGGCTTCGGCGCGGACGGACAGCTCCCAGCCGTGACCATCCGTGAGGCGGGGGAGGAGCTGCGCGTGGTCGGCAAGGTCGACCGTGTGGACGGCTGGCTCAAGGACGGCAAGCTGTATCTGCGCGTGGTGGACTACAAGACCGGCGCAAAGCGCTTTGACCTCGCGGAGCTGCGCTACGGGCTCGGCCTGCAAATGCTGCTCTATCTCTTTACGCTGCGGGACGAGGGTGGGAAGCTCTTCGGCGGCTATCCCATTGAGCCGGCGGGGGTCCTCTATCTTCCCGCACGGGAAAAGCTGCTGAATCTGCCGCGCAATGCCTCGGAGGAGGAGATCGAGCGCGCGATGCACAAGGAGCTGCAGCGCAGCGGCATGGTGCTGAACGATCCCGCGGTGCTGCGCGCGATGGAGCACAGCGCGCTGGAAGCGCCGTGCTATCTCCCGGTGCGCGTGAAAAAGAGCAAGGACGGCGAGACGGAGATCACCGGCAGCATCGCCACGAGCGCTCAACTCGGCAAGCTGGGCCTGTATGTCGAGGAGCAGCTGCGCCGCATGGTGCGCGAGCTGGCGAGCGGCAACATCGACGCCGACCCGTGGGCGCGCAGCGAGCAGGACAGCGCCTGCACCTATTGCGAATTCGCGCCCGCCTGCCACTTTGAAAACGGCTGCGGCGGCGACCGCATCGAATACATCCGCGCGACCGGAGCCGAGCAGCTCTGGGAGCACGTTGACCGGACGATCGGGGAAGGGGGAAAACGCGATGGCTGACATCCTGACCGCTGAGCAGCAGGCGGCAGTAGAGAACCGCGGGCGGAGCCTGCTGGTGTCCGCCGCGGCGGGCAGCGGCAAGACGAAGGTGCTCGTCGAGCGGCTTTTTTCCTACGTCGAGAGCGGCGAAGCGAACCTTGACGACTTTCTCATCATCACCTACACCCGCGCTGCGGCGGCGGAGCTGCGCGGCAAGATCGCCAAGGTTCTCGGCGAAAAGCTGCAGGAGGACCCGCTCAACGCGCATCTGCAGCGGCAGCTGCTGCGCGTCTACCGCGCGGACATCAAAACGGTGGACGCCTTCTGCACGGCGCTGCTGCGCGAGAACTGCCACCTGCTGCGTGAGGACGCGCGCGGTCATGCGCTGCGGCCCGATTTCCGCGTGCTCGACGAGAATGAGGCGCAGCTTCTGCGCGAGCGGGTGCTCGCGCGCACGCTGGATGAATTTTACGAGACGATGCGCGAGGGCGACGGTGCGTCACTCCTGGCCGATACCCTCGGCGCGGGGCGGGACGACCGCGCGCTCGGCGCGCTGGTGCTCGAGCTGCACGGAAAGCTGCAGGCGCAGCCGTACATGGACCGCTGGCTCGCGTCGCAGGAGCAGCTCTGGCACGATCTGTCGCCGTGCGTGGAGGATACGGTCTACGGGACGCTGCTGCTTTCTATGGTGCGGCGCAAGGCGCTCCACTGTGCCGCACTGCTGCGCGGCGCGGCGGAGGAGATGACGTCGGACGCCGCGCTTGCGGATAAGTACGCGCCGCTCTTTCTCGGCGTTGCGGAGCAATTCGCGCTCCTCGCCGCGTCAGCGGAGGAGGACTGGGATGCGGCGGCGAAGCGCCGTGTGGACTTCCCGCGCCTGACGGCGGTGCGCAAATGCGAGGACGAAGCGCTCAAGGCCAAAATGCAGGGCGTGTGGAACGGCTGCAAAAAGACCGCCAAGGGCTTTGACGAGGTGTTTTCCGTCACCTCTGCCGAGGCGATGGAGGACCTGCGCGCGATGGCGCCCGCCATGCTTGCGCTTCTGAAGCTGACGGCGGATTTTTCCCGCGCCTATCAGGAGGAGAAGCGCCGCCGCAACGCGGCGGACTTCTCCGACCAGGAGCATGAGGCCATTGACCTGCTCCTCGGCACGGACGGACAGCCCACCGACCTTGCGCGAACGGTCTCGCAGCGCTACCGCGAGATCATGGTGGACGAATATCAGGACACGAACGAGGTGCAGAACTGCATCTTCTCCGCCATTTCCCGTGAAGGAAAAAACCTTTTTACCGTCGGCGACGTCAAGCAGAGCATCTACCGCTTCCGCCTTGCCGACCCACGCATTTTCCTCGACCACTATCTGCACTACCCGCACGCCGCCGACGCGGCGGAGGGCGAGAGCGCGAAGCTCCTTTTGAGCAAAAACTTCCGCTCGCGCAATACGGTGCTGGACGCGGCGAACTTTGTCTTTTCCAATGTCCTTTCCCGGGAAATGGGCGAGCTGGACTACGGCGAGGACGAGTCCCTGCACGTCGGGGCGAGCTATCCCGAGAACCCCGACTGCTGCACGGAGTTCCATTTTGTGGAGATGTCCGCGCAGGAGAGCGACACGGAAAAGCTCCGCGCGGCCCGGGCCGAGGCGAGCTTCGTCGCGGACTACATACAAAGGCTCATCGCCGGCGGCTTCACGGTGCAGGACGATAAAACGCACGAGCCGCGCGCGGTGCGGGAGGAGGACATCGTCATCCTCATGCGCTCGCCCCGCACACGGCTTGCCGACTATCGCCGCGCGCTGGAGAGCCGCGGGCTGCACTGCGCCGCCGAGAGCGACGGCGGCTTTTACGAAACGATGGAGGTCGCCGTGACCTTCGCGCTGCTCGAAATATTGGACAACCCGCGGCAGGACGTGCCGCTCATCTCTGTGCTGCGCTCGCCGCTTTTCGGCTTCACGCCGGACCGTCTCGCCGAGCTGCGTGCGAAAACGCCGGGCGGCGATTTTTACGATGCACTCGCCGCGGACGGGGGTGAGGACTCTGTGCGGTTCCTCGCGCTGCTGCGCGAGCTGCGCGAGAGCGCGCAAACGCTCACGCTCACCGAGCTGGTCGCGGCGCTCTATGAGCGCTGCCATATCCCGGCGGTGTTCGGTGCGATGCGGGGAGGAGCCGCACGCCGGGAAAATCTTCGTGCGTTCTTCTCGCTGGCGGAGGAATTTGAGCGCGGCGGCGGGCGGGGGATCTTCGCCTTTGTCCGGCATCTGCGCGAGCAGCTGGAATCCGGCGAGCCGCCCGTGCCGCAGACCACGCACGCCGCGCAGGGCGTGCGCATCATGAGCATCCACAAGTCCAAGGGACTGGAATTTCCGGTCGTGATCCTTGCGGACCTCGCGCGCCCGTTCAGCCGCATGGACTTCCAGAGCTCCGTGCTTGTCCACCCGGAATACGGCCTCGGGCCGGTCTGCGTGGACACGAAACGCTCGATCAAATACCCCACGGCTGCGCGGCTCGCACTTGAGCGTCAGCTGCGCCGCGAGGCCAAGGCCGAGGAGCTGCGCGTGCTGTACGTCGCCATGACGCGCGCGAAGGAAAAGTTCGTCATGGTCTGCGCCCGCGCGGGCGCGGCGAAGCATCTTGCCGACCTCTGCGCCGTGACCTCCTGCCCCGTGCGGCCGGAGACGGTGGAGGAGCAGAAGTGCATGGCGGACTGGATCCTGCTGCCGCTTTTGTGCCGCCCGGAGGCCGCGCCGCTGCGTGAGCTGGCGGGCGCGGATGCGGCGGCGGTCATGGGAAGCGATGCGCCGTGGCGCGTGGAGGTCCACAACGGCTACGACTTTGTGCCCGCCGAGCGCGTGGCAGAGGAGCGCGCGGAGGAGACTGCCTCCGAGCTGCCGCTGGACACGGCGGCGCTGGAGTGGCGCTATCCCTACGAACCGGAAACGACGCTCAGCGCCAAGCTGACCGCGACGCAGCTCAAGGGCCGCGTGCTCGACGAGGAGATCGCGGAGAACGCCCCGCTGCCTCCGCGCCTGCGGAGCCTCGCAAAGCCGAGATTTCTGGAGGGAGCGGCGGCGCTTACGCCCGCCGAGCAGGGCACCGCGATGCACGCGGCGCTGCAGTTTCTCGACTTCTCGACGCCGGCGGAGGAAGGTGCGGTGCGCGCCGCAGTCAAAAGCATGGAGGAACGCCGCCTGCTCACGCCCGAGCAGGCGCGGGCGGTCGACGCCGCCGCGCTGACGCGGTTCCTGCAAAGCCCGCTGTGCGCGCGCATCCGCGCGGCAGGGGAGCGGGCCAGGCGGGAATACCGCTTCTCGCTGCTTGAGAGCGCCGCGCGCTTTGTGCCGGAGGCGAGCGCCGGAGACGAGATCCTTTTGCAGGGCGTGGTGGACTGCTTCTTTGAGGAGGATGGTACGCTGGTCGTGGTCGATTTCAAGACCGACCGCGTCGCGCCGGACGCGCTCGCCGAGCGCGCGGAGCATTACCGGCCGCAGCTCGAGGCGTACTCGCTCGCACTCGCGCAGGTGATCGGAAAGCCCGTGAAGGAGAAGATCCTATACTTCCTCCGCGGCGGCGAACAGATCATACTATAGTTATAAAAACGAAAAAACTTTGCAAAAATGCAAAAAGTGCTTGCATTTTCCTGCTTGGTGTGATATTCTATCCGAGCTTGAAAAGGGCGGTCCTCTGCCGTGCGCGGGTGAAAGAACCCCGATGCGCCATGGAAAAGCGGTCACGAACGCCTATAAATTAGGAGGAAATATCCATGGATCTCATCAAGGAACTCGAAAGCCAGCAGATGAAGGCTGAGAAGCCCGTTGCCAACGTCGGCGACACCGTCCGCGTCCACGTCAAGATCAAGGAAGGCTCCCGCGAGCGTATCCAGGTCTTTGAGGGCATCGTGATCGCCAAGAAGCACGGCGGCATCGAGGAGACCATCACCGTCCGCCGTCTGGCCTATGGCGTCGGCGTCGAGAAGGTTTTCCCGCTGCACTCTCCCTCGATCGAGAAGATCGAGACCGTGCGCACCGGTTTTGTCCGCCGCGCGAAGCTCTACTATCTGCGTGACCGCGTTGGTAAGGCTGCCAAGATCCGCGAGAAGCTGTAAGAAAAGCAAAATAGAAACGACGTGGGCGACCGCGTCGTTTTTATTTTTGTTGTTTTTTTGCGTGGCGCGTGGTATCATACACCATGAAATATTCTGCGGCCCTGCGCCGCCCGAGCGATGGAGAAACGAGTATGAACGATTTTGATAACGAGATCCTGCCCACCGATCCCGACGAGGGAGAGGAGATCACCGAGCGCGTCGCCGGGCGCGAGACCTACGAATGGGTGCGCTCGCTGGTGGGCGCGGTGCTGGTCATCACGCTGCTCTTTACCTTCGTGGTGCGCCTGATGGGCGTTGACGGCCATTCGATGGTGCCGACGCTGCAGGACGGCGACCGCCTGATCGTGGTCAGCGGCTGGCTGTGCGGCGATTACAAATACGGCGACATCGTCATTGTGTACAAGGAGAGTTTCGATGCCGAGCCCATCGTCAAGCGCGTTATCGCCACCGAGGGGCAGACCGTGGACATTGACTTTACGCTCGGGCGCGTGTTCGTGGACGGCGAGCTGCTGCAGGAGGATTATGTCAACGACTTGACCTATCTCGACGAGGGGACGCAGTTCCCGCTGACGCTCGGCGAGGGCGAGCTGTTCCTGATGGGCGACAACCGCAACCGCAGCAGCGACAGCCGCGACGAACGACTCGGCGCGGTGGACGAGCGGCTCATCATCGGTAAGGCTGTGTTGCTGGTATTTCCGGGCAGGGACAGCCTGACCGACAAGCGCGATTTCAGCCGCCTCGGTTCTTTGAAGATGAAGTGAGGAGGGAGACGTTATGCAGCTGGAAAGTCTGAGCTGGTTCCCCGGACACATGACAAAAACGCGCCGCATGGTCGCCTCCGAGATCGGCAGCATGGACGCGGTGTGCGAGATCATCGACGCGCGCATCCCGCGCGCGAGCCGCAATCCCGACCTTGACGAGCTGACCGCGGGCAAGCCGCGCATCGTGGTGCTCAACCGCGTCGATCAGGCGGACCCCAAGGCGACGAAGCAGTGGGCGGCATGGTTCCGCGCGCAGGGCTATGCGGTGCTGGAGGTCGACGCCAAGTCCGGCGCGGGCGTGAAGCAGTTCGCGCCCGCCGTACGCACGCTGCTTGCGGACAAGCTGCGCGCTTATGAGGAAAAGGGGCAGATCGGGCGCGTACTGCGTGTGATGGTGCTCGGCATCCCGAACGTCGGCAAATCGACCTTCATCAACAAGGTGTCCGGCCGAAAGACCGCCAAGGCGGAGGACCGCCCCGGCGTGACGCGCGGCAAGCAGTGGGTTCCGGTGGATAAAACGCTGGAGCTTCTGGACACGCCCGGCATCCTCTGGCCGAAATTCGAGGACCCCGATGTGGGCGTGCGCCTCGGGTTTACCGGCGCCATCCGCGACGACGTGATGGATATGGAGGATCTGGCCTCCCGCCTGATGGCGTACCTCGGTGCGCATTATCCAGACGCGCTGACCGAGCGCTACAAGATTGCGGTCGAGCCGGGAGAGCCGGGCTGGGAGCTGCTGGAGAAGGCAGGCCGCAAGCGCGGCTTCCTCATGTCCGGCGGCGAGGTGAACACCGAGCGCATGGCGCGCATTTTGCTCGACGAATACCGTGCCGGCAAGCTGGGACGCTTTACACTTGAATTGCCGGAGGAGAACGCATGAGCAAGCATATTTCGCTCGCAAGCTATGAGCTGGAAGCCGCCGCCCGCGCAGAGGGGTATGCCCATGTCTGCGGCGCGGACGAGGCGGGCGCGGGTCCTCTGATGGGGCCGGTGTACGCCGCCGCGGTGATCCTGCCGGAGGGCTGCGTCATCGAGGGGCTGGACGACTCGAAGAAGCTCAGCGAGAAAAAGCGCGAGGCGCTGCTTGACATCATCCGCGAAAGGGCGGTCGCTTACAGCGTCGCGTCCGTGGACGCGCGGGAGATCGACGAGATCGACATTTTGAACGCCCGCATGAAGGCGATGCAGCTTGCCATCGACGGTTTGAACGTCAAGGCGGACTTTGCCCTCATCGACGGCAACCGTGACCATGGGACGAAATACACCGTCTCCACGCCGCACCGCACGGTCGTCGGCGGCGACGGCGTGAGCATGAGCATCGCCGCGGCATCGATTTTAGCCAAGGTCAGCCGCGACCGCTTCGTGACCGACGTGCTGGACAAGCAATATCCGCAGTATCAATTTGCAAGGCACAAGGGCTATGGAACCAAGCTGCACTACGCCATGCTCGACGAGTACGGCCCCTGCCCCTGTCACCGAAAGACTTTTCTCAAAAAGTGGGAGGCGGGGAGACCATGAGCACGACCAGAGAAGCCGGCGACCGCGGCGAAGCGATGGCCGCGGAGTATCTGCGCGAGAACGGCTATGAGATCCTTGCCTCGCAGTTCCGCTGCCGCTTCGGCGAGATCGACCTCATCGCCCGGCGGGGCGATATTCTCTGCTTTGTAGAGGTCAAGCTGCGCAGCGACCGGCGCTTCGGTCTGCCGCGCGATTTTGTTACCACTGCCAAGCAGCGGCGTATCCGCACCACGGCGGCCTTTTACATGACGCGGCACGATCCCGACCTCTGCGCCCGCTTTGACGTGGCGGAGGTCTACGACGACGAAACGCCGCCGCGCATCGAGTACATTGAGAACGCATTTGAGTGATCGGCAGGAAAGGGGGCGGCTATGGCGCTCTATACGATCGGCGATCTGCACCTCTCGCTCGGCGGGAGCAAGCCGATGGATATTTTCGGCGATAAGTGGGCGAACCACGTTGAGCGCCTGCGTGAGTCCTTTTCGCACCTGACGGCGGACGACGTGACGGTGCTTGCGGGCGACCTCTCCTGGGGCATTTCGCTCGAGGAGTCGCTGCCGGACTTTCAGTTCATTGACGAGCTGCCCGGGCGCAAGATCATTCTGAAGGGAAACCATGACTACTGGTGGGGCACCGCCACGAAAATGAAGAAATTTTTCGAGGCGCACGGCATCGAAAGCATTGACATTTTGTTCAACAACTGCTTCTTCTACGGGGACTATGCCCTCTGCGGCACGCGCGGCTGGTTTTATGAGGAGGACGCCGCCGGCACGCACACGGGCAAGATGCTTGCGCGCGAGGCGCTGCGGCTGGAGGCCTCGTTCAAGGCGGCGGGGGAGCGGCCCATCCTCTGCTTCCTGCACTATCCGCCGCTCTACCAGGGCTACCGGTGTCCGGAGCTGCTCGAGCTCATCGACCGCTACCGCGCCGAGCGCTGCTATTACGGACATCTGCACGGCCCCACGCACCGCCGCGCCTTTGAGGGACGGCGCGGAGAGACCGACTATGCCCTCATTTCCGCGGATTATCTGGGCTTCGTCCCAAAAAAAATCTGCGATTAAAGGAAAAATGATAAAAAAAGGGTAGATATTTTCCAAAACCTATGGTAAAATACCGCTTTGCAATGAGCATCATTTGCTTAATACGGAGGAAAAAGAAACATGAATGTCAAGTCTGTTGAAAAGCTCGAAAAGAGCCAGGTTGCCGTCACCGTCGAAGTGACTGCCGAGGAGTTTGAAGCCGCCGTTCAGAAGGCGTATCTCAAGATGCGCAATAAGATCAGCGTGCCCGGCTTCCGTCCCGGCAAGGCGCCCCGCAAAATGATTGAAAAGCTCTACGGCGAGGGCGTGTTCTACAGCGACGCTGTGGATGCCGCGCTCCCCGAAGCATATACGCAGGCCATCGGCTCCAGCGGCCTCGATGTGGTCGGCTATCCCGAGATCGAGATCGTTGACGATCAGATCGGCAAGGACGGCTTCACCTTCAAGGCGACCGTCGCGGTCTATCCCGAGGTCGAGCTGGGCCAGTACAAGGGCGTGAGCGCCGTGAAGGAAGAGGTCAAGGTCACGGCGGACGACGTCAAGGAGCGCCTGAACCAGATGGCCGAGCGTGAGGCCCGCCTCGTTTCCGTCGACCGCAAGGTCAAGAAGGGCGATACCGCCGTCATCGACTTCGAGGGCTTTGACAACGGCGTTGCTTTCGAGGGCGGCAAGGGTGAGAACCACGAGCTGGAGATTGGCTCGGGCAGCTTCGTTCCCGGCTTTGAGGATCAGATCATCGGCATGAAGGCCGGTGAGGAGAAGGACATCGACATCACCTTCCCCGAGAACTACACCAAGGATCTCGCCGGCAAGCAGGTCGTGTTCCACGTCAAGGTCAACGAGGTCAAGGAAAAGCAGACCCCGGCGCTCGACGATGAGTTCGCCAAGGACGTTTCCGAGTTTGAGACGCTCAAGGAGCTCAAGGACGACACCAAGGCCAAGATCACGGCCGAGCGTGAGCAGTCCGCCAAGATCGCCTTTGAGAACGCTCTGCTCGAGAAGGTCGCCGGCGACATCAAGGCCGATATCCCCGAGGTCATGATCGAAGAGCAGTGCCGCCGCTTCCTCGACGAGTTCAAGCAGCGTCTGCAGGCGCAGGGCATCCCCTACGACCAGTACTGCAAGATGACCGGCATGGACGAGGCCAAGTTCATGGAGGACGGCCGCGAGCCCGCCGTCCGTCAGGTCAAGATGGACCTTGCCATCGCCGCCATCATCAAGGCGGAGAACCTCGACGTCACCGACGAGGAGATCGAGGAGAAGTACAAGTCCATGGCCGAGCAGTACGGCATGGAGCTTGATATGCTCAAGAAGTATCTCGACGCGCCCACCGTCCGCAATCAGCTTCTGAACGAGAAGGCCATTGCCGTGGTCGTTGACAGCGCCAAGGCGGAGAAGCCCGCCAAGGCCGAAAAGACCGAGGGCGAGGAAGAGAAGAAGCCTGCCAAGAAGACCGCGAAGAAGGCCGCCGAGGGCGAAGAGGAAAAGAAGCCCGCCGCCAAGAAGACGACCAAGAAGGCTGCCGAGGGCGAGGAAGAGAAGAAGCCCGCCAAGAAGACTGCGAAGAAGGCCGCCGAGAAGGCTGAATGAGTCGTAAACCGGTTATACTTCAGCAGAAAAAAGTAAACAGGCATAAATAGAGACAGCCAATCAACCACAAATGAGGAGCATTTGTGGTTGATTGCATACATACCGGAAATTTGAACAGGGTATGAACATTTTGAACGGACACCAAGGAGGTAACCCTATGAGCTTAGTCCCTTATGTTGTCGAACAGACCAGCCGCGGCGAGCGGTCCTATGACATTTTTTCCCGCCTGCTCAACGACCGCATCATTTTCCTCGGCGAGGAGGTCAACGACACCACCGCGAGCCTCGTCGTCGCCCAGCTCCTCTATCTTGAGGCGCAGGACCCCGAGAAGGATATCCAGCTTTATATCAACTCGCCCGGCGGCAGCGTGACCGCCGGCATGGCGATCTATGACACCATGCAGTATATCAAGTGCGACGTTTCCACCATCTGCGTTGGCATGGCAGCGAGCATGGGCGCGTTCCTGCTCTCCTGCGGCGCGAAGGGCAAGCGCATCGCGCTGCCTAACGCGGAGGTCATGATCCATCAGCCCTCCGCCGGCACGCAGGGCAAGGTCACCGATATGGAGATCGACGTGGAGCACTTCCTCAAGATCAAGCAGCGCATCAATAAGATCCTTGCCGACAACACCGGCAAGACGCCCGAGCAGATCAAGTCGGACTCCGAGCGCGACAACTGGATGACGGCGGAGGAGGCCAAGGAGTACGGCCTGATCGACAAGGTCATCTACAAGCGGTAATCAATACCTGTAAAGGGAAAGGTCATTACACGAATGAGTGAAGAAAAAAGCAAGAAGCAGCTTCTCCGCTGCTCGTTCTGCGGCAAGTCGGAGAAGGAAACGCACCGCATGATCCAGGGCCCCGCCGGTGTGCGCATCTGCGACGAGTGCGTGCGGCTGTGCATGGAGATCGTGGAGGATGGCTATCAGGCCGAGAGCGAGGAATTCGGCTCACCGGACGAGATCCCCACCCCGCACGAGATCCGCGCCGTGCTCGACCAGTATGTGATCGGACAGGACGAGGCCAAGGTCGCGCTGAGCGTGGCGGTCTACAACCACTATAAGCGCATCTTCTTCGGCGGCGGAGACGACGTGGAGCTGCAAAAGAGCAACATCCTGCTGCTCGGTCCCACCGGCAGCGGCAAGACGCTCTTTGCCCAGACGCTCGCCCGCATCCTCAAGGTGCCGTTCGCCATCGCGGACGCGACCACGCTCACCGAGGCGGGCTACGTCGGCGACGATGTGGAGAATATCCTCCTGCGTCTTCTGCAGGCGGCGGATTACGACGTGGAGCTCGCCGAGCGCGGCATCATCTACGTTGACGAGATCGACAAGATCGCCCGCAAGAGCGAGAATACCTCTATTACGCGCGACGTCTCCGGCGAGGGCGTGCAGCAGGCGCTGCTGAAGATCGTCGAGGGCACGGTCGCAAACGTTCCGCCGCAGGGCGGACGCAAGCACCCGCACCAGGAGTTCATTCAGATCGACACGCGCAACATTCTCTTTATCTGCGGCGGCGCGTTCGAGGGACTGGACAAGATCATCGAGAGCCGTCTGGACCGCAAGAGCATCGGCTTTGACGCGGTCATCGAGGGCAGAAAAGAGAAGGATCACGCGAAGATCCTGCGCGAGGTGCAGCCGCATGACATCCTCAAATTCGGCATTATCCCCGAGCTGGTGGGCCGTCTGCCGGTCATCGCCGCGCTCGACGAGCTGCGGCGCGACGATCTGGTGCGCATCCTGACCGAGCCGAAGAACGCCTTGGTCAAGCAGTATCAGAAGCTCCTGAGCTACGACGGCGCGGAGCTCGTGTTCGATCACGACGCGCTCGAGGAGATCGCCGACAAGGCCATCGAGCGCAAGATCGGCGCGCGCGGCCTGCGCGCGGTGATGGAGGGCCTGCTCACCAAGGTGATGTATGACATTCCGTCTGACCGCACGATCGACCGCGTGACCATCACCCGTGACTGCGTGGACGGCAAGGAGCCGCCGCAGCTTGGACACAGAAAAGAAGCATTGCAGGAGGGAAAGCCCGCGGCGGAGCTGCCGCCGGTCGAGCCGGCCTCCTGACGTAAGGAGACCCTATGGAAACCATCACCAAAAACATCCCGGCCCTTGCGCTGCGCGGACTCACGGTCTTTCCCCGCATGACCGCGAGCTTTGACGTGGAGCGCGAGATCTCCGTGCGCGCGCTGGAGCGCGCGATGGAGACGGGGCAGGAGATCTTCCTTGTCACGCAGCGCGAGCTGGGCGTTGAGCTGCCGGAGGAAAAGGACCTCTACGAGGTCGGCGCCGTCGCGCGCGTCATTCAGATCCTGCGCGCGTCGAACTCCATGATGCGCGTCGTCATGGAGGGCGGCAGCCGTGCGCGGCTGCGCCGCCTGTGGCAGCGCGAGCCGTTTCTGCAGGCGCAGGTCGAGCTGATCGGCGAGGAAAAGTCGCCGCGGCACGGCACGCGCACCGAGGCGATGCTGCGCCAGACCTACGCGCTCTTCGGCGAGTACAGCGAGCTGCTGCCCAAGCAGCCCGAGAGCATCTTCACCACGGTCATGGACGCGACCGACCCGGGCTTTCTCGCTGATTTCATCGCGCAGAACAGCAATCTGCGCTATCAGGATAAGCAGTCTGTGCTTGAGGAGCTGCGCCCGCTGATGCGTCTGCGCCGTGTGAACGAGATCCTCAAGCGCGAGATCAGCGTCATTGCGATGGAGCAGGACATTGAAAGCAAGGTGCGCGAGCGTGTCGGTCAGATCCAAAAGGATATGATCCTGCGCGAGCAGGTCAAGGTGCTGCAGAATGAGCTGGGCGAGGGAGACAGCGACGCGGAGTTCGACGAATACCGCACAAGGATCTGTGCCTGCCGCCTGCCGGAGGAAACGGAGAAAAAGCTCCTCAAGGACGTGGATCGCCTGTCGCGTCAGCCGTTCGGCAGCGCGGAGGCCAGCGTGCTGCGCAACTATCTCGACACCGTGCTCGATATGCCATGGGGCGTGGAGACAAAGGAGCGCGTGAGCGTGGAAACGGCGCGCCGCCGTCTTGACCGCGACCACTACGGCCTGGAGAAGGTCAAGGAGCGTATTCTGGAGTTCATCGCCGTGCGCAGGCTCAATCCCGACGCCAGAGGGCAGATCATCTGCCTTGTCGGCCCGCCGGGCGTGGGCAAGACGTCCATCGCGTTGAGCATCGCCAAGGCGATGAACCGCAAGGTCGCGCGGCTGTCGCTCGGCGGCGTGCGGGACGAGGCGGACATCCGCGGTCACCGCAAGACCTACATCGGCGCGATGCCCGGCCGCATCATCGAGGCCATCTCCCGCAGCGGCTCGATGAATCCGCTGCTCGTGCTCGACGAGGTGGATAAGCTCGCGAGCGACCAGCGCGGCGATCCCGCGTCGGCGCTGCTCGAGGTGCTCGACAGCGAGCAGAACAGCGCCTTCCGCGACCACTATCTCGAAATCCCGGTCGATCTCAGCCGGGTCATGTTCCTCATGACCGCCAACACGACCGAGACCATTCCCCGCCCGCTGCTTGACCGCATGGAGGTCATCGAGCTTCCAAGCTATACGGACGAGGAGAAGCTACATATCGCCGTGGACTATCTGCTGCCCAAGCAGAAAAAAGCGAACGGCATCGCGCCCGCCGCGCTGCGCGTGGACGAGGGGGCGCTGCGGACGGTCATCGCGCGCTACACGCGCGAGAGTGGTGTGCGCAGTCTGGAGCGTGAGCTCGGCAGACTTTGCTGCAAGGCGGCAATGGCTTTTGCCACAACGGATGTAAAGCGTATTTCCATTACGGCAGAGAATGTGGAAAGCTATCTCGGCACGCCGCGCTATACGCGCGACGAGGCGGCAAAGACCGATCTGGTCGGCGTGGTCAACGGCCTTGCGTGGACGCAGGTCGGCGGCGAGATCCTGCCGGTCGAGGTCGGCGTGATGGACGGCAGCGGCAAGCTGGAGCTGACCGGCAACCTCGGCGAGGTCATGCAGGAGAGCTGCAAGGCCGCTATGTCCTGCCTGCGCCAGCGTGCGGCGGAGCTGGGCATTCCGACGGACTTCTATAAGACGAAGGATATTCACATCCACTTCCCCGAGGGGGCGGTCCCAAAGGACGGGCCGAGCGCGGGCATTGCCATCACGACGGCGCTGCTCTCGGCGCTGACGGACCGCGCGGTGCGCCACGACGTCGCCATGACCGGCGAGGTCACGCTGCGCGGGCGCGTCATGCCCATCGGCGGGCTGCGGGAGAAGACCATGGGCGCGCTGCGCGCCGGCATCCGCACCGTCATCCTTCCGAAGGAGAATGAAAAGGACCTCGACGAGATCGACCCGAACGTGCGCGCAAAGCTGCGCTTTGTGCCAGTGGAGACGGTGGACGCCGTGTTCGCCGAAGCGCTGGTCTATCCCGAGGCGGCTCCCGCCGCGCGGCTCGACACCGTGCTGCCGGGGGCTGTGGAGGGCGGCAAGCTGCCCGCACTGCGGGTCTGAAAATCAACAGAAGCGGAGTGACCCCTTATGGCGATCAACTTCAACAAGGCGGAATTTATCCTGAGCGCGACCGTGCCCGCGCAGTTCGTCCATGACGGACTGCCGCAGGTCGCGTTCGCGGGACGCTCGAACGTCGGCAAATCGAGCGTCATCAACCGCGTGGTGAACCGCAAAAATTTTGCCCGCGTCGGCGCGAGTCCCGGCAAAACGACGCAGATCAACTACTTCAAAATCGACGGCAGGCTCTACCTCGTCGATCTGCCCGGCTACGGCTACGCGAAGGTCTCCAAGGCCGAGCGCGACCGCTGGGGCCGCCTGATGGAGAACTACTTCCAGAGCGCGGGGCTTATTGACCTCGGCGTGCTGATCGTCGATGCCCGCCACAAGCCGACAGCGGACGACGTGACGATGCGCGAGTGGTTCCGGGGAAGCAGCTGCCCGATGGTGGTCGTGGCGAACAAGCTCGACAAGCTCAAAAGGAGCGAGATCGAGCCGAACCTCGCGCTCATCCGCGAGACGCTTGACCTCGGACCAGACGATGTGCTCGTGCCGTTTTCCGCCGAGAAGGGCGAGGGAAAGGACGCGCTTATCACCGCCCTTGCCGGGCATCTCAAACGATAAAAGGAAGGTCTTCCCGCGGAGGCGCAGGGGAGACCTTCTGAATTTGAAGAAAGGGTCATGCATGGAGAGAAAGAATTACCGCATCATTGCGTTGGATATGGACGGAACGCTCCTGACATCGGACAAGACCATTGCCCCGGACACTGTGCGCGATATCCGCGCGGCAAGCGAGCGCGGCATTCATGTGGTGTACTGCACGGGCCGCGCCGTGCCGGAGCTGAAGCTGTATTTTGATATGGTGCCGATGATGCGCTACGCTGTGTGCAGCACAGGCGCGCTTGTCTATGACCGCGTGGAAAAACGCTGCATCGACCGCCGCCCGGTCAGATCGGAAATGGCTGCTGCGTTGGCGGAGACTGCAAAACGGTATCGCGCGATGCCGCATATCCTCACGGACGACGAGACCATTGTTGCCGCAGACGATGTAACGCATATGAAGGACTTTCACGCGGGGATCTATCAGCCTATGTTTGAGAGGATCACGCGCAAGGTCGCTGATATGGCTGAGGAGGCACGGCATCTTACATCCATCGGCAAGGTGAACATTTACTTCCGCTCATCGGAGGATTGCCATGCGTGTTATGAGGAGCTCAGGACACTTCCCTTGTCCTTTGCAATGCCGGAGGAGACTACATTGGAGATGACGGCGCAGGGCGTCACGAAGGGCAGCGGCCTGAAGGCACTTGCGGACTATCTGCATATCCCGATGGAGCAGACCGTCGGCATCGGCGACTCCGATAACGACCGTGCGATGCTGCACGACGTGGGGCTTTCCGTGGCGATGGGCAACGCACAGGCGGATATCAAAGCGCAGTGCGATCTGATCACAGAGGACAACGACCACAACGGCGTGGGCGAGGCGATCCGCCGTATTTTGGTGTTCTGACGCAGGCGCGCAAGGAGAAAAAACGAGAACGGCATTGCATTCCGCAGGCGCGGCGTGCAATGCCGTTTTTTACAGTTTCTTAACTTTCTGCTCTTATTTCTTAACTTTCACTTTGCTTTTGAGAAAACTATACTGGAATTACCAATCCATACGTTGCATTCGCACAGACAATTTTCCGGCAGAAAGAGGTCCTTTCATGAATACATATCGCGCAGGCATCGACATTGGCTCCACCACTGTGAAGCTCGTCCTTCTAGACGAGGAGGGAAAGCTGCTCTTCGGCGAGTACCGGCGGCATTGCGCGCACACGCAGGAGGCGCTTTCGGCGCTTCTGCGCGAAGCGCGCGAGCAGGTGGGGGACTGTGCCCTGCGGGCGAAGATCACCGGCTCGGGCGCCATCAATCTCGCCAAGGCGCTCGGCATCCCATTTGTGCAGGAGGTCGTGGCTGTCGCGGACGCGCTGCGGCGCGAGGCTCCGCAGACCGATGTGGCCATCGAGCTTGGCGGCGAGGACGCGAAGATCATCTACTTCGGTACGACGCTTGAGGAGCGCATGAACGGCGTCTGCGCCGGCGGCACCGGCTCGTTCATTGACCAGATGGCGGCGCTTTTGCAGACCGACGCTGCGGGCCTTGACCGCGAGGCGGAGAAGTATCAGCAGATCTATCCCATCGCCGCGCGCTGCGGCGTGTTTGCCAAGACGGATATCCAGCCTCTCATCAACGAGGGGGCGACCAAGGCGGACCTTGCCGCATCCATCTTTCAGGCAGTCGTCAACCAGACCATCTCGGGCCTTGCCTGCGGCAAGCCGATCCGCGGCCACGTCGCGTTCCTCGGCGGACCGCTGCACTTCCTGCCGCAGCTCAAGGCGGCGTTCATTCGCACGCTGAAGCTCACGGACGAGACCGCCATCGACCCGCCGAACTCGCACCTTTTCGCCGCGATGGGTGCGGCGCTCGACGAAACGGCGTGTGAGGCGCTGCCCATCGCCTCACTCATTGACCGGCTCACGAGCGGCGTGGAGATGGCCTTCGAGCTCCACCGCCTGCCGCCGCTGTTTGCCTCACAGGAGGACTACGACGCGTTCTGCGCGCGCCACGCGCGGGCGGTGGTGGAGAAGGGAGACCTGGCAAGCTATACGGGCGGCTGCTTCCTCGGTGTGGACGCCGGCTCGACCACGACAAAGCTCGCGCTCATCGGCGAACGCGGCGAGCTGCTGTGGTCGTACTACGCGAACAATCAGGGCAGTCCCATTGAGACGGCGAAGCGCGCCGTCTCCGCGCTCGCGCGCGAGCTGCCGGAGAGTGCGCACATCCTGCGCGAGTGCTCGACCGGCTACGGCGAGGCGCTGCTGAAGGCGGCCTTTTCGCTCGACGAGGGCGAGGTCGAGACCATCGCTCACTGCACCGCCGCCGCCTTCTTTGATCCGCAGGTGGACTGCGTGCTGGACATCGGCGGGCAGGACATGAAATGCATCAAGCTGCACAACGGCAGCGTGGACAATGTGCTGCTCAACGAGGCGTGCTCGTCCGGCTGCGGCTCGTTCATCGAGAACTTTGCCGCCTCGCTCGGCTACAGCGCCGAGGACTTTGCCAAGGAAGCGCTGTTCGCGCCGCACCCGGTCGATCTCGGCACGCGCTGCACGGTGTTCATGAACTCCAACGTCAAGCAGGCGCAGAAGGAGGGCGCGGGCGTGCCGGATATTTCGGCGGGGCTTGCCTATTCCGTCATCAAAAACGCGCTCTATAAGGTCATCAAGCTCGCCGACCCGAGCGAGCTTGGCGCGCACGTTGTCGTGCAGGGCGGCACCTTTTACAACAAGGCTGTGCTGCGCGCGTTTGAGAGGATCTCCGGCGCGGAGGCAGTCTGTCCCGACATTTCGGGACTCATGGGGGCGTTCGGCGCGGCGCTGATCGCCCGCAGCCACTACCATGGGCAGGAGACCGCGATGCTCCCGCTCGCGGAGATCGAAACGCTGGAGTACAAGACGCAGACGCTGCGCTGCGGCGGCTGCTCCAACCGCTGTATGCTGACGGTCACGCGCTTCCCCGGCGGACGACGCTACACCACCGGCAACCGCTGCGAGAAGGGCGCGGGGAATACGGACGCGCACGAAAAGGGAGCGGACCTTTTCGCCTACAAGCGCGAGCGGCTGTTCCGCTATCCGCCGCTTGCGGCCGAGGCTGCGCCGCGCGGTGAGCTCGGCATCCCGCGTGTGCTGAATATGTACGAGAACTACCCCTTCTGGGCGACATTTTTCAAGGCCCTCGGCTTCCGCGTGATCCTCTCGCCGCTCTCCGACCGCAGGCTCTACGAGCGCGGCATGGAGTCCATTCCGTCCGAGTCCGAGTGCTATCCCGCGAAGCTCGCCCACGGCCATGTGCAGTGGCTCATCGACGAGGGTGTGCATACCATCTTCCATCCCTGCGTGTTCTTCGAGCATCAGGAAACGCCGGACGCGCAGAACCATTTCAACTGCCCCATCGTGGTGTCCTACCCCGAGAATCTGAAGAACAACGTGGAGGCGGCCGCCGACGGCGAGGTGGAGTATCTCAAGCCCTTCCTTGCCTTCACGAGCGAGAAGACGGTCGCCGACCGCATGGCGCGCTTCTGCCGCGAGCAGTGGGGAATACCGGAGAAGGAAACGCGGCAGGCGGTTTCCCTTGCCTGGGCCGAGCAGCAAAGGGCCAAGGAGGATATTCGCGCCGAGGGCGCGCGGGTGCTCAAAAAAATGCGGCAGGAGGGACGCTGCGGCGTCGTTCTCGCGGGGCGGCCCTACCATCTTGATCCTGAGATCAACCACGGCATCCCCGAGCTGATCTCCTCCTACGGCCTTGACGTGCTGACCGAGGACAGCCTGCCCATCGACTTCACGCCCGAGCGCCCGCTGCGCGCGAACGACCAGTGGGTATACCATTCCCGCCTCTACACGGCGGCGGAATTCGTGCGCCGGTGCGACGGTCTCGAGCTCATTCAGCTCAACTCGTTCGGCTGCGGCCTTGACGCGGTGACCACCGACCAGGTCTCCGAAATTCTCGAGGGCAGCAACAAGCTCTACACCGTTCTCAAGATCGACGAGGTCAACAACCTCGGCGCGGTGCGTATCCGCATCCGCAGCCTGCTCGCCGCCATGAGGATCCGACGTGAGAAGGGCATCTACGCGCACCCGCAGAGCGCGGCCTACCACCGCGCGGCCTTCACGAAAAAAATGCGCGACGAGAAGTGGACGCTGCTCGCGCCCCAGATGAGCCCCATTCACTTTGATGTTCTCGAGCCGGTGTTCGCCAAGCACGGCTACAACGTGGTACTGCTCAAGAACGACGACCGAAGGGCCATCGACATGGGGCTCAAGTACGTCAACAACGACGCCTGCTTCCCGTCCATCACGGTGGTCGGTCAGCTCATGGAGGCGGTGACCTCGGGCCGCTACGACACCGATCACCTTGCCCTCATGATGACGCAGACGGGCGGCTGCTGCCGCGCGAGCAACTACGTCGGCTTCATCCGCCGCGCGCTGGAAAAGGCGGGCTACGGTCACATTCCGGTCGTCTCCGTCAATCTCAACGGCATGGAGAAGAACGAGGGCTTCACGCTCTCCAAGGGCCTCATCATGGACGCGGTCCACGCGCTGGTCTACGGCGACCTCTTCATGCGCTGCCTCTATCATGTGCGCCCCTATGAGCTGGAAAAGGGCAGCGCCGAGGCGATCCATCAGAAGTGGAAGGAGATCTGCGTCGATTCGCTCGTGAACCCCAAAACGAAGTGGCGCTATGCCGACGTCTGCCGCGGCATCGTGGCGGACTTTGACGCGCTGCCCATCGACGAGACGCTGCGCAAGCCGCGTGTCGGCATTGTGGGCGAAATTCTGGTGAAGTATATGCCGCTCGCGAACAACCATTTGGTCGAGCTGCTGGAGGCCGAGGGAGCCGAGGCCGTCGTGCCCGACCTGCTGGACTTCTTCAACTACAGCATCTACGGGCGCGACTTCCGCCATAAGAACCTCGGCACCTCGTGGAAGGATTCCGTGGTCGCCAAGGCCGGCGTGGAGATGCTCCGCCGTCTCCGTGCGCCCGCGCTCGAGGCGCTGGAGAAAAGCCGCCGCTTTGAGGCGCCCATGCCCATCGAGGATGTTGCCAAGCTCGCCGAGCCGTTCCTCGCCATCGGCAACCAGTACGGCGAGGGCTGGTTCCTCACCGGCGAAATGGCGGAGCTGCTCACCTCCGGCACGCCGAACATCGTCTGCATCCAGCCGTTCGCGTGCCTGCCGAACCATGTGGTCGGCAAGGGCGTCATCAAGGCGCTGCGCAAGTCGTATCCGTGGGCGAACATCGTTGCCGTGGACTACGACCCCGGCGCGAGCGAGGTCAATCAGCTCAATCGCATCAAGCTGATGCTTTCCTCCGCGCGCCGCGCGATGCACAGCGGCGCAGCGCAGGACGCGGAAGCGCTGCCGATAGCCCGCTGAGCACCGGATGCAGCAGAAAAAAATGACCGCTCTCCGACGGGAGAACGGTCATTTTTCACGCGGTGTACGAACCATGCGCCGTATTTCTTGCAATTCCCGTGTATGCGTGGTAGAATCAATGCACTAATCGAAACGGAGACTATTATGGGCATTCTTTTTGAAAACTGCGATCTTCTGCTGCGTGGGGAGGACGGCGGGTACTCGACGCTGCACGGCTTCCTCGGGGTGCGCGGCGATACCATCGACTACATCGGCATGGAAAAACCGACGGGGGAGTATGAGGAGCACAAAAGCATGGAGCATAAGCTGCTCATGCCCGGCCTCATCAACTGCCACAATCACTCGCCCATGGTGCTGCTGCGCGGCGTAGGCAGCGGCCTGCCCCTGCAGGAGTGGCTGTTCGACAAGGTCTTTCCCATCGAGGACCGGTTGGTGCCCGAGGACATCGCGGCGGGCAGCCGCCTTGCCATCCTCGAGATGCTGGCGAGCGGCACGACGAGCTTTTCCGATATGTACTTTTTCCCCGCCGAGACGGTCGCCGCCGTCGCGGAAGCGGGCATGAAGGCAAACATCAGCCGCTGCGTGCAGTGCTTTGATGAAAACCAGACCGTGGAGCAGAACACGCAGATCCCACAGTCGGTGGAGCTGTTTGAGAAGTACCACAACGCCGAAAATGGGCGCATCCGCATCGACTTTTCCATTCATGCGGAGTATACCTGCAAGCCGCACATCGTCCGCGCCTACAGCGAGCTCTGTAAAGCACATGGTGGGCGGATGCACATTCATCTTTCCGAAACGCAGCGTGAGGTGGATGAGTGCATCGCGCGCTATGGCAAGTCCCCTGTCGCGTGGTTCGAGGAGCTGGGGACGCTGGACAGCCCCACCGCCGCGGCGCATTGCGTCGCCGTGAGCGACGAGGATATTGCCATTCTGAAGCGCCACGGCGTGAATGTTATCCATAATCCTACAAGCAATCTCAAACTCGGCAGCGGCTTTGCGCCGGTGCGGAAGCTAATGGATGCGGGCATCAACCTCGCCCTCGGCACGGACGGCGCGGCGAGCAACAACAACCTGGATATGTTCGAGGAAATGCACCTAGCCGATATCATGCCCTGCGGCTACCGCCACGACCCGACGGAGGTCAGCTCCGCCGAGGTGCTGGACATGGCAACGGTCAACGGTGCAAGACTACAGGGGCGCAGCGATACCGGCGTGTTGGCGGTGGGGAAGAAGGCGGATATTATTGCGCTCGATCTGGACAAGCCCCACCTCTATCCGAACTTCGATACCCCCGCGCTGCTGACCTGCGCGGCCCACTCGTCCGACGTCTGCATGACGATGGTGGACGGGAGGATCTTATATGAAAACGGCGAATACAAGACGCTCGACCGCGAGAAGGTATTTTACGAGGCCCGCGCGGCGGTCAAGCGGCTTTATGCGTAAGGAGGAGAACGATGCAGAGAGCGGATCACGATCTGGCATTTATGCTGCAATATGAAAACATCGCGTGGTACGAGGACGGTAAAGTAAAAATACTTGACCGCCGCATCTATCCCGCGAGGATCGAATTTGTCATCTGCCATACCCATCAGGAGGTCGCGCAGGCCATCACCGACATGGTGACGCAAAGCGCGGGACCGTACACTGCCGTGCCGATGGGCATGGCGCTCGCGGCGCACGAGTGCCGCGGTAGGACCGCCGCGGAGCAGATGGAATATCTGCGAAAGGCGGCGCACACCATTTCCCACGCACGGCCCACGACGGTCAAGCGCATGGCGCTTTTGTGCGACCTGTGCCTTGCCGAGGCAGAGCGCGCCCTCGCCGCGGGCGAGGACACGGCGCAGGCCATCGTGAACAAAACGGTCGAGCTGAACAACACCCGCTACGAGCGCGTGGCGAAGATCGGTAAGTACCTTGTCGATCTGTTCCCCGAGAACGGCACGGTGATGACGCACTGCTTTGCCGAGACGATCGTCGGCATGATGCTGCGCGAATGCAGCGAGAGAGGGAAGCATATCCGCATCTTCTGCCCCGAGACGCGCCCCTATTTTCAGGGCGCGCGCCTGACCGCGACGGTCTGCCGCGACATGGGCTTCGATGTCACCGTCATCTCCGACAATATGCCGGCCTTTGTCATGCAACGCGAGGGCGTGGACGTGTTCACCACCGCCGCTGACGCTATCTGCTGCGACGGCCATGTGGTCAACAAGGTTGGTACGTTCCAGAATGCCATCGTCGCCAAGTACATGGGCATCCCGTACTTTGTCACCGGCGCGCCCGATCAGGGGCATCCGACCGTGGACACGGTACACATCGAGATGCGCGACCCGAGCTTCACCCTGCAGGCAATGGGCGTGCGCACGGCGGCGGAGGGCGTGAAGGGCTACTATCCCGCCTTCGATATCACGCCGCCGCATCTGGTCTCCGGCGTGGTGACCGACCTCGGCATCTATTCGCCCTACGATCTGCACCGCTACTTCACCGACGGGCACATCGACGAGCACAACCTTGTTGTGTGAGGAGGGGAAGACGATGAAAACGATCACAGAACTGCGGCAGGAGATCGTGGACCGTTCCCTGCAGGCCTTTCATGAGGGGCTGTTTTCCGGCACGAGCGGGAATATGAGCTGCTATCTGCGCGAGGAAGACCTCATGCTCATCACGCCGACCTCGGTGCGCTACGACGTGATGCGCGCGGAGGATATCGTGGCCCTGCGGCTCGACGGCACGGTGGTCGAGGGACATCTGAAGCCCTCGAGCGAGTGGCGGATGCACGCGGCGGTGTATGAGGGCTGTCCCGATGTGAACGCCGTGTTCCACACTCATTCGCCCTACGCCACGGCCTTTGCCGTGAACCACCAGACCATCCCCGCCGTGCTCATCGAGGCGCTGGTGTTCCTCGGCGGCGACATCCGCTGCGCGGACTACGCGACGCCCGGCACAAAGGAGGTGGGGCTGAACGCGGTCCCGGCGCTTGAGGGACGCAGGGGCTGCACGCTCGCAAACCACGGCGTGCTCGCCGTGGGCGGCGACCTCGCGCAGGCGTATCTCAACGCCGAGTATATCGAGGATGTGGCGAAGATCTACACCATCGCCCGCTCCGTCGGCACACCGGTGGAGCTGAAAAGTCTATAAAAAGCAGGAGAGCCGTTCCGTTTGGAACGGCTCTCCTGACAGTCTGTCGGCGGGGAGAGGGATCCCGCCCTTTTGCTTTTTTTGAGGCAGCGCTGCGCAGACGCAGTTGCGCGGTGCTGCCTTAGAGCTCAGGCCCCTGATTCTTCCTTGCTGTGGCGACCGCTTCCTGCGGCGCAAAATAGCGGGATAGAGGGCGGTAGAGCAGCGCGGTGATGACGAGGCAAAGCACCATGTCAATGAACACATAGCTGCCGTTGTAGACGGCGGAATAAAGGTAGGGGTTGGTGAAGGTCGTATTAAAGACCTCGGTCGGCTCATAGATGCGGTAGATGGTCACGCCGCTGATGAAGTGAACGATGAAGCGGCACACGCAGCCGACGACCGTGCCGACGAAGACGCCGCCCTTCTGCTTGCGGAACAGGCAGGCTACGCCCAGCACGCCGAAGGCGAGCACATAGTCGAGCAGCATCGAGGTCGGGCCCCAGGCGTAAGCGCCGTCGAAAATGAGCTGCAGAAGGCCGTAGGCGAAGGAGGCGAGGAAGCTCTCCTTGCAGCCCCAGCGGGCACAGTAGAGGAAGATCGGCAGCATACCGATGCACACGCTGCCGCCCTGCGGCAGCTCAAGGAGCTTGACATAGCTCAGCGCGGTGGCGGCGGCCACCATCAGTGCGCCCTCGGTGAGGGCGCGGGTCTTGGTTTGGGTCATGGTTTTTCTCCTGCTTTCTGAAAAGATCAACCCCAATGGTCCGATGAAAAAATGCCGCATTGCGGCGATCGCAATGCGGCATACCTCATCAATATCCTTCGCATTCCTACGCCGGCATTACCCGGATCAGGTTCGAGGGACTGGGACGGCGTTACGCCCCGATCTCAGCCGGCTTGCGCCAGCGCCCCTTGGAATTGTCGAGTTTTATTATAGGTTTTTGAACGGGTTTGTCAAGGGGTAATCTGCACAATTTTTACGACTTGCCATCGTGCGCGGCTTACGGTACAATAAAAACTATAAACTATCCCGGGGAGGGAAAACCATGAAACGCTGCTTTATCTACGCTGCGGGCACCTTTTACGGTCTGCGGGAGCCGCCGCGCGAGGGTGATCTTCAGATCGCCGCAGACGCGGGACTGCATCTGTGCGAGCGTCTTGGCGTCCGACCGGACGTTGTGCTCGGAGACTTCGACTCGATGGACGCCTCCGAGGCGCCGCCCGACTGTATTCGCGTGCCGGTCGAAAAGGACGACACCGACACCATGCTCGCGCTGCGCGAGGGTCTCCGGCGCGGCTGCGACACCTTCTATCTCTATGGCGCGACAGGCGGCGCGCGGCTCGACCACACGCTCGCCAACCTCCAGTCGCTTGCCTTCCTTCTGCTTCATGGGGCAAGGGGGTATCTCTACGACCAAAATTTCGTCTACACAGCCATCGAAAATGAGACGCTCACGCTCGCGCGCGAGGTGGACTGGGGCATTGTCTCGCTCTTCAGTATGGGCGACCGCGCCGAGCACATCACGCTCGAGGGGCTGCAATATCCGCTCACGGACGGGACGATCGACTGCGGCTTCCCACTCGGCGTGAGCAACCACATCGTTGCGCCGACAGCGCGCATTACGGTGGGGCGCGGGCCGCTGCTCGTCGGCTGGGAGCTGCCGAAATCGGAGGGGGAGGCGTGAAATTCTCGCGCCGCGAGAGACAATCCCGCTCCGCTGGGTGGCATTCTCTCTGACGCGGCGGTAGAATCGAGCCATCCAAAGACCAAAAGGAGGTCGCTTTTATGGAAAAGAAAACAATGGGCAGCTTCCTCGCGGCCCTGCGCCGCGCGAACGGCATGACGCAGAAGGAGTTGGCGGAACGGTTGAACGTGTCGGACAAGTCCGTCTCCCGCTGGGAGCGCGACGACGGTGCGCCGGATCTTGCGCTTATTCCGGTCATCGCGGAGGTATTCGGCGTGACCTGCGACGAGCTGCTGCGCGGCGAACGTGCCGCGGTGGGGGAGGAGCAGGGCGCGCAGTCCACGCCAAAGGGCGAGCAGCAGAAAAAGCACCTGCTCGCGGCGAGCCTTTCGCGCTTTCGCTCGCGCTGCTGCATCGCGCTGGCCTGCTCCTTCGGGGGCTTTCTGGTCGCGATGGCCTTCAACAGCGCGCTGGAGCGGGCGCTGCTCGGCTTCTTCCTCGGCGCGGTGTTCTTTGTCGCGGCGGCCGCCGTTGAGACCGTGCAGCTCAACGCCGCCCTCCTTGCCATACACGACGAGGAAGGGGAGGATGTCGATGCCTTCCGCAGTGCGGTCGTGCGCAGCGCGGAGCGGACCTACGGGGCCGCATGGGTGCTCTTTGCCTGCACGTTGCCGCTGCTGTGGGCGTTTCATCCGGTCACGATAAACGGCTTCACCGTCAGCCGCACGGGCGTCGGGATCTCACTTGATTTTTGGCAGGCAGCGCTGGTTCTGCTTACCGCTCTTGTCACAGGCGTACTTGCTGTGCGGCTCGCCGAGCGCCGACTGGTGAAAAAGGGCTTTCTCCCGCCGGAGGAGAAACCGGAAGCGCAGCGTAAAAACAACAGGCTCCTGCGCACCACAGCGCTCACGCTCTGCGCGGCGCTGGCGCTGAGCGCCTTTATCAACCGCGCGCTTGTCGGCTTCGGCGACACAAGGCGGCTCGCCGAGGGCGTGGAGTTCACGGACTTTGACTCGTTCAAGCGTTATATGCGAAAGCCCGTCAAGCCGACCTATGACAGCGGCGGAGGGTTTGCGACGGAGACCGCCGTTGCCGAAAGCCCGCTCTACTACGAGAATGACACGCCGATCTACCGCTCGCAGACCGAGGGCGCGACCATTGAGGACGACAACGGGAATGTGCTCTGCTGCTTCATCTGGCGCAACCGCTCGGTCGTTTTGTGGCGGACAGGGCCAAAGGCAGACGGCTATCTGCCCGTCACCGTCTACACGCAGGAGGCGATGTCGCTGGCACAGCAGAAGGCAAAGCACATCAACATGGTGTTCTATGGCGTCTATGCTGTTGAGGTCGTCGCCGCGGCGGCATACTATCTCCGCAAGCGCGAAAAGTAAAAAGCAAAGAGAAAGCGCAGCCAAACGGCTGCGCTTTCCTTTTGCTGTTTTCAGATGTGAACGACCTTCAGCTCGCTCGCCTCAAAGAGACCGAGACGCTTGCCGACGTTGACGTACACCTGCGGGTCGCCGCTGGTACAGATGGTGAAGGTGCCCTTCTTCTGCGGGTTCAGGGCATTCTGCTCGGCGAGGTACGCCTTGACGGCATTCGCCTGCTCGAGCGCGGGGTTGATGAGGTGCAGCTGCGGATAGCACTCGTGGAAGTTTTCCTCCACGATGGGGTAGTGCGTGCAGCCGAGAATCAGGTCGTTGACCTTCTCGCGGGAGAGAATGTTGTCGACCTGCGTGGTGATCTCAAGATTGATGTCGTGTTGATTGAAGTCGCCGCGGTCCACGAGCGCCGCGAGCAGGGGAGAGCCCTTGCCGACCACATGGCAGTCGGGGTTGCCCTGATGGATGAGTTCGGCATACTTGCCGGAGGCGACGGTGAATTCCGTGCCGATCAGGCCGACGCTGGAGAGCTTCTCGCGGATGACGTACTTGGCCGCCTCCTCCACGATGCTGATGATGCGGAAATCGAAGCAGGGACGAAGGCGCTCGGCCATCGTGGAGATGGTGTTGCACGCCACGGCGGTGCACTTCACACCGTTGGAGCCGAGGAACTGGAGCATATGGCAGCTCAGCTCAAAGATCTGATCTGCGGTCTTGTTGCCGTAGGGGCAGTTGGCGCTGTCGCCGAAGTAGATGATGTCCTCACCGGGCAGGATGCGCTGCAGCTCGCGCACGACGGTCAGTCCGCCGATACCGCTGTCCATCACGCCGATGGGATTGGACTTGTTGAGCATGGTAAAACCTCCTCAAAATGCAGTGGCATTTTCTTCCGTTATTGTACCATAGGAAAGACAAATTGCAAGCAGAAAGATATGGACGGAAATTATATAGGACTTTTCTGCGAAAATCCTTGCAATTCTGTAAATTTCTGCTACCATAATATTTGGTGGAGTTTGGCGCAGTATGCCATCTCTGCCACGGGAACTGTAAAATACGAATCGGGAACACACAGAAGATTGGTGACGGTATGACGATTTTTAACTTTATTTCCCTCTTCGGCGGGCTGGCACTGTTTCTCTACGGTATGCAGCTCATGGGCGACGGCTTGAAGAAGGGCTCGTCCGGCGCGCTCAAGGCGGCGATGGAGAAGGTGACGAACAATCCGCTCGTCGGCTTCCTGCTCGGCCTTGCGGTCACGGCGGTCATTCAGAGCTCGACGGCGACCATCGTGCTCACCTCGGGCCTTGTCGGCGCGGGCGTGCTGACGCTGCACCAGTCCATCGGCATCATCCTCGGCGCGAACGTCGGCACGACCATCACGGGTCAGATCATCCGTCTGCTCGACCTCAACGCCGACGGCGGCGCGTGGCTCAATCTGTTCAAGCCCTCCACGCTCGCGCCCCTTGCGGCCATCGCGGGCATCCTCTTCATCATGGCCATCAAGACGCCGCACAGCGACACCGTCGGCAGCATCACGATGGGCTTCGGCATCCTCTTCACCGGCCTTCTGAACATGACCGCAGCGGTCAGTCCGCTGGGTGAGTCGCCCGCGTTTGCGCAGATGTTCTCCGGCCTTGCCGACGCGCCGGTGCTCGGCTTTCTCGCCGGTACGGGCGTTGCCTTCCTCATTCAAAGCTCGTCGGCGACCATCGGTATCCTGCAGGCGCTTTCCATGACGGGCGTGCTGACCTTCGGCTCGGTCTACGCCATTATCATCGGCGTGAACATCGGCGACTGCGTGACCACCGCCATCGTCTGCTCCATCGGCTCGAAGGCGGACGCCAAGCGCACGGGCGTCGTCCACATTATCTTCAACCTCTGCGCCTCCGTTATCATCATCACGGCGCTGACCGTCCTGCACCATGCGGGCGCGCTCGACGGTCTGTGGGGGCAGACGATGACCTCCGGCGCCATCGCGAACGTCCACACGATCTTCCGCCTTTCCACCGCGATCCTGCTCCTGCCGGTGTGCGGGCAGTTTGAAAAGCTCTCCCGCGTCCTCGTCAAGGACGATCAGCAGATCGGCGAGAACGTCGACCACGAGCTCTCCCAGCTCGATGAAAAGTTCTTCGCTTCGCCCGCGCTGGCGCTCTCCGCCGCGTCGGACGCCATCGGCGCCATGGCGCGCCTTGCGCGCACGGGCGTGATGAGCGCGCTGGACGTTCTGCATCATTTCGACCGGCATACCATCGACGTGATCGACCGCAACGAGGACCACATCGACGCATTGGCCGACAGTGTGGACAACTATCTCATCAAGCTCTCCAGCCATGTCCCGCCGGGGCACGGCAATGACCTGCTGAACTACTACATCCAATGCTTTTCCGAGTTTGAGCGCATCGGCGACTATGCCGTGAATCTCACGGAGAATGCCGAGGAGCTGCGCAGCAAGGGCATTGAATTTTCCGAGACCGCGCAGCAGGAGCTGCAGGTGCTCGGCGAGGCTCTGCGCGAGATCATGGACTATGCCTACCGCAGCTTCACCGCCGTGGACGCGCAGACCGCCCGCCGCATCGAGCCGGTGGAGGAGGTCGTGGACGATATGGTGGCAACGCTCCGCACCAACCACATCCGCCGCCTGCGCGACGGGCAGTGCACGGTCTACGCGGGCCTGGTGTTCCTCGATATCCTTATCAACGCCGAGCGTATCGCCGACCAGTGCTCCAACCTCGGCGTCTACACCATCTCGCAGTTCGATCCCTCGGTTATGAACAGCCATCACGAGTATATCCACCGCCTGCACCAGGGCAACGATCCGGTGTTCAACCGCGAGTATCAGGAAAAGCACGAAAAATACTTCGGAATGCTCAGCGCCATCAACGAGTGAGAACAAAAAGGGACAGAGAAAAAAGCGCCGCGGCTGCGGCGCTTTTTTGCGTCCTTATTTCAGCGTATCGCTGTTGTTGAGCACCGGCACGCTGTAGAGAAACAGTACGTCCGCGTCGGTGAAGTCCAGCAGCTTGCCCATCTGGGAGGAGGGAAGATAGCGGATATCCGCCAGCGTGATCTTTGCGTAGCCCTCGGCGAGCAGGGGAGCAAGGGAGCTGCCGAAGGAGTCGCGGAAGACGATCAGCTCGCGGTCGGTTTCGGCGTTCGGATTTTCGATCGACAGGAGAGAGATCGAGCCGGAGAGGAACAGCTCATAGGGATCGTTCCCCGCGCCCTTTTCCATGTCGTACACCGCGCCGGTCTTGCCGGTCTCGTAGTTGTAGACCGTGCAGTCCTCCAGCGTTTCACTCGTGAGATAGCGCAGCTCGTCGGGCTGCATGGGCAGCGCCGCGTAGCCGTAGTACACGCCGTAGTAGGGGCGGTCGAGCACCTGCTCCGTGTACTCGTCCGTGAGCGTCACGCCCATCTCACGCGCGAGGTACGCTGCCACGGCGGGCAGCCTTTCCTGCCGCCAGTGGGAGTCCGTGCGGTAGTAATCGTCCAGTGTCAGCTGACCGAAGAGGCCGATATACTGCGCGAAGTCCGTCTGCTTCCGCAGGGCCTCGACGAAGGCTTCGTAGTCAATGGCGGGATAGCCGTTCGTCTCCGCGAGAAAGTAGTTCTTGTCTGGGATGACGGAGAGGTAGACCCTTGCGCCCGCGTCCGCCATGAAATTCTCGTAGAGGTAGCGGAAGCGCTCGGCGGCGTGGTCGATGGAGCTTTCGTTCATCGGATATTCGAGCTTTGCGGCATAGCCGTCCTTGATATAAACGCCGTTGTTGTCCTTCTGCCGGTAGACGTAGAGCCGGTTGAGCGCCTTGAGCGTGCGCCACTCGTCGCGCAGAGGGAACTGGTCAAGCGCATAGCCCTCAAAGTCGGACATGAATTTGCCGCTGAGCACGGCGTCCATGCGGACGGCGGGAAGCTGCTTGAGCCTGCGCCGCTCGCTGAGCGAGAGACTGTCGGCGGGCTTGAGCGCCGCCCACGCCCCGAAGCCGAAAAGAAACGCGGCAAGGAGCACGACGGTCACGATATTTTTGATGCGTTTGTTCATCCTCGCACCCCCTTAGAAGCGGAAATACAGGAACGGATTGAATGAGCCGTCCACAAGATAGCCGGTCGAGACCGCGAGCACAGAGACGAGCACGAGCGGCTCGAGCACATCGACGACCATTGCTCCGGCTCTGGTCGAGCCAAGCTGCTCCACGATCCGCTTTGGCAGCGGCGTCGCGCCGACGATGCCGATGAGAAACACCACGGCAAAGCTCCGGAGGTAGTACAGGCTGATCGGGTTGACCGCGCTCACGCCCGCCGCGCCGAACAGTCCGCCGATGGCCGCAGCGGCTTCGCCGACGCTGTTCGCGTCGAAGAGCACGAAGCTCACGACCACGAGCAGCAGGACATAGATGTGCTTGAAAACGCGCGTTTTCGCAAGCGCCCTGCCGTACCAGAGCTTTTCCGCCGTCAGGAACACGGCGAAGAACAGCCCCCACAGCACGAAGTTCCACGCCGCGCCGTGCCAGAGACCGGTCAGCAGCCAGACGATCAGAATATTGCGCAGCCACATTGCTTTGCTCACGCGGTTGCCGCCGAGCGGGATATACACATAGTCGCGGAACCATGAGCCAAGGCTCATGTGCCAGCGCCGCCAAAACTCCGTGATGCTCGCGGAGATGTAGGGATAGTCGAAGTTCTCAAGATAGCGGAAGCCGAAGATGCGCCCAAGGCCGATGGCCATGTCGCTGTAGCCGGAGAAGTCGAAATAGATGTTCAGCACGCAGGCGGCGGCGTAGAGCCAGTAAAAGAGCACGGAGCGGTCGTCGCTCGCCTTGAACGTCGTGATAAGCTCATAAAAGACGTTCGCCAGCAGGACCTTTTTGCCCAGCCCCAGTACGAAGCGCCGCGCGCCGGCGGCGACGTCCGCGAGGGAATGGGTGCGATGCTCCAGCTGGGAAGCAATGTCCGAATAGCGCACGATGGGGCCGGCGATGAGCTGCGGGAACATGGCGACGTAGGCGGCAAGGTCGATGAAATTACGCTGCGCCTTCACGTCGCCGCGGTAGACGTCCACCACATAGCTGAGGATCTGAAAGGTGTAGAAGCTGATGCCGATGGGCAGCGCCACGCGGAGCAGCGGAATATGCAGCCCCGTGAGCGCGTTAAAGCCGGAGAGGAAGAAGTCCGCGTACTTGCAGTAGCCCAGAAGTCCCAGACTGAACACGAGCGAGAGCGTCAGAAAGAGCTTCGCGCGCCTGCGGTCCGCCCGGTATTTCTCCACCAGTCGGGCAAGCACATAGCCCTGTACGATGGACGCGAGCATGAAAACAACGAATTTCGGCTCGCCCCAGGCGTAGAAGAACAGGCTTGCGAGCAGCAGCATGGTATTTTTCCAACGCATCGGTACAAGGAAATAGAGCACGAACACGCAGGGCAGGAAATAGAAAAGGAAGGGAATACTGGAAAACAGCATACGGTTGGCTCCTCATTTGAAATGGACAGCGCCCGCACCAAAGCGGTTCGGGCGCTGCTGTATTATTGCGCGCTTAGGCGACAGGCGCTTCAAGGGCGGTGTCTTCGCCGTCGGAGAACTCACCTTCGCCGATCATCTCGTCATAGGCGATGGCAGCGTCGGAATACGCCGCCTGAAGCTTATCGCGGAAGGTGTTCACCAGCTCCTCGTCACCGTAGACGGAGACGACATAATTGCCCAGCGTGGCGATGACCAGCTTGTCGGGGAAGCCGCACATCCACTGCTTGTTCTGGATGGCGTCGCGCAGGTCCTCGGCGAGCTTCGCCGCGTCGTCGCCGTTCTTCACGCGCAGTGCGCCGCAGGTGAAGGTGTTGGCGTTCATCATGTGCATGAGGGAGGCGGCGTCGTCGATGAGAGAGGCGTCCTCAGTCGGCACGGTGAGCAGGAAGTTAAGGTTGTCCGCGTTGGAGGGGTCGAACGCGCCGGGGGCATCGTCAACGCTGGTTTCATAGTCGCCGCCGGCAGCGGGGAACTTCTCGTCGTCGGTGTAGCTGTCCCAAACCTTGGTGAGCAGGGCAAGGGAGTCGGCGGGAGCGTCGGCGTTGTTCTTGCCGTCGTCCTTTTTGCCGCAGGCCATCAGCGAAACGGCCATGACGAGGGCGAGGATGAGGGAAAGTGTTCTTTTCATGTGGTTGGTTCTCCTTGAAAAATGTATTTTGCCGGTCACAAAAGTGACTTCGGGATGTATAGACGCAGAAAAACCGAAAAGGTTCCCATATTTTACAGGAAATTTTTGCTTTTGTCAAAGCCGCCGCACGCAGACGCTTGCATTGACGGGGAATCGTTGCTATAATACCCAAAAACCATTCTTTATAAAGGATAACGCAATGAAAGAGATTTTAAACACAATGCTTTCCGCTTTGACGCGCGGTGAGGGTGTGATGCTCTGCAGCATCCTGAAAGCCGACGGCTCCTCCCCGCGCGGCGCGGGCGCACACATGGCGGTCTTTGCCGACGGCACAGCGCTCGGCACGGTCGGCGGCGGCGCGGTGGAGCGGCAGTCCATTCTCCTCGCGCGCGAGCTGCTGAAGAGGAAGCGGAACGCCCTGCGGGACTTCGCGCTCCGCCCTGAGGCGGCGAACAGCACGGGCATGGTCTGCGGCGGCGACGTGACGGTTTGGTTCCAGTATATTCCGCCTGAGAACGCCGCGCAGATCGGCGTGCTGCGCGCCTGGCGCGACGCGCTCGGCAGCGGCAGAAACGTATGGCTCTGCCTCGTGCTCGACGGCGAGACGCTGCGCGAATTTCGCCTCCTTACGGCGGACGAGCTGCGCCACGGCACGGAGGGCTTCTTTACCTCCCGACCCTACTGGGACGGCAGCACCTTTGTCGAGCCCATCGTCCGCGCGGGGCGTGTCTACCTCTTCGGCGCGGGCCATGTCGGCCGCGCCCTCGCCCCGGTGCTGCACTATATCGGCTTTGAGGTCACGGTGTACGATAACCGCGCGGAGCTGGCAAATGCGGAGCATTTTCCTACGGCGCATGAGATCGTCGTCGGCGATTTCCGCCGTATTTTTGACAAGGTCTCGCTGACCGCCGATGACTACGCCGTGGTCATGACGCCGGGCCATCAGGCGGACTATGAGATCTTAGAGCAGGTGCTTCGCACGCCGGCGACCTACATCGGCTGCATCGGCAGCCGGAAGAAGGTCGCGCTCACGCGCGAAAGGCTCGCCGCGGCGGGCTTCTCGCAGCAGGACATCGACCGCGTTCACGCGCCCATCGGTCTGCCAATCCTGGCTGAAACGCCGGAGGAGATCGCCATCAGCGTCGCGGCCGAGATGATCCGCCACCGCGCGGAGCATCTGTAAAGGAGTATTGCTATGCAGATCGCGCCATTGCTGAATATCGGTCGCGGCGTCACCGCGCTCATCGGCGGCGGCGGAAAAACGACGCTGCTCTATACGCTCACAGAGGAGCTGCGGAAAAAGGGCACGGTCCTTCTCTGCACCTCGACCCACATCATGCGCCCGACGCAGTACGAGGTGCTGGAGCGGGCGGGTGAAGCGGAGGCCTCCGCCGCGCTTGCCGCGCACGGCGCGGTCTGCGTCGGGGAGCCGTCCGTCGAGGGAAAGCTCGGCCCGCCGTCGCTCCCTTTTGACGCGCTCGCGCGGCTCGCTGACTATGTGCTCGTTGAGGCCGACGGCTCCAGGCGTCTGCCGCTCAAGGCGCACGCGCCGCATGAGCCGGTCATTCCGGCAAATGCCCAGCGCGTCGTGCTGGTCGTCGGCGCGGACGGCTTCGGCAAGCCCATCCGCGCGGTCTGCCACCGCTCGGAATTATACGCCGCGCGCTGCGGCGTCAGTGAGAACGCGCTTGTCACACCGGAGCTGGAAGCAGCGTTCATTCTCGCCGAGGGTCTCGGCGACCGCGTTTACATCAATAAGGTCGAGACGGCGGAGGACTACGACCGCGCCGCCGCGCTCGCAAACCGGCTTACCTGTCCGGTCACGGCGGGGAGCCTGCACAAGGGGGTATATCTATGCTTGCGCTGATCCGCGGAGCGGGCGATCTCGCCACCGGCATCGCGCTGCGCCTTTGGCGCAGCGGCATCCGGGTCGTGCTGACCGATCTGGAGCATCCGACGGCGATCCGCCGCACGGTCGCCTTCTCCGAAGCCATCGTCTACGGCGAAACGACGGTCGAGGATGTGACCGCCCGTCTGGCTGCAAACGCGGACGAGGCGCGCGCCCTGCTCGCGCAGGGCATCGTTCCCGTGCTTGCCGACCCCGGCTGCGCCTGCCGAGAAGCGCTCGCGCCGGACGCGCTGGTGGACGCCATCCTTGCCAAGCGCAACCTTGGCACAAGGATCACCGACGCGCCGGTCGTCGTCGGCGTCGGCCCCGGCTTCACGGCGGGGGAGGACTGCCACGCGGTCATCGAGACCATGCGCGGCCACACGCTCGGCCGCGTCATTTACTCCGGCAGCGCCATTCCGAACACAAACGTCCCCGGGCTTATCGGCGGCTTTGCCGGCGAGCGTGTGCTCCGTGCGCCTGCGGACGGCGCGTTTCGCTCCGTGCACAGGATCGGCGACCTTGTGAAGGCCGGCGACGTCGCGGGCTATGTGTCCGGCGAGCCGATGGTCTGCACCATCGACGGCGTGCTCCGCGGCCTGATCGCCGACGGCATCCCCGTCCGCAAGGGCATGAAATCCGGCGACGTGGACCCGCGCGGCAATGTGGAAAATTGCTATACGGTCTCGGACAAGGCGACCGCCGTCGGCGGCGGCGTGCTCGAGGCGATCCTGCACCTGTCCGGTGCGCTTCTGGAGGACTGACATGAGAGAGCTGCTGCTCATCAACAACGAGCCGACGCCCGAAGACCGTGGTCGGATCGTTCGCGCGGGAGAGCTCGGTCTTACCGACCCGCTTTATAACATCGACGCGCTCTCCGCGAAGCTCTCTGCGTTCGGAACGGTCACCGTGCGGCACTATACACAGCTCAGGACGCTCGACTCTGCGCCGGATGCCATCTTTCTCTCCGGCTGCTTCACCGACTGGGACCGCGAGCGTCTGCGCGAGACCTTTGCCGACGAGCTTGCGCTGATCCGTGAAACGACGGTCCCGCTCTTCGGCATCTGCGCGGGCCTGCAGCTCATCGGCATCGCCTTCGGTGCGCCGCTCGTCTATCCGGGCGAGGGGTACGAGGAGTTCGGCTTTCTGCCGCAGACCGTCCTCGCGCAGCATCCGCTGCTCACCGGCCTGAGCGGTACGCTCCATTGTTTTGAGCATCATCGCGGCCAGCTCAGCGCTGTGCCGAGGGGCTTTCGCCTGCTCGCTTCCCGGGAAAATTGCCGTGTGCAGATGCTTGCGCACGAGTCGCGCCCCATCTTCGGCACGCAGTTCCACCCGGAGCTGCAGAATGCCACGCACCGAGACGGACAGCGCATTTTGGAAAATTTCTTTGCCCACTATGTCAAATGACTGCAAGAGCCGCCGCGGGCGGCTCTTTTTCTGCGTGCGGGCATAAGCGGCGATGCCGCGGCATAGACTGTCCCAAAACGAAAGCCAAGGGAGGAAGAGACTATGACCGTAAGGATGCGTCTGCGCCGCTGGGCGCGCACACAGGGAAAACGCCGCGCCGCCGCGCGGACAAAGCGAAGCACCGCCACCGGAAGCCGCCGCAGGGAACAGCAGACCTCCGGCGCGTCGCAGCTTCGCTTTCTGCGTCTGACCGTCTGCGGCGCGCTGTTTGTCTCGCTCGTGCTGCTCAAGCTCGTGCTGCCGGGGAATCTTTCGGCCTTCCGCGGTACGCTTGCCCAATGGCTCGTGCGCGACGCGGACTTTACCGAGGCGTTCTCCGCCATCGGCCACGCGGTCGCCGCGCCCGAACGCTTTGCGGAGTCCCTCGGCAATGCCTACGTCGCCGTGTTTGGCGGCAGCGGTATGCAGGACGCCGCGGAGGTCGGCGGCGGGGCGGAGATCGCACAGCCGGACGGAGCAAACGAGGAGGACGCCGCGGCCAAGCCCATGCCGGATTATGTGCTCGACGCGCAGCCGACGCTGCCCTTTTCCTATGTGTCACCGCTCGATGGCGCGCTGACCTCGGGCTTCGGCTGGCGCGAGGACCCGAACACAGGTGAGGAGGCCTTTCATACCGGCCTCGACCTTGCCGCCGATGAGGGCACGCCCTTTGCCTGCTTTGCCGACGGTACGGTCGGCGTGGTGGGGGAGAGCACCGTGCTCGGCAAATATCTGACCGTCCGACACGCGGACGGCTATGAGACGCTTTACGCCCATTGCAGCAAAATAACGGTCTCCTCCGGGCAGAGCGTTCTGCGCGGCGACACGCTCGGCGCGGTCGGCGCGACCGGCAACGCCACGGGCGCGCACCTGCACTTCGAGCTGCTCAGCGGTTCAAAATACCTCAATCCCATTGCCTATGCCGCAAAGACCGTTTAGCGCCGCTGTGTGCGTGAACGCGAGCTTCTGGCTGCTCGTGCTGCTCGCCGCCATCGTTTCTCCGCTCACGGTCGTTGCGGCGATCCTGACCGCCGCGGCGCTGCACGAGCTGGGACATCTTGCCGCCATGCGCTACTACGGCGTATCCGTCAAGTGCTTTCGCCTTACAGCACTCGGCGCGGAGCTGGACGCTCCTGCCCTCGCGCGGCTCTCCTACGGGCGCGAGCTGATCGTCACGCTCGCGGGGGTGACGGTCAACCTTTTCTGCGCCATTCTCCTTGCACTCCTCGGCTTGCGGACGTGGCGGGAGTGGTGCTTTGTCTTTGCCGGAGCGCACCTTGTGCTCGCGGCCTTCAACCTCCTGCCGGTCGTTCCGCTCGACGGCGCGCGGGCGCTCTGCCTTGCCCTGTCCTTCTTTCTCGGGCCGGCCACGGGGGAGCGTATCACCGCGGCGGTCAGCCTTGCCTGCTCGCTCGCGCTGTGCGCGCTGGGGCTCAAGCTCTCGCTGGGACTGCACAGCGGATGGCTCTTTGCCTTCGCCTCGTTTGGATTGCTTTGGGGAACGCTGCGGCAACTGGGGCTTGCGCGCGGCGGGAAAAGCGTGTAAAATACGGTCAATGTCTCTTGATAGAAAAGGAGCTTGCCTGTGGACAAACGATTGGAACGCATCCTGCCCCGCGTGCAGAAGCCGGCGCGCTATGTGGGCGGCGAGTACAACGCGGTGATGAAGGACCTCTCGCAGGTCGATACCCGTGTGGCTTTCTGCTTTCCGGACACCTATGAGATCGGCATGTCGAACCTCGGTATGCGGATCCTCTACGGCATTATGAACAACATGGACGGCGTTTGGTGCGAGCGCGTTTTCGCTCCCTGGGGCGACATGGAGGAGGAGATGCGCCGTGCCGGCCTGCCGCTCTACGCGCTCGAGTCCGGCGATCCCATCCGCGATTTTGACATCATCGCCTTTTCCGTCGGCTACGAGATGGCGTTTCCCGCCATGCTGAATATGCTTGATCTGGCGGGCGTGCCGCTCCACGCGAGTGAGCGCACGGAGCTGACCCCGCTTGTCATCGCGGGCGGCACGGCGATGTTCAACTGCGAGCCGATCGCGGATTTTATTGACATTGCCGAGATCGGCGAGGGCGAGGAGATGAACGCCGAGCTGATCGAGCTGCACCGCAGGGCGCGCCGCGAGGGCTGGACGAAGCAGCGGTTTCTCCGTGCCGCCGCGCAGCTGGACGGCATTTATGTTCCCGGTCTCTACGAGGTGGACTACAACGCCGACGGCACGGTGAAGTCCATCACGCCGAAGGACGGCGCGCCGAAGGTCGTCACCAAGCGCATCATGCGCGACATGGACAAGGCATGGTATCCCGCCAAGACCATCGTGCCCTCCACCGAGATCGTGCAGGACCGCACCACACTCGAGCTTTTCCGCGGCTGCATCCGCGGCTGCCGCTTCTGCCAGGCGGGCTATGTCTACCGCCCCGTGCGCAACCGCTCGGAAAAGCTGCTGGTCGAATACGCCAAGGAGGCCATCGAGGATTCCGGCTACGAGGAGATGACGCTCTCCTCGCTCTCGACCTCGGATTTCCGCCCGCTTGTACAGCTCTGCGACGATCTGGAGGAGTTCTGCGCGCAGCGCCATGTGAACCTTTCGCTCCCGAGCCTGCGCGCCGACAACTTCTCCATGGCGCTCATGGAGCGGCTGCAAAAGGGAAGAAAGACCGGCCTGACCTTTGCGCCCGAGGCCGGCACGCAGCGCCTGCGCGACGCCATCAACAAGAATCTCACGGAGGAGGACCTGCTGGCCTCCTGCCGCCGCGCCTTCGCCGGCGGCTACAGCGCAGTCAAGCTCTACTTCATGCTGGGCCTCCCGACCGAGACGGACGAGGATGTGCTCGGCATTGCCGAGGTCGCGTCCCACGTCATGCACGCCTGGCGCGAGAGCGCGAGCAATAAAAACCGCGGCGTGCGCATCACGGTCTCGACCTCGTGGTTTGTGCCAAAGCCGCATACGGCGTTTCAGTGGGAGCCGCAGATCCCCAAGGAGGAGTACGAGCGCCGCGTGAAGCTGCTGCGCGAGAATATGCTGACGAAATCCGTTACCTACAACTGGCACGATTCCGACACGAGCTATATGGAGGCCGTCATTTCCCGCGGCGACCGGCGCCTTTGCAGGGTGATCGAAACGGCGTGGCGCAAGGGCGAGCACCTCTCCGCGTGGGAGGAGTATTTCTCCCTCGATCGCTGGCTCGAGGCCTTCGAGGAGTGCGGTCTTGACCCGCACTTTTACGCCAACCGCAAGCGCGAAAAGGACGAGCTGATGCCCTGGTCGATGATCTCGAGCGGCGTGACGGAGCAGTACCTCTGGCGCGAGCATGAGCGGTGCTACCAGTCCGTCACTACGCCGGACTGCCGCACACACTGCAACGGCTGCGGCGCGAATCTCTTATTGGGGAGGCCATGCGATGGCTAAGCTGAGACTTCTTTTCACCAAGGAGGCGCAGGCCTCCTACATCTCGCACCTCGACACGATGCGGACATTCCAGCGCGTGTTTCCCCGTGCGGAGCTGCACCTCAAGCACTCCAACGGCTTTCACCCGCACCCCATCATCTCCATCGTCCTGCCGCTGCCGGTGGGGCAGTCGAGCGATTGCGAGCTGCTCGACTTTGAAACGCTGGAGGAGACCGACGGCGCGGGCATCGCCGAAAAGCTCAACACGGGTCTGCCCGCGGGCTTGCGCGTGCGGGAGTGCTATCCGGTCACGCGCCCCGTGCGCGAGTTCACGTTCCTGCGCGCACGGCTGGAGCTGCTCTATGATAACGGCGTGCCCGCCGGCACAGCGGACGCGCTGCGCGCGCTGTTCGCGCGCGAAACGCTGATGATCGAAAAGCGCACCAAGCACAAGGAGCTTGCGCAGATCGACATTGCGCCGCTGATCCGCGAAATGACCCTCACCGAGCAGGACGGCAGCATCCTTGCCGACGCCGTCGTCGCCGCGCAGAACCCGGGGCTGAACCCCGCCTATCTCGCACAGGCGATCGAGCGCGAGCTTCCGGCGCTCAAGCCGGACTTCGTCCGCGTGCGCCGCACGGAAATTTACGATACAGAGGGGAACGTTTTTCGCTGAAAATTGCACGCGCTGCGGCAACTTTTGATGATTTTATCGAAAAGTACAAAATTTGTGCTTGCAATTTGGCGAAAAGCGTGATATTATCCTTTTTGGCTTTTTGACGAAAGCACTCTCGGATCGGAAAGAGGTGAACACGAGCAATGAAGGAAGGAATCCATCCCAATTATCAGCAGACTACTATTACTTGCGCCTGCGGTAATGTGATTGAGACAGGTTCCACCAAGGCGAACATCAAGGTGGAAGTGTGCTCAAAGTGTCACCCCTACTTCACGGGCAAGCAGAAGCTGGTCGATACCGGCGGCCGCGTTGCCAAGTTCAACAAGAAGTTCGGTCTGGACAAGTAAGAACTGCGAAAGAGGTCTGCGGAAGCAGACCTCTTTTTCTTTACATTTTTCGTTCCCTTGCGTATACTGAAGGAAAGAAACGCAGAAAAGGTGATTCCTATGGAAGAAAACAAACTCAAAACCGTGGAGCAGCCGCGCGACCGCGTGGTGCTTGTCGGTCTTTCCTCGCCGGTGCTCAAGGCGGACAGCGCGGACGAGGAGAGCATGGACGAGCTTGCCGCGCTTGTTGAGACCGCCGGCGCGGTGAGCGTTGCGACCGTGCTGCAAAACCTCCCGTCCCCGAATCCGCGCAGCTTCATCGGCGAGGGCAAGGTGGCGGAGATCAAGGAGCTTATCGGCTCGACCGAGGCGACGATGGCGATCTTCGACAACGACCTGTCGCCCTCGCAGATGCGTGTGCTGACGGAGGATCTGGGCGTGCAGGTGCTCGACCGCAGCGGGCTGATCCTTGATATTTTTGCCCAGCGTGCCAAAACAAAGGAGGGCCGCTTGCAGGTCGAGCTGGCGCAGTACCAATATCTGCTGCCGCGCCTGATCGGCATGTGGACGCACCTGGAGCGTCAGGCGGGCACGAGCGGCAAGGGGCCCATCGGCTCCAAGGGCCCCGGCGAAACGCAGCTCGAGACCGACCGCCGCCACATCCACCGCAAGATCGACAAGCTCAAGGAGGATCTGGATGAGGTGCGCCGCGTGCGCGGCACGCAGCGCGAGCGTCGGATGAAGAATGAGATCCCGGTCGTTGCCATCGTCGGCTATACGAACGCGGGCAAATCGACGCTGCTCAACGCCCTCACCGGCGCGGACATTCCGGCGAATAACCGGCTGTTCGATACGCTCGACACCACCACCCGGCTGCTGACCGTCTCCGACACGCTCGACGTTGTGATCTCCGACACGGTCGGCTTCATCCGCAAGCTGCCGCATCAGCTCATCGACGCCTTCAAGGCGACGCTTGAGGAGCTGGAGTATGCTGACCTTCTGCTGCACGTCATCGACATTTCCAACCCTGAGTGGATCGCGCAGGCAGAGGTGGTGGATCAGCTCATCCACGACCTCGGCGCGGAGGGCATCCCCTGCATCCGCGTGTACAACAAGTCCGACCTGTTCTACGGCGATATCCGCCCGCACGGCGAGCGCACGGTGAACCTCAGCGCCAGGACCGGCGAGGGGCTCGACGAGCTGCTGCGCGCCATCGATGCCGAGCTTGACAAGGGCACGCGCCGCGTGACCATCCATTTGCCCTACGACAAGGGCGGCTGGCTCGACAGCCTCTACCGTGAGGCCAAGGTCGAGAGCGTGGAGTACGGCGAGACCATCGACATTGTGGCGGTCTGTACGCCGCGCGTGCTCGGCCGGGTCAAGGACTACGTCGAGGGCTACACCGAGCCGAAGGAGGACTGGGAGTGAGCGCACCGCAGAGCTACTATGTTCCCGTGGACGCGGGGGAAGCGGAGTTCACCGAAAAGCGCTCGCGCTTTCTCGGCCACGTCCGCCGCGTGGAGACCGAGGCTGAGGCCCGCGCCTTTCTCGACGAAATGCGGAAAAAATACTACGACGCGCGCCACAACTGCTGGTGCTATGTCCTGCACGAGGGCGGCGTGGTGCGCTACGGCGACGACGGCGAGCCGCAGGGCACCGCCGGTCAGCCGATGCTGAACGTCTTTCAGCGCGAGGGCGTGGAGAACGTCGTCTGCGTCGTGACGCGCTATTTCGGCGGCGTGCTGCTCGGCGCGGGCGGGCTGACGCGCGCCTACGCAAAGTCCGCGAAGGACGCGCTGGACGCGGCGGGCAAGGCGAGGATGCGCCTGTGGTCTGCCGTGACGGTGGACTGCCCCTATCCGATGCTCGAGCGCCTGAAGCTGCTCGCCACCGCCCACGGCGGCACGGTGGAGGGCACGGACTTCGGCGCGGCGGTGAGCGTCCGCATCCTGCTGCCGCAGGAGAATGCGGCGGGCTTTGACGCCGCGCTCACCGAGCTGTCCGCCGGCACCATGACCGCGCGGCGCGAGGGAGAGCGCTTTCTGCCCGGACCGCGCGAATAGAAACAAGAAAAAGCAAGGAGGAATGACCAATGAAGGAACCCGTTGCCCGCTCCGACCTGCGCCTCGCTCTCGGCGGGGCCTATTATGGGACCCTGCGCAAGCTCCTGTGGCTCAAGGAAAGAAGATCCTTCACACGCGAGCGCTGTGAGGCGATCCTGCCTTACAGCGCGGCGAGCCACAAAACGCCCCTGATGCGCAGGCTGCGGGACGTGGATATGTGGATGCAGGAGAACAAGGTGACAAACCTCCGCCTTGCTTCCGCGCGGGTGAACGGCATCGTGCTCCACCCGGGGCAGACCTTCAGCTACTGGTATCTCATCGGCCGCCCGACGGCGAGGAAGGGCTATCTGCCCGGTATGCTGCTGCGCAACGGCAGGGCCGTTGCGGGCGTCGGCGGGGGACTGTGCCAGCTTTCGAACCTCATTTTCTGGATAACGCTCCACACGCCGCTGACCGTCACCGAGCGCCACCGCCACGGCTACGACGTCTTTCCCGATTCGGACCGCACGCAGCCCTTCGGCAGCGGCGCGACCTGCTTTTATCCCTACGGCGACCTGATGATCCGCAACGACACGGTGGACGATTATCAGCTCCTCGTCGCCGTCGGCGAGCACGACCTCATCGGTGAGTGGCGCTGCTCCACCGCGCCGGAGTGCCGCTATGAGATCGTCGAGCGCGATCATGAGATGCGCGCGGAGTATTGGGGCGGCTACACGCGCCACAACGTGCTCTGGCAGCAGCGCTTCGATGTGGACGGTGTGCTGCTCGACGAGAAGCCCGTTGTGCGCAACGACGCCATCATGATGTATTCGCCCTACCTCGAAGAGGGAGGCGCGAACGAATAAACGAAAGCATCTGCCTTGCGGCAGATGCTTTTCTGCTATGCTGTGCGCTCGCCGTCCGTGCGCTCCAGCCAGCCGCTGCCCTCGGTGATGCGGGCGACGAGGAAGGAAGCGACGTAGTCGCCCGCGGCGTTGACCATCGTGGCGGGCGGATCGACCAGATTCCCGATGGTGACGGCAATGGGGTAGGCAACCGCCATCCGGTCGGGGAAGAAGAGCGAGCAGAGGATGAACTCGGCGATGTAGCCGCCGCCCGGGATGCCGCTCATGGCGACGGAGGAAAAGACTGCCACGGCCAGCACCTCGGCAAACAGTCCCGCGCCCTCAAACGGCAGGCCGAACACGCCGAAGAGAAACGCGACCTTGAGCACGCAGCTGAAGCACGAGCCGTCCATGTGCATCGTCGCGCCCAGCGGCAGCACAAGATCCGCGACCTCGTGCGGGATGCCGCTGTCCTCCGCGGCCTCCATATTCGCCGGGATGGTGGCGACGGACGAGCAGGTGCCGAGCGCGGTCACTGCGGGGCGCAGGATGTGCCGCCGCAGCCGCCGCACGCCCTCGCGCCCGCCGCCGAGGTAGGCCAAAAGCGGGAAGGCAAGCAGCGCATAGACGAAGCAGAGCGGGTAGTAAGCCAGCATCGCGCGGGCGTAGGACGCCGTGATCTGCGCGCCGTAGCTTGCGACCATCGCGGCGAAGAAACCGAAGAAGGCGATGGGGGCGTAGCAGCTCACGAGCGAGACCATCTTCAAAAGGCACTTCGTCGCGTCGTCCAGCACCCGCGCCGTTACGGTATCCGGCCCTCCGCAGGCGGAGACCGAGAAGCCGAAGAGCAGGGAAAAGACGATCAGCGGCAGCATTGCCCGCCGCGAGAGCAGCGCGGAGAAATCGTTGACGGTGAAGAAGTTGACGAGCAGCGTCGCAAGCGGCGCGGGATCGTCCACCGTGCCCGCCGCGGCATCGGTCCACGGCGTCAGCACCGGGGGAAAGACACGCACGATGACCAGCATGATAAAGGCCGCGAGCAGCCCGGTGACAACGAAGACGCCGAGCGTCGCGCCGAGGATGCGCCCCGCCCTGCGCCGCGAGCGCGTATTGGCGATGCTGCCCGCGAGCGAGCAGAACACCAGCGGCACGACGAGGCAGAACATCATGTTGATGAACACGGTGCCGAGCGGCTCAAGGCAGACAGCCCCGGGCCAGGCCGCGCCGACGGCGCAGCCGAGCACGATACAGGCGAGCATCGCGGCAAGGAAGCCGTAGCTCCGATAGAAAAAATGGGTCATAAAAAGCCCTCCGATCTCCCAGATTTTTGTGTCTATCTCTATCCATAGCGGGAGACAGGCTCGAATATGACCGAAAAATTTGGAAAAAGGGCTTGACTGTCAAGTTGCTTTATGCCTTACAATGCGGTATCATAGCATTGGGAAGGGTCGGCGCAGAGCGCGGAAGGAGAGCCTATGAACATCAAAGAGATCGAAGAGCGCAGCGGCCTGTCGCGCGCGAACATCCGCTACTACGAGCAGGAGGGGCTGCTCGCTCCCGCGCGGCGGGAGAACAAATACCGCGACTACAGCGAGGAGGATCTGGAGACGCTGCTGCGCATCGCGCTGCTGCGGAGCCTCGGCTTCTCGCTCGAGGAGATCCGAAGGCTGCAAAGCGGCGAGGCGGACTTTGCCGCCGCCATGCGGGAGCGCAGCGCGGCGCTGGAGAGCGAGGGTCAGCGCCTGCTGGCGGCGCGGAACGTGTGCGACGCCATCTCCCGCGAGGTGACAAGCTATTCCGCCTTACGGCCGGAGGACTACCTCAACGGCTTCGAGCCGGACGCAGCGGCGAAGCAGCGGGACGTTGCCGAGCCGCACCCGTGGCGGCGCTACTTTGCCCGCGGCATCGACCTCACGCTTGTGGGGCTTCCGGTCTCGTTCGTGCAGTATGTGCTGCTGCACCGCAACTACACGACGGTTTCCCGGTGGGAGGACATCGTCTGCGCTCTGATCGGCTGGGGATTGCTGCTCCTCCTTGAGCCGCTGCTGCTTGCGCGCTTCGGCACGACCGCCGGCAAGTGGTGCATGGGCATCACCGTGACGCGGCCGGACGGCGAACGACTCAGCTACAGCGAAGCGCTGAACCGAACGGCGCTCGTGTGGTTTTACGGCGCCGGACTTGGCCTGCCGCTTGTGGAGCTTGTGTGTAGCTACCTCAGTTACCGCCGCTATACGCGGGGCGAGGAGCTTGCGTGGGAGGAGGGCAGCGTCGAGCGCTTCGACGGGCGCGGCACGGGAAAGATGGCGCTGCTCTTCATGGCCTGCTGGGCTGTGCACGGCACGCTGACCGTCGCTATGGCGCTTGCCGCCATGCTGCCGCCGAACCGCGGCGACCTGACCGTGGCGGAATTTGCGGAGAACGTCAATTTCTACCGCGACTTTTTCGACTATGGTGAGCGCTGGTCGCTCGACGAAAACGGCGAGTGGGCGGAGAACCAATATGAGAACGTGGTCTACTTCGGCGGGGGCGACGGTCCCGCGCCGTTCACCTACACGGCGGAGGATGGAACGCTCCGTGCCGTGCATTGGGCATATACCGAGACGGCGGAAACGATCTACGGCACGGGCGATGAGAATGCCCGCATGGCGTACCTCGCGCTCGCTGCGGCGCAAAAGGGCACGAACCTCTTCAACATCCGCCGTGTGATTGCTCAGATCGACGCGGATCGATGGACGCCCGACACACCCTGCTCCGCCGCGTGGAAAAATGTCGAGATGCGCTACGATGCACAGGTCGATGGAGCATTCTGCTGCATCGACGGCTACTTCTTCTCTAAGCAGGACGGGCCCATCACGGTCACGCTGACCTTTGACGCAAGGCTCGCGGAATAACGGGGAAAAGGGGAAGCGGCGCGGCACAGCCCTGTGCCGCGCCGCCTTCAAATTTTATCCCCGTGGGGCTTGCAGGGAGAGATTTTCTGTTGTAAACTAAAAGCATACCAAAGATAAGGGGAATCCGATCCATGCAAAAAACAACGCAAATGACCGCTACCAAACGCCTTGTCCTCACCGCCGTGAACATCGCGCTGTGCCTTGTCCTTCCAATGGCATTCCATTCCATCCCGAACGGCGGCAAGATCATGCTGCCGATGCACATTCCCGTGCTGCTGTGCGGCATGGTCTGCGGTGCTCCCTACGGCGCGGTCTGCGGCCTGCTTGGCCCCATGCTTTCAAGCGTTCTCACCGGAATGCCGACGGCGGCCCTGATGCCTGCCATGATGGTCGAGTGCGCGGCCTACGGCCTGACGACCGGCCTGATGCTGTGCCTTGTACGCACGGGGAAGACCTATGCCGACCTCTACCTGTCGCTCGTCGCCGCAATGCTGGTCGGCCGCCTTGTCTCCGGTGTGACAAAGGCTCTCTTTTTCATGGCGGGACAGTATACCATGCAGGCATGGATCGCCGCGAGCTTCGTCACGGCGCTGCCGGGCATCGTGCTCCAGCTCGCCGTCGTGCCGAGCATCGTTTACTATCTCATGCGCGCGGGACTGATCCCGCAGCGCTACCCGAGATGAGGAAAGAGCCGCGAGAGGACAGGCGCTTGCTGTTCTTTTTCGAGCGCCGCAGACGGAAGACCAGTGCCCGCGTGTCGGTCGGGCGGCGCCTCCGGGTGACAGGGCTCTTAACGAAAAATTAGCAAATATAGCGGCTTTCTTAATTTTCAGACGCGAAATCTTGTGCTTTTTTGATTGCGGGACCTGCGCGGCAGACGTATAATACCCTCACTTGCATCTTGGAAATGGGGGTCTTTGCTATGCTTGCGCAGGTCATTGCGATCTGTATTTTTCTCGGGATGTTCCTTCTGATCATCCTCGACCAGTTCGAGCGCCATGTCATTACGCTCGTCAGCGGAGTGCTGGTACTTATTCTCGTCTTCGGCGTTTGTATGCACTCGCCCGCGGCGATATGGGAGGCGCTCAACCTCCGCTCGTTCTTCACGGCGGGCTTCTGGTACGGAGCCGGCGAGGAGAGCACGGCGGGCATCAACTGGTCCACCATCCTCTTCATCGCGGGCATGATGATCATGGTCGAGGGGCTTGGCAAGGCGGGCTTCTTCCGCTGGCTGTGCCTGTCGCTCGCAAAGCTCGTTCACTACCATGTGGTGCCGCTGCTCATCTGCTTCATGTGCCTTTCGGCGGTGCTTTCGATGTTCATCGACAGCATCACGGTCGTGCTCTTTCTCGCCACCGTCACGCTCGAACTGGCGCAGACGATGAAGTTCGACCCCGTGCCGATGATCCTCTCGGAGATCTTCTGCGCGAACCTCGGCGGCGCGGCGACCATGTGCGGCGACCCGCCGAACATCATCATCGGCACCTCGCTTGGCTATACGTTCTTTGACTTCATCGAAAATACCGGCGCGATCGTCGCGGTCTGCTTCGCGGCTGTCGCCGTCTATTTCTGGCTGTGCTTCCGCAAGGAGCTGCTGCGTGAGGAGCGCGCGAACGGCGGGCCGGTCGTCTGTCCGGAGCCGTCCAGCGCCATCACGGACCGCAGAGCCTTCGGCGCGAGCGCGGCCGTATTCCTGCTGGCGGTCGTGCTGCTCGTGACGCACGCGCAGACGGGCCTGACGGTCGCCTGCATCGGCGTGATCGTTGCGGCGCTGACGCTGCTTGTGATGGCGCTGTCGCACGGAAGGGCGACGGTGCTTGAGGTCATCCGCGGCGTGGACTACAAAACGCTGCTCTTCTTCATCGGCCTGTTCGTCTCGGTCTGCGGGCTGGAAAAGACGGGCGTGCTGGATATCATCGCGCGCTTTATCACCAACATCAGCGGCGGCCATGTGGCGACGATCGTCGTCATCATTCTCTGGCTCTCCGCCGTCACCAGCGCCTTTGTGGACAATATTCCCTTTGCCGCCACGATGATCCCGGTCATCCGCTCCATCGCCGCGGTCGAGGGCATGGACGTGGGCGTGCTGGCCTGGGCGCTGTCCCTCGGCACGGACCTCGGCGGCAACGCGACGCCCATCGGCGCGAGCGCGAACGTGGTCGGCACCTCGGTATCCGCCAAGGGCGGCTATCCCATCGGCTGGGGGCGCTACTGCAAATACTGCGTGCCCGCCACGATCCTCGTGATGGCGGTGTCCACGGTGTGTCTGTTCCTGCGCTACCTCTGAGAGAAGAAAGGAGTATACCACGATGAAAGACCAGATCATCATTACCATGGGCCGTGAGCACGGCAGCGGCGGCCACTACATAGCCGACATGATCGCCCGTGAACTCGGCATCAAGCTCTACGATAAAGACTCCATCGAGTCGGAGATCGTCTCCGAGGGCTACAGCGAGGAGCTGATCCGCCGGATGGACGAGAAGCCGGTCAACTTCTTTGCCTCCCGCCGCATCGGGCGCTTTTCCAATTCGCTCGAGGTCAACGTGGCGGAAAAGACCTTTGATATGATCCGCGCCAAGGCGGCGAGCGGGGAATCCTTCCTGCTCATCGGCCGCTGCGGCGAACAGGTGCTCAAGGACGATCCGCACCGCGTCAGCCTTTTCATCGGCGGCGATCCGCACGCCAAGCTCTGCCGCGTGATGGAGAAAAAGGGGCTCTCCGCAGAGGAGGCCATCGAGGAGATCCGCACGGTCGACCACCAGCGCAAGGCTTACCACAACTACTACTGCGAGATGAAGTGGGGCGACGCCCGCGCCTATGATCTCACGGTCAAAAGCGACGTGCTTGGCATGGAGGGTACGGCGGAGATGCTGATCCGCTACATCCGAGCCTTTCAGGAAAAAGACTGAACAAGAGAAAGAGGAAGCCGCGGCAATGCCGCGGCTTCCTCTTTTGCTGTATATAGAAAACCATGCGGTGGACTTGAGCGCAAGGGATTGAAAAGAAAAAATGCCGCTATCGGACGATAGCGGCATTTTTTTACGGAATGCGTCAGGCGCGCTGCTGCTTTTTCTGCGCGATCAGGCCCGGCAGGATGGCAATGCCGGAGCCGACGAGGAAGCAGACGATGCCGAGGAGCATATTCGCCGTGATCTCCTCGCGCAGGAAGAGAAACGCGAAGAGCGGCGCGATCATCGGCTTGAGGAAGAAGATGAGGGACGCCTCCTGCGCGCTGGTCTTCTCCAGCGCCATCATGTGGCAGACGTAGCCTGCCGCCGAATTGACCGCGCAGATGTAGGCGAGCGCGGGCAGCGCGGAGAGCGGAATGCCGGAGAACAGAGGGACATTCACAAAAATGTCCAGCCCCAGCGAGGCGAACAGTCCGCCGACCGCCGCCGTGCGGCCGAGCAGCAGGATGACCAGCAGCTCGGTCGAGCCGAAGAGGAAGCTGAAGCAGGTGACGGCGATGCCGCCGAAGCGCGGCGTGCGCTTCTTGCCGACCACGCTATAGAACGAAAACACGAGCGCCGAGGCAATGGCGAGCAGCGCGCCGGTGGGATCGAGCGAGGCGTGCAGCGGATCAATGATGATGAGAACAGCCAGCAGCTCGAGCGCGAGGGCAATGATGTGGTTGCGGTGGATCTCCTCCCGCAGAAGAAAATAGGCAAGCACGGTAACGAAAATGGGATTGCAGGAGAAAATGATGGCGACGACGGACGCCTTAGTGTAGGTCACCGCCATCTGGTAGAGCACCATCGAGAACGCCACGCACAGAAAGCCCGTGAGCGTAAAGAAGCCGACGTCGGCGCGGGTGAAGGCCGCACCCTTTTTCTTCATCGAGCGCAGGGCAAAGGGAATGAGCAGGATACCGCCGATGAGAAAGCGCAGGCAGGTAATCTGCATGGGCGCGAAGACACCGTGAACGGTTTTGAGCATGACCTCCATCGTGCTGAAGATGACGGCGCAGAGGACGATATAGAGATAGCCGGAATAGGAACGCTTCATAAGTTTCCCTCTTTTCAAAAATACGGTAACACAGATGAAAAAAAGTATACGGCAAAGGCGGAGGAATTGCAAGCGAGCGCTTGACAAAAAAAGAAATTCGGATATAATAGCTCCATAAACGCGATGAAAAAGTCAGCCGTGCAGACGAGCCCGCAGCGAGAGGGAGCTGGTGAAAGCCCTCGGCCTACGAGGCACGGCAGCCGCTTTGGAGCCGTCCGCGAGGAGCGGAACGCCTCGTCCCCGTTACCGGACGGCTAAGATGCTCCCCGCGGAGGGGAGATAATTAGGGTGGTACCGTGAAGCAAGGCTTCGCCCCTATTTCGGGGGCGGAGCCTTTTTGATTCCGAAAAGAGGTGAGAGAGGATCAAACGGAGCATACTGCTTTCGCTCGCAGCGCTGACGCTGCTTCTTTGTACCGCGTGCGCGGTAAAGGGAAATCCCTTGCCAAAGGGAATGGAGGAGGACGCGGTCCTCAGCGCCGGACTCGGCGTGATGGACCAGCTGATCCGCGGCGAATACGACGAGGTCTACGAGGAACTGCGCAGCGATGTGCGCGATGCGACGACCGCTTCGGCCCTGGAGGACGTGATGGACACGGCGACCGACGGCCTCGGAGTGCCGAAGGAGGTGACGGACACGATGGTCACCGGCGTGACAGACACCGACGAGCCGCACGCCATCGCGGTCATTCGCCGCAAGTACGAAAAAAAGAGCGTCTATTTCCGCATCGCCTTTGACCCCGATATGCAGCTGATCGGAATGGAGATCAAGAAAAAATAAGACAAAAAATTTATCATACAAAGGAGAAATCAACAATGTCCCATCCTGTTTACGGCCTCAACGAGCTGAGAGAGATGTTCCTCCGCTTCTTTGAGAGCAAGGGCCACCTGCGCCTGCCCAGCTTTTCCCTGATCCCGCAGAACGACAAGTCCATCCTGCTCATCAACGCGGGCATGACCCCCATGAAGCCCTGGTTCAAGGGCGAGGAGGAGCCGCCGCGCCGCCGCGTCTGCACCTGCCAGAAGTGCATCCGCACGGGCGACATCGACAACGTCGGTCACACCGCGCGCCACGGCACCTTCTTTGAGATGCTCGGCAACTTCTCGTTCGGCGACTACTTCAAGCATGAGGCGATCGTCTGGTCGTGGGAGTTCCTCACCAGCCCCGAGTGGGTCGGCCTGGAGCCGGACCGCCTGTACCCCTCTGTGTTCGCCGGCAGCGAGACCACGCCCGCGGACGACGAGGCCTTCGCCATCTGGCGTGACGAGGTCGGCATCCCCGCCGAGCGCATCTTCCGCTTCGGCAAGGAGGATAATTTCTGGGAGCATGGCTCAGGCCCCTGCGGCCCCTGCTCCGAAATTTACTACGACCGCGGCGCGGAGTACGGCTGCGGTAAGCCCGGCTGCACGGTCGGCTGCGACTGCGACCGCTATGTTGAGGTGTGGAACAACGTCTTTTCCCAGTTCGACAACGACGGCCACGGCAACTACACCGAGCTCAAGCAGAAGAACATCGACACCGGCATGGGTCTGGAGCGTCTGGCGATGGTCAGCCAGAATGTCAACTCCCTGTTCGACGTCGATACCGTCATGCACATCACCAACAAGGTCAGCGAGATCACCGGCGCGCACTACGGCGAGAGCAACGCGCGCGACGTCTCTCTGCGCATCATCACCGACCACATCCGCTCCGCGAGCTTTATGATCTGCGACGGCGTGCTGCCGAGCAACGAGGGCCGCGGTTACGTCCTGCGCCGCCTGCTGCGCCGCGCGGCGCGTCACGGCAAGCTCCTCGGCGTGAATCGCCCGTTCCTCTATGAGATCGTCGACACCGTCGTGGCGGTCAATGAGTGCGAGTATAAGGATCTGCGCGAGAAGCAGAGCTATATCACCAAGGTCATCCGCACCGAGGAGGAGAATTTTGCCAAGACCATCGACGGCGGCATGAAGATCTTCTCCGATATGCTCGCCGAGCACAAGGCTAAGGGCGAGACAAAGTTCTCCGGCGAGGACGCCTTCAAGCTCTACGACACCTACGGCTTCCCCATCGACCTCACGCGCGAGATGGCGGCGGACGAGGGGCTGAGCGTGGACGAGGAGGCATTCGCCAAGGCGATGGCCGAGCAGAAGACCCGCGCCCGCGAGGCGCGCAAGGCGCTCGGCGACCTCGGCTGGGCGGGCGTCGAGTTCGGTAAGGACATTCCGTCCACCGAGTTTGTCGGCTACGACCACGATTCCATCGACGACGCGAAGCTCGTCGCGCTGGTGGTCGAGGGCGAGCAGGCTGAGGAGATGATGAGCGGCGTCGAGGGTATTATCGTGCTCGACAAGACCCCGTTCTACGCGGAGATGGGCGGCCAGGTCGCCGACCACGGCGTCATCACCTGCGGCGACGCAAAATTTGAAGTTGCCGACGTGCAGAAGAACAAGGGCGGCAAGTATATGCACACCGGCAAGGTCGTCTCCGGCAGCTTCAAGCTCGGCGACACCGTGACCGCGAGCATCGACATCGAGCGCCGCAAGAGCGTGCGCCGCGCGCACACCGCCACCCATCTGCTCGACGCGGCCCTCAAGCACGTCCTGGGCGACCATGTCCATCAGGCGGGCTCCCTCGTTGAGCCCGACCGCCTGCGCTTCGACTTCACGCACTTCGAGGGCATCACGCCCGAGCAGCTCGCCGCGGTCGACGCCTTTGTGAACGACGCCGTGCTCGAGGGCATCCCCGTCGTGACCGAGGTGCTGCCCATCGAGGAGGCGAAGAAGAAGGGCGCCGTCGCCATGTTCGGCGAAAAGTACGGCGATGTGGTCCGCGTGGTCGAGATGGGCAATGTGTCCATGGAATTCTGCGGCGGCACGCATCTTGACAACACCGCCAAGGTCGGCCTGTTCCGCATCAAGAGCGAGGGCAGCGTCGCCTCCGGTGTGCGTCGCATCGAGGCCATCACCGGCAAGCAGACGCTTGCCGAGATCCGCCGCAATCAGGAGCGCATCGTCCGCGTGGCGCAGATGCTCAAGACCACGCAGGCGGAGCTGGAGAGCAAGCTCGAGGCCCAGATCGGCGAGCTGAAGGACATCAAGGCCAAGCTTGAAAAGTTCAAGGAGGAGGCGTCCCTCGGCGAGGCGCGCAGCTTCCTGACCGCCGCCAAGACGGTCGGCAGCCTGAAGGTCATCACCGCCCAGCGCGACGGCATGGACCCCAACACCATGCGTAAGCTCGGCGACTTCCTGCGCGATAAGGAGCCGGGCGTCGTCGGCGTGCTGGCCTCCGTCCACGACGGCAAGGTCACGCTGCTGGCGGTCTGCGGCAAGGATGCGGTCGCCAAGGGCGTCAAGGCCGGCGACATCATCAAGGCCATCGCGCCCATCTGCGGCGGCAAGGGCGGCGGCAAGCCCGACAGCGCCATGGGCGGCGGCACCGAGGTGAGCAAGGTCGACGACGCGCTCGCGGCGGTGGATGATCTGGTGCTCAAGGTGGTCGGCTGATGCAGCTGCCGAACGATCCTGTGATGCTCATGAGCTTCTGCAACGCCCGTCTGCGCGACGAGTACGAGAGCCTGGATGAGCTGTGCGCCTCGCTGGACGTGGACAAGGGAGAGCTTTGCGCGCGTCTGGCCGAGGCGGATTACCATTACCATTCTGACCGGAATCAATTTCTTTGAAAGGAGAACGAAACCATGAAGAACGATTGTCTGTTCTGCGCCATCGCGGCGGGGGAGATCCCCTCGAACAAGGTCTATGAGGACGAGCTGTGCTACGCCTTCCACGACATCGCGCCGCAGGCTCCCACGCACTTCCTTGTGATCCCCAAGGCGCATATCGCGTCCGTCTCCGGCATCAACGCCGAGAACAGCGCCGTGGTCGCGCATATCTTTGAGGTCATCGCCAAGGTGACAAAAGAAATGGGCATCGAGAGTTACCGCGTGGTCTCCAACATCGGCGAGCAGGCGGGGCAGAGCGTGCCGCACCTGCACTTCCATGTGCTCGCGGGGCGCGATATGACGTGGCCTCCGGGCTGAGAACTTAACATACCGAAAGGTATGGGCTTGCCGCGCCCTGCGCGGTCACAAATCAAGGGGGGGATTCTCTACCGTAGAGAATCCCCCCCCTTTGGAACCCCGAGAGAGAGCGCAAGGGGCAAGCCCCTTGACCCCCGAACTGCCGATGTTTCATTTCAGCAACCGTATGTCGGTGTTTATCTTCTGAACGATTTGGCGCGCTTCTCTTTCCGCTCAGCCGCTGCTGCAGTGCTGGTACGAGCTGCCGTTGAAAATTTCTCTCGAAACCCCGCAGCGGTAGCGGCCAAGCGGACATAGGCGCAAGCCAAATCGAAAGCCGCAATAAAAACTGGCAGGCATTCCTTTGCACAGCGCGTACAGCTTTGCTCTTGCAGGGACAGTCAATGGCAGGTCAAGGGCGCAGCCCTTGCGGTCTTGGGGGATTGAAAGGGGGCCATTCTTCCGCTAAGAATGGCCCCCTTTCGCTGTGCAGCCGATAGGGTGAAAAATTCCTCCATTGCCAAATGGTAAACGATGTCATATAATGGACAGAAATTCAACCGTATGGGTGAAGAATCACATGAGAATGTTACCAAATGGTAGCATGATTTCCGAGGTGATTCCATGTACTTCAAACGGTTGGAGGATCTGCGCGTCGACCATGATATAACGCAGATCGAGATCGCAAAATATCTGAACATGAACCGGAACGTCTATTGGCGTTATGAAAGGGGAGAACGGGAAATACCCGTTTGGGCGGTCATCAAGCTCGCGCAGTATTATCGGGTCAGCACCGACTATCTGCTCGGGCTGAAGGACGAGCCGTGACGCGCCCGCTCTTTTGCTTCTGCGCCGCCTTTGCGCTCGGCTGCATCACGTCGCAGTATTTTCTCGCGCCCGCGCTGTGGCTTCCGGCGGCGGGCATTGTGCTGGTGCTCGGGGCGCTCGGGCTTCTCCTGCGCGGCCCGATGCGGCGGCGCGTGCTGCTGTGTGCGCTGGGCATGGCGTTCGCCTTCGGCTGGAACGCCGCTTACACGCGCTTCATCGCCGCGCCGAACGAGGCGCTCATCGGCGCGGCGGAGGACGTGGAGCTGGAGCTTTGCTCCTACGCCGTGGAGACGAATTACGGCGCGAAGGCGACGGTGCGTATCCTGGGCCGCGGCCTGCGCGGGAGAGCCGTCTACTACGGCGGCCGCGGCCTGCTCGGCCTCGAGCCGGGCGAGCGCGTGCGGGACACAGCGTTTTTCAACAGCGCGACCGATCCCTCGGGCGACGGCAGCCACATCCGCAATTTTACGTCCAAGGGCGTTTATCTGCTGCTCTACAGCCGCGGCGAGCCGTCGTATGAGACGGGTGACGCGGGTGCGCTTCGCTATGCGCCGCAGCGCATCGCGAAGAAGCTCGGCGAGACCATCGAGACCGTCTACGGCGAGCGGGAGGGCGGCTTTCTGCGCGCCCTGCTCCTCGGCGACAAGCGCTATCTTGACGTGGAGGATTCGTCGAACCTGAGCGAGGCAGGCATCTATCACATCACCGCCGTCTCGGGCCTGCACTGTATGTTCCTCGTCGAGCTGCTTGACCGACTGCTCCGCGCGTCGCACCGGCGCGCACGCTGCGCGGTGACGATCCCGCTGCTGTTTCTCTACGCGGTGATGGTCGGCGCGTCGCCGAGCATCCTGCGCGCCTGCGTGATGCTCTCGATGACGCAGCTCGCGCCGCTTTTCAGGCGGGAGAAGGACCCGCCGACGGCGCTCGGCCTTGCATCGTTGCTCATTTTGCTCAAAAATCCCTACGCCATTGCGAGCATCAGCCTGCAGCTCTCCTTCTCGGCGGTGGCGGGCCTTGTGTGGCTGACGCCGAAGATGACGGGAGCCATCCACACCGAGAGCCGCCTCCTGCGCTTTGTGCTGACCTCGTTTGCGACGACACTCGGGGCGCTGGCGTTCTCCACGCCGCTGGGTGCGTACTATTTCGGCACGTTCTCCGTGGTCTCGCTCCTGAGCAACCTCCTGTGCCTGTGGATGGTGAGCCTTGTGTTCGGCGCGGGGCTGCTCGGCTTGCTGCTGAGCATGACCGTCCCGGCGGTCGGCGCGGCCTTTGTGCCGCTCGTGTCGCTCGGCGTGCGGTATGTGCTTTTTGTTTCGGGACTGCTGGAGGGGCTGCCGCTCCACGCGCTCTATTTCAACACCGCGCTTTCCGTGCTGTGGCTGCTCTACGTCTATGCGCTCTTCGCCGTCTGCGCCATCGCGCGGCGGGGGAGGTACCGCTGGTGGATCGCCGGCGCATTGGCCGTGGCGATGCTTCTTGTTACGGCGCGGTTCAACGCGCTGCAATTCGAGCGCGGGAGCCTGTACGTTACGGCGCTCGACGTCGGACAGGGCGAGAGCGTCGCGCTGCTCTCCGAGCGCCACGGCGTGCTCGTGGACTGCGGCAGCAGCAATTCCTACATCAGTGCGGGCGATGTGGCCGCGGATCATTTGCTCAGCGCCGGTATCCGGCGGCTCGACGCGGTGGTGCTCACGCACTATCACGCCGACCATGCCAACGGACTCGCCCTGCTGCTCGCGCGTGTCGGCGTCGATGCGCTCTACCTTCCCGACATTGCGGAGGAGGACGGCGAAAAGTCCGAGGTCCTCGCGCTGGCGGAGCGCTATGGCGTGGAGGTCCGCTATGTGACGGAGGAAACGCAGACCGCCGTCGGCGAGGCGTCGCTGACGCTTTACCCGCCGGTGGGCGAGAGAGGCGCGAATGAGCTGGGTCTGACGATCGTCTGCTCACTGGGCACGTTCGACACGCTCATCACCGGCGACATGGACAGCAAAACGGAGCGGGCGCTTCTGGATGCTTACCCGCTGCCGGACATTGAGGTGCTGCTCGTCGGACACCACGGCTCGCGCTACTCGACGAGCGAGGAGCTGCTGGAGACCGTCACGCCGGAGGTCGGCGTGGTGAGCGTCGGCAGCAACAGCTACGGGCATCCGACGCGGGACGCGCTGCTGCGCCTGACGGACGCGGGCGTGACCGTTTACCGGACGGACCTGCAGGGAAATATTTATATCACAGTGAATTGAGGCGGATCATGGCAGAGAAGAAAACAGCCGCTAAGGGCTATCAGAAATTCAAGGCCGACCTGGCGGCCGGCACGCTCGGCGAGGTCTATATTTTCTGCGGCGAGGAGAGCTACCTGCGCGAGTATTATCTCAAGGAGGCGCAGAAGAAGCTCGTCCCCGCGGGCTTTGAGGAGTTCAATTTCCACCGCGTTGCGGGCAAGGGCCTGACGATGGAGGAGCTGACGGAGATGACCGAGGCGATGCCGATGATGGCCGAGCGCACGCTCATCGTCGTCACGGACTGCGACCTCTATAAGCTCGGTGAGGAACAGCGGACGCGTCTCATCGCCCTGCTGGGCGATTTTCCGGAATACTGCTGCCTGATCTTCGTCTACGATCTGGTGGAGTATAAGCCGAACAAGACCTACAAAAAGCTCTATGCCGCGCTTTCGGACAAGGCGCAGGAGGTCCGGTTCGAGCCGCAGGACAAGAGCGACCTGATCAACTGGATCGCCCGCCGCTTCCGCGCAACGGGACATGACATCGACGCCCGCACGGCGGAGCACCTGATGTTCACCTGCGGCAGCCTGATGACCGGCCTCGTGCCGGAGATTGAGAAGATCGGCGCCTATGCCAAGGGCAGGGCGGTGACGGTCGAGGACATCAACGCGGTCGCCGATCCGGTGCTCGACGCGGTGGTGTTCGACATGACGAGCGCTGTCACAAAGGGCGACTACGACCGTGCGAGCGAGCTTCTGGGGCAGCTTCTCAAAAAGCAGGAGGAGCCGATCATGATCCTCGGCGTTATTTCCAAGGAGCTGCGGCGGCTCTACACCGCGCGTCTCGCGCTCGATTCGGGCAAGGACAAGCTCTGGCTGATGGACCTGTGGAATATGCGCTCGGACTATCCCGCGCGGCTGCTGCTCGACGCGGCGCGGAAAACGACGCACGAGTGGTGCGCGAACAGTCTGGCGCTCTGCCAGAGGCTCGACCGGCGCATGAAGAGCGAAAAGGGCATCGACCGCGAGGGCGAGCTGAAGCTGCTGCTCATGCAGCTCGCGCAGAGGGCGTGACGATGGAAAAGCCGAAAATCCAAGAGGTCATCGTGGTCGAGGGCCGCTACGACAAAAATGCGCTTTTGCAGGTGGCGGACGCCTCCGTTTTGGAGCTGGGCGGCTTCGGCATCTTCAACGACCGCGAGAAGACGGCGCTGCTGCGCCGTCTCGCCGAGACGCGCGGCATCATTCTCTTCACCGATCCCGACGGCGCGGGCTTTGTGATCCGCAACCGTCTCAAGGGAGCTATCCCGACGGGCCGCGTGCTGCACGCCTATGTTCCCGATGTGTACGGCAAGGAAAAGCGCAAGCGCAAAGCAGGCAAGGAGGGCAAGCTCGGCGTAGAGGGGATGCCGCCCGAGGTGCTGCTTTCCGCGCTCCGCGCGGCGGGCGCGACCTTTGAGGGAGAGGGGACGAGCGTAAAGGAAAATCCCGTTACACACGCGGACCTTCTTGACCTCGGCTTGATCGGCGCGGGGAGCAAAGCGAAGCGCGCCGCGCTGCTGCGCGCGCTGGCGCTGCCGGAGCATCTGTCCACCGCGGCGCTGCTCGACGTGCTCGGCACGCTGACGACGCGCGAAGAACTTGTCGAGGAATGCAATAAAATTGTTGCAAACAGGGAATAAAGGGACTATAATCAAACATTATTTTGCTTGCCGCAGGCAGGCGCGAAGAAAGGAAGGATTCAGTATGGCTGAGGAAGTCAAGGCCGCCGTCGCCGAGAGCGAAGGCAAGAACTTTATTGACGCCTTTATCGAAGAGGATATTGCGGAGGGTGGTCGCTTCCAGGGTCAGCAGGTCCACACCCGTTTTCCGCCTGAGCCGAACGGCTATCTGCACATCGGCCACTGCAAGGCGCTGACCATCGACTTCGGCACCGCCGAGCGCTTCGGCGGCCTGTGCAATCTTCGTATGGACGATACCAACCCCACCAAGGAGGACGTCGAGTTTGTCGACGCCATCAAGGAGGATATCCATTGGCTGGGCTTCGACTGGGGCGACCGCTTCTTCTACGGCAGCGATTACTTTGAAAAGGACTATGAGTACGCCGTCGAGCTGATCAAGAAGGGTCTTGCCTACGTCTGCGACCTGACGCCCGAGGAGGCAAAGGAGTACCGCGGCGACATCGGCAAGCCCGCCGTCTCCCCCTACCGCGACCGCGACGTGGAGGAGAACCTCGACCTCTTTGAGCGCATGAAGAACGGCGAGTTCCCCGAGGGCAGCCGCACGCTGCGCGCGAAGATCGACTTGGCCTCCGGCAACTTCAATATGCGCGATCCGGTCATCTACCGCATCCGCTATATGCACCATCACCGTCAGGGCGACAAGTGGTGCATCTACCCGATGTACGACTTTGCCCACCCCATTCAGGACGCGCTTGAGGGCATCACGCACTCGCTCTGCTCGCTGGAGTTTGAGGCGCACCGTCCGCTCTACGACTGGGTGGTGAACAACGTCTCCGTGCCCTGCAAGCCGCGCCAGATCGAGTTTGCCCGTCTCGGCATCGACCACACGGTGATGAGCAAGCGCAAGCTGCGCAAGCTCGTGGAGGAGGGCATCGTCTCCGGCTGGGACGATCCGCGGATGCCGACGCTCTGCGGCCTGCGCCGCCGCGGCTTCACGCCGAAGTCCATCCGCAATTTCTGCGACCGCATCGGCGTCGCCAAGAGCGCGAGCGTGGTGGAGTACGCCTTCCTCGAGCACTGCCTGCGCGAGGATCTCAATGCCTCCGCCGAGCGCACGATGGGCGTGCTGCATCCGGTGAAGCTCGTCATCACGAACTATCCCGCGGGCAAGAGCGAGACCTTCGAGGTCGAGAATAACCCGACCGACCCCGCCGCCGGCACGCATGAGATCACCTTCTCCCGCGAGTGCTGGATCGAGGCGGACGACTTCATGGCCGAGCCGATCCCCAAGTATAAGCGTCTGTTCCCCGGCGGCCCCGAGTGCCGCCTGAAGGGCGCATATCTGATCAAGTGCGTTGGCTACGAAACGGACGAAAACGGCAATGTGACCGAGATCGCCGCCGAGTACGACCCCGACTCCCGCGGCGGCGACCCCGCCGACGGCCGCAAGGTCAAGGGCGCGACGCTCCACTGGGTGGACGCCGCCACCGCCATCGACGCCGAGGTGCGCGTGTACAGCGAGCTCTTCAGTGATCCCGCGCCCGACGGCGCGGACAAGGATTTCCTCGCCTGCATGAACCCCGATTCCCTCGAAACGCTCACCGGCTGCAAGGTCGAGGCCCGTATGCGCGATGTGGCAGCGGAGTACGACAAAACCGAGAAGCAGGGCAAGACCGCGCCGAGCTTCCAGTTCATGCGCCTGGGCTATTTCTGCCTGGACAATAAGGATTGCTCTGCCGACCATCTGGTGTTCAACCGCTCTGTCACGCTCAAGGACAGCTTCAAGGTCTGAGCAAAATGCCATGAAAAAAATTCCGACCGCTCTCACGGTCGGAATTTTTTGCGTTTCGGAGAGCCACTTAACCGGCGTTCTGCGCGAGGATATCGCGTGCGACAAAGACGCCGCTGGCCGAGGCGTGGGAGAGGGAATGGGTGATGCCGCTGCCGTCGCCGATGACGTAAAGGCCGCGGTGCGCGGTCTCAAGGTGCTCGTCGAGCGCGACCTCCATGTTGTAGAACTTGACCTCCACGCCGTAGAGAAGCGTGTCGTCGTTCGCCGTGCCGGGGGCGATCTTGTCGAGGGCGTAGATCATTTCGATGATGCCGTCTAAAATGCGCTTGGGCAGCACGAGGCTCAGGTCGCCCGGCGTCGCCGCGAGGGTCGGGGTGACGAGCCCCTCCTCGATGCGCTTGACCGTGCTGCGCCGGCCGCGCACGAGGTCGCCGAAGCGCTGGACGATGACCCCGCCGCCGAGCATATTGGAAAGGCGGGCGATGCTCTCACCGTAGCCGTTGGAATCGTGGAACGGCTCGGAGAAGTGCTTGGCCACGAGCAGCGCGAAGTTGGTGTTCTCGGTCTGCATGGCTGCGTCCTCGTAGCTGTGGCCGTTGACGGTCACGATGCCGTTGGTGTTCTCATTGACGACGATGCCGTGCGGATTCATGCAGAAGGTGCGCACGTTGTCCTCAAACTTCTCGGTGCGGTAGACGATCTTGCTCTCATACAGCTCGTCGGTGAGGTGGGAGAACACGACGGCGGGCAGCTCGACGCGCACGCCGAGGTCCACGCGGTTGGACTTGGTGGGAATGTCGAGCGCGCGGCACACGCCCTCCATCCACTTGCTGCCGCTGCGGCCGACGGAGACGATGCATTTGCCGCACTCGTACTGCGCGTCGGCGCACACGACGGTGAAGCCGCCATCCTTTGCCTCGAGCGCCTGCACAGGGGTGTCAAAGTAGAAATCGACCTTGCTCTTGAGGTCGTTATAGAGATTCTCGAGCACGACATAGTTGATGTCGGTGCCGAGGTGGCGCACGGAGGCGTCGAGCAGCTTGAGCTTGTGCTGGATGCAGAGCTTCTTGAACTGCGAGCCGGCGGTGGAGTAGAGCTTGGTGCCCTCACCGCCGTAGAGCATATTGATCTCGTCGACATAGTGCATCAGATCGAGCGCCTGCTGCTTGCCGATGTACTCATAGAGCGTGCCGCCGAAATCGTTGGTGATGTTGTACTTGCCGTCGGAAAACGCGCCCGCGCCGCCGAAGCCGCTCATGATCGAGCAGCTTTTGCAGCCGATGCAGCTCTTGACCTTCTTGCCGTCGATGGGGCAATGGCGCTTTTCAAGGCTGTGGCCGGCTTCAAAAACGGCGACCTTGAGCGAGGGGGCGAGCTTCGTCAGCTCGTAGGCGGAGAAGATGCCGCCGGGGCCCGCGCCGATGATGGCAACGTCGTACTTCATGATAACAACTCCTGTTCTGTGTTTTGCTGTGAGCAGCACGGCAGAGACTGCCGAACCCTAAACATTCTACATGGGAAACAGAGAAAGTCAAGCGGATCGGCGATAGAAGCATTATTAAAAATAGCACAGCCTATCATAAGCTGTGCTATGGAGCGGTCAAAGATTCCTGCGGATGGTGCTGATGGCGTTTTTCTCCAGCCGCGAGACCTGCGCCTGCGAAATGCCGATCTCACCGGAGACCTCCATCTGCGTCTTGCCGTCGTAAAAGCGCATAGCTAAAATACGCTGCTCGCGCGGCGAGAGCTTGTCCACCGCCTCGCGCAGAGCGATCCGGTCGAGCCAGCTTTCGTCGGTGTTGCGCGTGTCGCGCACCTGATCCATCACGCAGACGGTGTCGCCGCCGTCGGAGTAGACGGGGTCGAAGAGGGAGACGGGATCGACCACCGCGTCCATGGCGAACACGACCTCCTCGCGGGGAAGGTCCAGCTCCTTGGCGATCTGCTCGACGGTCGGCTCGCGCTGGTTCTCACGCTGGAGCTTTTCCCGCGCCTGCAGCACGCGGTAGGCGGTGTCGCGCATGGAGCGGCTGACGCGAATGGCGCTGTTGTCGCGCAGATAGCGGCGGATCTCGCCGATGATCATGGGCACGCCATAGGTCGAGAAACGAACGTTCTGCGAGACGTCGAAATTGTCGATGGCCTTGATGAGGCCCACGCAGCCGACCTGAAAGAGGTCGTCGGCGTTCTCGCCGCGGCTGGCAAAGCGCTGGATGACCGACAGCACGAGCCGCAGATTCCCCTGAATGAGCGTTTCCCGCGCGCGCTCGTCGCCCAAATGGCTGCGCCGCAGCAGCTCCGTCATTTCGTCCGACTTGAGCGTCGGCAGCTTCGCCGTGTTTACACCGCAGATCTCCACCTTGCCGAGCATCGTACCGTCCTCCTTGCACTGGATGCTCTCATTATTTCCGCGGCGGTGCGAAACATACCGCGCGGCGGCGGAGATATTTTTAATCGTTCGGCACAATGCGATGGATTTCGCGCGGGAGGACGGTTCTCACGGTGCGCGGACGCGGGCGCGGGAGTTTTTTCGGCTGTTTTTTGCCGGGGTTCGTTCAGGAAAGAAGTCCGATGCTCAGGGCGATGATGGCGGCGTTGAAAAAGTCGTTGAACAGACCGCCGACCATCGGGATCATAAAGTAAGCAGAGGGCGAGGGTCCGTAGCGGCGGGCGACCGCCTGCATATTCGCCATTGCGTTGGAGGTCGCGCCCATGCCGAAGCCGATGAAGCCGGCGGTGATCATCGCGGCGTCATAATTGCGGCCCATGAGCGGGAAGAGGACGAGGATGGAGAAGAACACCATCAGAAGGACCTCAGCGGCAAGGCAGACAAGCATCGGCAGCGCCAGATCCACGAGCTGCCAGAGTTTGAGACCGGAGAGCGCCATGGAGAGAAAGAGAGCAAGGAACATATTGCCCATCGTGCCGATCTCGGCGGCGGGGAACTCGATGTGCCCAGTGTGGTCGATGAGGTTGCGGACCGCGACAGCCACGAGCATGGGGCCGATGTAGGCCGGGAAATTGAAGCCGCAGAGCTTCGTGAGTCCCGTGGTGACATAGCTGCCGAGGCCGACGCAGAACGCGAGCATCAGAAAGCCGAGCACAAAGCGGTTGGAGTGCGTGGTGAAGTGTGCGTCGTCGGCGTCCTCTTCGTGCTCGCGGCTCTCGGGAAGCTCCTCGCGCAGATGGTTTTTGACAATAAGATGGCGGGCGATGGGGCCGCCGAGGACGGAGCCGAAAATGAGGCCGAAGGTCGCCGCCGCAACGGCGACGGTCGTTCCGCCGACCGCGCCCGCGGCGTCGAGGTCGGGGCCGATGGCCGCGGCGGTGCCGGGCCCGCCGATCATGGAGATGGAGCCGCAGCCGAGGCCGTAGAGCGGGTTTTTGCCCATGAGCGCCATCACGCCGCTGCCGACGGCGTTTTGCAGAAGGATGATGACGATGCTCAGCGCGAGCAGCAGCATCACGGATCTGCCGCTCTTGACAAGCATGGGGATGCTCACGGTGAAGCCGACGGTGGTGAAGAACAGGATCATGAAGACCGTCTCGAGCGTTTCGTCAAAGGTGATGACCGCAAGACCGGAGGCATAGAGCAGGGTGTTGAACAGCGCGAAGCACAGTCCGCCGACAAGCGGAGCGGGCACGCAGAAGCGCCGGAGCGCCGGGAGCTTTCGCGTCAGCGCCGCGCCGAGCCAGTACATAACGGCGCCGAGTGCGAGGGCATGGTACATATTGAGCTGGATCTCTCGCATGGGGTGGTTCCTCCGGTTCTTTGTTTTTTCGCTGGGACGGAATACGCCGCATTGCGGCGGAAGGTGGGATAGGACTTCCTGCGGTGCGAATAGAATGGCAGGGAACAGGGGGGAGCGCGATGAACTGCCGATTTACAGACCTGCGCTGCAAGGAGGTCATCAACATTTGCGACGGCTGCCGTCTGGGCTATGTCGGCGACGTGGAATGTCAGCTGCCCGAGGGGCAGATGACCGCGCTGATCGTGCCGGGGCCGTTCCGCTTTTTCGGCCTGTTCGGCCGCGGCGAGGAATATTATATCCCGTGGGACTGCATCCGACAAGTGGGGGACGACATCATTCTGGTCGATAAGCCGTTCCCGCAGCGCGAGCCGCCGCGCCGCGAACGGCGCGCACGCCGTCGGCGTTTATGATGTGCAGGACGAATTTTTTATTATAAAGAAAATGTTAAGAAATGCAAGAGCGGGATGCGGAAAATGAAAAATGTTTAAAATTTCTTCACAACTTGCTGTTCCGCACGGAAATTTGAAAAAATGCGCGGGAAACAGGCACTTTTCTGAAAAAAGTGCTTGCAATCTATAGTAATGTACGGTATAATGCTCGGGTATTCCGCACGGGGACCCGACTTCCTGTCTGTGCCAAAGGTTGGCAGGGGGGATGAAGGCTCCGGAGGTAAAACTAAATTTGAAGGAGAAACTACAAGCAATGGCAAACGTCGTATCCATGAAAGCTCTGCTCGAGGCAGGCGTCCACTTCGGTCATCAGACCCGCCGCTGGAACCCCAAGATGGCTCCCTACATTTACACGGAGCGCAACGGCATCTATATCATCGACCTGCAGAAGACCGTCAAGAAGCTCGAGGAAGCCTACAACTTCGTGCGCAGCGTCTCCGAGAGCGGCCAGTCCCTGCTGTTCGTCGGCACCAAGAAGCAGGCGCAGGAGGCCATCAAGGATGAGGCTCTTCGCTGCAATATGTACTATGTCAATGCCCGCTGGCTCGGCGGCATGATGACCAACTTCAAGACCATGCGCACCCGCGTGGACCGTCTCAACCAGCTCAAGACCATGCAGGCGGACGGCACCTTCGATATGCTGCCCAAGAAGGAAGTCATGAAGCACCTCGGCGAGATCGAGAAGCTCGAGAAGTACCTCGGCGGCGTGAAGGACATGAAGAAGCTGCCCGGCGCCCTGTTCATCGTTGACACCCGCAAGGAGCGCAACGCCATCGCCGAGGCGCACAAGCTCGGCATCCCCGTTGTCGCCATCGCCGATACCAACTGCGATCCCGACGAGATCGACTACCCCATCCCCGGCAACGATGATGCCATCCGCGCCATCAAGCTCATCGCCTCCGTGATGGCCAACGCCATGATCGAGGGCAAGCAGGGCGAAGTCACCGAGGACGCCGCGGCGGAGAAGGCCGAGGGCGAGGCTCAGGCCGAAGCCTAATTTTACGAGGAGGACAAGAATATGGCTATTAGTGCTGCTGATGTGAAGAACCTGCGCGAAATGACCGGCGTGGGCATGATGGACTGCAAGAAGGCTCTGACCGAGTGCGACGGCGACATCGACAAGGCGATCGAGTACCTGCGTGAAAAGGGTCTCGCCGCTTCCGCGAAGAAGGCCGGCCGCATCGCTGCCGAGGGTATGGCTTACGCCACCGTCATCGACGGCGTGGGCGTCGTGGTCGAGGTCAACGCCGAGACCGACTTCGTCGGCAAGAACGAGAAGTTCCAGAACTTTGTCAAGGGCGTCGCCGCTGTCGTCGCCAAGGAAGACCCCAAGGACCTCGAGGCTCTGATGGCGGCTCCCTACGGCAATGGCCGTACCGTTGAGCAGGAGCGTCAGGAGATGGTCCTCGTCATCGGCGAGAACATTCAGGTCCGCCGCTTTGCCCGCTTCGCGGCCAACACCTCCACCCCGTATATCCATGCCGGCGGCAAGATCGGCGTGCTCGTCAACTTCAAGGTCGACGGCGGCATCGACGCCACCGAGATCGCCAAGGACGTTGCCATGCAGATCGCGGCCCTCAATCCCCGCTTCTGGGATAAGAGCCAGGTCTCTCAGGACGTTCTCGACGAGGAGAAGAAGATTATGATGGCTCAGATGGCCAACGACCCCAAGATGGCCAGCAAGCCTGAGCAGGTCCGCGAGAAGATCGTCATGGGCAAGCTCAACAAGTTCTATTCCGAGAACTGCCTGCTCCAGCAGGAGTTCGTCCGCGGCGACGTGTTCACCGGCACGGTCGAGCAGTATATCGCCGACGCCGCCAAGAAGCTCGGCGGCAAGATCGACTTCGTGGACGCCGTTCGCTTCGAGAAGGGCGAGGGCATCGAGAAGAAGCAGGAGAACTTCGCCGAAGAGATCGCTTCCATGATCAAGGGCTAAGGCTCCCGAGAGCAAATAACACAGAGACCGGACACGGAAGTGTCCGGCCTCTTTTCTTGTGCAGAACGACGAAAAAACGCAGGTTTATTTTTGCAGGAGCAATGCAACAAAAATTGCAAAAATCCTTGTAAAGAGACGTGAAAAATGCTATAATAATTAAACTTATCGGGTAAATCCACCCGAGAATGAATTTTTTCGCAGGAGAGATTGCGTTGGGTACCCTGTCCGACCTATGGAATTCACTTGATTTTTCGGCAATGCTGTCGGCGCTGATGCGCCTGATTGCCGTATTTTTATGCCTGACGGTTCACGAGACCTGCCACGGCCTTGCGGCCTATGCGCTCGGCGACCCGACCGCGAAGCGGGAGCATCGGCTGAGCCTGAACCCGCTGCACCACATCGACTGGGTGGGCCTTGCGTGTATGCTGGTGCTCGGCTTCGGCTGGGCGAAGCCCGTGCCGGTGGATATGCGCTATTTCAAAAAGCCGAAGCAGGGCATGGCACTGACGGCGCTCGCCGGGCCGGTATCGAATTTTGTGCTGGCGCTGCTTGCCCTGCTGTGCGCGCGGCTCGTCTATCATCAATACGGCGCGCTGTGGGATTTCATCTTTGACCTGCTGCTGACGACGGCGTATCTGAGCGTCGGCCTCGGGCTTTTCAACCTCATTCCCATCTCGCCGCTCGACGGCTCGAAGGTACTCTTTGCCTTCCTGCCGGACAGCGCGTATGAGAAGCTGATGCGCTACGAAAAATACGGTATGATCGCGCTGCTGATCCTCGTGTGGCTCGGCGTGGGCGATAATGTGCTCAGCACAGCGATCTATAACGTATACGCTGCTATGATCAATTTCGTTTTCCGCGGCATCGTTTGAGCGCGGAGAGTGAACGGAGAAACGAATGGACAACCCTATTTTTAAGCTCGAGGGCGTGGTGCATGAGCGCTCGGCGGAGACGCTTCAGGATTTTGAAGGCCCGCTCGACCTCATCCTTTTCCTGCTCTCAAAAAATAAGATCGAAATACAGGACATTCCCATCGCGCTCATTTTAGAGCAGTACCTTGCCTACCTCGAGCAGCGCAAGCAGCTTGACCTTGAGGTGGCGAGCGAGTTCATCACGATGGCGGCGCACCTGATGTATATCAAGACGCGGATGCTGCTGTCCATCGAGGACGAGGAAGCGCAGAACGAGATGGAGCAGCTCATTCAATCCCTGAAGGAGCGCCAGCAGAAGGACACCTATCTGCGCATCCGCACACTGACCGAGACGCTGGGGCCCATGAGTGAGTTCGGACGCAACACGATGACGAAGAATCCCGAACCGATGGAGCGCGGGAAGATCTACGAATACGACCACGAGAAGGCAGACCTGGTGCTGGCCATGCAGTCGATCTTCGATCGCGCGGAGAAGCTGGCGCCGCCGCCGCGCGCGGCCTTTGAGCAGATCGTGCAGCGCGAGCCGTATTCCGTCTCCGACAAGGCGGGCGAGATCGTACGGCGGCTCAAGAGCTTCGGCATCACGCGCTTTTTGCTGCTGTTCCGCGGCGCGAGGAGCCGCAGCGAGATCGTGGCGACCTTTATGGCGGTGCTGGAGCTGTGCCGCGCGAGCGTGATCCGTCTCGCGGGCGGCGAGACCGACTGCACGGTGGACTGCGAGCAGGACGCACCGGAAACTTTTACATTGTGAGGAACGTATGGCACTGGAAACGATGGACTTACATGAGGTCCGCTCGGCGATGGAGGGCATTCTCTTTGCCGCCGGCGAGCCGGTGAATATCGACCGCATCTGTCTGGCGCTCGAGTTGGACAAGCCGACGGCGGAGCAGGTTTTGCAGGAGCTTGGCGACTACTACGCCTTCGAGCGCCGCGGCATCCGTCTGGTGCGGATGGAGAACTGCTATCAGCTCTGCTCCGCGCCGGATTACGCGGATATCATCCGCAAAGCGTTTGAGATCCGAAAGCCCGCAAAGCTCTCTCAGCCCGCGCTGGAGGTGCTGACCATCATCGCCTATTATCAGCCGACCACGCGCGCCTATGTCGATCAGGTGCGCGGCGTGGACAGCTCGTACACGATGGGACTTTTGCAGGAGCGTAAGCTCATCGAGGAGTGCGGACGGCTCCAGGTGCCGGGACGGCCCAGGCTCTACCGCACGACGAAGGAATTCCTGCGCGTGTTCCATTTGAGCTCGCTCGAGGAGCTGCCCGAGATGCCGGGGCTTGAGGCGGACGGCCAGCTGCGGCTGGATACGGACGGTGCGATCCTTGACCCGACGCAGCTCACGGCTGCGGCGGAAAGCGAGCCGGACGCGGAGGAATAAGCGGACCGGAGAGCGAACGGGAAGGGAGGCTTGACCATGACGGCGCTGGAGATCATCGGCATGATTCTGCTGCTCTTTCTTCTCCTTTCGCTGCTGCGCGTGGGCGCGATCGTCGATTTCGGCGGGGAGCTGCGCGTGCGGCTGCGCGTCGGTCCGGTCAAGCTGACGGTTCTGCCGAAGAAAAAAAAGAAGGCAAGGAAGGCAGCGGAAGCAGCCGGGAAAACGCCGGAGGAGAAGACAAAGCCGAAGGCGGCGGGCGGACACCGCCTGCCGAAGCTCAGCTTTCCCGAGCTGCGCGAGCTTGCGGGGACGGTGCTCGGCGCGCTGAAGCGGACGCTTCGCCGCACCTGCCGCCGCACGCGCATTGACCCGCTGGAGGTCGGCGTGATTTTCGCGGGCGACGATCCGGCGGACACGGCACAGACCTACGGCTATGCCAACGCCGCGTTGTGGACCCTGATGCCGAAGCTGGAGGAGCTGTTCTATATCCCGAAGCCGTCCGTCTATCTGGGGATGGACTTCACAAAGGCGGAGACCTCGGCGGAGGGGACGGTCGGCGTATCGCTGCGCGTGTGCGACCTCTTTGCCATTCTCTTTACGCTGGCGGTGCCGGTGGGAAAATGCTTCCTGCGTTGGCGCTGGGCGCACGGGGGCGAGGCAAAAGCGGAGCCGCCGGCGGAGCGCGCGGTTGCGCCTGAAACGAACGAACCGGAAAAACGGACTGCATAGAAAGGAAGATCAAGATGGAGAACAAGGAAAAGAACTCGGTAAGCGAGCTGATGGAGACTACGATGACGAAGATCCGCGAAATGGTAGATTCCAATTCCGTCATCGGTGAGCCGATCACCACGCCGGACGGCGTGACGCTCATCCCCGTGTCCCGCGTGAGCCTTGGCTTCGGCAGCGGCGGCGGGACCTATGGCCAGACCAGCGAGCGCTTCGGTGGCGGCGGCGGAGCGGGCGTGAAGATCGACCCCGTGGCGTTCCTCGTCATCAAGGACGGGCAGACGCGCATGGTGCCGGTCGCCGTGCCGGCGACCGCGACGGTGGACCGCGTGCTGGAGATGGCACCGCAGCTCATCGACCGCGTCGAGGGCTTCGTCAACAAGAAAAAGGAAGAGAAAGAATTTGTGTAAAATCGGGCATACTGAAGTCATTCTGTAAAAAGGGTGATGGAAGTTGACTCGTGTCGTGCAACGAAGGGCGGCGCTTGTGCTGATGGTATGCAGCCTGCTCGGCTGCGTGGACTGCGCGGCGGCGCAGAGCGCGCCGCAGACCGGCGCGGAGGCGTTCATTCTGATGGACGCCGGCAGCGGCCGGGTGCTGACCGGAAAAAACACCGAACAGGAGCTTGCGATTGCGAGCACGACGAAGATCATGACGGCGCTCGTGGCACTTGAGACAGGAAATCTTTCGGACAAGGTGACTGTAAAGCAGAACCACTTGAAGGAAGGCTCGTCCATGTACCTGCGCGCCGGCGAGGTGTTGACGCTCGAGGAGCTGCTCTACGGGTTGCTGCTGCCGTCGGGAAACGACGCGGCGGAGTGCATCGCCGACCATTGCAGCGGCGGGGTAGAGCGCTTCGTCGCGAGAATGAATGAGAAGGCCGCGGCGCTCGGCATGACGCACACCTCGTTCGCGAACCCGAGCGGACTGGACGCGCAGGGACACTATTCCTGCGCGCTCGACATGGCGCGGCTCGCGGCGTATGCCATGCGTGAGCCGACTTTTGCGCGCATCGCCGCGACCAGAACGGCGGCGGTGGGCGAGCGGATGCTGGGCAACCACAACAAGCTGCTCGCGTCGCTTAAGGGCTGCACCGGTCTCAAGACCGGCTATACGGACAATGCGGGCCGCACGCTTGTGACCTGCTGCGAAAGAGACGGGATGCGTCTCATCGCCGTGACGCTCAACGACCGCAGCGACTGGGCGGATCACGCGGCGCTGTATGAGTACGGCTTCGCTGCCTTTGCGCGCAAGCGCGCGGTGGCGCGCGGCGAGGAATACACCCTCGCGCCGGTGCGCGGCGGAACGCAGACGAGCGTGTCGCTCGCGGCGGGGGAGAGCTTCTTCTATCCGGTGACGGCAGGGGAGGAGCTGCTCGTATCGGCCAGGCTGCCGGAGGAGCTGACCGCTCCGCTCGCGGCGGGGCAGGCGGTCGGCGAGCTGATCGTTTCCATGGACGGAGAGGAGCTTGCGCGGGTGCCGCTGGTATGCGCGGAGCCGGTCGCGGCGGCCGAAAAAAAGCAGAGCCTGTTCGAGCGGCTGTTTGACCGGACGGGCTGAGGAAAAGAGGTGCTTTGCGCTGGCAGAGCGTTTGCAGAAGCTGATCGCCGCGGCGGGGCTGTGCTCCCGCCGGACGGCGGAGGAATGGATCGCCGCGGGGCGCGTGCGCGTCAACGGCGAGACCGCGACGGTCGGACAGAGCGCCGACCCGGAAACGGATACGATCTGCGTGGACGGCGTGCCGCTCACGCCGCCGGAGCGGAGGGTCTACCTGATGCTCAATAAGCCGCGCGGCTATGTCACCACGCTCAGCGACGAGCGGGGACGGCCCACGGCGGCGGAGCTGGTGGCGGACTGCGGGACGCGCGTTTATCCGGTCGGTCGGCTGGACCTCGACAGCGAGGGACTGCTGCTCTTCACCAACGACGGGGCATGGATGCAGCGCATCCTGCACCCGAGCCATGAGATCAAAAAGACCTATGAGGTCACGGTGGCGGGAGCGGTCGAAAACGCGGCGGCAGAGCTTGCCGCGGTGCGCTCCGTCGACGGAGAGCCGATCGCGCCCGCGCGGGTACGTCTGCTGCGAAAGGGGAAGGAAACAGCGGAGCTGTCCGTCACCATCCACGAGGGGAAAAACCGCCAGATCCGGCGGATGTGTGCAGCGGTCGGGCTGTACGTCAAGCGCCTGCGCCGCGTGCGGGAGCACACCCTATCGCTCGGCGCGCTGCCGGAGGGCGGCTGGCGCGAGCTGACCGCGGACGAGGTCCGCGCATTTGAGCAAGAGAAGTGAGGAAAACACCCATGCCGAAGAACATTTTACATACCATCGAGAAGAACATGAGCAGCTTTTCCAAGGGGCAGAAGCTCATTGCCCGTTTTATTCTGGAGGATTACGACAAGGCGGCGTTCATGACGGCCAGCAAGCTCGGCAAGACCGTGCAGGTGAGCGAGTCGACCGTGGTGCGTTTTGCGACGCAGCTCGGCTACGACGGCTACCCGAGTATGCAGCGAGCTTTGCAGGAGATGATCCGCGGCAAGCTCACGAGCATCCAGCGCATCAAGGCGTCGGAGGGGGAGCTGAGCGGCAGCGACCTGGTGACGAACGTGCTCCAGCGCGATATGGAAAAGATCCGTATGGCGATGGACCAGACCGACGGCTCGGAGTTCAGCCATGTGGTGGACATCATCGCGCAGGCGAAGCATATCTACATCGTGGGCTTCCGTTCCTCGTCGTTCCTGGCGGGCTATCTCAATTTCTATTTCCGCCTGATCTATGACAATGTGACGCAGGTGCAGGGCGGCGCTGCCGGCACCTTCGACCAGCTTTTCCGCGTGGGTCCCGGCGATGTGGTCATCGCCATCTGCTTCCCGCGCTACTCCGAGCTGGCGCTCAAGACGGTGCAGTATGCCAAGGATCGGGGCGCGACCATCATCGGCGTGACCGACAGCGAGATGTCGCCGGTGTATCAGATGTCCTCCGGCTCGCTGCTGGTGCGCAACGAAATGATCTCGTTCGTGGACTCGCTCGCGGCGCCGATGAGTATGCTCAACGCATTGATCCTTGCCGCCGCGCACAAGCAGGGAACGGATATCTCCGCGACCTTCAACGAGCTGGAGCACGTCTGGGATCGCTTCGGCATTTTCGGGAAGGTCGAGGATGAATAAGCAGCTCACGGTGATCGGCGGCGGAGCCGCCGGAATGATGGCGGCGATCTGCGCGGCGCGCAGAGGAACAGCCGTCACGCTGCTCGAGCCGAACGAGCGGCTGGGCAAGAAGCTCAACATCACCGGCAAGGGCCGATGCAATGTGACGAACGACGCGGGCTGTGAGGAGCTGCTGGCAAACGTGCCGCAAAACGGGCGGTTTCTGTATTCCGCGTTCTCCCGCTTCGACGGGCGCGGCACGATGGCGTTCTTTGAAGAGCTCGGCGTGCCGCTCAAGGTCGAGCGCGGGCGGCGCGTGTTCCCGGTGTCGGACCGCGCGTTCGACGTGTCCGCCGCGCTGGAGCGGGAGCTCAGACGGCTGCGCGTCACGCTTGTGCGTGACCGCGCGGTGTGCGTGCTGACGGACGAGACCGGCGCGGTGCGCGGCGTCAAGGGCGAGAAGAGTACATATCCCGCGCAGGCGGTCGTGCTGGCGACCGGCGGCGTGAGCTATCGGGGTACCGGCTCGACCGGCGAGGGACATCGCATGGCGGCGATGCTCGGGCATACGGTCACGCCGCTCACGGGCTCTCTCGTGCCGCTGCGCGCGGACGGCTGCGCGCAGCTGCAAGGGCTGAGCCTGCGCAATGTCGGGCTGAGCGTTTTTGAAAACGGAAAGAAGATCTACACCGATTTCGGGGAGCTGCTCTTCACGCATTTCGGCGTGTCCGGCCCGCTGGTGCTCTCGTCCTCGGCGCATATGCGGCACTTTGATAAAAAGAGCTATCGGTTGGAGCTTGACCTCAAGCCGGCGCTGGACGAGCAGCAGCTCGATAAGCGCCTGCTGTCGGATTTTCAGAAGCACGCGAACAGCGATTTTTGCAACGCGCTCGGAGAACTGCTGCCGCAGAAGCTCATTCCCGCGGCGGTGGAGCGCTCCGGCATCCCGCCGCACGAGAAGGTACATGATCTCACACGCGAGCAGCGCGCCGCGCTGCGGACGCTTTTGAAGCATTGGAGCATCGACGTTCTATCGCCCATGCCGGTGGAGAACGCCATCATCACCTCCGGCGGCGTCAAGGTCGGAGAGATCGACCCGAAAACGATGGCGTCGAAGAAGGTGCCGGGGCTGTATTTTGCCGGTGAGATCATCGACGTGGACGCCTATACGGGCGGCTTCAATCTGCAGATCGCGTGGGCGACCGGCAAGGCTGCCGGCGAAGCGGCAGCGGAGTATTTGACAGAGCAATAAAGGAAATATACTTTACACATAGAATGAGGGAAATGCAGACGATGATACCCGAAAAGCACTATGCCGTCGCGGTGGACGGCCCCTCCGGCGCGGGGAAAAGCACGCTGGCCAAGGCGATCGCGGCGAAGCTCGGCATTTTGTATGTGGATACCGGCGCGATCTACCGCACGATCGGCTACGCGGTGAAGCGGCGCGGCATTGAGCCGCGCGACGAAGCCGCTGTCCGCGCGATCCTGCCGGAGCTGGAGATCGGTATGCGCTACGAGGCGGACGGAGAGCAGCATATGCTGCTCAATGGGCAGGATGTGACGCGCGAGATCCGGCTGCCGGAGATCTCCATGTACGCGAGCGCCGTGTCGGCGCTGCCGGCGGTGCGCGCGTTCCTGCTGGAAATGCAGCGCGATCTGGCGCGGAAGCACAGCGTCATTATGGACGGGCGCGACATCGGCACGGTGGTGCTGCCGGACGCCGAGGTGAAGATCTTTCTGACGGCGTCCGCCGAGGTGCGCGCGCAGCGGCGCTGCCTCGAACTGGAACAGCGCGGCACGCCGAAGCCCTACGACGAGGTACTGCGTGAGCTCAATGAGCGGGACTACAACGACTCCCACCGCGCCGCCGCGCCGCTCCGGGCGGCGGAGGACGCAATAGTCGTCGATACCTCCGCGCTCGATTTCGACGCGAGCAGGGAAGCGCTGCTCGCCCTGATCCGGGAGAGGCTGCAATGAACCATGTTTTTTTTGGCATCATCTGGGTGCTCGCGCAGATACTGCGGCTGCTGTACCGCATCGAGGTGAAGGGACTGGAGAACCTGCCGCGGAACGGCGTGCTGCTCTGCCCGAACCATGCGAGCGACCTTGACCCCGTGCTCATCGGCATCTGCCTGCCGATCAACTACCGCCTGCATTTCATGGCGAAGGAGGAGCTGTTCCAGAACCGCTTGTTCGGCCGCATCCTCCGCGCGCTGGGGGCGTTTCCGGTCAACCGCGAGGGAGCGGACATCCAAGCGGTCAAGACCGCGATGAAGGTCATCCACGAGGGCGAGAATCTGCTCATTTTCCCGGAGGGAACGACCATTCACGATGGCGTGGGCTACCACGACGGTTTGCCGGCGCACGCCCATTCCGGCATCGCGATGATCGGCGTGCGCTCGGGCGCGACGCTCGTCCCGGTATTCGCGGACGGGAAGAAGAGAATGTTCCGCAAGACGACGATCATTTTCGGCGAGCCGTATGTGCCGCAGATTACGGGACGGCGCGGGACCTCCGAGGAGCTGCAGAAGGTCGCGGACGATGTACTGCGCGAGGCGTATGCGCTCGGCGGTCAGGCGGTGGGAGGCGCGCCGCTGTGAGGGTCATTCTTGCTAAGACCGCGGGCTTCTGCTACGGCGTGGAGCGCGCGGTCGCGCTTGCGCACGAAACGGCCAAGGCGCATGGCGGCGTGATGCTCGGGAGCGTTATCCACAACGCCAATGCCGTCGCGGAGCTGGAGCGCGAGGGGATGCGTCTGATCGCGTCGCCCGGGGAGGCGGCAGCGGGGGAGACGGTGCTCATCCGCTCCCACGGCGAGAGCCGGGAGGTGCTGGAGGAGCTGCAGGCACGCGGCGCGGAGATCATCAGCGCGACGTGCCCGAACGTGCAGCGCATCCAAAGACTTGTCACCGAGGCCGAGGCCGCGGGGCGGCAGGTCGTCATCATCGGCGAGCACGACCACCCCGAGGTGCAGGGCATCGCAAGCTGGTGCAGGGGCGCAAGGATCTTCGGAAATGCCGAAGAAGTTGCAAATTGGGCGGAGGAAACGGCGGAAATTGCCGATTTGCCCATAACGATGGTCGCGCAGACCACCTGTATTCGTGCGCTTTGGGAAAGTTGCGTGAAATTTCTAAAAAAAGAGTGTACAAATCTGAAAATTGATGATACAATATGCAATGCTACGCAAAAGCGTCAATCGGAGGCGGCGGAGATCGCTTCTTCGGCGGACGTGATGGTGGTGGTCGGAGACCGGAAAAGCGCTAACACCAGACATTTGACGGAAATCTGCAAAGAGAACTGCACGCGCGTCTATCAGATCGAGGACGCCGACGAGCTCTCGCCGGACATGTTTCATGGCTGTACTGTTGCGGGCCTGACGGCTGGTGCCTCCACTCCTGCGGGCATCATTAAGGAGGTATATGCAACCATGACGGAAGAAATCAAGACCATTGAAGGTAACGAGACCTTCGAAGAAATGCTCGACAAATCTTTTAAGACTTTAAATACAGGAGATAAGGTGACCGGTATCGTCACGGCCATCGGTGCGACCGAGATCCAGGTCGACCTGGGCTGCAAGCAGGCGGGCTACATTCCCGTCAGCGAGCTTTCCAGCGATCCCGACGCCAAGGTCGAGGACATCGTCCATGTCGGCGACGAGATCGAGACCTATATCGTCCGCGTCAATGACGTGGAGGGCTATGCCACCCTTTCCAAGAAGCGCCTCGACGCAGTCAAGGTCTGGGAGGACATCGAGAATGCCGTTGAGAACAAGACCGTTCTCGAGGGCATCGTCACCGAAGAAAACAAGGGCGGCATCGTCGTTTCTGTCAAGGGCGTGCGTGTGTTCGTTCCCGCTTCCCAGAGCGGTCTGCCCAAGGACAGCGATCTGAGCCAGCTCATCAAGCAGCGCGTTCAGCTCCGCGTCACCGAGGTCAACCGTGCCCGCCGCCGCGTCGTCGGCTCCATCAAGGCCGTGCAGAACGAGGCCCGTGCGGCCGCGCAGGCTGAGATCTGGGCCAACATCGAGGTCGGCAAGCACTATGACGGCGTAGTCAAGTCCATGACCAGCTACGGCGTGTTCGTCGATATCGGCGGCGTGGACGGTATGGTCCACATCTCCGAGCTGAGCTGGAGCCGCATCAAGAATCCCGCCGAGGTCGTCTCTGTCGGCGATCATCTCGACGTGTACGTTCTCTCCTTCGATCCCGAGAAGCACAAGATCTCTCTCGGCGTGAAGGACCGCACCCAGAATCCCTGGGATGTGTTCATGAACACCTACAAGGTTGGCGACGTGGCCAACGTCCGCATCGTCAAGCTGATGACCTTCGGCGCGTTTGCTGAGGTCGTTCCCGGCGTGGACGGTCTGATCCACATTTCCCAGATCGCGGACCGCCGCATCGACAAGCCCTCCGACGTTCTGGCCGAAGGCGACAAGGTCGATGCGAAGATCATCGCCATCGACGAGGACAAGAAGAAGATCTCTCTGAGCATCCGTGCGCTGCTCACACCCGCTGCGGAGGAAGAGGCTCCCGTCGAGGAGTAAATCCATACTGAATGAAAAAGGACAGGCTCTGCCTGTCCTTTTTTCTGTCTTCTTTCGGAAATTGGGCTTTTCAAGCGGGAAGATGTGTGGTAGAATACTCCTGTTGACAAAGTTTTAACAAAACCCCTTTACCATATTCATTCAGGAGGAGACCAACGATGAACGTTCAGGAACTCTATCAGAAGAAGCTGACCACCGCCGCCGAGGCGGTCAAGGCCGTCAAGAGCGGCGACTGGGTCGATTACGGCTGGTGCACAAACCATCCCTACACGCTCGACAAGGCGCTTGCCGCCCGTCAGAGCGAGCTGCGCGACGTCAAGGTCCGCGGCGGCGTGACGATGTGGATGCCCGAGATCTGCAAGGCGGAGGACGCCGGCGAGCACTTCACCTGGCATTCCTGGCATTGCAGCGGCATCGACCGCAAGATCATCGCCAAGGGAATGGGCTATTTCTCTCCCATGCGCTACAGCGAGCTGCCGCGCTTCTATCGCGACGGCAACGCCAAGGTGGACGTGGCGATGATCCAGGTCACGCCGATGGACAAGCACGGCAACTTCAGCTATGCGCTGGCCTGCTCGCATCTGGCGGATATGCTCGATAACGCCAAGACGGTCATCGTTGAGGTCAACGAGAATCTGCCGTGGGTCTATGGCCTGAACGGCTGCGAGATCAACATTGCCGACGTCGATATGGTCGTTGAGGGCGAGAACCCGCCCGTGGCTCAGCTCGGCGCGGGCGGCGCGCCGACCGAGGTCGACACCGCGGTGGCGAACCTCGTCGTGCCGCAGATCCCGAACGGTGCCTGCCTGCAGCTTGGCATCGGCGGTATGCCGAACACCATCGGCTCGATGATCGCGCAGTCCGACCTCAAGGACCTCTCCGTTCACACCGAGATGTATGTGGACGGCTTTGTGGATATGGCGATGGCCGGCAAGATCACCGGCAAGCACAAGCAGCTCGACAAGGGCCGTCAGGTCTTCGCGTTTGCCGCCGGTACGCAGAAGCTCTATGATTACATGGACCGCAACCCGGACGTCATGGGCGCGCCGGTCGATTACACGAACGATGTTCACGTCATCTCGCAGATCGACAACTTCATTTCCATCAACAACGCCATCGACTGCGACCTCTTCGGCCAGGTCAATGCCGAATCCGCCGGCATCAAGCACATCTCCGGCACAGGCGGCCAGCTTGACTTCGCCATGGGTGCATATCTTTCCAAGGGCGGCAAGAGCTTCATCTGCATGTCCTCGACCGTCACCGGCAAGGACGGCACGGTCAAGAGCCGCATCGTTCCCACGCTGACGCCCGGCTCCATCTGCACCGATCCACGCTCCTGCACGCACTATATCGTCACCGAGTACGGCATGGTCAACCTCAAGGGCCTGTCCACCTGGGAACGCGCCGAGGCGCTGATCTCCGTGGCACATCCCGACTTTCGCGAGCAGCTCATCGCCGACGCGGAGAAGATGCACATCTGGCGCAGAAGCAACAAGTAAGCCTGCTGTTTGATACAAAAGGGCGGCCTGAAAATGTGATATGCTCCCTCCATGAGAGACAGTGAAATAAAACACTGTCAATCATGGAGGGAGCATTACTATGCCACAGAAGCAGAAAGTAAGCGCAGAGGAAAAAGTGAAAGTCATTGAGGATTACATCAATAACAGGATCAGTCTGAGTGAAGCAGCGCGGCGAGGGGGTGTTGCGCGAGATACGATCAGTCAATGGGCACGAAACTATGAAGCGGATGGAATGGCCGCATTTATGACGTGCAGGAACCGTGTGTAC
>CEAH01018789.1_pt1 | contig 110667 bp, 97 predicted proteins | sample 557571 | NCBI WGS metagenome assembly CEAH01 (sample SAMEA3182092, study PRJEB8094) | gut metagenome | biome: human; feature: gut; material: Stool; isolation source: human stools | place: Canada | collected 2013-11-25
GCGGCATTGCTTCGCTCGCCGCGTTTGTTTGCGCCATCGGTAGAAGGTGGTAGAACTGCGCTCGCCGCGGCAGGCACCACCGAAAATGCCTGCACCACCGACAGAAGAAAATTAGGCTGCACCGACGCAAGATCGGCAGAGCGGCAGCGGGTAATAGGAGTAGGCCAAATCGTCTCGCACCCCCAATGGCGGCGAGCGAAGCAATGCCGCCACGCAGAGCACTTCCACTCCCCAGGCGCCGCACCCCTTCGAGCTGCAAGCCGGCAATGCAATTTTCTCTGGGTGGGTCAAAGGGAGGGATATCTCTTTTTGAAAAAGAGATATCCCTCCCTTATTTTCGCGCACAACGTGCGCAGTTCTATTTCTTTTCCAAAGACGCCTGATACGTGCGCTTGAGGAAGCACGAATTGAGCACCACGGCGACGAGCTCCGCGATGGGGAAGGCGAGCCACACGAGCTCGAGCCGTCCGGTCATCGAGAGCCCATAGGCCACCGGCAGCAGCACGACGATCTGGCGGCAGACGGAGTTGATGAGCGAGTAAATGGGCTTGCCGAGGGCTTGACAGGCGCTCGCGGCAATGATGCTGAAGCCCGCGAGCGGGAAGTGCGCGCCGATGATGCGGAGCGCCGTTTTGCCGATGGCAAGCGCCTCGTCCGTGGGCGAGAACAGGCCCAGCAGCGTGCCGGGGATGAGCTCAAAGAGCGCGCAGCCGATGCACATGATGACAATAGCTGTGATGGCCGTCAGGCGAACGGTTTTGCGCACGCGGTCATACTTGCCCGCGCCGTAATTGTATGACACGATGGGCACCATCGCGTTGTTGAGACCGAAGCACGGCATGAAGATGAAGCTCTGGAGCTTGAAGTATGCGCCGAACACCGCGGTCGCTGCCTCGGTGAACGAGATGAGGATGCGGTTCATGCCGAACATCATCACCGAGCCGATGGACTGGACGATGATCGACGGGATGCCGACGGCGTAGATCTCCCGGATGGTCGCGGCGTGGGGACGGATGCTTGCCGCGCGCAGCTGGACCTCTGGATTTTTTGTGTGGTTGAGTACAAGACCGAGAATGGCGCCGACGAACTGGCCGACGACGGTGGCGATGGCCGCACCCGCGACCTCGAGGCGCGGGAAGCCGAGCAGACCGAAGATGAGGATAGGGTCGAGCACGATGTTGCACACCGCGCCCGCGATCTGCGCGATCATCGAGAGATTCGTGCGGCCCGTGGCCTGCAAGAGCCGCTCGCCGTAGACCTGCACGAAGATGCCGAGCGAGCCGCCGATGCAGATCATGACATAGTCGCGGCCGTAGGCGATGATCTGCTCATTGGCCGTCTGCAGGCGGAAGAACGGCTCTGCGAGCGTGAAGCCAAGCAGCATGAAGACAGCGGCGGTGCAGAGGACCAGAAAAAGGCCTGTGCCTGCCGCGCGGTTCACCGCCACCTGGTTCTTTTCGCCCAGTGAGCGCGCGAGCAGCGCGTTGATGCCGACGCCTGTGCCGACGGAGAAGGCGATGCACAGCATTTGCAGCGGGAAAGCGAGCGAGACGGCGTTCATCGCATCCTGACTGAGCCGCGCGACGAACACGCTGTCGACGATGTTGTAGAGCGCCTGAAAGAGCATGGATATCATGACGGGCCCCGCCATGTTAGCCAGCAGCTTGCCGATGGGCATGGTGCCCATTTTGTTTTCTCTGATGTTTTCTTCCATAGTTTCTCCCTCTTTGGACAAGTGTGCTTACATATAAAATTCCGGCGCTTATCGCGCCGGAATCAGGATCGGATGCGATCACTTTTTCAGCTCGCCGTTGGCAGCCTTGGTGAGATATGCGTTGATGAAGCCGTCCAGATCGCCGTCCATGACGGATTGGATGTTGCCGGTCTCATAGTCGGTGCGCATATCCTTTACGAGCTGGTAGGGCATGAAGACGTAAGAGCGGATCTGGCTGCCCCATTCGATCTTGAGCTGCACGCCCTTGATGTCGGAAATTTTTTCCGCGTGCTGCTGGATCTTCAGCTCCATGAGCTTTGATTTCAGCATCTGCATGGCGTAGTCGCGGTTCTGGAACTGCGAGCGCTGCGTCTGGCAGGCGGTGACGATGCCTGTGGGCTTATGGATGAGTCGAACGGCAGAGGAGGTCTTGTTGACGTGCTGGCCGCCCGCGCCGGACGCACGGTAGACCTGCATCTCGATATCCTCGGGGCGGATCTCGACCTCGATATCGTCGGGCAGCTCGGGCATGACCTCGAGCGCGGAGAAGCTCGTCTGGCGGCGGGCGTTGGCGTCGAACGGGGAAACGCGCACCAGGCGGTGCACGCCGTTTTCACCCTTGAGGTAGCCGTAGGCATTCTCGCCCTTGACCATGACCGTCGCGCTCTTGAGGCCCGCGTCCTCGCCGTCGAGATAGTCGAGCATCTCAAAGCTGAAGCCGTGCTTTGTGGCCCACTGCATATACATACGGTAGAGCATCTGCGTCCAGTCCTGCGCCTCCGTTCCGCCGGCGCCGGCGTGGAAGGTGAGGATGGCGTTGCAGTTATCGTATTCGCCGGAGAGCAGCGTCGTGAGGCGCGCCTCCTCCATCTCCTTTTCGAGCGTTGCGTAGCCCTCTTCGAGCTCGGGCAGCAGGCTCGCGTCGTCCATCTCACTGCCCATGTCGATCAGCGCGAGCAGATCGTCGCGCGTGGAGACGAGCTTTTCGTAGCGGTGGATCTTATTCTGAAGCTGCTTCGAGCGCATCTGATTCTTCTGCGAGCGCTCCAGATCGTTCCAGAAGCCGTCCTCGTGGGCTTCGAGCTCAAGGCGCTCAAGCTCGTGGCGGGCCGGCTCGATCTCGAGGGCTTTTGACAGATTATCAAGCGTTTCGTCCATTGCAAGCAGTTTTTGCTTATAGGAATCGTATTCGATCACAGCCATGGCGTTCTCTCCTTGTTTTCGTTCTGCATTAGCCGAAAAAGTATATCATAATCACCGTATAAAGGCAAGAAAAATCCGTCCTCCGGGGCAAAAAACTCCTGCGGGGGGCGGCTTTGCACAGCTTTGGCGCAAAAAACAAAAAAGCCACGCTCGTGGCGTGGTCGTTCCCTGATCTCAGCGCTCGCTGATGATCTGCTTGGTGTTGCCGAAGATCATGTCGTCAACATCCTGCTTGATGAAGTTCTCGAACATTCTATGTCTCACGCTCCTTTCTCTCATTTATTTCAGTTTGTATTATAGCCGCGGAAAACGCAAATTTCAATCGTCAGCTTTCATGGTTTTGACCAAAAAATTAACAGTTCTTTCATGCAAGATGACAAGTAAGCACTTGCATTTTTGCGAGCGACACTTTATAATAAGCTACAAGCTATTTTTGAAACGGAGGACGCGCATCATGGCGGAGTTCGTCACATTTGAAGATGTTTCCAAGGTCTACCACAGCGGCGAGGTGGAGATCCGCGCCGTGGACCACATCAGCTTTACGATCGGCAAGGGGGAGTTCTGCGTCATCGTGGGGCCCTCGGGCGCGGGCAAAACGACGGTTTTGAATATGCTCGGCGGCATGGACGCCTGCTCGGGCGGCACGATCACGGTCGATGGCACGCGCGTGAGCGACTTCAACGCCCGCCAGCTCACGACCTATCGCCGCCATGATATCGGCTTTGTCTTTCAGTTCTACAACCTGGTCGGCAACCTGACGGCGCTTGAAAACGTGGAGCTTGCCGCGCAGATCTGCAAGGACCCGCTCGACGCGGCGACCGTTTTGGACGAGGTGGGCCTTTCCGCGCGCGCGAACAACTTCCCCGGCCAGCTCTCCGGCGGCGAGCAGCAGCGCGTGGCCATCGCCCGCGCGCTGGCGAAGAACCCCAAGCTCCTGCTCTGCGACGAGCCGACCGGCGCGCTCGACTATGTGACAGGCAAGCAGATCCTGAAGCTTTTGCAGGATACCTGTCGGGAGAAGGGCGTGACGGTCGTGGTCATCACGCACAACAGCGCCCTCACGCCGATGGCCGACCGCGTCATCCACATCAAGAACGGCACGGTGGAGAGTATGCAGATCAATGCGCATCCCACAAGCGTGGAGAGCATCGAATGGTAACGGTAAAGCGGAAACGAAGGAGGGCGGCACGATGAAAAGCGCGATGAAAAAAGACTTTTGGCGCGAGATCAAGCACACGAAAAGCCGCTTTTTTTCCATTATGATCCTGGTCGCGCTGTCGGTCGCATTCCTCTCGGGACTCAAGGCGACCGCGCCGGACATGAAGAAGACCGGCGACAATTATCTCGATTCGCTGCATCTGGCGGATATTCAGGTGCTCTCGACCCTCGGCCTGACAGAGGACGATATCGACGCGCTGCGTGCGCAGAAGAACATCGAAAACGCCGAGGGCGAGTATGTCCTCGACGCCTTCGCCTCCTCCGGCGGGGCGGAAGCGGTCGTAAAGGTCCTGTCGCTGAGCGATCAGGGCATCAACGACGTATTGCTGCGCGAGGGGCGGATGCCCGCGCGCGCGGACGAGTGCGTGGTGGAAGAGAATATGCTGGAGCTTTTGGATATTTCCATCGGCGATACCATCACCCTTGAGCCGGACAGCAAGCTTGACGACGCGCTCGCGGGCGAGGAATATACGGTGGTCGGCACCATCCGCTCACCGGTGTATATCGCGGTCGAGCGCGGCACCTCCACGATCGGCAGCGGCACGGTGAAGGCGTATCTCTACCTGCCGCGCGAGGCGTTCACGCTCGACTACTATACGGCGGCCTACGCGCGCGTTTCCGGCGCGGCGGAGATGACCGCCTTCTACGATGAGTACGACGATTACATCGACAGCGTCATCGACGCGCTGGAGCCCTTTGGCAATGAGCGTGCCGCGCTGCGGCACGATTCCCTCGTGGCCGAGGCGACAGAAAAGCTGGATGACGCGCAGCGGGAGCTGGATGACGCGAAGGCCGAGGCCGACGAGGAGCTCGGTAAGGCGGAGCGCGAGCTTTCCGACGCGCGGAAAAAGCTCGATGACGGCTGGCGCGACTACCGCGACGGGCAGCAGGAGCTGAAGGACTCCCGCGCGGAGCTGGACGAGGCCTATCAATCCTTACGGGACGGCGAGCAGGAGTACGCCGACGGCCTTGCGCAGTACGAGGCCTCGCTCAGGGAGCTGGAGGACCGGAAGACTGCCGCCGGCGCGGGCATGGCCGCGGTGACGGACCCTGCTGCGCTTGCCGCGATGCAGGAGCAGCTGGAGCAGGCCCAACAGCAGCTCGACGAGGCCAAGGCGCAGCTCGACGCTGCGCGCGCGGAGCTGGACGACGGCTGGAAGGCGTATGACGACGGCGAAGAGAAATACGCCGACGGCGCACAGGAACTGGCCGACGCTTACCGCGACCTGCAGCAGGGCGAGCAGGACTACCGCGACGGCCTGAACGACTATGAGGACGGCAAGGCGGAGGCGGACGAAAAGATCGCCGACGCGCAGGTAAAGATCACCGATGCCCGCCGCGAGGTTGCCGACATTGAAAGCTGCGAGTGGTATCTCTTCAGCCGCAGCTATAATCCCGGCTACACGGGCTTCGGCCAGGACGCCGAGCGCATGGCAAACCTCGCGAGCGTCTTTCCCATCATCTTTTTCCTTGTGGCGGCGCTCGTGTGTCTCACGACGATGACACGCATGGTCGAAGAACAGCGCGTGCAGATCGGCTCACTCAAGGCGATGGGCTACAGCGGCCTTGCCATTTCCCGCAAGTACCTCTTCTACGGGCTGCTGCCGAGTTTGACGGGCGGCGTTTTCGGCCTCGTCATCGGCTACATCCTCTTCCCCAAGATGATCTTCACGGCCTATCAGATCATGTATCAGATGCCGGATATCGAGCTGCGCGCCTATCCGGGGATCTCGCTCTTTTCCGTGCTGGCGGCAGTTGCCTGTACAACCGTTGCAACGCTCTGGGCGTGCCTTGCCACGCTGCGCGAAACGCCCGCGAGCCTGATGCGCCCGCGCACGCCGAAGGCGGGCAAGCGCGTGTTCCTTGAGTACATCAGGCCCCTGTGGAGAAAGATGTCCTTCACCCATAAGGTGACGGCGCGCAACCTCTTCCGCTACCAGAAGCGCTTCTGGATGACGGTCATCGGCATCGGCGGCTGCACCGCGCTCATCATCGCGGGCTTTGGCCTGCGCTCGTCGCTTCTCTTTACGATGTCGCGCCAGTATGACGAATTGTTCCACTACTCCGGTCAGGTCACGCTCTCCGACAACGTGCTGGATGATGAGCGTCAGGCGGTGGAGGACTTCCTCACAGGCGATGAGCGCATCGTGAACTATGTTCCCTGTGCGGCATCCTCCGCCACGGTGACGACCTCCGGCTATTCGACCACCGCCTATATCGAGGTGATGGAGGCGGACGAGATCGGCAGGGTCGTGGACCTTTTCGACTACAAGAGCGGCGAGCCCATCACCATGGGCGATGAGGGCGTGTACATCGACCAGAAGCTCTCGGAGCTTTTGGGTGTTTCGGTGGGCGATACCTTCTTCCTCGACGGCGACGAGCGCGGCGATGTGACGGTCGCGGGCATCTATGAGCACTACACGGGGCACTTCGTCTACATGACGCCCAGCTATTACGAAAGCGCGCTCGGTGCGGATGGCGAGCCGAACGCCTACCTTCTGAACTTCACGAGCGACGATACCGACACCTGCAACGCCATCTTTGAAAAGCTGCTCAGTCTGAGCGGCGTTGCGACGACATCGCGGATGCGCGACACGCAGGATACCTATATGCACAGCATGGAGCGCGTGGACTTTGTTGTGGTCATCATCATTCTTGCGGCGGCGGCGCTGGCGATGGTCGTGCTCTTCAACCTTTCGAACATCAACATCACCGAGCGTCAGCGCGAGCTTGCGACCATCAAGCTGCTGGGCTTTTACGACGGCGAGGTCTCGGCCTATGTGTACCGTGAGAACATCGTGCTCACGGTGTTCGGCATCCTCATGGGCTGCTTCATGGGACACTGGCTGCACATCTACCTCGTCCGCTCCACGGAGATCGACCTCATGATGTTCGGGCGGCAGACGGAGTGGACGGCCTATGTCTACGCGGCGATATTGACGATGCTCTTCTCCGTCGCGGTCAACATCCTCGCGCACTTCCGGATGAAGAAGATCGACATGGTCGAAAGTCTCAAGAGCGCGGAATAAATTTCTTGTTTCGCGGCAGTGCATTGTGCTACAATAAGGGGCGGCAAAAAGCCGCCCCTTACTTTTTTGGCGCATTTGTGCGCATAGCGATAGGAGTTTCTATGGCGAATCAAAGAAGAAAACATCATTTTTGGCGCAATTTGCTTGTCCTCATTGTGCTGTTCGGCCTTTTCCTCTGCTGGGACAACAGCAGCATCGAGACGGACGAGGTCACGTTCTCCTCGCTCGCGCTGCCCGCGGGCTTTGACGGCTGCCGCATCGTGCACTTAAGCGACCTGCACGGCAAGTACTTCGGCAAGGACAACGAGCGCCTTTACGCGGCGGTCAGGGCCGCGCGGCCGGAGTATATCTTTGTGACGGGCGACTTAGTCGACCGCAAAACCGAAAACCCGAACGCCTACGCCGCGGAAGTCGGCGCGGCGCTCTCGGCCATCGCGCCGACGTATTACGTTACGGGCAACCACGAGTGGGGCCACGGCACCGCCGCCGTGCGCGCGCTTAAGAACACCCTGCGCGAGAGCGGCGTGACGGTGCTCTCCAACGAATTTACGTATCTTGCGCGCAACGGTGATACCATCGTGCTCGCGGGCATCGACGATCCGAACGGCTACGCCGATCAGGAAACGCCGCAGGAGCTGGCGCAGGAGGTCTACGCCGCCTGCGGCGATCCCTTCTGGATGCTGCTCGCGCATCGCAACGACCGCTTTGCGCGGGAATACAGTCTCCTCGGCGCGGACTTAACGCTCTCCGGTCACGGACACGGCGGTATCTGGCGCATCCCCTTCGTAGGCGGGGTGTTCGGCACGCAGAGGAACCTCTTCCCCACGCACACGGCGGGCTTTTATTCAGACAACGGCGCGTCCGTCTTCGTCAGCCGCGGGCTCGGCAACTCGCCGAAGATCATCCCGCGCATCTTCAACCGCCCGCAGGTCGCGGTCATCACACTGGAAAGGGGCTGAGACCATGCGTGAATTTCAAGCCGGCAGCTACGACGTTGCCGTCATCGGCGCGGGACACGCGGGCATCGAGGCCGCGCTTGCCTGCGCGCGCCTCGGAATGAAGACGGTCTGCTTTACCATCAACTTAGACGCGGTGGGCAATATGCCCTGCAACCCCGCCATCGGCGGCACGGGCAAGGGCCATCTCGTGCGCGAGCTCGACGCCCTCGGCGGCGAGATGGCAAAGGCGGCGGATGAAGCCTGCATCCAGTACCGGATGCTCAACCGGGGCAAGGGCCCCGCCGTCTGGTCGCTGCGCGCGCAGGCTGACCGGCGGCGCTATCAGAGCGTGATGAAGCACGCGCTCGAGCAGCAGGAAAATCTCCTGCTGCGTCAGGCGGAGATCGTCGATCTTCGCGTAGAGGACGGGCACGTCTCCGCCGTTGTGACGGAAACGGGCGGCGTTTACGCGGTCAAGGCCGTCATCCTCTGCTCGGGCACGTTCCTCGACGGGCGCACGATCGTCGGCGAATGTGTGCGCGAGAGCGGCCCGGACGGGATGCACGCCTCGCTGACGCTGGCGGAAGCGCTTAGGAAGCTCGGCCTTCCCCTGCGCCGCTTCAAGACCGGCACGCCGCCGCGCGTGAACGCGCGCAGCGTCGATTTTTCTGAGATGGAAGTGCAGACGGGCGACGAAACGCCCCTGCCCTTCTCGTTTTCGACGCAAACGCTGCCTCAGAATCAGGTGGTCTGCTACTTAACGTATACAAGCGAGGAAACGCACCGCCTCATCCGCGAAAACTTAGATAGAAGCCCCATCTACTCGGGCGTCATTGAGGGCGTCGGCCCGCGCTACTGCCCGAGCATCGAGACGAAGATCGTCCGCTTTCCCGATAAGCCCCGCCACCAGCTCTTCATCGAGCCGATGGGCCTTGACACCGAGGAGCTGTATATTCAGGGCTTTTCCTCATCCATGCCCGAGGAGGTGCAGCTTGCAATGCTGCACTCGGTCAAGGGGCTTGAGCACGCGGAGATGATGCGCCCGGCCTACGCCATCGAGTATGACTGCATCGACCCGACCGCGCTCTACCCGACGCTTGAGTATAAGCACATTTCCGGCCTGTACGGCGCGGGACAGTTCAACGGCTCGTCGGGCTACGAGGAGGCGGCGGTGCAGGGCTTCGTCGCGGGCGTGAACGCCGCACGCAAATTAAAGGGCGAAACGCCGTTCATTCTGGGCCGCGAGCAGGCGTACATCGGTACACTCATCGACGACCTTGTGACCAAGGGAACGAACGAGCCCTATCGCATGATGACGAGCCGCAGCGAGTACCGCCTCATCCTGCGGCAGGACAACGCCGACGAGCGCCTTGCGCCCATCGGCCACGCGCTGGGCCTTGTGAGCGACGAGGCGCTGCGGCGAGTCACGGAAAAGTACAGCGCCGTGCGCCGCGAGATCAAACGGCTGGAGCATACAGGCGTTCCCTCGTCCGACGCGCTCAATGCCCTGCTGCGAGAGTGCGGCACGGCAGAGGTGCGCGACGGCAGTCCGCTCATTGCGCTGCTGCGCCGCCCGCAGCTCACTTACGATGATCTGCGCGATTTCGATGAAGGCTGCCGCGCCTTCCCGCCCGCACTCGCCGAGAGCGTGGAGATCGCGGTCAAGTACGAGGGCTACATCCGCCGCCAGATGGCAGAGGTCGCGGAGTTTGCGCGCCTGGAGCGCCGCGTCATTCCCGAGGATATCGATTACGCGAAAATCGACGGTCTCCGTCTGGAGGCGCGCGAAAAGCTCGCCGCCATTCGTCCGCAGAATTTAGGGCAGGCGGGGAGAATCTCGGGCGTCAGTCCGGCGGATGTTGCGGCGCTGATGCTCTATATTACTTCAAAAACGCGGGACTGAGTCCCGCGTTTTTGAGAGGGGATTGCAGCCCGCTGCGCGCAGAAGTTGCCCGCCTTGGCGGGCAACTTCCACACTTGCGGACTGAGAGGTGTAAATCGCCACGCACCGGTCGCGGCGATTTACGATCAAAATCATTTCGAGCCTGCGGGCTCGAAACTCTGCGAGGCTTTTAACCCTTATATACGAAAACAGGCGGTCGCTGCGTTGGCAGCGGCCGCCTGTTTATGTTTGGGGTTTTACTTTTTGCCGAACTTGGTAAACACCGTGACCAGTACGGTGATGAGGGCCATGACGGCGAAGATGCCGAGCATTCCCTGCCCCGTGATGAGCAGCGCGATCTCAAGATTTGTCATATCGTTTTCCTCCTTAACCCATGAGCTGCGGCACGAGATTCAAGATCATGCCGCCCGCGAGCACCGATGCGATCTGACCGGCGACGTTCGCGCCGACGGCGTGCATCAGCAGGTGATTGGTGCAGTCTGCTTCCTGCCCCATCTTCTGGATGACGCGCGCGGACATCGGGAAGGCCGAGATACCGGCCGCGCCGACCATGGGGTTCACCTTGTTCTTGCAGAAGAGGTTCAGAAGCTTTGCAAACATCACGCCCGCGATGGAGTCGAAGACGAAGGCGACAAGACCCAGTGCCATGATGATGAGCGTGTTGCGATTGACGAACTGGTCGGCCTTCATTGAAAACGAGATCGTAATGCCGAGCAGCAGCGTGATGAGGTTGGCGAGGTCGTTCTGCGCCGTTTCGGAGAGACGGTCGAGGCAGCCGCACTCGCGCAGGAGGTTGCCGAACATCAGAAAACCCACGAGCGAGACCGACATCGGCGCGATGAAGCCCGCGATGATCGTGACCATGATGGGGAAGCAGATGCGCAGCGCGCGGGAAACGTGCTTGGGGTTGTAGGGCATGTGCATCGCGCGCTCTTTTTTTGTCGTGACGAGCTTGATGGCAAACGGCTGGATGATCGGCACGAGCGCCATGTACGAATACGCCGCGACCGCGATGGGCCCTACGTAATTGGAGTGCAGCACCTGGGAAACGAGGATGGAGGTCGGGCCGTCCGCCGCGCCGATGATGCCGATGGAGGCCGCGTCCTTCAAATCAAAGCCCAGCAGCACCGCTGCGATCATCGCGAAGAAGATGCCGAACTGCGCCGCCGCGCCGAAGAGGAACATCTTCGGGTTTGAAAGCAGCGGGCCGAAGTCGATCATCGCGCCGATGCCGATGAACAGCAGCAGCGGCAGCGCCTCGCTCGCCTCGATCGTGGTTTCAAAGAGCCACTGGATGATGCCCTGGCTCTCGCCCACGCCCGCGACCATCTGGTTCAGGACGCCGGACATCGGCAGGTTGACGAGGATCGCGCCGAAGCCCATCGGCAGCAGAAGCGAAGGCTCATAGTCCTTTTTGATGGCAAGATAGATGAGCAGCGCGCCCACCACATACATTACACACTGCTGCGGCGTGACGGCGCGGATGCCGTCGAGCAAAAACTCCATGCTGTAAACACTCCTTATATTCAGTCGGTTTTGGTAGCCGGACAAAAGAAAAAAGACCTTTACCGCGGGCGCTGCCCGGGGTAAAAGTCTTGCCATTTCGCAAGCAGACCGGGGAAAGTTCCCGCGATGACGATCTGCTCAACGCCCGTGGGCGCCGGCTACTCCCTTTTTCCGTGCTGCAAAAAGTATCACATTTTTTTTGCGCTGTCAAGCGTCCGCTGCCGTATTTTGCCGCATTTCACAAGTTTTTACACCAAATTTACGGCTTTTTCTGACGCGGACCGTGCGCGTTGGGGTTGACAAAGCGGCAAAAAGCCGATATATTACTACTGCTATCATGAGGAAATGCGTGGATGAGGACAAGTAAGCCCCTCCCCCGCGGCAAAGAGAACCGCTGTTATGGTGAAAGGCGGGACGCGGCAGGGCTGAATATCACCTCGGAGCAGCCGGACTGAACTTACTTAGTAAGGCCGGACGGGTACGACCGTTATATCGCAGCATTTGAGCGGCTGTGGAGAACACAGCAAGAAGAGTGGTACCGCAGAGGTCAGCGCCTTTGTCTCTTTACAGGGACGAGGCGTTTTTATTTTTGCCGGAGGACGAAGTATGAATTGCCCAAAATGCGGAAAAGAAATGCTGCGCGGCTCGATGCACACGCAGAAGTATCCCTTCTGGACGCAGCAGGAGCTGCGGTTTTTCAAAGCGCCGACCGACCTTGTCGAACTGGGGCCGCTCGATGACGATGATACGTCGGTGTTCACGCGCGACCCGTTCCCGGAATTCCCCGACGCGGAGCTCTGCCGGAAATGCGGGCTGGTCGTTTTCCCCTGCAAGATGATCGAAAAGAAAGCAAAAAAGTAATTTATCATATAAAGGAGACGCAACATGGATTACAAAAGCACGCTGAATATGCCGAAGTCCGGCTTCCCGATGCGCGCGGGTCTTCCCAAGCGCGAGCCGGAGATGCTCAAGCATTGGGAGGAAATGGACCTCTACAACGTCATGCTCAAAAAGAACGAGGGCAAGCCCCGCTTCGCCCTGCACGACGGCCCTCCGTTCTCCAACGGCGGTCTGCACATGGGTCACGCGCTCAACAAGTCCTTAAAGGACTTCATCACCCGTTCCTACGCGATGCGCGGCTACTACACGCCCTACATCCCCGGCTGGGACAACCACGGTATGCCCATCGAGAGCGCCATCATCAAGCAGAACAAGCTCAACCACAAGGCCATGTCCGTTTCGGCCTTCCGCTCCGCCTGCCACGACTTTGCCGAGAAGTACATCGGCATCCAGATGGAAGGCTTCAAGCGCATCGGCGTGCTGGGCGACTGGGAGCACCCCTACAAGACCATGGACCCCGGCTTCGAGGCCGAGGAGGTCAAGGTCTTTGGCGAGATGTACAAGAAGGGCTACATCTACAAGGGCCTCAAGCCCGTTTACTGGTGCTATCACGACGAGACGGCCCTGGCCGAGGCGGAGATCGAGTATCAGGACGACCCCTGCACGACCGTGTACGTCAAGTTCCCGATGAACGACGACCTCGGCAAGCTGAGCCACCTCGACAAGTCCAAGCTGAACTTCGTCATTTGGACGACCACGATCTGGACGCTGCCCGGCAACCTTGCCATCGCCCTGCACCCCGACGAGAGCTACGCGATCGTGAAGAACGAGGAGAGCGGCGAGATGTATATCGTCGCCGAGGCGCTGGTGGAAAAGGTCATGGCCGTCGGTAAGGTCGAGCACTACTCGATCGTTGAGACCCACCCGGGCAACTTCTATGAGAATATGCTCGCCCAGCACCCGTTCCTGCCCAAGACGAGCCGTCTGGTGCTGGCCGACTATGTCACGATGGATTCCGGTACCGGCTGCGTCCACACCGCGCCCGGCTTCGGCGCGGACGACTATCAGACCTGCCGCCGCTACGGTATGGACATGGTCGTGCCCGTCAACGATCAGGGCCGCCACACCGACTATGCCGGCAAGTATGAGGGCATGCTCGTTGAAGAGTCCAACCCTGTCATTCTGAACGACATGAAGGAGGCCGGTTCCCTCTTCGCTTCCGAAGAGATCGTGCACAGCTATCCGCACTGCTGGCGCTGCAAGAAGCCCATCATCTTCCGCGCCACCCCGCAGTGGTTCTGTTCCGTCGACTCGTTCAAGGACGAGGCCTGCGCCGCGTGTGACGAGGTGCGCTGGGTCCCGGGCTGGGGCATCGACCGCATGAAGAGCATGATCCGCGAGCGCGCCGACTGGTGCATCTCCCGCCAGCGCCGCTGGGGTCTGCCCATCCCCGTGTTCTACTGCAAGGACTGCGGCAAGCCCATCTGCACCGACGAGACCATCAAGGCCGTTTCCGACCTCTTCCGCGAAAAGGGCTCCAACGCCTGGTTCGACATGGAGGCAGCCGACATCCTGCCCAAGGGCTTCACCTGCCCGCACTGCGGCAAGAACGCCGGCTTTACCAAGGAGGAGGACACGCTCGACGGCTGGTTCGACTCCGGCTCCACGCACTTTGCCTCCATGAAGAAGGATCAGGGCTTCTGGCCCGCCACGATGTACCTCGAGGGTCTCGATCAGTACCGCGGCTGGTTCCAGTCCTCCCTGCTCACGGCGGTCGGCGCCTTCGGCGACGGCGCGCCCTTCAAGGAGTGCGTCACCCACGGCTGGACCGTCGACGGCGAGGGCAAGGCCATGCACAAGAGCCTTGGCAACGGCGTGGATCCCGCGGACGTGTTCAATGAGAACGGCGCGGACATCCTGCGCCTGTGGGCCGCCAGCGCAGACTATCACGCGGACGTGCGCTGCTCGAAGGAGATCTTCAAGCAGCTCAGCCAGAATTACCTCAAGTTCCGCAACACCTGCAAGTTCATGCTCGATAACCTTGTCGACTTCGACCCCGCGCAGCTTGTCAAGCCCGAGAATATGCCCAAGCTCGACCGCTGGCTCGTCACCAAGCTCAACGAGCTGATCGAAAAGGCCGAGCAGTCCTACTGCGACTATGAGTTTCACATCATCACCCACGCGGTGAACGATTTCTGCGTCACCACGCTTTCGAGCTTCTACCTCGATATCGTGAAGGACCGCCTCTACTGCGACGAGAAGGACAGCCTCTCCCGCCGCAGCGCGCAGACCGCGCTCTACCTCACGCTCCACACGCTCTCGAAGCTCTTTGCGCCGATCCTCGCTTTCACCTGCGATGAGATCTGGCTCGCCATGCCGCACACCGGCGACGATGACGACCGCAACGTGGTGCTCAACGAGATGAACAAGCCCTTCACCGCCTACGCCCTCACCGAAGAGGAGATGGCCAACTGGGAGAAGCTTGCCGAGGTGCGTACCGCGGTCAACGGCGTGCTCGAGGCCGCCCGCGCCGAGAAGAAGATCGGCAAGAGCCTCGAGGCCGACGTGCACCTGACCGTTCCCGCCGAGGACGCGTTCCTCGCAAGCATGGACGGCAAGGAGCTTGCAGACCTGCTGATTGTCTCTCAGGTCGAGGTGACGGTCGGCGACAGCGTGAAGGCCTCCGCCGAGGAAGCCGCCGGCACCAAGTGCCCGCGCTGCTGGAAGCACTCCACTGCCGCGAATGCCGAGGGCCTGTGCCCCCGCTGCGCCGCTGTGATGGCGAAGCTCCCCGACCTCGCGTAACAAACAACGCGGGCGGCTATTCAGCCGCCTGCGCCGTGTTTTCCGATCCAATTTACCCCGCTTGATTCAGAAAGGAACCCGACCCATGCACTTTGACACCAAAAAGCTCACCCGCTGCGCGCTCATCGCGGCAGTCTACGTCGCGCTGACGCTGCTCTCCAATGCCCTGAACCTTGCCTACGGCCCCATTCAGCTCCGCTTTTCCGAGGCGATGACGGTCCTGCCGTTTTTAATGCCCGAGGCGAGCTGGGGCCTCTTTATCGGCTGCGTGCTCTCCAATGTTTTAAGTCCCTACGGCCCGCTCGACATGATCGTCGGCTCGGCGGCCACGCTGCTCGCAGCGCTTCTCACCGCCCGCTGCCGCAATAAGTGGACCGCGGCGCTGCCGCCCGTGCTCTGCAACGCCATCCTCATCGGCGCGCTGATCGCTTGGGAGGAGGCAGGCGTCGGCAACGGCTTCCCGCCCGCGTTTTTCTACAATGCCTTCACCGTCGGCCTTGGCGAGGCCATCGCCTGCTACGCCCTCGGCATCCCTCTGCTCGGCATGATGCAAAAGCGCCTCAAGCTCAACTGAGTCAAAAAAGCGGCTTCGCCGCTTTTTTGAAAAGGTTTACCGCGCTTCGACCCTGTGGACCCAACAAAATTTTCAACATAATGAAAAAAGAGGACTTCCATTCGGAAGTCCTCTTTTTTATTTAAGAAAGCACCAAAAAGCGTCGCAGACTTTCGAGCCCGCAGGCTCGAAATGCTTTTGATCTGTAATTTGTCGCGACACGTGCGTGACAAATTACACTTCTCACTCCGCGTGTGTCGCAGCCGACTTGTCGGCGAGGCACGAAGCGGAGTGCAGCTCTCTCAAAAAAGCGGCCCAAAGGCCGCTTTTTTGAAGCCGTTAATCGGCGTAGGCCTGGCTGCTCTCGATGTAGATCCCGCGGCTCGCGGACCAGCCGACGTTGAAGTTCAGCACCTTGCCGAGGTCGCGGAGCTTGTAATACGTGTAGCTGCCGCCCTGATCGTCCGTCAGCGCAATGGCGGTGAAGGGGATGGCATTGCCGTAGATCTTCGTTGCGGCGTCCGCCTTCTGATAATAGCGGTCGCCGGAAAAGGGCGTCTGCATCTCGGTGCCGTTGGCGACGTAGGCCGCGTCCGGCGTGATGACGACGCTGCCGTCCCAATCCACGGTGAACTGCGCGCTCGTGCCGCTCAGGACGGAGGCGATATCGCGCAGGCGGACGTAGTTCGTCTCGCCGCCGTTGCTGCCGGGTAGCGCATAGGTCTGGAAGGTCACGTCGCGGCCGTCGACCTCGACGGTCTGGCGGCGCATATAGGCCATGCCGCTCGCGGGGATGTTCTCCTGCGTCACCGTGCCGAGCTGACGCTGATAAGAGCCGTCTGTCAGCGAGGTGGAGAAGCGGAGGGTGCCGGTCTCAAGCGTCAGGTAGTCGAGCGTGACGGTGTTGTCCGCCACCGTGATGCCCGCGCCCCGGCTGTACTGAATGAGGCTTGCGGGGAAGGTGAAGCGGTAGGTCATCACCATGCCCTCGAGCAGCGCATCGAGCTGCGCGTCAGAGTAGTCGGGAAGCTGCTCGGCGAGCTCATTCTTGATCGCGCCGCGGCGGTCGGCCTGCGCGTTCTGCACCGTCAGCGTGAGGCCGCCATCGGAGGCGAAAGCAAGCGTGACCGCGCCGGGAGACGCTGCGCCGCAGACGTCGGAGATCTCGGCAGCAACATCGGCAAAGATGGCGTTGAATTCATCGGGGTTTGAAAAGCTCTCGCTCGCCTGATCGCCGTAATAGCCGCGGTTATTGTAGCGGAAATAAGCAAAGCCGTTCTGCGCCATCTTTGCGCGCATATTGAGCGCGTCGACGAGCTCTTCGGAGAAGCCGAACTTGGCCTCGACCGTGCCGCTGCCGTCGGCGCGGAGGTCGGTGTCGGCCACCTCGCACATACAGCCGCTGAGCAGGGCCGCGAGCATCATCAGCGCGAGCAGAACGGCAAAAAATTTCTTCATGGTGATCGCTCCTTTGGTAGACTGTTCCTATTTTACACGAATTTCCGCCCGATTGCAAGCAAGACGCCCCGCTTTGAACATGGAAAAAGATGGAAAATCGCATTTTTTGCGGCAGAATTGCCCGGTATTTTTGAAAAAAAGCTTGACTTTGCGGGACGGTTTTGTATAATAGTAGAGCTTGTAATTTGCATACAGGCAAAATCCTTGCTCACACAAGGCTGTGTGGGCCATCAGTCCAAAAGGAGGTGCAACCAAGAATGGCTAAGATTTCCGCAAACTATGAGGTCGTTTTCATCATGGACGGCAGACTGCCCGAAGAGCAGGTCGCCGCTCTGACTGAAAAGTTCAAGACCCTCGTGGAGCAGAACAGCACGGCTATGGAGGTTGAGGAGTGGGGCAAGCGCAAGCTGGCCTACGCCATCAACTACATCACCGAAGGCTACTATGTTCTGATCTCCTTCACCAGCGCGCCCGATTTCCCCAAGGAATTGGACCGTATCCTCGGCATTACCGATGGTATCATCCGCTCCATGATCGTCTGCAAGGGCGAATAAGGAGGAACGCGCTATGTTGAACCGTATCGTCATCATGGGTCGCCTGACCCGTGACCCCGAGCTGCGCCGCACGCAGAACGGCACGGCGGTGACGTCCTTCTCCGTCGCGGTCGACCGCGACTTCAAGAGCCGCGAGAGCGGCGAGAAGGCCACCGATTTCATCGACGTAGTCGCTTGGCGCCAGACCGCTGAATTTGTCTGCCAGTACTTCACCAAGGGCCGTATGGCCGTGGTCGAGGGCAGATTACAGATCCGCGACTGGAAGGACAAGGATGGCAACAACCGCCGCAGTGCGGAAGTGGTTGCCGACAACATTTATTTCGGCGACAGCAAGCGCGACGGCCAGCAGTCCGGCGGCGATTACGCCCCGCCTGCCTACGGCTCTCCCGCCGACAGCTACACCGCTCCCGCGAGCGGCGGCTTTGCCGAAATTGAAGAGGACGGCGAGCTGCCGTTCTGATGTGGGTACGAAAACCCCAATTCTGATAAGGAGGAATCATCCATGGCTATGGAACGCGAAAACAGAGCCCCTCGCGCCGGCGGCCCGAACCGCAAGCGCAAAAAGGTGTGCCAGTTCTGCGTTGACAAGTGCGAGTATATCGACTATAAGGACGCCGCCAAGCTGCGCCGCTTCATCTCCGAGCGTTCGAAGATCCTGCCCCGCAGAACCACCGGTACCTGCGCGATGCATCAGCGTCAGCTGACCGAGGCGATCAAGCGCGCCCGTCAGATCGCTCTGCTCCCCTTCGTCACCGAATAAGGAACAAAGATTTGAAAAGAGCTGCCTGAAAGGGCGGCTCTTTTTTGCGCGCTGCCATCCCTCCCCACCGCGCTTGCGCGGGCCCCATCCCATATGTTATACTTTTCAAAAAGTATCAAAAAGGAGTCCCTTTTATGACCTACCCCTGCCTTGTGCTCGACCACGACGACACTGTGGTCAACTCCACCGCGACGGTGCATTACCCCTGCTTTGCCGAGTACACGGCGAAGTTTTTCCCCACAGCGAAGCGCTACACGCTGGAGGAATATGTCCTCAAGAACTTTGATCCCGGCGTATACGACTTTTTTCACGGTGAGGTCGGCATGAGCGAGGAGGACATGAAGCACGAGCAGGCCTACTGGCACGAATACGTCCAGCACCACGTGCCGCAGGTCTACGACGGGATGCGGGATCTCCTGTGGGACTATGCGAACGTGGGCGGCACGATCTGTGTCGTGTCACACTCGCTCTCGCCGAACATCCTGCGCGATTACCGCGAAAACGGTCTCCCCGCGCCAAAGCTCGTCTACGGCTGGGAGGTGCCGAGGGAGCGGCGCAAGCCGCAGCCCTACGCGCTCTATGACATCATGGAAAAGCTCGGCTTTACGGCAGACCAGATGCTCGTGCTCGACGATCTGAAGCCCGGGTACGACATGGCAAGGGCGGCAAACGTGCGCTTTGCCGCCGCAGGCTGGTCAAACGATATCCCGGAGATCGAAGCCTTCATGCGCGGAAACTGCGACCTCTATTTTAAGTCTGTCGCGCAATTCCGCGACTATCTCTTCAACGGAAAGGGTGTGTAACGATGGCAAAGCGCATCACGAAGGTCGTTCTCACGGGCGGCCCCGCAGCGGGCAAAACGACGCTCGTGAGCCGCGTGCTCAAGGAGTTCAAGCAGGAGGACGGCTGGCGCGTCATCACCATCCCCGAAACGGCGACCGAGCTGATCTCGGGCTTTGGCATCAAGCCGTTTGACAACTGTATGTCGATGCTGCAATTTCAGGATTTTGTCGTCGGCGACCAGATCCACAAGGAAAAGCTCGCCCTCGACGCCGCGCAGCTCGTGCCGGAGGACAACATTCTCATCCTCTACGACCGCGCGCTGATGGATGACAAGGCCTACGTGTCGGATGAGGAGTTTGCACAGGTCATCGCCCGCTTCGACGGCCGCACGGAGGAGCGCGTGCTTCGGAACTACGACCTGGTGCTCCACCTCATCACCTGCGCCAAGGGCGCGGAGTTTGCCTATGACCTCGGCAACAACGCGCGCACAGAGTCCATCGAGTACGCGCGTGAAATGGACGAGCGCACGCTGCGCGCGTGGAGCGCGCACCCCAATCTGCGCATCATCGACAACGACGCGAACTTCAGCAACAAGATCGAGCGCGCCCTGCGCGAGATCTACCGCGCGGTCGGCGAAGTAGAGCCGATGGCGCAAAAACGCAAATATCTCGTCGCCATGCCGGATATGGCAGCCCTTGCGCGCAAGTACCGCGCCGCGGCCATCGACATGACGCAGACCTATCTCGCACTGACGAATCCGAACATCGAGCGCCGCGTCCGGATGCAGAAAAACGGCGCGGAGACGCTGTATTTCTACACCGAAAAGCACCGCATGGAGAACGGCGAAAAATGGGACACCGAGCGCCCCATCTCGCAAAAGCAGTATGAAAAATACCTCTTAGAGCGCGACACGGCGCTCTCGCCCGTGCGCAAGACCAAGTACCGCTTCGTCTTCGCCGACCGCCGCTGCGAGATCGACGTCTATCCCTTCAGCGCGGAAAGGGCCGTGCTGTTCCAGTACGGTGAAGGCAGCGCACCGCTGCCGGAGGAGATCACCGTGCTCGAAGAAGTCTCCGGCAAGCCGGAGTATAAGAATCGTGAGCTGGCAGCTTCGCAGAAGCTGTGAAGGGGAGGGCAGCGCCGCCGGCGCTGCACGGGCAAGGGAGGGGTATCTCTTTTTCAAAAAGAGATACCCCTCCCTTAGACCCACCCAGAGAAAATTCCATTGGCAGTCTCGATCTCGAAGAAGTGCGGCGCCTGGGGAGTGGAAGTGCCTTGCGTGGCGGCATTGCTTCGCTCGCCGCCATTGTTGTTGCGATACGATTTGCCTCTGCTTCTTGCATCCGCTGCCGCTCTGCCGATCTTCCATCGGTGCAGCCTAATTTTCTTCTGTCGGTGGTGCAGACATTTTCGGTAGTGCCTGCCGCGGCGAGCGCAGTTCTACCACCTTCTACCGATAGTGCGAACAAACGCGGCGAGCGCAGTTCTACCACCTTCTACCGATAGTGCAAACAAACGCGGCGAGCGAAGCGATGCCGCCCTGGTAGGCACCTGCAAGGTCGATAGAATCCAAAGTAGACGGAGATTGCGGAAGACTGCCGACACGCAGGAAGAGCGGCAGCGGGTAGTAGAAGAAAGTCAAATCGTTTAGATACATCACTTGGCAGGCACCTGATTGCGCAGCGCGTGCAGATCTTCAAGCGCCCGACTGCCAATGCGGGGGTCGAGGGGGACTCCCCTCGCCTTTCTCTGGGGGTTTCAAAGGGGGTATTCTCTTCGGAAAGAGAATACCCCCTTTGTCCCGCAGCAGCGCGCAAAAAAAGAGCCGCCCTTTCAGGCAGCTCCCTTTTACTTCCCTGCCGGAGACGCCTCCAGCAGCCTGACATATTTTCTGTAGCAATGCACAAAGTATGCGATCTCCGCCGTGCCGGTGATGAGCCAGGAGAACGGATAGAGCAGATACAGCGAGCCGATCGTGTGGAAATAGGCGAACACCGTATAGATCCAGATCACACGGAATACGCACGAGCCGAGAAAGACGAGGATCATCGGCACAAGGCCCTTGCCAAGGCCGCGCGAGGCGGCGGTGGTGTTATCCATCAGCGCCGAGAGCGGGAAGGAGAAGCACATGACCGCGATGCGCTGAAGGCCCGCGTCGATGACTTCGGCCTCGGGGGTGAAGAGCGAGAGAAACTGCCGCCCGAAGAGCAGGAACAGCCCGCCGAAGACCGCCGCGGCCAGCGCCGCGTAGCCGAGCGTCAGCAGATAGCTTTTGCGCACGCGGTCGACCTTGCCCGCGCCGTAGTTCTGCCCGACAAAGCTCGAGCAGGCGATGTAGAACGCGTTCATCACCGCGTAGACGAGGTTATCGACGTTGCCGGCGGCGGAGTTGCCCTCGACCACAACGGTGCTGAAGGAGTTGACGCCCGCCTGGATGAAGAGGTTTGCGACCGAGAAGATGGCGTTTTGCAGGCCTGCCGGCACGCCGATGGACAGCACGTGCGATGCCTTATCCCGGTAGAAGCGCAGCTCCCTGAGGTTCAGGCGGTAGATATCCGTGCTGCGCATGAGCGAGCGGACGATGAGCCCCGCCGAAACGCACTGCGAGAGCATACTCGCCAGCGCCACGCCGTCGGTCGACATTCCGAGACCGATGACGAACGCAAGGTCGAGGATGACATTCAAAACGCCCGCGACGGAGAGGTAGATGAGCGGCGTTTTCGTGTCGCCGATGGCGTTCAGCACGCCGTTGCCGTAGTTATAGAGCGCGGCGGCGGGCATACCGAGGAAGTAGATGCGAAGATAGAGCTCCGCGCCGTCGATGAGATCGTCGCGCGTGTTCAGAAGCTCGAGCAGCGGCCGGGCGAAGATGAGCCCCAGCGCCAGCATCAGAAGGCCCGCGGTCAGACACACGAAAAACGACGTGCTGACCGATTCGCGCACGTTTTTCTCGCTGCGCGCGCCGAAGTGCGTGGCGACGAGCACGTTTACGCCGCTGCCGAGACCCATCAGAAAGCCCGTGAAGAGGAACACGAGCGTGGTCGTCGAGCCGACCGAGCCCATGGCGGCGGAGCTGGAAAAGCGCCCGACGACCGCGAGGTCGACCATGCTGAAGAGCATCTGCAAAAGGTTGGTGAACATCAGCGGCAGAGAAAAGGTGATGATCTGCCGGCCGAGACGACCCTCGGTCATATTGAGCGTGGTGCTGCGCGCCATGACAAGCCCTCCTTCTTATCAAGTGTCGTTCAGAGTCCTACTCTTATAGCACACTTTCCCCCGCTTTGCAAGCGCTGCCGCCGCGATTTTCGCCGTGACCGCAAAAATTGGCGGAAAAAGGCGGAAATTTTTTCGAAAAAGCGGGACTTCCCGCGCAAAAACGCTTGCAATCGGCGTTTTGTTGTGATAATATACCCGTGTTATGGATGCAGGAAGCGCGAGAGTGGACCGTTTGGCCCGCTCTTTCTTTTGCAAATTTTGGAAAAAACACAGACTGCGAGGGATACAATGAAAAAGGTGACCGAGGTCGTGCGCGAGCTGGCCCTCCCCGTTGTGGAGGAAAACGGCTGCAAGCTGTGGGACGTGGAATATGTCCGCGAGGCCGGGCAGTGGTATCTGCGGCTGTATATCGACAAGGACGGCGGGGTGAACATCCTCGACTGCGAGGCGATCTCCCGCGCCATGAGCGATATCCTCGACGATGCCGACCCCATCGAGTCGAGCTATATATTCGAGGTCGCGTCCGCCGGCGCGGAGCGTCCGCTCAAGCGGCCGGGCGACTTTGAGCAGTTCATGGGCGCGCCCGTGCTGCTCAAGACCTACAAGCCCGTGGACGGGCGCAAGGAATTCTCCGGCGACCTTGCGGGCTATGATCACGGCGCCGTCACACTTCGCATCGGCGAGGAAGAAATGCGCTTTGAAAAGGACGCGGTCGCGCTCGTGCGCCTGCGCTGCGATTTTTAAGAAGAATACCATTGACTTTTATCATACAGAATACAAAATAAGGAGCAACTACTCATGAAATGTGATGAGATCTTCGCAGCTCTTGCGATGCTGGAAAAGGAACGCGGCATTTCCCAGAGCTTTATGATGGAAAAGATCGTGCAGGCGCTCACCACCGCCTACAAGCGCGACCACGAGGGCGTGGAAAACGTGGTGGTTGACGTGGACGAGGGCAAGCGCGAGCTGAAGATGTTCGTGCAGAAGGAGGTCGTCGACGAGGTCGAAAATCCCGGCACGCAGATGAGTCTCGATGATGCCAAGGCCATCTCCGCCAAGTACAATGTCGGCGATATCGTCAACCTCCCGGTCGACAACATCGAGTTTGGCCGCATCGCCGCGGGCAACGGCAAGCAGGTCATCATCCAGGGCCTGCGCGAGGCCGAGAGCGGCATGGTCTACGACGAATACAACTCCAAGCAGCATGAGATCCTCACCGGCATCGTCACGCGCATCGACCCGCGCACGGGCAACGCCTCTCTTCGCATCGGCACCGGCACGGAGGCGACGGATGCGCTGCTGCTCGCCGGCGAGCAGGTCAAGGGCGAAACGCTCGTCGAGGGCCAGCGCATCAAGGTCTATCTTGTCGACGTGCGCCGCCAGTCCCGCGGCCCGCAGGTCGTCATCTCCCGCACGCATCCGGGCCTTGTCAAGCGCCTTTTCGAGCTCGAGGTGCCCGAAATTTACGACGGCACGGTCGAGATCCGCTCCATCGCCCGCGAAGCGGGCTCCCGCACGAAGATGGCGGTGTGGAGCAACGACGAGAACGTCGACCCCATCGGCGCGTGCGTCGGACCCCACGGCCAGCGCGTGAACAGCATCGTCGAAGAGCTGCGCGGCGAGAAGATCGACATCATCAAGTACAGCGACGACCCCGCGGAGTACATCGCCGCGGCGCTCGCCCCGGCGGACGTTATCGACGTGCGCCTTGCCGAAGAGGGCAAGGCCTGCCGCGTCATCGTGCCGGACGATCAGCTCTCCCTTGCCATCGGCAAGGAGGGGCAGAACGCGCGCCTTGCCGCGCGTCTTGTCGGCTACAAGATCGACATCAAGCCCGAGAGCTATAAAGAGGAAGAGTGATCTTCCAAAATGCGCACAGCGCATTTTGGAGTTAAGGCTTGCACCCCGCTGCGCGCACTCGCTTGCGCTCGCACACTTGCGAGGTGAGAAGTGTTTTTACTGACGCACCGGTCGTCAGGAAAAACGATTTGAGTTCGTTTGCGCCGTGCGCGGCGCAAAAAAGTCCGGGGCGCTGAACGTGCCAAAGAGGAGGGCGGCTCATGCAGAAAGTGAAGAAGATCCCGCAGCGCCAGTGCGTGGGCTGCCGCGAGATGAAGGACAAACGCGCGCTCATCCGCGCCGTCAAATCGCCGCAAGGCGAGGTGTCGCTCGACTTTACGGGCAAAAAGCCCGGGCGCGGCGCTTACGTCTGCCCGAACAGCGAATGCCTCAAGCGGGCGCGCAAATCCCGCGCGCTCGAGCGCGCGCTGGATACGGCCATCCCCGAGAGCGTCTATGAAGAAATGGAAAAGGAGATGGCAAACGGTGGATAAGCTGCTCAATCTGATCGGCCTTGCGAAAAAGGCCGGAAAGCTGGAGGTCGGCGAGGAGCCGGTCGGCGCGGCGGCACGCGCCAGGCACGCGCGCCTCATCCTCATCGCCTCCGACGCGGCGGACAACACCCGCCGCCGGGCCAAGCACTTTGGCGACGCGGGCGAGTGCATCTGCCTCGAGATCCCCGCGGCGAAGGGCGAGCTTGGCAAGGCCCTCGGCCGCACGTCCTGCGCGATGGTCGCGCTGACGGATATCGGCTTTGCCGAGGCGGTCGCGAAAAAGCTGGCGGAGGCCGACGAAGCGCATTACGGCGAAGCGGCCAGACGCCTTGCGATCAAGGCGCAGCGCGCCGCCGAGCGGCGGCAGGAGCTCAAACAGCACGAAAAGAACGTGCGCGCCGGCAAGAAAAAGCCCCCTAAGGATACGGGCGCAGCGCCCGCTGAGATAAAGAAGGCAGGAAAGGCGCAGCAGGCGGAGGAGAAAAAGCCGCCGCGCCGGACCGTGAAGCACGGCCGCACGCGCGCCGAGCGCGAAAAGGCGCACCGCGCGGCGGAAAAGCAGCGCGCGGCAAAACGCTTTGCCCACGCCCGCCCCGTGAAGAAGGGCAAGGGCAGCTTCAGGAAAGACAGTAAGCAGAGATCACAACACACGGAGGTGCAGTAATTTGGCTACTACAATGAACAAGAACAAGGTATCCGATATGGCAAAGGACTTCGGCATGGCGTCGAAGGATATCCAGTCTATCCTGAATACCTATGAAGACGGGAGCAAGAAGCCTTCGCAGGTGTTGTCGGAGGAGGAGGTCAATCTGATCTTTGAGCATCTGACGCAGAAGCATCAGGTCAAGATCGAGACCATTTACGCCGAGACCGCTCCCCAGAAGAAGCCCGAGCCCAAGGCGGCTCCCGCGCAGAGCCAGCCGAAGGGGAATAACACCCAGAATCAGCCGAAAAACAACAATAACGGCAATAACGGCGCCGGCCGTCCCCAGCCCCAGCAGGGCAAGCCCGCCCAGGCGCAGCAGAATCCCCAGCAGAGCAAGTCGACCGCCACGCAGCATCCCACGACGCGCGTGCCGGAGAAGAAGATCGTCGATACCCGCAAGGTGACGAACGTCAACCTTGACAAGTACGACGAGAAGCTCCAGGACATGGCCGAGCGCTCGGGCGACCGCCGCGATTTAGAGCGCGGCAGCAAGGAAAAGTTCCGCAACAACAGGAACCGCGGCGGCCGCCAGCAGCCGTTCTCCGGCAAGCGCAAGCAGGAGGAGGCCGAGAAGATGCGCCGTCTCCAGCTCGAGATCGCGAAGAAGACGCCGCTGACCGTCAAGATCCCCGACGAGATCTCCGTCGGCGAGCTGGCCTCCCGCATGAAGAAGACCGGCGCCGAGGTCGTCAAGTGCCTGATGAAAAACGGCGTGATGGCTTCCCTCTCCCAGATGATCGACTTCGACACCGCGTCCTTTGTCGCCGAGGAGCTCGGCTGCAAGGTCGAAAAGGAGGTCGTCGTGACGATCGAGGAAAAGCTCATCGACGATCACGAGGACAGCGCCGACGAGCTCGAGCCCCGCGCGCCGGTCGTCGTCGTCATGGGTCACGTCGACCACGGCAAGACGTCCCTGCTCGACTATATCCGCAACGCCCACGTTGCCTCCGGCGAGGCGGGCGGCATCACCCAGCACATCGGCGCCTATCAGGTGCAGATCAAGGGCAAGCCCATCACCTTCCTCGATACCCCGGGCCATGAGGCGTTCACCTCCATGCGCGCCCGCGGCGCGATGATCACGGATATCGCCATCCTCGTCGTTGCGGCGGAGGACGGCATCAAGCCGCAGACCATCGAGTCGATCAACCACGCCAAGGCCGCCGAGATTCCCATCATCGTCGCCATCAACAAGATGGATAAGCCTGACGCCAACCCCGAGCGCATCAAGCAGCAGCTCACCGAATACGGCCTTGTGGCCGAGGACTGGGGCGGCGACACCATTGTCTGCCCCATCTCTGCCAAGACCGGCATGGGCATCGACAACCTGCTCGAGATGGTCGCGCTGACCGCCGAGGTCGCCGAGCTCAAGGCCAACCCCAACCGCGCCGCCTCCGGCGCTGTGGTCGAGGCGCGCCTTGACAAGGGCCGCGGCCCGATCGCGACGCTGCTGGTCCAGAACGGTACGCTCCATCAGGGCGATATCATCATCGCCGGTACAGCCGTGGGCCGTGTGCGCGCGATGATGAGCGACAAGGGCCAGAAGCTCACCACCGCCGGTCCCAGCGTGCCTGTGGAGATCACAGGCCTTGGCGAAGTGCCCGAGGCCGGCGCCCACTTCAACGCCGTTGCCGACGAGCGCCTTGCCCGCGAGCTTGTGGAGCAGCGCAAGGAAGAGGAAAAGCGCAAGGCAAACGCCCCCATCACCAAGGTCTCGCTCGAGGACCTCTTCAGCCAGATCCAGGCGGGTGAGATGAAGAATCTCAACATCATCGTCAAGGCGGACGTCATGGGCTCGGTCGAAGCGGTCAAGGCGTCGCTTGAAAAGATCTCCAACGACGAGGTCCGCGTGCGCGTCATCCACGGCGCGGTCGGCGCGATCAACGAGAGCGACGTTATGCTCGCTGCGACCTCGAACGCCATCATTGTCGGCTTCAACGTCCGTCCAGACGCGGCGGCGCGCGACAGCGCGGCCCGCAACCACGTGGATATGCGGATGTACCGCGTCATTTACGACGCCATCGACGAGATCGAGGCCGCCATGAAGGGTATGCTCGCGCCGAAGTTCCGCGAGGCCGTCATCGGCCACGCCGAGATCCGCCAGACCTACAAGGTCTCGTCCGTCGGCACCGTTGCGGGCTGCTACGTCACCGACGGTAAGATCCAGCGCGCGTGCGACGTGCGTATCGTGCGCGACGGCATCGTCATCCACGAGGGTCACCTTGCCTCTCTCCAGCGCTTCAAGGACTCCGTCAAGGAGGTCGCGAGCGGCTACGAGTGCGGCCTGAGCTTTGAAAAGTACAACGATATCAAAGTCGGCGACGTGGTCGAAGCCTACGTCATGGAGCAGATCGATCAGTAAGACTTCAAAAATCCGCGAAGCGAATTTTTGAGTAGGATTCAGGCTGCGGCAGTGCACTCGCTGCGCTCGCACGTTTGCAGCCTGCAAGGTGTCTTTCTGACGCACATGTCGTCAGAAAGACAGATCAAGATTTTTGCGCCGTGCGCGGCGCAATGTTTAGAAGCCTTAAGGTAGGGGCGGGCGTTCGCCCGCCCCTGCTTTTTTCAAAGGAGGAATAAAAATGGCAAGCAATCGCATTGGACGCATCAACGAAGAGATCCAGCGCGAGCTCAGCGCACTCTTCCGCACGCTCAAGGACCCGCGCGTCCAGAGCGGCATGGTGACCATCACCCATGTGGATACGACGAGCGACCTGCGCTATTCGCGCATTTATGTGAGCGTGCTGCAAAAGTCGCTCGAGAAAGACGTTCTCCGCGGTCTCAAGAGCGCGGCGGGGTATCTCCGGCGCGAGCTGGGCGCGAATATGTCGCTGCGCTACACGCCCGAGCTTCAGTTCATCGCGGACGATTCCATCGAATACGGCGCGCACATCCTCGAAATGCTGCGCGATCCGCGCGTGGTAAAGCCCGCGAACCCCGAAAATGAAAAGCTGAATACGGAGGATGAGCAGGAATGACCGTTTCCGAAGTCGCGGCGTATCTCCGCGCGCATGACCGCTATCTCATCCTCACCCACCGCCGTCCGGACGGCGATACGCTCGGCTGCGCGGCGGCGCTGTGCGCCATGCTGCGTCAGATGGGCAAGATGGCGGGCGTTCTCTATAACCGCGAGACGACCGGGCATTTCGAGCCGTATGTCGAGCAGTATTGGGTCGCGGACGATTTTGACTATGAGACGGTCGTCTCCGTCGACCTCGCCGCGCTGAGCCTGTTTCCCGACAATGCCGAGATGTTCAAAACGCGCGTCGACCTCGCCATCGACCATCACCCGAGCTACGAGGGCTTTGGCAAGGAGAACTGCGTGCACCCCGAGTGCGCCGCCTGCGGCGAGATCCTGTGCGCGCTTGCGCAGGAGCTCGGGCAGCTCACACCCGAGGTCGCACTGCCGCTCTATGTGGCCGTCAGCACCGATACGGGCTGCTTTGTCTACTCCAATGTTACGGCGAACACGCATCGCGTGGCCGCGGCGCTGATGGAGACCGGCATTGACTATAAAGCCGCCAACAAGCTGCACTTCCGCACGAAGAGCAAAAAGCGCCTTGCGCTCGAGGGCGAGCTGCTGCGCACGATGGAGTTCTACGACGAGGACCGCGTCGTCATCGTCGCCGTGCCGCAGTCCCTCCAGCAGCGGATGGCGCTTTCCGAGGCCGACATGGAGGATCTCGCCTCCCTCGGCGGACTGGTCGAGGGGACAGACTGCGCCGTCACGATGAAGGAGACCAAAGACGGCGCGTGGAAGGTCAGCGTGCGCACGGGCGCGCGTGTGAACGCGACGCTCGCCTGCTCGTTCCTCGGCGGCGGCGGACACCGCGCGGCTTCCGGCTGCCTCATCGAGCACGCGGACTATGAGACCGCGCGCGGTATGATCTTAAACGCCGTCGCCAGAGCGGTGCGCGAGGAGCAGATGCAGGCATAAGAATAACCCAACGGCGCAAAGGAGAATTTATGCCCAACGGAATCATTATCATCGACAAGCCCGCAGACTGGACGAGCATGGACGTGTGCATCCCACGCGGCCCACGGCCGCGCGGGAACCCTGAGATCAAACATCCTCGGGCGGAGTGAATCCGCCCTGCGGCAAGGTTTTGCCTTGCGGCAAAACGCTTGTACGGCGCAAAAGCGCCGAAGACTTGGCGCAAAGGAGAATTTATGCCCAACGGAATCATTATCATCGACAAGCCCGCAGGCTGGACGAGCATGGACGTGTGCGCCAAGCTCCGGGGCATCCTGCATGAAAAGCGCGTCGGCCACGCAGGGACGCTCGACCCCATGGCGACGGGTGTGCTGCCCGTGTTCGTCGGGCAGGCGACCAAGGCCGTCTCCTTTGCCGAGGGCGGCAGAAAGGTCTACGAGGCCGTTTTGCAGCTCGGCGTTGTGACCGACACGCAGGATACGACCGGCGAAACGCTCGAAGAGCGCGCCGTGACCGTCACGGAGGACGAGGTGCGCGCGGCGCTGCCGCGCTTTCTCGGCGAGATCGAGCAGCTCCCGCCGATGTATTCGGCCATCAAGATCAACGGCCAGAAGCTCTACGACCTTGCCCGCCAGGGCAAGGAGGTCGCGCGCAAGCCGCGCAGGATCACGATCTTCGACCTTGCGCTGACGCAGAATTTGGGAAATGGGCAATACGCCCTGCGCGTTGTGTGCTCAAAGGGCACGTATATCCGCACGCTCTGCCACGACCTCGGCCGGGCGCTCGGCTGCGGCGGCTGCATGGCGGCGCTGCGCCGCACGGAGGCGTCGGGTTTCCGCATCGACGAGGCGGTGACGCTCGAGGACGCGGCGCGCGAGGGAGAAGCGCTGCTCCGCCCGCTCGACAGCCAGTTCCGCGCCTATCCCGCCTTTACCATTCCAAACGCTGCGCTGGAGAAAAAGTGTCTGTGCGGCAATCCCCTGCGGGCAAAGCTCCCCGACGGGCTCTACCGTGTCTACGGCCGGAACGGGGCGTTTCTCGCCCTGTCGGAGGCGAAGGACGGTTTGCTCACCTCGAAACGAAATTTTTTCAGCGTGTGACGCTGACGCAAAAAGGAAACCTGAACTATGAATGAAACCACAGTCATCGCCCTGGGCTTTTTCGACGGGGTGCATATCGGGCACGGCGAGCTGCTCAAAATGGCGGTGCGCCGCGCGCAGGAGCGCGGCTGCCGCTCCGCGGCGTTTACGTTCGACCGCTCGCCGCGCGAGTTTGTCACGGGAAGGCCCGTGCCGCTGCTGACGACGCCCGCCGAGCGCGCGAACATCATCCGCACGCAGTACGGCGTGCAGGATGTGTTTGTCGAGCCGTTCGACAAACACATGATGACCATGCCGTGGGAGGACTTTATATCTGAGCTGCTCGTCAAAAAGTATCACGCGGTGCACCTTGTTGCGGGGCATGATTTCCGCTTTGGCCACAAAAACGAAGGCGATGTGGAAAAGCTCCAAGGCTACTGCGCCGCCCACGGCCTCGGCTGCGATATCATCCCGCGCGTGGAAAGGGACGGGGTGACCGTCTCCTCGACCTATATCCGCACGCTGCTGGAAGAAGGCGACGTGAAGCGCGCGTCGGCGTTCCTCGGCCATTATTTTTCCGTGGAGGGGACGGTGCGCCACGGCGAGGGCATCGGCAAAAAGGCCCTTTTCCCGACGGCAAACCTCATTCCCGACGAGCACATCATCGCCTTAAAGCGCGGCGTGTACGCCACGCGCGCCCATCTGTCGGGCGGCGAGACCTGTGTGGGCGTGACGAATGTCGGCGTGCGGCCGACGGTGAGCGACAAGGACATCGTGACGATCGAGACGTACCTCGTCGGCTTCGACGGCGATCTGTACGGGCAGAAATTGCAGCTCGATTTCTTCGACTACCTTCGCGAGGAAAAGAAATTTTCCTCCACGCAGGAATTGCACGACATGATCGCCCAAAATGCCCGCGAAGCGGAAGAAATCGTCAAATAATATCAAAACGGAACGCCTGTCTTCGGACGGACGTTCTTTTTTTGCGCCCTCATTTCCCGACAGCCTTTTTTGCCCCGTCCGTTTACAATAACCTTCACAACGCACAAGGAGGGGACAGGCTGTGAAAGGGATGGAGCTGCTGCGCAGCAAGGAATGGTCGGGAAAATTTGTGGACTGCGCGCTGCGCTTTGCGCTCGCGGCGGTGCTCTCCGGTGCGCAGGTCTTCGGCGGCTATGCGCCGCTTGCGCTCGGACTGACGGCTGCGGCGGGGCCGGGGGTACGGGGACTGAGCGCGCTCGTCGGCGCGTCGGCAGGGGCGTTCCTCTTCCTGCCCTTCACGCACGCGCTGCGCACCTTTGCCGCGGCGGTGCTCATTTTTACGGCGAACAACGCCTTTTTTGACCTGAAGCTTTACCGCAGACGCTTTTTCCTGCCGCTGATGGCGGCGGGGATGATGTTCTCGGTCGAATTTGTCTACGTGCTGCGCGACGGCGCGGGCGAGGCGGCGAACTGCCTCGTCTGCCTGCTGCTCACGGCGCTGGGGGCGATGAGCGGCCGGGCGCTGCTCGCGCCCGAGGAAAAGGAGCCTCCCTTTGCCGCGCTTTTCATCCTGCTGGGCGTGCTGATGGCTTTTTCGTCCTATGAGACGGCGAACGGCTTCGCGCCGGGGCGCATCGCCTCGATGCTCGTGGTGCTGCTCGCGGCCTTTGAGCGCAGCGGCGCGGTGTCTGTCCCGGCGGCGGTGTGCATCGGCCTTGCAATGGACCTGACGGCGGGCGACGGCGGCTTCACGCACGCGGCGGCGTATGCCTTTGCAGCGATCCTCGTGAGCGTGACGTGCCGGGGCAACCGCGTGGGCTCGGCGCTGTGGTTTGTCTTCAGCGTTCTGTGCTTCGCGCTGCCGATGAGCGCGCAGATCGGGCTCGTGCTGGTCTACGAGACGCTTGCGGCGACGCTGCTGTTCCTGCTCATCCCGCCAAGATTCTTTCGCGGCCGCCGCCTTGACGCGGCGGAGACCGCGCAGGCCGACACCGCGCTGCGCAAAACGCTGACCGAGTCTGCCGCCGCGCTGCGCGAGCTCTACGACAGCGTCGCCCGCCCGCCGAAGCGAACGGAGGAAAATCCCGCCGCCATCTTCGACCGCGCGGCGGAAAAGGTCTGCCGCGGCTGCGCGCTGTGCGATTTCTGCTGGGAAAAGGAGTATCAGCGGACCTACACGGCGCTCAACGACGCGACCGCCGCGCTGCTGCGCCGCGGGCAGGGCAAGGGCGAAGATTTCCCGTCGTATTTTGCCGACCGCTGCATCCGTTTTCCGAGCTTTTTGTCCGCTGTGAATGAAGAGCTGCACACCTATCTTCTGCGGCGGCAGTACCGGCGGCGCATTGCCGAGGACCACGCGAAGGCGGCCTCGCAGTATGCCCAGCTCTCTGAGCTGCTGCAAAGCGCGGCGGACGGCGCAGGTGCGCAGACGGCGTCCACGCTGCCGGTGCATCCCTATCAGCTCGGCCTGTCGCTGCGGCCCAAGCGCGGCGAGCGGGTGAGCGGCGACAGCGCGAGCCAGTTCGAGACCGAAAGCGGCACGCTCTGCCTGCTGCTTTCCGATGGGATGGGCTGCGGCGAGGCTGCGCAGCGCGAATCCGCGATGGCTGTGCGCCTTTTAGAGCGCTTCCTGCGCGCGGGCATCGACGCGCCGCCCGCGCTCAAAACGCTCAACAGCGCACTCTCCCTTCGCGCCGAGTCGACCGACAGTTTCACGACCGTCGACCTGCTCACGCTCTCGCTGCAAACGCTCGAGGGCGAGCTCTACAAGTACGGCGCGGCGCCGAGCTACCTCAAGCGCGGCGGGTCCGTGCGCCGCGTAACCTGCTCGTGTCTGCCCGCGGGCCTGCAGGAGGGCTCGCCGCCGCCGGAGGCGACGCACCTGCGCCTCTCGCCGGGAAGCTTTTTCGTCATGGTGTCCGACGGCGTGGCCGACAGCTCGGATGACGAGTGGCTGCAAAATCTGCTTGCGGGCTGGGAGGGCGAAAATCCGCAGCTGCTCGTCTCGGCGATCCTGGCCGAAAGCATCAGCCGCCGCGGTGAGACGGATGACGCGGGTGTAATGGCGCTCTATATCCCGAAGGAGACGATCGGCGCGCAGGAGGTGTAGCGCATCGGAAAATTTGCGGCGCGCGGTATAGCGCCCCGCACGCGGGGCATACTGCCCTTAGAACATTTTTCCGCCGGGAGGTGCGCAGTATTGGTCAGGGGAACATCAAGACGGGTCATCGTGGTCGATTCGCCCGATACGGAGCTGTTTGAACAGGCGATCTTCATCGTGCGCAGCGACGTATCAACGCGCAGCGGCGTGACGGCACAGAAGCTGGTGGACGAGGCCTGCCGCGTGGCGCGCAGCTGCGGCCGCACGCAGACGCGCACGAAGAGCCTTCTGCGGCGCGGCTCGCCCGCGCTGTGGTGCGGCGTGGGCGCGGGCGGCATCGCCCTTGCGTGGCTGCTCAGCGCGCTCATTTGAACAGGGCTGTTTTCTTCTCCTCCTTGGGGCATGGCGGGTGACCGCCGTGCCCTGTTTTTTTGCGTTTTTTGCGGATTTTTTGATTTACAAGCGGTAATCAATAGGCTATACTATAACCTACCGTATTTTGAACGACGAGGTTATTGCCATGAATGCTGACTTTTCCCGCACCCTTGCCCTGCTGCGGCAGGAGAAGGGCATCTCCCAGCGCAAGGCCGCGAAAGAGCTCGGCATTTCGCAGGCACTGCTGTCCCACTACGAAAACGGCATCCGCGAGCCGGGGCTTGCGTTCGTCAAAAAGGCGTGCGATTACTACCATGTGTCGGCAGACTATCTGCTCGGGCGCACGCTGGACCGCGACGGTGGCATGATCGACGCCGAATCGCTCTACGATTCGAGCGATGAAAAGGGCACGCTGCGCGGCAGCATTGCCGCCACGCTGCAAAAAAAGATGCTCGTCAACACCGCGGGCGTTCTCTTTGAGCTGCTGGGCAAGACGAACGACCGCACGCTCATCACCTCGGCGGGCGGCTATCTCGGCGGCGCGTTCTACCAGCTCTACCGCGCGCTGCACCGCGCCAGCGGCGGCAAGGAGGGCTACTTTGGTCTGGACGCGACGGCCTACCAGTCCGGCGCGGTGGACGCGCAGATGCGCGCGGACTACATCGCCTACGCCTCCTCGCTCACGGCACTTGCGGAAAAGGACGGCGCGTTCGCGCCCATGGAGGACGAGGCGCTCGCCGCGCTCTACCCCGGCCTCATGCAGAGCGTGACGCAGGTACTCCACAGCACCGAAGAGAAGACCAATTCCCTGCTCGGCAGGAAATAAGAGAATTTCCCCCGCGGCAAAACGCTTGGACGCGCCATTTGGCGCGCGGCGTCGCCTTGCCGACAACAAACAGGAGCAACAGCTATGAACGAAAAGAACATCCGAAATTTTTCCATCATCGCGCATATCGACCACGGCAAGTCGTTTTCCCACAAGGGCTGAAGCCCTTGCGGGAACCCTTTTGATTGAACATCCTCGGGCGAAATGAATTCGCCCTGCGGCAAGGTTTTGCCCGAGGGCAAAACGCTTGGACGCGCCGTTCGGCGCGCAGCGCCGCCTTGCCGACAACAGACAGGAGCAACAGTTATGAACGAAAAGAACATCCGCAATTTTTCCATCATCGCGCACATCGACCACGGCAAGTCGACGCTGGCGGACCGGCTGCTTGAAAAGTGCAACGCCGTTTCCGCGCGCGAGATGGAGGATCAGATCCTCGACAACATGGACTTGGAGCGCGAGCGCGGCATCACGATCAAGGCCCGCGCAGTCACGTTTGACTACACCGCAGCCGACGGGCAGGTCTACACACTCAACCTGATCGACACGCCGGGCCACGTCGACTTCAACTACGAGGTCTCGCGCTCGCTCGCGGCGTGCGAGGGCGCGCTGCTGGTCGTCGACGCCTCGCAGGGCATCGAGGCGCAGACGCTTGCCAACACCTACCTTGCGATGGAGCACGACCTTGAGATCCGCCCCGTGCTCAATAAGATCGATCTGCCCGCGGCCGACCCCAAGCGCGTCAAGCAGGAGATCGAGGATATTTTAGCCATCCCCGCCGAGGATGCGCCCGAAATTTCCGCCAAGCAGGGCATCAACATCGAGGCCGTGCTCGAGGACATCGTGCAGAATCTCCCTTGCCCGCAGGGTGACCCGAACGCGCCGCTGCAGGCGCTGATCTTCGACAGCTATTACGACGCCTATCGCGGCGTGATCGTCTATATGCGCTTGAAGCAGGGCACACTGAAGCCCGGCATGGAGGTCAAAATGATGGCCACGGGCGCAACGTTCAAGGTGCTCGAATGCGGGCTGATGCGCCCGCTCGGGTTAGAGCCCGCCAAGAAGCTCGAGGCCGGTCAGGTCGGCTATTTCACCGCGAGCATCAAGGACGTGCACGAAACGCAGATCGGCGACACGGTCACGGGGGTCGAAGATCCCGCGAGCGAGCCGCTGCCGGGCTACCGCAAGGTGAGATCGATGGTCTACTGCGGCATTTACACCGAGGACGGCAGCAAATATCCCGACCTGCGCGACGCGCTGGAAAAGCTCCAGCTCAACGACGCAAGCCTGACGTTCGAGCCGGAATCGTCCGTCGCGCTGGGCTTCGGCTTCCGCTGCGGCTTCCTCGGAATGCTGCACATGGAGGTCATTCAGGAGAGACTCGAGCGCGAATTCGACCTTGACCTTGTCACCACGCTCCCGAGCGTCATCTACGAGGTCTACAAGACCGACGGCACGATGGTGCGCGTCGACAACCCGCACAATTACCCCGACCCCGCGCATATCGAGCGCGCCGAGGAGCCCTATGTCAAGGTGACGATCGTCACGCCGCCGGACTACGTCGGCAACATCATGCCGATGTGTCAGGACCGCCGCGGCGAGTTCAAGGATATGCAGTATCTCGACACCTACCTTGTCGAAATGCACTATGAGATGCCGCTCAACGAGATCATCTACGACTTTTTCGACACGCTCAAGGCCAACACCAAGGGCTACGCCTCGCTCGACTATGAGCTCTCCGGCTACCGCCCGAGCGAGCTCGTCAAGGTCGATATCCTGCTCAACGGCGATCAGGTGGACGCGCTTTCCTTCATCGCGCACCGTGACAAGGCCTACGCCCGCGCGAGGAAGCTGTGCGAAAAGCTCAAGGACAATATCCCCCGCCAGCTCTTTGAAATCCCCATTCAGGCGGCCATCGGCGGGCGCATCATCGCGCGCGAGACGGTCAAGGCCATGCGCAAGGACGTGCTGGCCAAGTGCTACGGCGGCGATATCAGCCGAAAGAAGAAGCTGCTGGAAAAGCAGAAGGAGGGCAAAAAGAAGATGCGCTCGCTCGGCACCGTGCAGGTGCCGACGGAGGCGTTCCTTGCTGTCCTCAAGCTGGATGAATAAGGAAAATCACGATCGGAAAGACAGTAAAGGAGTGCGATCAATATGCTTTTGGATCATTATGTCAGCGCCATGGACAGCTGGAAGGGCCGCATCGACAGCGAAACCGATTACGACGCGTTTCGCTGGCACCAGTGGGTGCAGCCCATCGACCTGAACGACGGCGGCGCGCCGTTTACCGGAAAGCTCGGCTTTGCGTTCATCGGCTTTTGCAGCGACAAGGGCGTTGCGCGCAACAAGGGCCGCACGGGTACGGCGCTCGCGCCGGACTTCGTGCGCGGGCAGATGTCGGGCCTTCCGTGCACATTCTCGCAGGAGGTCAAGCTCTTTGACGCGGGCGATATCATCTGCGATGAAATTTCGCTGGAGGAGGGCCAGCGCGAGCTGGGCTGCGCCGTGGAGGAGATCCTGCGCCGCGACCTGTTCCCCATCGTGCTCGGCGGCGGCCATGAGACGACCTTCGGCCACTTTCAGGGCCAGCACAATTTCTTAAAGGACAGGGGCAAAACGCCGGAGCTCGGCATCGTCAACTTTGACGCGCACTTCGACCTGCGCCCCTACGACATGGGCAACTCGTCCGGCACGATGTTCCGCCAGATGGCGGACGTCTGCCGCGCCGAGGGAACGCCCTATCACTACTTCCCCATCGGCATCCAGCAGCACAGCAACACCGTGAGCCTTTTCAAAAAGGCGGAGGAGCTCGGCGTCGATTACGTGCTTGCCAAGGATCTGCAGGCCTCGAATCTGGAGTCCATCCTTGAGCGTTTGGACCAGTTTCTCTATCAGTGCGACGACACGTACATCACCGTCTGCTCGGACGTCTTTTCGTCCGCGTTTGCGCCGGGCGTCAGCGCGCCGCAGTCGCTCGGCCTCGACCCCGAGGTCGTGCTGCCGCTGATCAAGCACGTGCTGCGCACGCGCAAGGTCCGCGGATTCGATATCTGCGAAATTTCCCCGCGGTTCGACCAGGATAATACGACGGCAAATCTTGGCGCGGTCATCATCTTCGCCGTGGTCAATACGCTGTGCCGGCTCAACGGTCTGGGAATTTGAATTTTTCAGCGCGACGGCGCTGATACATAATTTTCCCCCACACTGTGTGGGGATGCGAAATAAGGGGGGCTGTTCTCTTTCCTCGGAAAGAGAACAGCCCCCCTTACACCCCCCAAGAGAAAGGGACTCCATTGCCGGCTTGCGGCTCGAAGGGGTGCGGCGCCTGGGGAATGGAAGTGCCCTGCGTGGCGGCATTGCTTCGCTCGCCGCCTTTGGTGGTGCGAGACGATTTGGTGTGCTTCTACTGCCCGCTGCCGCTCTCGAATCTGAGCGCAAGTGCGGTGTAATTACCGTCTGCCGATGGTGCCAACAAACGCGGCGAGCGCAGCAATGCCGCCTTGGTAGGCACCTGCAAGTCTGATAAAATCCAAAGTAGACGGAAATTGCTGAAGACTGCCGAATCGCAGGCAGAGCGGCCGCGAAGATAGGAGCAAACCAAATCGTTTAGATATATTACTTGGCAGGCACCCGATTCCGCAGGCTGCGCAGCTCTTCAAGCCCCACGCCCGCAATGCGGGGGTCGAGGGGGGACTCCCCTCGCCTTTCTCTGGGGGTTTCAAAGGGGGTATTCTCTTCGGAAAGAGAATACCCCTTTATTACGCCCCCTGCGGGTACGCAGGGAAAAGACGCGCCTTGGCGCGGCATTTACAGCCGTTTTCCATACATGAACAGATCACACTTGAGCATTCCGTTATAAAGCTTGCGCTTTTTGTCGGCAAATTTGCCGTAGCAGCGCTCGAAGTCGGGATGCGAGGAAAGGACGTAGACCTTCCAGCTGTCGGGCAGCTTGTCCATCGCGCGGCCGAAGGCACGGTAGAGCTCGCCCGCTTCCTCGCGCTCGAGAAGGCGCTCGCCGTAGGGCGGGTTCGTCACGATGCGGCCGTACAGTCCGCCCCAGTGGAAGCGCGTCGCGTCGTCGACCTCAAATTTCACAATGTCATCGACCTCGGCAAGCTCCGCGTTGTGCTGCGCGAGGGCGACGGCGTCGGGGTCGATGTCGCCGCCCCAGATCTCGTACTTGCCGTGGAACTCGTTGTCCATGGCCTCGTCCGCCGCGTCGAGCCAGCTGTCGCGCTCAAGAGAGGCCCAGTGCTGGGCGGCAAAGCTGCGATTCAGCCCCGGCGCGCGGTTGCGCGCGATGAGCGCCGCTTCGATGGCGATGGTGCCGCTGCCGCAGAACGGGTCGCAGAACGGGTCGCGCCCTGAGTAGTGCGAGAGCTTGACCATCGCGGCGGCGAGCGTCTCCTTGAGCGGGGCGGCCACACCCTGCGCGCGGTAGCCGCGCTTATAAAGCCCCTCGCCCGAGGTGTCGAGTCCCACCGTGACCTCGTCCTTCATGATGGAAAAGCGCACCTGATAGCGCCGCCCCGTTTCGGGCAGCTGCGCGAGGCCGTAGGCAGCGGCGAGGCGGTCAACGACCGCCTTTTTGACGATCGACTGGCAGGCGGGCACGGAGTGGAGCGTCGAATTGATGGAGTATCCCACGACGGGGAACTCGCCCTCGCGCGGGATCCAGTCCTCCCAGTGTACCGCGCGCACGCCCTGAAAGAGCGATTCAAAATCCGTCGCGCGGAACTTGTGCAAAACCAGAATGACGCGCGCACCGCAGCGCAGGTTGATGTTGAGGCGCGCGATATCGCGCGCCTCGCCGCGGCAGAGGACGCGCCCGTTCTCCACGCGCACGTCGCCGAGGCCGAGCTTTCTGACCTCGTCGCCCACTAAGCTTTCCAGTCCCAAGAGACAGGGAATGACAAATTCCAGCATAATAACGCTCCCGAAAAAATGATTTGCCCTTAGTATAGCGGATGGGAACAAAAAAGGCAATCGCCGCGTCAAAATAAGCATGGCAAAGAAGCAAAGGATGTGGTAAAATGAGAAACACAGCGCGGAAACACGCTGTCACATCGATGTAACATCAAACTTGCGCGAAATTTTCCGAAAAAATACGGAATGCAACACTGAAGTTGCTGGAAAAGAACGCGCAGTTTTGCTATCTTATCCTCAGACAGAGAAACGGAGGGAACGCAATGGCATTTGGCGAGCGGCTCCAGGAGGTCCGCAAACGCAGCGGACTGACACAGGAGGAATTTGCCGAACAGCTTCAGGTCTCGCGCCAGTCGGTCTCGCGCTGGGAGTCCGGCCGGGGCTATCCAGAAATGGAGAAGATCATCTTCATCTGCAACCGCTACGGCGTGACGATGGACGAGCTGTTCAAAGAAGAGGTCCCCGCCCCCGGCGAGTCGCCGGAGGAAGCGCCGAGGCTTTCCGTGCGCACGCTCGGCAGCGAGCTTTCCAACCTTTACGCGAATCTGTCACCCTACAACAAGAGCATCGGGATCATGCTGCTGACCGTCATCGCCATGATCGGTCCGGCATACGTCTACTGTATGCGAAGTTTGAAAGGAGGAGCAGATGAAATGATGACCATTATCTGGATCGTCGCCATCATCGTCTTCGGCATTGCCGAGGCAGCGACGGCAGGACTGGTGTCGATCTGGTTCGTCGTGGGCGCGGTGGCCGCGCTGGTGGCAACAGAGCTGGGCGCGGCGCTGTGGCTGCAATTTGCGGTGTTCCTGATCGTATCCATTCTGGCGCTCATCGCGACAAGGCCCCTTGCGCGCAAAATGCTGGATAAGACCATCGTCCCCACGAACGCCGACCGCGTGCTGCACCACGAGGCCAAGGTGACCGAAACGGTCGACAATGAGAACGCCACCGGCGCTGTGTACATCGACGGCAAGACCTGGACCGCGCGCAGCGACAGCGGCGAGATCATAGAAAAAGGCAACATGGCAAAGATCGTGCGCATGGAGGGCGTGAAGCTCTATGTCCGTCCGGCGCGAAATCCTGGCGAGAAGTAAAAAACCACAACCGACAGAAAGATTTTAGGAGGAAAAGAACTATGGAATGGATCGGCTATATCGGTATCGGCATTTTAGTGCTGCTGGTGCTTCTGGTGCTCGTGACGAACATCCAGATCGTGCAGCAGTCGAGAGCATACGTCGTGGAGCGCCTCGGCGCCTACAGCGCGACCTGGGGCGTGGGCCTGCACTTCAAAATTCCGTTTTTCGAGCGCGTCGTGAAGAAGGTCAGCCTCAAAGAACAGGTGGCCGACTTCGATCCCCAGCCCGTGATCACGAAGGATAACGTCACCATGCAGATCGACACGGTCATCTACTTCCAGATCACCGACCCCAAGCTCTACACCTATGGTGTCGAGCACCCGATGAACGCCATCGAAAACCTGACGGCCACGACGCTGCGTAACATCATCGGCGAGATGGAGCTCGACCAGTCGCTCACGAGCCGTGATGTCATCAACGCCAAGATGCGCTCCATCCTGGATGAAGCCACCGACCCCTGGGGCATCAAGGTCAACCGCGTGGAGCTGAAGAACATCCTGCCGCCGCGCGAAATTCAGAACGCGATGGAAAAGCAGATGAAGGCCGAGCGCGAGCGCCGCGAGTCCATCCTGCAGGCTGAGGGACAGAAGCAGTCTCAGATCCTCGTGGCCGAGGGCGAAAAGCAGTCCACCATCCTGCGCGCGGACGCGGAAAAGCAGGCGGCCATCCTCAAGGCAGAAGCGGAGCGTCAGGCCGCCATCCTCAAGGCTGAGGGCGAAGCGCAGGCCATCCTGAACGTGCAGCAGGCGCTCGCGGACTCCATCAAGATGCTCAACGAGGCCAACCCCAACGATCAGGTCGTCAAGATCAAGGCGCTCGAATCCTTCGAGAAGGCCGCCGACGGTCAGGCGACGAAGATCATCGTCCCGAGCGAGATCCAGAGCCTCGCCGGTCTTGCCGCAAGCTTCAAGGGTTTGCTGGAAGACGAGAAGAAGTAATTTCGAAGAAGAGGCGAAGCCTCTTCTTCGAGAAGATTTCGCTGCGTTCTGTGCCTCGGTTGGCCGCTGTAAGCGGCCAATTCGACACGCACTTCGCGCAGAGTGTTTTTCGCTGCGTACACGCCGCGGCGAAAAACAAATCAAAATCATTTGCCGTCTGCGGACGGCAAAGCCTGCGGCGCAGTATCATGCAGCAAGAGGGCCGTTCCTATGTGGGAACGGCCCTCTTTTTATTCTCTGTGGAAAACTTTAGAACGCGATCTTCTCGCGCAGGAAGTCCTTCACCTCGCTGATGGGGATGCGCACCTGCTCCATCGAGTCGCGCTCGCGGATGGTGACGCAGTGGTCGGCCGCGATGCCGTTGGCCTCATCGCCCACGGTGTCGAAGTCGAAGGTGATGCAGTACGGCGTGCCGATCTCGTCCTCGCGGCGGTAGCGCTTGCCGATCGAGCCGGTCTCGTCGTAGTCGACCATGAACTCCTTGGAAAGCTCGGCATACAGTTCCTGCGCGGGGCCGGTGAGCACTTCCTTCTTGGAAAGCGGCAGGATCGCGGCTTTGAACGGCGCGAGCGCGGGATGGAAGTGCAGCACGACGCGCACGTCGTCATTGCCCTTCTTGTCCTGGCCGACGACCTCTTCATCGTAGGCGTCGCACAGGACCGCGAGCACGCTGCGCTCCACGCCGAGCGAGGGCTCGATGACGTAGGGGACGTACTCGACCATGTCCTTGCCCTCGCCCTCGCGGTAGACCATCTTCTCGCCGCTGACGCTTTGGTGCTGCGTCAGGTCGTAGTCCGTGCGGTCGGCCACGCCCCACAGCTCGCCCCAGCCGAAGGGGAAGAGGAACTCGAAGTCCGTCGTCGCCTTGGAGTAGAAGCACAGCTCCTCGGCATCATGGTCGCGCAGGCGAAGGTTCTCGTCCTTGAGGCCGATGGAGAGCAGCCAGTTGTGGCAGAAGGTGCGCCAGTAGTTGAACCACTCAAGGTCGGTGCCCGGCTTGCAGAAGAACTCAAGCTCCATCTGCTCGAACTCGCGCACGCGGAAGATGAAGTTGCCCGGCGTGATCTCGTTGCGGAAGGACTTACCGATCTGGCCGATACCGAACGGCAGCTTTTTGCGCGTGGTGCGCTGGACGTTATTGAAGTTGACGAAGATGCCCTGCGCGGTCTCGGGGCGGAGGTAGACGGTGTTCTTCGCATCCTCGGTCACGCCCTGGAAGGTCTTGAACATCAGGTTGAACTGGCGGATATCGGTGAAGTTGTGCTTGCCGCAGGTGGGGCAGGGAATGTTGTGCTCCTCGACGAAGTCCTTCATCTCCTGCTGGGAGAAGGCGTCGATGGGCTTGGGGAGCTCGAAGCCGGTTTCGGCGCACCAGTCCTCGATGACCTTGTCGGCGCGGAAGCGCTCGTGGCACTCGCGGCAGTCCATCAGAGGGTCGGAGAAGCCGCCGAGGTGACCGCTTGCCACCCAGGTCTGCGGGTTCATCAGGATGGCGGCGTCAAGGCCGACGTTGTAGGGATTCTCCTGCACGAACTTCTTCCACCAGGCGTTTTTGATGTTCTTCTTCAGCTCTGCGCCGAGGGGACCGTAGTCCCAGGTGTTGGCAAGGCCGCCGTAGATTTCGCTGCCGGGGAAGACAAAGCCGCGGTTTTTGCACAGCGCGACGATCTTATCCATCGTCTTTTCGGTGTTTTTCATGGTGAATTTCTCCTTTCGATGTCTGGCTCAGGAGATAAAAAACGCCCTGAGCCTATGAATAGTAGGCTCAGGGCGAGTTAAACATTGTAACCCGTGGTTCCACCTGAATTCGTGTCTGGCTGACACGCACTTCGTTCCCCGGTAACGGAGGGCCCGGCGCGGCATTTCCGCCGCACAGCTCAAAAGCGCCGCCTTTCTTCTTCCGCGGGGACTTGCACCGGCCGTCCCCTCTCTGAAAGCGGTGAGGAAGAAACGCTTCTTTTTCTCAGCTTTTTCTTATTTTTCAGAATACCATGCGCAGCGTCGCTTGTCAAGCGCGGGGAAATACTTTGCGCAGCAGGGCGGCACTTGTCCGTTGCGTTTTCGGCGGGAAAATGCTATACTTTTTTATTATTCTATTTTTGCCCGATCGAAAGGTGGAACCTTTTCTATGCAAGCTTTCCGTTCTCTGCTGCGCCCGGACGAGAAGACCGGCGCGGCCATGCGCTGGGCGCACCGGCTGTGGGTCTTCCTGTGGCTCACGGTTTTTGGCCTCGGCATCGGCCTTCTCTCGCTCTATCTTGCGGCGTATTCCTGCCCTGGCATCGACGCGCAGGCGCTGTGGGCATCGTACTTCAAGCTGCCGCTGCTCGTTGTGATGAATCTGCTGCTGCCGCTGCTCGTCGTGTACCTCGGCTTTTTCCTCTTCGCGAGGCCCTGGGCGGCGTATCTGCTCTCAGCCGTGCCGTTCCTCGGCCTCGCACTCGCGAGCTACTATAAGATACAGTTGCGCGGCGACCCGGTGCTGGCGAGCGACTTGCGCCTCATCCGTACGGCAGGCGGCATCATGGGCAACTACACCTTTGAGCTGACGGAGCCTGTCAAGCTCGTGATCGCGGGCTTTGCGGGGATGCTCGCTCTTTCCCTCGTGCTGCTGCGCAGGGAGCGCATGAGCCAGCGCGGTCGGCTCGCGGGCCTGATGGTCATGCTCGCGCTGACCCTTGCAAGCTATTTTGAGTTTTACACCAGCGCCGATATCTATGAAAAGACCGCCAACAGCGGACTGATCAACCCCTGGTCCGAAACGGAGATCTACGTTTCTCGCGGCACGACGTATCCATTCCTCTACAGCGTGCAGGATATGCTCCCCAACGCGCCGAGCGGCTACCGCGAGAGCGAGGCGAGCAGCACGCTCGCGTCCTATGAGGATCAGGACATCCCGGAGGGAGAGAAGATCACCGTCGTCGGCATCATGCTCGAGGCCTTCTCCGACATGACGGATTTTCCCGTGCTCGATGAGGTGCCGTCCATCCACAAGATCTACGAGCCGCTGCATGAGCTCGAGGAGCGCAGCGTTTCAGGCCGCCTGCTCACCAACATCTTCGCCGGCGGCACGGTGGATACCGAATGGGGCTATCTCACGGGCTACAGCACGCACGAGGAGTTCCGCAGCCCCATCAACTCCTATGTCCGCTACTTCAAATCGCAGGGCTACGACGCGCTCTACCGTCATCCTGGCTACAGCTGGTTCTATAACCGCAGCAACGTGAACGAATACCTCGGATTTGATGAGTGCGTGTTCAACGACACGGGCTTTGGCGATCTCATCTCCATCTCCGACGCGCTCTACCATTCCGATAAGGTGCTGGTCGACTACCTGCTGAACGATATCGACTCGCGCACGGCGGAGGACGATCCCCTCTTCCTCTTCTCCGTTTCATATCAGAACCATGGCCCCTACCCCTCCGAGACCTACTGGGAGGAATACGCAACGCCCGAAAAGAACGGCTGGTCGATGCAGACCTGCTGCGTCATCAACAACTACCTTGCCGGCATCCGCAGCACGATCAACGAGATGTGCCGCATGACGGAGGAACTGGAGGCGCGCAAGGAACCCATCGTTTTCGTCTTCTTCGGCGACCACAAGCCCTGGATGGGCAACGGCAACAGCGTCTACACCGAAATGGGCATCAACATGGATGTCTCCACGCTCGACGGCTTCTACAACTACTATGCGACGCCCTATGTCATCTATGCCAATCAAGCGGCGAGAGACCTGCTCGGCAACGACTTTGCCGAGCCCGGCGGCGATTTTTCCCCGTGCTTCCTGATGGCGAAGGTCTTCGACGAGTGCGGCTGGGAGGGTCCGGGACTCATGCAGCTCCAGCGCGAGATGCGAGAGGTCTCCCCCCTGATGAGCTCGAACGGCTGGCGGATGCAGAACGGTCAGCTCACCATGGAGCTTGATGGCACGGCGGAGGATGAGAACGGTCGCTACCTGCGCGCGCAGTATTATATTGAAACACATCTCAAGGAGGATGCATTATGAAAAAAGGCTTGATCGCGCTGCTTGCGCTCCTGCTCTGCCTGACGCTGCCCGCCTGCGGCAGGCAGGAGGCCGACGCGCCCGACGTGCCGGACACGCCGGCGGTCGACCCCACGCCCGCACCGCCGGAGCAGACGCCGGAGCAGCTTGCCGAGCAGCGCCTGAACGAGCGCATCGAGGGCATGACGCTGGAAGAAAAGGTCGGGCAGCTCTTTTTCGTCCGCTGCCCGGAAACGGATGTGGCGGAGGATGTGAAGACCTATCACCTCGGCGGGCTTCTGCTCTTCGGGCGGGACTATAAGGACGCAGATGGCAACTGGCTGAGCGCGGACGACTTTACCGCAAAGCTTGCGTCCTATCAGGCCGCGGCGGACCTTCCGCTTTTCATCGGCAGCGATGAGGAGGGCGGCACCGTCACGCGCGCGAGCCGGAACCCGAACCTCTTTTCCTCTCCCCTCAAGTCTCCGCAGGAGCTGTACGCCGCGGCGGGGATGGACGGCCTTCTTGAAGAAACGCTGCGCTATAACGAGCGTCTCAAGGCGCTCGGCATCAACGTGAATTTCGCCCCCGTGTGCGACGTATCGACCGATGAAAACGACTTTATCCATGCCCGCTCGTTCGGAAAGGACGCGCAGGCGACGGCAGACTACATTTCCAGGGTCGTACCTGAGTATGAGTCTGCGGGCGTTGCGTGCGTGCTGAAGCACTTCCCCGGCTACGGCAACAATGTCGACACCCACACGGGCATCGCCGTGGACGAGCGCAGCTATGAGACCTTTGAGACCTCCGATTTTCTGCCCTTTTCCGCGGGCATTGCGGCGGGCGCGCCGTTCGTGCTCGTGAGCCACAACATTGTGAACTGCATGGATGCAGGCCTTCCCGCGTCGCTCTCGCCCAAGGTGCATGAGATACTGCGCGGCACGCTCGGCTTCGACGGGCTCATTGTGACGGACGATCTTGCGATGGACGCGGTCAGGTCCTACGCGCAGGACGGCAGCGTGGCCGTGCTCGCGCTTCAGGCGGGCAACGACATGATCGTGACGACCGATTATCAGACGCAGATTCCGCAGGTCATCGCTGCCGTGCAAAGCGGTGAGATCGATGAGCGGGAGATCGACGCGCACGTTTACCGCGTGCTGCGCGAAAAACAGGCGCTCGGCCTGATCGACTGAGGAGAAACTATCATGGAAATGACAAAGCTCTACTATCAGGACCCGTTTTTGCGGGAATTCACCGCCGCCGTCACCTCCTGCGAGGAGACTAAGGGCGGATATCTCGTGACCCTCGACCGGACAGCCTTTTATCCCGAGGGCGGCGGTCAGCCCTATGATACCGGTACGCTCGGCGGCGCGAAGGTGCTTGAAGTACATGAAAAGGGCGGCATCATCACGCACCTTTGCGACCGCCCCCTGCCTGTCGGCGAGCGCGTCGAGGGGGAGATCGACTGGGCGCGCCGCTTCGACCATATGCAGCAGCATTCGGGCGAGCACATCTGCTCGGGTCTGATCTGTGAGCGCTTCCGCTGCGACAATGTCGGCTTCCACATGGGCGCCGACAGCGTGACGATCGACTACAATGCCGACATTTCGTGGGAGGCGCTGCTGGAGATCGAAGAGGACGCGAACCGATATATCTGCGAGGACCATGCGATCGACATTCACTTCTACTGCGGCGCAGAGCTTGAAAAGGTGGAGTATCGCAGCAAAAAGGCACTCGAGGGCGATGTACGCATCGTTTCGTTCCCCGGCGCGGACTGCTGCGCCTGCTGCGGCACGCACGTTCTGCGCGCAGGACAGGTGGGGCTCGTGAAGTTCCTCTCCGTGCAGAAGTTCCGCGAGGGGGTGCGCATCGAACTCCTCTGCGGCGATCGCGCGCGCCACTACCTCTCCGCCTGCTGGGAGCAGAGTCTGCACATTGGTCAGGCCCTCTCCGTCAAGCCGACGGCGAGCGCCGCGGGGGTGGAGCGTGTGCTCGGTGAGCTTTCCGCGCTCAAGCTGCGCTGCGCGCGGCTTGAGGAGGCTGCCTTTGCACAGACGGCGGCGCAGTATGAAAACAGGGGCGATGTGCTGCTCTTTGAAGACGAGATGCCGGGCGACAGCCTGCGCAAGCTCTGCGACGCCGTGGCAAGCGTCTGCGGCGGGCGCTGCGCGGTCTTCGCGGGAGCGGACGGCGCCTATAAGTACGCCATCGGTCACATGGGCGGCGATCTTCGCGCGCTGACAAAGCAGCTCAACGCAGAGCTTTCGGGCCGCGGCGGTGGCAAGCCGAACTTTGTGCAGGGCGGCGTCAGCTGCCGCCGCGCGGACATTGAAACTTTCTTCACACAGAATTAACACGCTGTTCATTTCTTTTTTGCACTCGCTGCGGTATAGTAAAGAAAAGAACGAATTCTGAGCAGGAGTGAGCGATTTGCGGCACATTTTTATCATCAATCCCGCCGCCGGGAAAAAGGACGGCCGCCAGCGTGTGTACGCGATGGCAGAAAAGCTGAAAAGGGACCACAATTTGGACGTGGAGTGTATGCTCACCAAATCGAGCGGCCACGCGACGATGCTGACACGCGCCATCGCCGAGACCGGCGAGCCCGTGCGCTTCTACGCCTGCGGCGGCGACGGCACCATCAACGAGATCGCCAACGGCATCGCGGGCTTTTCTAACGCCGCGATGACCTGCATCCCCATCGGCACGGGCAACGATTTTCTCAAAAACTTCGGCAAGGACGCCGAGCCGCTGTTCCTCGACGCGGAAAACCTGTGGAACGGCCCCGTCACGCCGCTGGACCTCATCGACTGCAACGGCAAATACTGCCTGACCATCGCCTGCACGGGCATCGATGCGCGCATCGCCGAGAGCGTGCACGAGTTTGGTGCATCGCCGATGCTCTCGGGCCGCGGGAGCTATCTTGCGAGCGTTGCGGTCAACTTCCTGTTCCGCAGGATCGGACGCAAATGGCGCGTGACGCTCGACGACGAGGTGCTCGAGGATACCTACGCCCTCGTGTCGATGTGCAACGGCCGCTATTACGGCGGCGGCTCGACCCCCGTGCCCGAGGCGCGCATGACCGACGGCATTTTGCATACGGTGCTCGTCAGGAATGTCAGCAAGGCGCGCTTTGCCACGCTTTTTGGCGGCTACAGCGCGGGCGACTACAAAAAGCTGCCGCAGGATATCATCCGCGTGTCCACGGCGAAGGTCGTGCGCATCGAGGCGCTGGAGGGGGACCTCACGACCTGTCTCGACGGTGAGAGTATGCACGCGCAGTGTGTGACGCTGAAGCTTGCGGACAAAAAGGTCAACTTCTTCGCGCCCGCGGGCTGCGACCCGGACGCGACGGCGCGGTGATCACCAATATTGGATAAAGAGGGCGAATGCGGCAGCATTCGCCCTCTTTTATGCTGTGCGGGAAAGCGAAGAAAGGAGCAAGGCGGGCAGTTTTTGAATAAGCTGTGAATTTTTGAAAATTTACCAAAATACCCCTTGCAAATGCCTTGACGGTGCGCTATGATAGCACCATCGGTTAGCACTCGATAAGAATGAGTGCTAACCGACCTGAGATCGTTAAAAATTTTGAAATATACAAGGAGGCACCAAGCCATGAAACTCACACCGCTTGCTGACCGCGTCATCCTCAAGATGGTCGAGGTCGAAGAGACCACCAAGGGCGGCATCATCCTGACCGCCAGCGCCAAGGAGAAGCCCTCCGTTGCCGAAGTCATTTCCGTCGGCCCCGGCGGAATGGTGGACGGTCACGACGTTGTGATGACCGTCAAGCCCGGCGACAAGGTCATCACCAGCAAGTATTCCGGCACCGAGGTCAAGCTGGACGACGAAGAGTACGTCGTCGTCCGTCAGAGCGATATTCTCGCTATTGTGGAATAATCGAGGAGGTAAAAAATTATGTCTAAGCTCATTAAGTCCGGCGAAGAGGCGCGCAAGGCGCTCGAGGCCGGTGTTAACGTTCTTGCCGATACCGTCAAGGTCACCCTCGGCCCCAAGGGCCGCAACGTCGTGCTCGATAAGAAGTTCGGCGCGCCGCTCATCACCAACGACGGCGTGACCATCGCCAAGGAGATCGAGCTCGAAGATCCGTTTGAGAACATGGGCGCGCAGCTCGTGCGCGAGGTTTCCACCAAGACCAACGACGTTGCGGGCGACGGTACCACCACCGCAACGCTTCTGGCGCAGGCCATGGTGCGCGAGGGCCTGAAGAACCTTGCCGCCGGCGCCAACCCCGTCGTGATGAAGAAGGGCATGGCCAAGGCCGTCGAGACCGCTGTGGAGGCGATCAAGGCAAACTCCCAGAAGGTCAACGGCACGGACGATATCGCCCGCGTCGGCACTGTTTCCAGCGGCGATGAGTTCATCGGCAAGCTGATCGCCGAGGCCATGGAGAAGGTCAGCGCCGACGGCGTTATCACCATCGAGGAGTCCAAGACCGCCGAGACCTACTCCGAGGTCGTCGAGGGCATGATGTTCGACCGCGGCTACATCACCCCGTACATGGTCACCGATACCGAGAAGATGGAAGCCGTCATCGACGACGCGTATCTGCTGATCACCGATAAGAAGATCTCCGTCATCTCCGATATCCTGCCCATCCTCGAGCAGCTCGTCCAGAGCGGCAAGAAGCTCGTCATCATCGCTGAGGACGTTGAGGGCGAGGCACTCAGCACCCTGATCGTCAACCGTCTGCGCGGCACGCTGAACGTTGTGTGCGTCAAGGCGCCCGGCTTCGGCGATCGCCGCAAGGAGATGCTCCAGGATATCGCCATCCTCACCGGCGGCCAGGTCATCTCCGAGGAGCTCGGCTACGAGCTCAAGAGCGCTACGATCGATATGCTCGGCCGTGCCCGCCAGATCAAGGTCACCAAGGAGAACACCACCATCGTCGACGGTGCCGGCGACAAGAAGGCCATCGCCGACCGCGTGGCGCAGATCCGCGCGCAGATCGGCGTGACCACCAGCGAATACGACAAGGAAAAGCTGCAGGAGCGCCTTGCCAAGCTCGCCGGCGGCGTGGCCGTCATCAAGGTCGGCGCTGCGACCGAGACCGAAATGAAGGAAAAGAAGCTGCGCATCGAGGACGCGCTCAACGCGACCCGCGCGGCTGTGGAAGAGGGCATCGTTGCCGGCGGCGGCACGGCCTATGTCAACGCCGTTCCCGCGGTGGAAAAGCTCGTCAGCAAGGTCGAGGGCGATGAGAAGACCGGTGTCCAGATCATCGTCAAGGCCCTGCAGGAGCCGGTCCGTCAGATCGCGGCCAACGCCGGTATCGACGGTAGCGTCGTGCTCGAGAAGATCAAGTCCAGCCGCAAGGTCGGCTACGGCTTCGACGCTTACAAGGAAGTCTACTGCGATATGATCGGCGCCGGTATCGTCGACCCCGCGAAGGTCACGCGCTCCGCGCTGGAGAACGCTGCGTCCGTCAGCTCCATGGTGCTGACCACCGAGGCGCTCGTCGCCGACAAGCCCGAGCCCCCCGCACCGGCCGCTCCCGCCGGCATGGGCGACATGGGCGGTATGTACTAAGAGACGCCTTAACCCCTTGAAAACACTGGATTTTTGCGAGGCGAAAAGACGGATTTACGCCTGCCTTACGCCACTTACGCCAAAAATTCAAGCGCATGATAGGGTAACAGAACCCCGGCATCTGCTGTAGGCAGGTGCCGGGGTTTTACCGCAAACCAAAGTTGTAAACCTTTTCTAAAATAATAGTTGACAGCGTGAGCGCTTTGTGGTTTAATGCTACAGTAATCTTACTGTGGCCCGGCGATGACCGGGGCGTATTCTGGGAGGAATTCTATTATGAGCGAAATGCAGCAGGCGGCCGTGGCCGCCAAGAAATCGAAGATGAGTGTGCGGGACATCTGCTACGCCGGCCTTTTCGCGGCGGTCATCGCCGTGATGGCGCAGATCTCCATTCCGATGCCCATGGGCGTGCCCATGACCATGCAGACCTTCGCCATCACGCTGGCGGCTGTGGTGCTGGGCAGCAAGCTCTCTACCATTTCGAGCCTCATCTATATCATCATGGGCGCGGTGGGCCTTCCGGTCCTCGCCAACTTCTCCGGCGGCTTTGATAAGTTCGTCGGCCCCACGGGCGGCTTTCTCATCTCCTTCCCCCTGATGGCCTTCATCATCGGCTGGGGCGCGGAGCACCGCAAGGACTTCAAGGGCGCGTATGTGATCGCGCTGATTGTTGGCACGGTCATCAACTATGTGATCGGCGTGGCGCTCTTCTGCGCCGTGGCCAAGGCGAGTGTTGCCACCGGCATCACCGCCTGCGTGCTGCCCTTCATCCCCACCGCCATCATCAAGGCGATTCTCGCCAGTGTGATCGGCTTTGCCATCAAGGCGCGCGTGCCGGAGCTGAAGAAATGATCCATCTGCGTCCCCATCACCTGCTGTGTACGCAGGGCTACTCGGGCAAGGGCTATGACGAGAACTTCGTCGCCCACATGAACGAGGTCGTGCATGAGCTGAGAAATGTGCCCGGCACCAAGATCATGCTGACCTTCTCCACGGACACGCTCTGCTCCTGCTGCCCCCACAAGGAGGGCGAGGACCTGTGCGACACGCAGGAAAAGGTGAAGCGCTTCGACCGCAAGACGATCGAGTACTTCGGCCTTGAGGAGAAGGAATACGTCTACGAGGATCTCATCCGCGAGATCGACGGGAAGATGACGGTCGAGATGCTCGCGGACATCTGCCGGGACTGCGAGTGGTTCCCCATCAGCACCTGCCGGAAGAATATCTGCGGGGCGAAGGACTGACCCTCCCTCTTCCCTTTCGCGCGGCCCTCTCTGCGCATTGAAAAAAGCTTGCCGTTCAAAATGGCAAGCTTTTTTCTTATTCCTCGGGGCGCAGCAGCACGAGCGAGAGGTCGTTGACATTCGTCCCTGTGGGACCGGTGATAAAAAGCGAGTCGACCGACCGCAGGGCGTGATAGGAGTCGTTGTCCGCGAGCGCGCGCACGGGGTCGATGCCGCGCAGACGCATTTCCGCCGCCGTGCCGCCGTCGACAATGCCGCCCGCGGCGTCGGTCGGACCGTCTGTGCCGTCGGACCCGGCGGAAGCGATGAGCACATTGGAAAGGCCTGCAATGCCGTCTGCCGCTGCAAGCGCGAGCTCCTGATTCCGCCCGCCCTTGCCGCTGCCCCTGAGGTGCACGACCGTCTCTCCGCCCGCGAGGAAGGCGAGCGGCCGTTTGGCGGAAGCGTGTGTGTGCGCAACAGAGGCGAGAAAGCTGCCCGCCTCGCGCGCCTCGCAGCAAAGGCAGTCGGTGAGCAGGAACGGCTCATAGCCGCGTGCACGGCACTCGATCGCCGCCGCAGCGCACAGCTCGCGCACGCTGCCTGTGATCCTCGTCGTCACGTTTTCGAGCGTTTTCGGCGTTTCGACCGCCAGCAGTGCCCGCGCCTGCGGAGAAAGCCGCAAGCCGTATTTCTCAACGACCGCAAGCGCCTGCGCGCAGGTGGAGCGGTCGGGGCACGCGGGACCGGACGCGATCATATCGAGCGGGTCGCCGACGATGTCGCTCAGCACGATGGAAAAAACCTGCGCCGGCGCGCAGTGCGCGGCAAAGCGCCCACCCTTGACGCGCGAGAGCCGCTTGCGCACGGTGTTGATCTCGACGATGCCGGCGCCCGCGGCAAGGAGCTGATCGGTAATGTCCTGCAATTCGCCAAGCGGCAGGAGCGGCTGCTCAAAAAGCGCGCTGCCGCCGCCCGAGAGCAGGAAGAGCACCGTGTCGTCCGCGCGAAGGCCTTCCGTCAGCGCAAGTGCGGCCTCCGTGCCGCGCAGACCGTTCTCATCCGGCACGGGATGCGCGCCCTCATAGCAGGCGACGCCGTCGATAGGGCCTTTTGCGTGGCCGTATTTGGTCACGACCACACCGCCCGCGAGCGTGGGGAGCACTTCGCGCGCAACGCTTGCCATCTGCCAGGAGGCCTTGCCTGCCGCGACCAAAAACACCCGCCCGGGGAACTGCACGCCCGCAAGCGCGCGGCGCACGGCTCCATCCGGCAGCACTGCGCGGATCGCCTTGCGCAGAATGGTTTCTCCGTCCGCGCGCAGCGCGGCGCGGGAAGCATCGGCGGTGCTCATGGGGATACCTCCTTCAAAAAATGAGATGTTTTATCTTTATTATACGGCGCACCGCTCCGTTTGCAAGCGAAAACGCAAAACGGGCCTGACCTTGACCGGTCAGGCCCGTTCATTGTTACAGAAGGCTGCGGATCATCCCCTGTGCTCGCGCCGGTAGCGGCGCAGGAAGAAGAGGGACATCGCAAGGCACATTGCCTCAGAGAGAATGGGCGTGTACCACAGCGCGTCCCCGCCGAAGACGGCCGCGAGCGCCAGCAGCACGGCACTTTGCAGCACGAGCCCGCGGCCGACGGAGATGCTGATAGCCGGGACGGGGCGCTCCAGCGCCGTCAGGAATCCGCCGATGACCACATTGAAGCCGACGAGCAGATATGAGATGCTGTAGCGGCGGAAGGCGTGCACCGAATAGTCGACCAGCTCCGCGCTTGCGTGCGAAAGATAGGCGCTCACGATCTGCGGCGCGAAGACATAGAGCCCGAGGAAGAGCAGCGGCGCGGCGACGCACACGGTCGTGAGCGCATAGCGCAGCAGCTTGCGGCAGCCGGCATGGTCCTCCCTGCCGTAGTGATAGCTCACGAGCGGCTGCGAGCCCTGCGAGATGCCGACCATCAGGTTGATGATGATGGTCGTCACATAGGCGATGACCGTGTAGGTCACGACGCCGTCCGTGCCAATGCAGCGAAGCACCGTGCGGTTGAAGAGGAAGATCATAAGTCCCGTGCACAGCTCCGTCACGCCGTCGGACAGGCCGATGGGCAGGATGCGCGCGTACAGGCGCGGATCGAAGCGGAACTTCCGCAGGCGGAAGGTGCACTTTTTGCTGAAAAAGTGGATAAAATAGGAAATGCAGGTGACGAGCTGGGAAATGCCCGTGGCAACTGCCGCGCCGAATACGCCCATATCGAGGTGAAAAATGGCGATGTAGTCGAGCACGCAGTTGGTCAGGCACCCGCCGATGACCGTGAAGAGCGCATAGCGCGGATAGCCGTCCGTTTTGACGAGCACCTCGAGGTTATAGGATACAAGGTAACACACGCTGAACGGCGCGATGCCGAGAAGGTACTGCTTGACATAGTCGAGCGTGATCTCATCCGCGCCGAGAAGGTAGGCGAACGGCTCTAAAAAGAGCAGGACGAGCGCGGTGATGACCGCGCCGAGGAGGAGCAGCGTGACAAGATTCTGCGAAAAGAGGGTGTCGGCCTCGGGCCGCTTTTCCTGCGCGATGAAGATCGCGATGAGCGTGGACGAGCCGACGGCAAAGAGCACGGCGATGGAAAAAAGCGCGTTGGTGAAGGGAATGGCAAGGTTGACGGCGCTCATGGCGTATTCGTTCACGCCGATCGAGACCATCAGCCCGTCGACCATGGAGTAGAGGGAGAAGACCACCTGTGAAGCAACGGTGGCCGAGACAAAACGGATGAAGTCATGTTTCAGACTTTTCCCCGAGAGTAACAAAATAACACGTCCTTAAAAAATATTGTATTTCCCAAACCGGGAAGAGGATAAAAAAACAGGCGCGAAAAAACGCGTCGATGCTGTGCTGCGGCGTGGGCGGCCGCGGCAGGATATCAAAACTTCAGCCCTTTCCGGCAGACGGTAAGACGGGGGCGCGCAATGTGGCCTCCATGGATAACGACCTCCTTTTCACTTTTCCATTATATCAGATGATAGCCCCCTTTGGCAAGGGGAACGTGGGGAAAGGCGGCGGTCCGGGACGCCCCTTTTCCTTGCCCTTTTCCCACGCCCCTGCTATACTGGGGAAAACAAATGAAAGAGAGAAACGATCATGCCGAATTTTGATCCGTTTACCTACCGATATTCCTCCCGCCGCAACGTGGTCTATGCCAAAAACGGCGTGTGCTGCACAAGCGTGCCGCTCGGCGCGCAGATCGGCCTCGATGTGCTGAAGTCCGGCGGCAACGCCATGGATGCCGCCGTCGCTATGGCGGCCGCCATGCCGCTGCTTGAGCCGACAGGCAACGGCCTCGGTTCGGACTGCTTTGCGCTCGTGTGGATCGAAAAGGAGAAAAAGCTCTACGGCCTGAACGCGAGCGGCGTTGCTCCGATGGCGCTGAGCGCGGAGCTCGTCCGCGCGAAAGGCTTTGCAGAAGTGCCAGAGGAGGGCTGGCTGCCCACGATGGTGCCCGGCGCGCCCGCGGGCTGGGCGGCGCTGAATGAGCGCTTTGGCACAAAGCCGCTCTCCGAGCTCTTCGCCCCCGCCATTTCCTACGCCGAAAACGGCTACGCCGTGCCCGTCAACGTCGCAAAGCTCTGGGCGCGCGACAGCAGGCGCATCGCCAGGGCCATGGAGCAGGACCCCGCGCCCTATGAGTACTGGTGGAAGTGCTTCATGAAGCCGGACGGCACGCCGTACCGCGCGGGCGATGTTTTCCGCTTCCCCGCCTATGCCGACACGATGCGCTCCCTCGCCGAGTCGAACTGCGAGAGCTACTACCGCGGCGAGCTGATGGAGAAGATCGTCGCCCACTCCCGCGCGACGGGCGGATACTTCAGCGAGGAGGACTTCAGGAGCTACCGCCCCGCGTGGGTCGAGCCCATCACGCAGGACTACCGCGGCTACACCGCCTGCGAGATCCCGCCCAACGGCCACGGCATCACCGTGCTGATGGCGCTCGGTATGCTGGAGGGGCTGTCACTTCCCGAGAGCCGCGAGGACGCGGACTACTATCACAAGGTCATGGAGGCCATCAAGCTCGCCTTTGCTGACACAAAGACCTACGTCGCCGATCCGCGCTATATGAAAACGAAGGTCAGCGAGTTGCTCTCCCCTGCTTATCTTGCCTCCCGCCGCGCGCTCATCACGGACAAAGCGCTCGAGCCTAAGGCGGGCGATCCGCACTGCGGCGGTACCATCTACCTCTGCACCGCGGACAGTGAGGGCAATATGGTCTCGTTTATTCAGAGCAACTACTGCGGCTTTGGCGCGGGCATTGCCATCCCCGGCACGGGCATTTCCCTTCAGGACCGCGGGGCGAACTTTTCGCTCGACCCGAAGAGCGACAACTGTCTCGCGGGCGGCAAGAAGTCCTACCACACGATCATCCCCGGCTTTCTGCTCAAGGGCGGCGAGGCTGTCGGTCCGTTCGGTGTGATGGGCGCCTTCATGCAGCCGCAGGGCCAGCTCGAGGTGCTCGTGAACACCATCGATTACCACATGAATCCGCAGGAGGCGCTCGACGCGCCGCGCATCCAGTGGGTCGGCGGCAAACAGCTCCAGCTCGAGCGTGAGGCGGGCGAGGACATCGCCGAAGCGCTGCGCGCCATGGGGCACGAGGTCGAGATCGTAGACGACCGCACGGCCATGGGCCGCGGCGAGATCATCTGGAGGTGCGAAAACGGCGTCTACGCCGCCGGCACCGAGCCGCGCTGCGACGGCACGGTCGCCGCATGGTGAGCATTTGCAGAAAATATAAAGGCCGCCCGGAGCGTACCTGCTTCGGGCGGCTTTTCATGATGGGGGGAGCGCTTTATGCCTTGGCCTTCTTCCCGCGGGTAAAGTGCAGGATGAGGCCGATGGCTGCGCCGATGAGCGTGGGGCACACCCAACCAAGGCCGAGACCGGCAAACGGCAGATATTTAAGGCCGAAGGCTTGGATGGCGTCGCCGTTGATGGCGTTGCGCACGCTCTCAGGCAGCGCAACGACAAAGTCGTAGATCGCGGCGATGAGCGTAAAGCCGATCGTCCAGCAGTACACCGTGCGGTCATGCCCGAAGAACTTGCCGAGCAGTGCCAATGCGATCAGCGCGATGGAGAGCGGGTAGAGGAACATCAGCACCGGCAGCGAGTAGCTGATGATGGCGCTGAGACCGAGGTTGGCGAACAGCAGCGACACAAGGCTGAAGATGATGGCCCAGACGCGGTACTTCGGCCCGTCGGGGAAAAGAGCGGTAAAGGTCTCGGCGCAGCTCGTGATGAGGCCGACGGCGGTCTTCAAGCACGCGAGCGTCACGGTCGCGGCAAGGATGAAGAGACCGGTGGAGCCGAGGTAGTGCTGCGAGATCTGCGCGAGCGCCGTGCCGCCGTTTTCGGCGGCCTCGAGCACGCCGCGGCTCTGGGTACCGGCAATGGTAACGGCGATGTAGATGAACGCCATCAGCAGGCAGCTGAAGATGCCCGCGCGGACGGTGCTGCCCGCCACGGCAGCGGGATCGTCCACGCCGAGGTCACGGATGACCTGCACCACGATGATGCCGAAGGCGAGGCTCGCCAGTGCGTCCATGGTGTTGTAGCCCTCGAGAAAGCCGGCGAAAAACGGCTGGGAGGCATAGTCGCCGAGGGGTTCCACGTCTGCAATGGAGACGCTCGGCGTGACGAGCACCACGATGACGAGGATGGCGAGGAACACGAGGAAGCAGGGGGTCAGGATCTTGCCGACCCAGGTGAGGATCTTGCCGGGACGCAGCGCAAAGAAGAGCGCCGCGGCGAAGAACGCGACCGAGAAGAGCAGCAGGTACAGCGTGGTGTTGCCGTCCTGCGGCAGGATCTGCTCAAGGCCCACGGTGAAGGAGGTCGTCGCGCAGCGGGGAATGGCGAAGAACGGCCCGATGGTCAGATACAGCGCGCAGGTGAAAAACATGGCGTAGGGGCGATTGACCTTGCTGCTCAGGTCAAAGAGACCCGTCGAGCGGCTGATGCCGAGCGCAGCCACGCCGAGCAGCGGCAGGCCCACGGCGGTGATGAGGAGGCCCAGAATGGCCTGCCAGACGTTCGAGCCGGCCATCTGGCCGAGATGCACGGGGAAGATGAGGTTGCCGGCGCCGAAGAAGAGGCCGAAGAGCATACTGGCAACGTAGGTATATTCTTTAGCACTGAGTTTGTGTTTCATGGTTATTTTTCCTTTCGTGGCGGCGATGCGGCCCTTGTCCGGGCCGTGCCGAAAATGATCGTAGTAACAAAAAAACCGGCTGCTCCTTCTCTGCCCTCCCTCGCGCGGATACCCTGCGCGAAAGGCCGGACCAACGGAACACACCGGACCTGATGCTGCCGATCATTGCAGCCGACGAATCAAACCGAGCTCTGCAAAAAAAGCCGGTCAAACCGCAGGAGACTGCTCAGACAGCATAGATGCGCACGTGCGTCCCTCTATGCCTACGATCAGTCGCCAGCTTACATCGAAAAAGCGCTTTTCGGATGTAAACGAAGCCTTCATGTGATCGCCTCCTTTGCGGTGGAAATTGTTGCCATTATACCACTGCATTACATTTTGTCAAGATAAAATGAGAAAATGATATGCTAAAAATTCGCAAAAAGACAGAATAAAAATACGCCGCGGATTTTTCGCTCCACGGCGTACTTTTACGCTTATTTTTGTCCTTGCAGGATAGGCAAGTTCTCCCGCAACGGCATTAGCCTAATTTTTCGGAAAGCTCTTCGAGCGCGGCGGTCATCGCCTCTTCAAACGAGGGATGCGGACGGATGGCGAGCTTGAACTGCTCAACGGTCATGTGGTTGGCGAGCGCCTGCGAGACGCCGCCGATCATGTCGCTCGAATGCTCGCACATGAGCTGCGCGCCGAGAAGCTCGCGCGTTTCGGCGTTGGCGACGAACTTCATGAAGCAGCGGCCGGGATCGGCGATGAGCGTCTTGGCGTTGTCGAACATGACGTGCTTGCCGACCTTGACGGGAATGCCCGCTTCCTTGGCCTCGGCCTCGGTCATACCGACGACCGCGATCTCCGGGCGGCAGTAGATGCAGCTCGGCACCACGGACATGGAGGTGTGGTTTTCCTTGCCGCAGAGCATATCGACGCAGGCGATGCCCTGCGCGGTGGCAACGTGCGCAAGCTGGATCTTCGACGACACGTCGCCGATGGCGTAGATGTGGGGGATGCTCGTCTCATAGCGCTCGTTCACGGCAATGCTGCGGCGGTTCATCTCGACGGAGACACCGTCTGCAAACAGGCCGTCGCAGTAGGGACGGCGGCCGATGGCGCAAAGCACGGCCTCGCCGGAGACGGTCTCGCTCTTTTCCTTGCAGGTGAAGTTGACGGCGATATCCTCGCCGGACTTCTCCACGCTCTGGACCATGGCGTTCGTGAAGACCTTCACGCCCTGCTTTTTGAGGATGAGCGCAAGATTCTGGCCCAGCTCCTTGTCCATATTGGGCAGCAGGCGGTCCATGCCCTCAATGACGGTCACCTCGCAGCCGAGGTCAGCGTAGAAGGTCGCAAACTCGATGCCGATGACGCCGCCGCCGATGATGACGATGGAGCGATACAGGTGGTCACTGCCCTCGAGCAGCTCGTCGGAGGTCATCGCGAGCTCCAGACCCGGAATGGGCGGGCGTGCGGGGACAGAGCCCGTGGCGATCATGATATCGTCACAGGTGTAGTCCTTGGTATTGCCCTCGGCGTCGGTCACGCGGACCGTGCCGGGCGCGGCGATGAGGGCCGTGCCGCGCAGGAAGTCGACCTTCGCGGTCTTGAAGAGAGATTCGATGCCGGAGGACAGCTTCTGCGAGATCTCGCGCTTGTAGGCAAAAATTTCCTCAATGTTGGCGCTGATGTCCTCGGTGTGCACGCCGATGTGCGCGCCGTGCTTGGCGTCGTGATAGACCTGGGAGGAGTGGAGCAGCGTCTTGGTGGGGATGCAGCCGCGGTTCAAGCAGGTGCCGCCCGCCTCGCGCTTTTCCACAACGGCGGTCTTGAGGCCCAGCTTCGCAGCGCGCAGCGCCGCTTCATAGCCGCCGGGACCCGCGCCGATGACAATGAGTTGATAATCAGACATAGTATTTCTTTCCTTTTCCGAGCAATGCCGCCGAAAAACGGCGGCATTGCGGGTGTGATCTTAAATTTTTCAGATATCCTGCTCGCGCAGCAGTGCGCAGAGGTCATCCGCATAGTCGCGGCATTCCGCCACCGACTGCACGCGCTCGCAGAGCGCATCGATGGCAAAGCGGCAGCCGCGCAGGGCATCCGCTAACGGCTTTGCAAACTCCGCGTCCATGGCATCGGACCAGACGGCGGCATCTGTGCAGACGGCGTTTTCCACCGCCAGCTCAATCGTCACCTCGCCCCAGGCAAAGCGCTTGGCGCAGGTGAATGAGCACGGCACACTTCTGCCGTACACCCAGTCGTAGCTGTGGAAGCGCTGATAGCGGCGTTCGATCTCGGCAGAGTCGAAATTTTCCTCGCGCAGCTCCTGCGCTTCAAGACCGTAGACAGTCTCAAACGCCTTGACCATGGCCTGCGCCATGCCGTCGATCGTCAGATCGGGCTTTAATTCCGTCAGGTTGATGACGCGCGAGCGCACGGACGCGACGCCCTTGCTCTCGAGCTTCGTCTTCGACGGGGTAAGGTATTTGCCGAGATTTGCCATGTCGACATTCACGAGCAGCGTTCCGTTGTGGAACGAGCAGCCCGCGTGCGAGTAGAAGGAGTTGCCGGAGAACTTGCACCCGTTCGTCAGAATGTCGTTCCGGCCGGAGATCTCCGCCGGGATGCCGAGGGAGCGGCAGGCCTCCACGATCACGCTCTGCTGGCGGCGCAGGTCATAGTCCTGCGTGCGCAGCGAGAAGGTGAAGTTGAGATTGCCCATGTCGTGATAGACCGCGCCGCCGCCGGAGAGACGGCGGGCCAGTGTCCCGCTGTCGCGCTCCAGCTCGGTCGTGCGGCATTCCTGCCACGCGTTCTGATTGCGGCCGATGACGACCGTGTGCTTGTTCTGCCAGAGATAGAGGATGCAGGTGTCCTCCCCCACCGTATCGGTCAGATACTCCTCAAGGGCGAGGTTGCGGTGGGGATCGGTGCAGGAGCCGATGTAATACTGTAATTTTTTGATCATGCAAACGTGTAACGGAGAATGGTGTTGCGCGCCGCGCCGACCTCATCGAGACGGCGAACGGGCGTGTCATGCGGCGCAGTGTGCAGCGCCTCGGGATCGGAGTGCGCGAGCTCGAAGAGCTTGCAGTAGATGTCGCAGACCTCGTCCATGGTCTCCTTGCTCTCGGTCTCGCAGGGCTCGACCATGAGCGCCTCGTGGACGATGAGCGGGAAGTACATCGTGGGCGGATGCAGGCCGAAGTCGAGCATTCCCTTGGCAAGGTCGAGCGCGGAAACGCCCGTCTCCTTGTGCAGGTCGACCAGCGACATGACGAACTCGTGCATACAGATCTCGTCATACGCCATGGTGAAGGTATCCTTGAGCCTGACGCGCATATAGTTCGCGTTCAGCACGGCGTTCATCGCCGCCTCGCGGATGCCGGACTTGCCGAGCGTGAGCACGTAGGTCAGCGCACGCACGACAACGCCGAAGTTGCCGTAGAACATCTTCACGCGGCCGATGGACTTTTCAGGATAGGCAAAGTCGTACTTGCCGTCCTTCTCGACGACCAGCGGGCCGGGCATATACTTTTTGAGGAACTCCTTGCAGCCAACGGCGCCTGCGCCCGGGCCGCCGCCGCCGTGCGGGGTGGCAAAGGTCTTGTGCAGGTTCGAGTGGATGCAGTCGAAGCCCATGTCGCCGGGACGGACAACGCCCATGACGGCATTGAGGTTCGCGCCGTCGTAGTAGCACAGGCCGCCCGCGTCGTGGACGATCTTGGTGATCTCGAGGATGTTCTTGTCGAAAATGCCGACGGTGTTGGGATTCGTGAGCATCAGGCCCGCGGTGTCGGGGCCGACAGCGGCGCGCAGCGCGTCGAGGTCGACGCAGCCATCCTCGCCGGAGGGAATGTTCACGACCTGGAAGCCGCACATCGCGGCGGTCGCGGGATTCGTGCCGTGGGCGGAGTCGGGCACAATGATCTTCGTGCGCGCGGTGTCGCCGCGGTCGGTATGATAGGCCTTGATGAGCAACACGCCGGTGAACTCACCGTGCGCGCCCGCTGCGGGCTGGAAGGTGACGGCATCCATGCCGAAGACCTCGCCAAGCTCGCCTCCGAGGGTGTGCAGCACCTCGAGCGCGCCCTGCGCGGTCTCGACGCTCTGGAGCGGGTGCAGCTGGGTGAAGCCCGGCAGCGCCGCCATGTCCTCGTCGATCTTGGGGTTGTACTTCATCGTGCACGAGCCGAGAGGATAGAAGCCGTCGTTCACGCCGTGGATGCGCTTGCAGAGGGCGGTGTAGTGACGGGTGAGCTCGTTTTCGCTCACATGGGGCAGGTGCAGCGGCGCGGTGCGCTCTTCGGGGAGCTGATATTCGGGCACGTCGCACTCGGGCATGAGCGTCATGCCGCGGCCTTCGACGCCGAGTTCAAAAATGAGCTTCATTTACTGCACCTCCTTTACGATGGCGACGGCGCGGTCGAGCTGCGCCTTGCTTGCAAGCTCGGTCACGCACCAGAGAATGCCGCCCTCGACCTCTGCGCCGCCGAGGATGCCCTCGGCCTCGAGCACGTCGAGGATCTTCTTGCGGCAGTTGGGGCATTCCACCTCAGTGACGAACTCGTGGAAGAATTCGCCCTTGTACTTGATGGTGCAGCCGGCCTTTTCCAGCTCGGAGGCAAAATAGTGCGCCTTCGAGGTGCAGAGGCGCGCGCACTGCTTCATGCCCTTCTCGCCCATCGCGGCCATGTAAACGCCCGCGGAGAAGGCGCACAGCGCCTGGTTGGAGCAGATGTTGGAGCTGGCCTTTTCGCGGCGGATGTGCTGCTCACGCGCAGACAGTGTCAGCACGTAGCCGGTCTTGCCGTCCACGTCCGTCGTCTGGCCGACGATACGGCCGGGAAGTTTACGGGTCATGGCATTAGTGGTGGCCATGAAGCCGAGGTACGGGCCGCCGAACGCGGTGTCGAGGCCGAGGGGCTGACCGTCGCCGACGACGATGTCCGCGCCCTCTTCACGCGGTGTGGGCAGGATGGCGCAGGCGATGGGATTCACGCCCATGACGAACTTCGCGCCCGCGGCGTGGACGATCTCGCCGATGGCCTTGGCATCCTCAAGCTGGCCGAAGTAACTCGGCTGCTGGAGGTAGAAGCAGGCGGCGTCTGCGCCGAGCATTTCGCGCAGCGCGTCCATATCGGTCTTGCCGTCCTTCGCGGGAACGACGACAAGCTCCGTGTTCGAAGCAAAGCAGTAGGTCTTCATGACCTCGATGGTCTGCGGGTGCACGGCGGCGGAAACATAGGCCTTCGTGCGCTTGCGGTCCTTGCACATGGGGATGGTCTCGGCCGCGGCGGTCGCACCGTCGTAGTGCGAGGCGTTGGAGACGTCCATGCCGGTCAGCTCGCAGATCATGGTCTGGAATTCAAAGGTGCCCTGCAGCACGCCCTGGCTGATCTCGGCCTGATAGGGGGTGTAGCAGGTGAGAAGCTCCTCGCGGGAGGTGACGGACTTGACGACCGACGGGATGAAATGGCGGTAGGAGCCCGCGCCGCGCAGAACGGTCTTGAAGACCTTGTTCTTCTCGGCCATGGCGGTGACCTTCTCGCGCACCTCGAGCTCGCTCAGGCCTTCGGGGATGTTCAGCCCGCCGTCCTTCAGGAGCATCTCCTGCGGGACGGACTGATAAAGACCCTCAAGGTCCTTCACGCCGATGGCCGCGAGCATCTCTTCCCGTTCCGCCGCAGTGGTAGGAACGTAGGAGCCCATGCTTAGCCCTCCTCGGCGGCGCAATGCGCCTCGTAAGCGGCGGCGTCAAGCAGCTCCTCGGTGTCGGTGACAGGGGAGACCTTGATGATCCACGCGCCGTAGGGGTCGGAGTTGAGCGTCTCGGGCGCGTCGGCCAGAGCCTCATTCACCTCGCAGACGGTGCCGCTGACGGGGCAGACCACGTCGGAAACGGCCTTGACGGATTCCACGTCGCCCAGAGCTTCGCCGGCGGTGACGCTGTCGCCCTCGGCGGGCAGATTGATGAAGACCACGTCGCCCAGCGCGTTCTGGGCAAAATCGGAGATGCCGATGACGGCAACGTCGCCGTCCATCTTGACCCACTCGTGGGACTTGGAATACTTCAGCTCAGCAGGGATGTTCATAATAATTTCCTCCTCAAAATCTTTCTTGGTGGTTGAATGCTTTTTTAGCTTGCGGTTGCAATATGGGGTTTAGCGATCGAGCTTGTAGAAGGGCATCGGGACGATCTCGAGCTCGACCATGCGGCCGCGCACGTCGGCGTTGAGGTGCTTGCCGATCTCGATATCCTCGACAGGGATGTAGCCCATGGCGACGCCGCAGCCGATGAAGGGAGCGAACGTGCCGGAGGAAGCCCAGCCGATCTTTTCGCCGTCCATGGTGTAGAGGTCGCAGTGCTCACGAACGATGCCGCGGCCGACGACCTTCATGCCGATGCGCTTCATCTTGGGGGCGCCGAGCTCGACGAGCGCGTCGCGGCCGATGAAGTCCTTGCCGGTGAGCTTGCAGGGCAGGCCCGCCATCTTCGGGGTGATCTCGTCGTTCATCTCGTGGCCGTAGAGCGGCATGGAGGCCTCGAGACGCAGCGTGTCGCGCGCGCCGAGACCGCAGGGGATGAGACCCTCGGGCTCGCCGGCCTTCAGCAGGGCCTTCCACAGATCGACGGTATCCTCGGCCTTGCAGTAGATCTCATAGCCGAACTCGCCGGTGTAGCCGGTCTGGGAAACGAGGGCGTGGATGGTGTGGTCGCCGAGATTCAGGGGCACGTTGTCGATAAAGGTGTAGTACTTGGCGGGCAGGTACTTCTCCTCGCACAGCTTGAGCATGATCTCGTGGGACTTGGGGCCCTGGAGCGCGAGCTGGCCCCAATCGTTGCCCTCGTCGCGGTAGTCCACATCGCCGGAGAGGTGGCTCTCGACCCAGGCGGCGTCCTTCTCGCGGTTGCCCGCGTTCACGACCAGCCAGTAGTCATCGTGGGCGCAGCGGTAGACGATGAAGTCATCGATGATGCCGCCCTTGTCATTGCAGAACATGGAATACTTGATGTCGCCATCCTGCATATTGGAGATGTCGGCGGTGATGATCTTCTGCACGTTTTGAACGGCGTCGGGGCCCTTCAGACGAAGCTCGCCCATGTGGGAAACATCGAACAGGCCGGCCTTTTCACGCACGGCCATGTGCTCGGCAATGACGCCGGTGGGGTACTGGACGGGCATCAGGAAGCCGCCGAATTCGACGATCTTGCCGCCCATGTCCACATGAGTCTGATAAAGCGGGGTTTTCTTTTCCATTAGTGCATCCTCCATGAATTAAAATTGCGAATGAATCTTATAAAAATTATTAAAAAGATAAATAAGAAAAAACACAAAGTTCCCCTTTTGAAACTTTGTGCCTCCGTTTTATTACCTGAGAGATTCCCTGTTGTGTATAGCATGACAGGTTGCACCTTCGGCGTGCGGCGGGCCGCACTTTTCGGAGTGTCGTCCAAGTTCGGCCCTTTTGCCTGAGAGCTTTTGCGTTCCCCTTCGGCGCTGCGGCCGCATCAGGGTCGCAGTCTCTCCCGAACTCATCATCCGATCACTTTTGATTCATTTGCCTATTTAAGGTAACACATGGGTATTGCTTTTGTCAAGAAAGAATATGGAGAATTTTGCTGCAAAAACGAAACTGCCCATTGATTTCTTCGATAAGCGGCCGCTGCTCAGAAGATGACGACCAGCAGCATCTTGAACTGCTCCTGACCGTACACCGCGTGCGGGTGACGCGCGGGCATGACGATGGATTCGCCCTCGTGCAGGATGTGCTCCACGCCGTCAATGGTGATCCTGCCCACGCCGTCGAGACAGGTGACCATCGCGTCGCCGCCGGACTCGTGAGTGCTGATCTCCTCGCCCTTATCGAATGAGAAGAGCGTGACGCTCACGTGCTGGTTCTGCGCCAGCGTGCGGCTGACGACCTGACCGGACTGATAGGCCACCTGATCGCGCAGGGTGAGGACCTCGGCCTTGCTGATATTTTTCATACCGTCCATGATATCTGATTCCTCCTGTGAAAGCGCGCGGCAGTGCCGCCGCGCGATGATACATCCTATCATGCCCCTTTTTATGAAAAAGGCAACCTCTATTTTGCTTTGCGTGCCAGCGCACAGTACCATTCCGACTTTTCGGGGTCAAACGCGCCGAACTGCACGGGAAAGGCCGTGACCTCGATATCTTCATAGCCGAGCCGGGCGAGCTTGTCGAGCAGCAGCTTCTGCGGTACGGGATGGTAGTGCTCTTCAAAGTGCTCCTTCTGAAAAATCTGATTGCCGCGCTCGAAGGTGTAGACAAGGTTGAAAACGATCGAGCCGTCGCTCAGGTGGTCCCAGACCTGCATGAGATTCACGCGGTCACCGTTTGGCAGAAAGGTGGGGTTATAGCAGTAAAAGCGCATTTTCTGCCGCACGATCTTGTCCCAGTTGCGAAGATCGAAATAGAGATAGCCGCCGCTTTGCACAAGCGCGTCCATCTGCTCCAGAACACCCGTGATCTCATCGTTCGTCACATAGGCGAGCGAGTTGCCGGTGCTCATCACACAGTCGAATTTGCGGTCGAAATGGCGAGTCAACTCACGAAAATCGCTCTGCCGCAGGTCGATGGTGATGCCGCGTTCATCCGCTTTTTTGCGGCAGCGTGCAAGCATACTTCCGCTCAGGTCAGAGCCGTACAGCGAAACGCCAAGGTCCGCAAGCGGCAGCGTGAGTGCGCCTGTGCCGATGCTCACATCGAGCGCAGAGCGGATGGGCTTTCCGGAAAAGACCGTCTCCCAGTGCCGTTTCGTGGCGGCGTCCTTCTGCGGGGAATCAAAGAGATCGTAAATGTCTGTGCGATCGTATACGCTGGCCATAGAGTATGCTCCTCCTGACTGCAATTTTATCGCGCCCTGCGCTCAGCGCTTTTTGCGCTGGGAGGAAGACGGGATATTCAGCTCCGCGCGGTATTTGGCGATGACCCGGCGGCTGACGTCGACGCCGAGCGCCGAGAGCGCCAGACGCAGCGCCTCGTCCGACAGCGGCGCGGCGGGGTCCTCGGCTTGAATGAGGCTGCGGATGCGCTGCTTGACCGCGTGGGAGGAGACGGCCGCGTCCGAGCGGATGGCCGTGGTGAAGAAGCTGCGCAGCGGGATCGTGCGGCCCTGGAACTGGATGTACTTGTTCTGTGCGGCGCGGCTGACGGTCGAGGTGCTCATGCCCATCTTTTCGGCCACCTGCTGCATCGTGATGGGGACGAGCTCGCCGCCGCTGCAGAAATAGTCGTGCTGCTCGTCGGCAATGAGGCGGATGAGCTGAAGGAGCGTGTCGCAGCGGGTGTGCACGCCCTTGATGAGAGCCTGCGCTTCGGAGAGCTTCTCTTTCACATAATGCTGGACCTCGGGGTCGTCGCTCGTGGAGAGGGCGGAGTACTCGGCGTTGACGGAAAGGCGCGGCAGGATGCGGTCGTTGAGCTCGATGACGAGCTGGCCCTGCTGCATGGAAAAGACCGCGTCGGGCGCGACATAGGCGATCTGCTCGCTGCCGGCAAAGCTGCGTGAGGGAATGGGATTCAGCGCAAGAATTTTGGCGGCGGCCTCCTTTGCCTCGCTCACGCTCACGCCGAGCAGGGCGGCAAGGCCGCTGTAGTCGCGCTTGCTCAAAAGCGCGAGCCCGTCGCGCGCGATGGTCAGCGTGAGCGCGTCGAACGAGCGGCTCTGCGCGAGCTGGAGCGTCAGGCATTCCGACAGGCTCCGCGCGCCGACGCCGGGAGGATCGAGCATCTGCACGGCAAAAAGCGCCTGCTCCAGCGAGAAAAGCGGGATGTCGAACTCACGCGCGAGGTCCTCGAGCGGACAGTCGAGATAGCCGCGCTCGTCAAGACAGTCGATGAGAAAGCGGCACAGGCGCAGAAGCTCGTCATCCACGAGCTTCATCTGTCCGATCTGCTCATTTAAGTGGTCACGGAAGGTCTTTTCGCGCACGAGATAGGCGGTGAAGTCGGTCTGGCCGTCGCCGCCTGCGGAGGGGGAAAAACTCTGCCAGGCGTCGGCCTCGCGGATCTCGGGCGCTTCGCGCTCGGAGGGGGCGGCCTCGCTGGGGAACTGCGTTTCATAATAGGTGGGGGCCTGCACATCCAGAAGAGGATTTGAGAGCGCGACCTCCTGCACGTATTCGCTCAGCTCGGGGGCGGAGAGCTGAAGGCAGTCGAGCGACTGGCGCATATTCTGCGTCAGCACGAGCTTTTGGGCAAGGGACTGCGTTTGCTCCAGTTTCATGACTTCGGAGCCTCCTTTTTGCGGTCTGAGGAATACTTTGGTAGGAAACAGTATACCAATATTCGCCCCTGTTCGCAAGACGGAAGAACATGGGAAATCTCGATGATACGCCATTACGCTGCCGTGTCAGCGCAAAAAAGTCCCCCGCTGCGCCGCAGCGGGGGACTTTGGCAGATGCGGTGTGCTCAGGGCAGGGGGATATCCTTGCTGTCGAACAGCGTTTTGAGCTCGATCGAAGTGCGGGAGTCGCCGAACTTCTTGATCTGGGAGAGGAGCTGGTCGAGCCGCTGGGTGTCGCGCACGGCAAAGCGCAGCAGCGCATTGAACTCGCCGACGACGTGGTAATGGCTGATGACGGCGCTCTGCGAAGCGCAGAAATCGCAGAATTTGTCATACTTGTCCGGCTCGAGGGCGACGGAGATGAAGCCCGTGATGTTGCAGTCGAGCTTTGTGCGGTCCACGTCGATGTGGTAGCCGCGGATGACGCCGCTTTCCTCCATGCGGCGGATGCGCTCGGAAACGGCGGGGGGCGTGAGCCCCACAAGATCACCCATGCGGCGCAGCGTGCAGCGGCTGTCGGCCTGCAGGAGATTCAAGATCTGATAATCGGTCCTATCCATGACGGGATCCCCCTTCTCCTTCCTGTTTTACACGATCTCGCCGCGCTTGATGACGGTCTTGGCGAGGTTGCTGCCCACGCGGTAGCAGATGTAGTCAAGGTCGGGCGCGTCCCAAATGACGAGGTCGCCCAGCTTGCCCTCTTCCACAGAGCCGACCCTGTCGGCAAGGTCGATCGCCGCGGCGCCGTTGAGCGTGACGGCTGTGAGGACCTCCTCGGGCGTGAGCTTATACTTGAGGCAGCCGAGGTTGATGACAAACTGCATATTGAGGCAGGGGCAGGAGCCGGGGTTGAAGTCCGTCGCCATCGCGACGGGCACGCCGGCCTTGACCATGTCGCGCGCGGGCGCGAACACCGCGCCGAGGTTGAAGCTCGTCGCGGGCAGAAGGCAGGCGATGACGCCGCCCCTGGCCATGGAAGAGATGCCCTCCGGCGGGCAGACGATCAGGTGCTCGGCCGAGATCGCGCCGATCTCACCGGCGAGCTGGCTGCCGCCGATGGCTTCGATCTCGTCGGCGTGAATCTTCGGGCGCAGGCCGTACTTGAGGCCCGCCTCGAGCACCTGACGGGACTCTTCGACGGTGAAGGTGTCGGCCTCGCAGAAGACGTCGCAGAATTTGGCGATGCCCTGCTCTTTGACCTTGGGCATCATCTCCTCGCACACGAGGCGGACGTACTCCGCGCGGTTCGACTTGTACTCCGCGGGAACGAGGTGCGCGCCCATGAAGGTCGCGACGAGGTCCATGCGGTGATGGTCGTTCAAGTCCTTGATGACCTCGAGCGCCTTGAGCTCATGCTCGGTGGCAAGGCCGTAGCCGCTCTTGGCCTCGACCGTGGTGGTGCCGAAGCCCATCATCTCGTCGAGCGCCTTGGCAGCCTTGGCAGCGAGCTCCTGCTCGCTGGCCTGACGGGTGGCGTTCGTCGTGGACTGGATGCCGCCGCCCGCGTTCTGGATGTCGAGATAGCTCGCGCCGTGAAGCTTGAGACCAAGCTCATTCTGGCGCCAGCCGCCGAAGATGAGGTGGGTGTGCGCGTCGACAAGGCCGGGGGTGACGAGGTGACCCTCCGCGTCGATGATCTCCGCGCCCTCGGCAGCGGGAACAGCGCCGGTGCCGACGGAGACGATGACGCCGTCCTCGATGAGGACCCAGGCGTCCTTTAGAAATTTGATCTTGCCCTGCTCCTCGCCGCGATGCGCGCTCTTGCCCTCGGGCGTTGCAAGCAGGCCGATGTTTTTGACCAGTAGCTTTTTCATAGTAAATGTTGTCCTTTCTCACTGTTGGAAAGAGCATCGCAGATTTTGCGCTCCGCAAGTGCGCGGGCAAAGCGAGTGCGCGCAGCGGAGTGAATCCAGCTCAAAAAAGGGGCTTTGTACAAAGCCCCTTTTTTGAAGTGTTCTCTTAGTGCATGAAATCCTTAACGGCCTTCTCGCAGAGTTCCTCGTCGGCAACGTAAGGCATGGTGATGTGATCCTGGCCCTCGTACATCTTGTTGTACTCGGCGACCGTGGTCATAGCGTTCTCGTTGCGCGCCCAGCTGCGGCGGGCAACGCCGACCATGGTATCCCAGGGCATGGACATACGCAGGATGGTGTCGACACGCTCGGAGCCGTCGAGCACCATGCCGAAGCCGCCGTTGATGGCGCGGCCGATGCCCGTGCCGCCGCCGTTGTGCAGGGCGATGTAGCTCATGCCGCGGGCAGCGTTGCCGGCGTAGCACTGGGTCGCCATCTCGGCCATGATGTTGGAGCCGTCCTTGATGTTGGAGGTCTCACGGAAGGGCGCGTCGGTGCCGCCGGTGTCGTGATGGTCACGGCCAAGGATGACGGGGCCGATCTCGCCGTTGCGGACCATTTCGTTGAACTTGAGCGCGAGGTTCATACGGCCCATGGCATCCTGATAGAGAATGCGGCACTGGGTGCCGACGACCAGCTTGTTCTTCTCAGCATCGCGGACCCAGACATAGTTGTCGTAGTCCTGATAGCGGCGGTTGTGCGCCTTGATGTACTCGGCAGCAGCCACGTCGGTCTTGTGCAGATCCTCGGGGTTGCGGCTCAGGCAGCACCAACGGAAGGGACCGTAGCCGAAGTCGAACAGGCAGGGACCGAGGATATCTTCAACATAGGAGGGGAAGATGAAGCCGTCGAGGTCGTTCTCGCCGTTCTTGCAGATGCTCTTCACGCCGGTGTCGTAAACGGCCTTGAGGAAGCTGTTGCCGTAGTCGAAGAAGTAGGTGCCGCGCTCATGGAACTTGCAGATCATCTCATAGTGATGCTGCAGGGTCTTGTCGACGAGGACGCGGAAGCCGTCGGGATCCTTGTCGAGCATTTCGGTGCGCTGCTCGAAGGTCAGACCCTGCGGGCAGTAGCCGCCGTCGTAGGGCACATGGCAGGAGGTCTGGTCGCTCATCAGGTCGACGTGGACGTTATGCTCATAGAGGTACTCGAGCAGGTCGACAATGTTGCCGCAGTAAGCGACGGCACAGGGCTTGCCTTCCTTCTGGTGCTCGAGGGCGATCTTGGTGGCCTCCTCGAGAGAGGAGGTGCGGTGGCTGACCCAGCCCTGAGTGAAGCGGGTCTCGATACGGGAATCGTCGACCTCGGCGATGATGGAGGCAGCGCCGGCGATCTCGGCCGCCTTGCCCTGCGCGCCGCTCATGCCGCCTAAGCCCGCGGAAACGAACAGGCGGCCGGCGAGGTCCTTGTCGTTGGGGATGCCGAGCTTCAGACGGCCGGCATTGAGCAGCGTGTTGAACGTGCCGTGGACGATGCCCTGGGGACCGATGTACATCCAGCCGCCGGCGGTCATCTGACCGTAGTTGGCAACGCCGAGCGCGGCGGCGCGGTTGAAGTTCTCCTGGTCATCGAAGGTGCCGACCATCAGGCCATTGGAGATGATGACGCGGGGAGCCATCTTGTGGGAGTGGAAGAGGCCGAGGGGATGACCGGACATGACAACGAGGGTCTGCTCGTCGGTCAGCTGCTCGAGGTACTTCTTGATGAGGCGGTACTGCATCCAGTTCTGGCAGACCTGACCGGTCTCGCCGTAGGTGACCAGCTCATAGGGATAGAGGGCGATATCAAAGTCGAGGTTGTTGTCGATCATGACCTGAATGGCCTTGCCCTCGATGCACTTGCCCTTGTACTCGTCGATGGGCTTGCCGTAGAGCTTGCCCTCGGGACGGAAGCGGTAGCCGTAGATACGGCCGTGCTCTTCGAGCTCCTGTGCAAACTCCTTGGCCATCTGCTCGTGATGGTCGGGGTGGATGTAACGCAGAGCGTTCTTGATGGCGAGCGCTTTATCGGCGTCGGTCAGGTGGGATTCGCGGCGGGGAGCGCGGCGATAGCCTTCTTCGAACTTCGGATATTCGGGAAGCTCGTAATCCAGCTTGATCGTCATGGCTTCATCTGCAAGATTGATCATGGTGGTGCCTCTCTTTCATAAAATTTATTCTGTAAAAGTGCTAAAATTCAAAAGATATTTGGCTCTTTTCTTTACAACTTGCATTATAGCAAAGAAGTGCTATAATGAAAAGTACTTAATTTGTCGGCATACGATACTTTTTTGATATAAGGAGGAGCGGGCATGAAATTGCGCCAACTGGAATATTTCTGCGCGGTGGCGGAGGCGAAAAGCATCTCCGCTGCGGCGCGCGAGCTGCACGTGGCGCAGCCGCCCATCTCGCGCCAGATCGCGCAGCTCGAAGAAGAGCTCGGCGTGCAGCTCTTTCTGCGCGGCAGCAAGGGCATGGCGCTCACTGACGCGGGGCAGAGCCTGTATCAGCAGACGCAGCAGATCTTTCAGGACCTCCGCCGCGTGGAGGACAGCGTGCGCAGCGTCGGAACGGGCATGAGCGGGCGCATCAAGCTCGGCGCGATCTACTCGGCCATGCCCTATGCGCTACATTATATAGATATCTACCACCGGCTGTATCCGCAGGTGGAGCTCTTTATCCGCCTCGGCTCGCCGCAGGAGCTCATCGAGCTGTTGAATCGCGGGGAGCTGCACGCACTGTTTCTGCGCACGGCGGCGCGCGAGCCGAGCGGCCTGCAGGAGCGCATTCTGGGCGAGGATGCGCTCGAGCTCATCATGCGCGAGGACATGGATCCCGCGCCGGAGCTTCAGGAGGTGCCCATCGAGCGGCTCGAGGGTGTGCCGATGTGCCTGCTGCGCTCAGACGACCTCTGGAGCTACAACGATTTTTTGGTGCAGGAGTGCCAGCGCAGCGGCTTTACGCCGAATGTGACCTGCCACTGCTACGATACGCCGATGGCGATGCAGATGGTGCTCTCGGGCTTTGGACTGAGCTTTCTGCCCAAGTCCATCCTGAGCACGCACCCCGGCGCGCCGCTGCGGTCCAAACCCGTGCGGGGGCTGCCCATCCGCTCGTATGCGATCCTGGCGTGGAACAGCGCGGTCGTGAGCGCGCCGTGCGTGCAGCGCTTTGTCGAACAGAGTATCACTTAAAAAAATTAAGCCGCTGCTGAAAAAAGAGAAAGAAAACGTGTTTACGCGTCGGAAGGGCCGCGATATAATAGCGGCGCTGAACAAAAAACAGACAGATGCGGCGCATCTGTCTGAACAAAATGATGATTCATTGAAAAAATAAATTAACGGAGGACACCACAATGGCAAAGCTGATCGAATGCATCCCCAATTTTAGCTGCTCCAAGGAAAAGGACGAGGCCACCTATAACGCCCTCGTCGAGACCGCCAAGAGCGTTCCCGGCTGCACCCTGTTCGACGCCCAGACCGACGGCAACCACAACCGCTGCGTCTTCACCCTCATCGGCTCTCCCGAGGCCATCGAGGAGGTCGCCTTCCAGCTGACGAAGGTCGCCACCGAGCGCATCGACATGAACAAGCATCACGGCGAGCACAAGCGCATGGGCGCGACCGACGTTATCCCCTTCGTTCCCCAGATGGACGTGACCGTGGAGGAAGCTGTCGAGATGTCCAAGCGCGTTGCTCAGCGCATCTGGGACGAGCTGAAGGTCCCCTCCTTCCTGTATGAGGACAGCGCCACCCGTCCCGAGCGCCGCAACCTTGCCACCTGCCGCAAGGGTGAGTTCGAGGGGATGCCCGAAAAGCTCCTGCAGCCCGACTGGGCTCCCGACTACGGCGAGCGCAAGATCCACCCCACCGCCGGCATCACCGCCATCGGCGCCCGTATGCCGCTGGTCGCCTTCAACTGCAACCTCGCGACCGACGATGTTGAGATCGCCAAGAAGATCGCCAAGGTCATCCGCGGCTCTTCGGGCGGCTTCCGCAGCTGCAAGGCCATGGGCTTCATGCTCGAGGACCGCGGCATCGCGCAGGTCTCCATGAACATGGTCAACTACGAGGACACCCCGCTGTATGTCACCTATGAGATGATCAAGGCGCTGGCCGAGCGCTACGGCACCCGCGTCATCGAGAGCGAGATCGTCGGCCTGACCCCCGCCAAGGCCCTGATCGACTGCGCCGAGTTCTATCTCAAGGCCAAGGACTTCGACTGCAAGAACCAGGTCATGGAGTATCACCTGATCGACATGGAATAAATACTTCAAAAATGCGCTGAAAGCGCATTTTTGAGTGCAACCAGGAAAAGCGGCTTGCCGCTTTTCCTGGTTGGTTTACAGTCCGCTGCGTCGCACTCGCTTTCGCTCGCACGCTGGCGGACTGCAAAGTGTTTTTCTGACGCACATGTCGTCAGAAAAACCGATCAAAGCTATTTGCCGCTGGGAGGCGGCAAAGTCTGCGACGCTGTTTGCGCTCTGCGCGTGCATTCGGCTGCCCCAATCGGGGCGGCAGACCGTAAAGGTGCGGCGATGTGCGTGCGGGGCAAATAAGCGCCACGAAATGATGAAAGGATTATGATCACCATGAAACTTGCTGAAATGACCGTTACCGGCTTTGCCGATACCGTTGCTTCCGATGCTCCCGCGCCGGGCGGCGGCTCCTGCGCCGCGCTCTACGGCTCCATCGGCGCCGCGCTGACCGCGATGGTCGGCGGCCTCACCCAGGGCCGCAAGAAGTATGCCGAGTATGCCGAGCACGCTGCCGAGGTCGAGAAGAAGGGCAACGAGCTCAAGGTTCGCCTGCTCGACGTGATGGACCGCGACACCGAGGCGTTCAACGTCGTCTCCGACGCGTTCAGTATGCCCAAGGCGACCGACGAGGAGAAGGCCGCCCGCTCCGCCGCCATCCAGAACGGTCTGAAGGGCTGCACCAAGACCCCGATGGAGATGATGGAGCTCATCGACGAGACGCTGACGCTCGCGCAGTCCCTGCTGGGCCGCTTCAACGACACCTCCGCGAGCGACCTGGGCGTTGCGTTCCTGTCCCTCAAGGCCGGTATCCAGGGCGCATGGCTCAACGTGCTCATCAACATCACGTCCCTCAAGGATCAGGAGTTCGCCGCCGAGTACCGCGCCAAGGGCGAGGCGCTGCTCGCGCACGCACTGCCCCTTGCCGACGAGTGCTACGCTGAGATCGTCAAGCTCATCGAGGGCTAAACGGGAAATAAGATCAAATGGCTTCGGTGCGCGCACACCGGAGCCATTTGTGATTTGCAAAGGAGTTGTTTTTATGACCATCCGGCATTTGACGCCGAGCGATTACATCACCACCAAGTGGTCGGGCGGCCTCACGACGCAGCTCGGCATCGCGCCCGAGGGCGCGGTGTACGCAGACCGCGACTTTCTGTGGAGACTCAGCTCCGCGACCGTTGAGGATGCAGAGTCCGACTTTACGGCCCTGCCCGACTATGAGCGCCTGATCTCCACGCTTGAGGGAACGATCGAGCTCAATCACAACGGCGGCGAGAAGCTGACGCTGAACCCCTATGAGGTCCACCGCTTTGACGGCGGCGACGATACGCATTCCTGGGGCCGCTGCCGCGACTTCAACCTCATGCTCCGCAAGGGCAAATGCGAGGGCAAGATGCGCGGCGAGCACCTTGCGGCGGGCGAGCACAAGACCGTCCACGGCTGCGAGGGCATGACGCTCATCTACTGCGGCGTGGGCGAGGTTCACGTCATCGTCGGCGACGAGAGCGTCGAGCTCAAGGCTGACGAGGCCGCGCGCTTCGACGGCTATGCGGGCGAGATCGAGCTTTGCTCCCAAAGCGGCGCAAGGCTGATGCTCGCCAAGGCGGAAGCGGTCTGAGTCCGACGCAGGAAATCTCAAAAAAATGGGTCTCTGCATCTTTGCAGAGACCCATTTTCTATTTGTGCTGTGAGCTGCGGGACGCGGAAGCGGATCAACCGGCTATCGGGAGCGTTTCCGCGCCGAGGTCGACGATGCTTGCGCCCGCGGCGGGCGCAGTCTTGACGCTCTCGCTCGTCGTCTGTGCGGTGGAAGCGAGGTCAAACGTCACCTCGCAGAGGTTGCGCACCTGCACGCTGCCCTTGGCGGACGCCTGATTGCCGCTCGACTTGACCGTCATGCTGAGCGTGACGAGCGTGCCGGAGTCATCGCCCATCACCATCTTGCATACGAGCGTTGCGGATGTGCCCTGAAGGGTCATATCGAGCGAGAAATCGCTCAGACCGTCTTTTTTGAGCGAGTCGGCGGTATAGCTTTCCTCGCTGTCCATGCTGTTCATCAGCTTGGCGAGCTCGGCAAGGCCGAAGTGCCACTGATATCCGCTGCCGGACTTGACAAACGTGCTGTCGGCATACATCAGCTTGATGAGCTTCGCGGCGGCGGTGCAGCCTTCCCAGGAATCAAAGAAATGGTTGGCGTCGCCCTGCTGCATCATGGCGTAAAGCAGATGGCCGACGGTCGCGGCAGACGCGGACGCGGACGCGGCGGAAACAGCCTGCTGATAGAGCTCGGAATAGTTCAGCTCACCGAGGGAGTACCACGTGCCGCTCTTGCTTTCGCTCATCGCGTCGAGAAGCGGACTCTTGATATAGGCCTTGTCGGAGAGAATGGCCTCGGCGCTGAACTTTGCAAGCTGTGCGCGGTACTCGGCGGGAACAGCTTCTTCAGCGAGCGATTCGAGCAGCTCGAGCATGGAGGAGAGGTCAAGGCTCATCGTCAGGTTAGCTGCATTCTTGCCGGCGAGCACGGTCATGCTGCCGGAGTAGGGGTAACTCTTGTCGCCGTTGATGCTGTCGACGACCTTGACGGTGCCCTTGGCGGTCAGCGTGCTCTTCTGCGTCTTGGAGAGGTCAGAGGTCTTGCTCTGCTGGGCAAAAAGGCTGTTGAGGATGGTGAGATCCTTGTCGACAGCCGCCGCCCAGGTATCCTCGTCCATCAGGAAGGCGAGCTTGTAGTCATTGTCCCAGAACACGTCATAACCGAGCACCTGCGAGAAAAAGCGCAGCGGCACCATGGTGCGGCCCTTGTCGATGTAGGAGACAACGTCCATCTTGACGGTCGAGCCGTCGGAGAGCGTGATGGCATCTGTGCCGATGACATGAGTGAAGCTCACATCGCCCATCTTGACGCTCGCGGTGCGCGTGGCGGCGTCATAATCGACGACTGCACCCATGGCCTCGACCGCGGAGCGCATAGGCACCATGGTGCGGCCGTCCTTGAGCACGGGCACCGCGTCGGGGGAGGCGACGCATTTATCATTCAGAAGGACGTTGATCTGACCGGCGGCAGCGCCGAGCTCCTTGAGCGCCGCGGCACGCTGTTCGGCCTCAGCCTTGGCAAGCTCGGCTTCCAATGCAGCCCAGTCGAGGGCATCTTCTTCCGTTGTGTCCGCGGCGTAGGCGGGAACAGCGAGGGAGAGTGCCAGCGTTAAGGCCAGCAGCAGGGCAAGAAATTTTTTCATGACAATAGCTCCTTTCAAATGACAGATCAAAAATCAGACAAAGAAATGGGTTACTGCTTAAAATATAACACGAAGGGCCGCGCTTTGCAAGCTTGCAGGCGCAGCCCTTCAGAAAATTTAAGAAGCTGTTTATCCCCGCCCCCGGCCGATGAGACAGCAGAGGAGAAACACCGCAAGGTCGCAGACAACGACCGTCGCGCCGACGGGCGTGGAGAGCAGGTAAGACCCCGTGAGGCCGAGGCAGAAGCACACGACCGAGAGGCCCGCGGCAAAGCACACGACAGAGCGGAAGCTCTTGAACACCCGCATCGCGGACAGCGCCGGGAAGATAATGAGGCTCGAGAGCAGCATCGCGCCCATCATGCGCATCCCAAGCACGACCGTCAGCGCCGTCAGGACGGAGAGGATGGTCTTGTACACCTCCACGTGCACGCCCGTCGCGCGGGCGAAGGGCTCGTCGAACGTGACGGAAAAGAGCTTGTGGTAAAAGAGGATATAGAGCGCGAGCACGCACAGCGCGAGCGTGACGCTCAGGATCACATCCGAGCGCGACATCGCAAGGATGCTGCCGAACATATAGCTGTCAACGTCTGTGGTCATGCCGATGGTGAGCGAGGTGACGATGACGCCGATGGCGAGCGCCGAGGCGGAGAACACCGCGATCATCGCGTCTGCGCTGACGCGGCTCTTTTCCGCGACGTGCATCAGGATGAACGCCGCGATGACCACAACGGGGATGGAAAACCACAGCGGCGCAAAGCCGCACGCGACCGCGACCGACAGCGCGCCGAACGACACGTGGCTCAGCCCGTCGCCGATCATGGAGTAGCGCTTTAAGACCAGCGGCACGCCGAGCAGCGCCGCGCACAGCGAGACTAAAATGCCGACGACGAACGCGCGCACGATGAAGGGGTAGGCGAACATCGAAAGAAGCAGCTTCATGCGCGCTCACCTCCAAACCGTTTGCCGGCGGGCGACGATAGAAACTCATCCACCGTGCCGTAAAAGCAGCCCGTGCGGTCGACGCAGAGGATGTGTTTTGCCTCGCGCAGGGCGTTTTCGATGTCGTGCGTGACCATGATGATGGCCATGCCCTCGCGCTCGTTCAAATAGCGCAGCGTTTTGTAGAGATCCTGCATACTGGCGGGGTCGAGGCCCGTGACCGGCTCATCGAGGATGAGCAGGTCGTTTGCCGCGCACAGGGCGCGCGCGAGCAGCACGCGCTGCTGCTGCCCGCCGGAGAGCTCGCGGTAGCATTTGTCCTTGAGCTCGAGCACGCCGAGCTTGCCGAGGTTCATCAGCGCGGCCGACCGTTCCTCCGCCGTGTAGAAAAAGCGGGCGCGGCGGTTGGAAAAGCCCGAGAGCACGACCTCGGTGACCGTTGCGGGAAAGTCGCGCTGCGTGGGCGTCTGCTGGGGCAGATACCCGAGCCGCCCCTCGCGCTGGGCAGGGCAGTCGATCTTGCCCGCGAGGGGCGGGAGAAGCCCGAGGAGCGAGCGCAGCAGCGTCGATTTGCCGCTGCCGTTCTCGCCGACGATGCAGAGGTAGTCCCCCGCGCGGACGGTGAGGGTCAGGTGCTCCAGGAGCGGTTTGTGCTCGTAGCCGAGCGTGACGTCCTCGCACGCGAGGACGATGGGCGATTCATTCATTCGTTGAGCCCCTTTCTGAGTGCTTCGTAGTTGCGCTCCATGAGCGTGAGGTAGGTCTCGCCCGCGTCAAAATCCGCGCGCGAGACGGTCTGCATCGAATACAGGGTGTCGACCGCTGCGCCGGTGCACTCACTCACCACAGCGGCGACTTTTTTCGTGCCGAAGTCGATGGTGTAAACCACGGGGATGCTTTCCTCCTCCACCTTGTCGATGAGAAACTTGATCGTGGCGAGCGAGGGCTCGGTGTCGCCCGAGCAGCCGTGGAACGCCGCGCGGTAGTTCAGGCCGAATTCGCGGCAGAAGTAGAGCATCGGGAAGCGGTCGGCAAAGACGAGAAGCTTGCGCGGCGCGTTTTCGCACAGGTCGGCAAAGCGCGCGTCCAGCGCTTCGAGCTGCGCGCAGTAGTCATCGCAGTTCGCGCGGTAAAAGGCTTCGTTGGAAGGGTCCGCTTTGCAGATCGCGTCGCAGACGGCGCGGCAGAGGACAACGGCGTTTTTCGACGACGTCCAGATGTGCTCGTCGTACTCGACCGCGTCGCTGTCGTGCGCTTCCTCGTCGTGGTCGTGATCATCGTGCTCGTCATGGTCGTCATGCCCATCGTGGTCGTGGTCATGGTCGTGCCCGTCCGCGCCCTGCATTCCCTCGACATATTCCTCATCGAGCGCGTCGACATAGTCCATCATGCGCGCAACGACGGTGATGTGTTCCCCCGCCGCGTCGAGCATACTGTCGACCCAGTATTCCCCCTCGCCGCCGTTGTAGAGGAAGACGTCGGCCTCGGAGATCGTGACGGCGTCGAGCGGCGTGGGCTCGAAGCTGTGCGCCTCGCGCCCGGGCGAGAGCAGGAGCGTCACATCCGCGCGCTCACCGACGATGGCGCGGGCAAAGTCGTAATAGGGGAAAAGCGTTGTGACGATCTGAAGCTTTCCGTCGTCCGCTTTTTCCGCCGGTGCAGCGCAGGCGCAGAGCGAAAATGCCAGCACGAGCGCCAAAAATAGCGAAGCAATGCGTTTCATGCGCCCTCCTGACACTCGCGGCACAGGCCGTAGAAGATCGTCTTGCGGGGGTTGATACTGAACCCGTGCTCGCGCTCCAGATGCTCATAGAGCGGGGCAAGCTGATGGCAGTCGAGATGCACGATGCGCCCGCAGCGCTCGCACTTGAAAAGGCAGCAGTCTGTTGCACAGCCATGGGTGCAGAACTGGTAGTATGCGCCCTCATCGGTCGTGACCTTGTGGACGCTGCCCTGCCGCTCTAATTTTTCCAGCTGCCGGTAGACCGTTGCAATGCCGATATGCTCCCCCTGATCGCGCAGCGCATCGACAATGGCCGCGGCGCTGACGGGGGAGTCTGCGCGCTCGGAGAGACAGTCGAGCACCGCCTTTTGCTGCTTGGTGGTATAGGTCGCCATGCTGACCTCCTGAATATGAAAATGAAAATCAATTTCAAATTATAGTCAAAATCAGAGAACTGTCAAGTATTTTCAGGGAAACTTTTATTGCCTTTCCCGCGTCAAAATGGTAGAGTAAGGACGAAAGACCGGACTTGCGGGCGATGACGCCCGGCGGAAAGGAGCTCACACAGAATGAAAAAAGGACTTGCCGCGCTGCTGGCGCTCATGCTGGTGCTGAGTCTTGCGGGCTGCGGAAAGAAAAACGATACGGACGCTCCCAGCGATGACGATGCCATCCCCGAGACGCCGATCAAGCTTGAGACGCTGCACGTCGAATTTGTCAAGGGCGAGCGGGACGTGGATGACCTGCTCGCGCTCAAGGACATGCTGCCGCTGGTCGCTGCGCTCAGCGAAAGAAACGTCGAAGTCGGGAGCGCCGCCGTCACTTTCGGCACGAGCGCGGACGCGACGGCGCAGGCGCTTGCGGACGGCAGCGTGGACGTCGCGTTTCTGCCGCTCACGGCCTGCTTTGACCATGAGGATACGATCACCCTCGCGCTGGTGCAGGACGCGGACGACGGGACCGCCATCGAGGACCGCGAAGCTATCGCCGTCACGAAGAAGAACAAGACCGTTGCGACGGACGGCTTCCTTGCAGCGCTCCGCGGCGCGGTGGAGGATATGTGCGCGAGCGACGAGGGAAGCGCAGCGCTGAGCCTGTACCAGTACGGCGAGACGCACGGCTATACGGCGGCGGACTTTGCCGATCTCGGCGAGGAACGCGCGGCATACGAAAAGGAACAGTCCGCCGCGGCGGACTGATGCCATAAACAAAAAGCACGATACAGCAAAGCGAAAAGGAGAACGACAGATGGACAACTTTTTCTACCACGTGCCCACGGATATTTACTTCGGCAAGGGCCAGATCGAGCACCTCGGTGCGCGCATGGCGCAGCTGAGCAAAAATGTGCTGCTCGTCTACGGCGGCGGCAGCATCAAGCGCAGCGGGCTCTATGATGCGGTCGTTGGCCAGCTCGAGGGCGCGGGCGTTTCGTTTGTGGAGCTTTCGGGCGTGGAGCCCAACCCGCGCATCACGTCGGTGCGCCGCGGCGTGGAGCTCTGCCGCGAGCACGGACTGACGGCGGTGCTGGCCGTCGGCGGCGGCAGCACGATCGACTGCGCGAAGATGGTCGCGGCCGGCGTGTGCTACGAGGGCGACGCCTGGGACCTGGTGCTCGACCGCAAGAAGCTTGTGGCGGCACTGCCCATCGCGGCGGTGCTGACGAACGCGGCCACCGGTTCGGAGATGGACGGCTTTGCCGTGATCTCCGACATGGAGAAGAACGAAAAGTGGGGCAGCGGCAACGACCACACCAAGCCCGTTTTCTCCATCCTCGACCCGACATATAGCATGTCGCTGCCCGCGTATCAGACCGCGAGCGGCGCATCGGATATCATGAGCCACACATTTGAAAATTATTTCAACCGCACGAAGGGCGCGTACCTCCAGTCCCGCCTTGCCGAGGGCGTGCTGAAGACCTGCATCCACTATACCCCCATCGCGCTCGCCGAGCCGGACAACTACGAGGCGCGCGCAAACCTGATGTGGGCCTCGAGCCTTGCCATCAACGGCCTTTTGAGCTGCGGAGAGAGCACGGCCTGGTCGGTGCACGCCATCGAGCACGAGCTGAGTGCCTTCTACGATATCACGCATGGCGCGGGCCTTGCGCTGCTCACGCCCTATTGGATGGAGTATGTGCTGCACGAGGACAACGCGTGGAAGTTCGCCGAGTACGGCGTGAACGTATGGGGCATCGAGGAGCAGCGCGCACCGATGGAGATCGCACGCGCGGCCATCGGCAAAACGCGTGAGTTCTTCACCTCCATCGGGATGCCCGCGCACCTGCGCGAGCTGAACATCGACGACACGCACTTTGACGTCATGGCCGAGAAAGCCGCGAACGGCGGCCTTGCGAACGGCTTTGTGCCGCTTGCAAAGGAGGACGTGCTGAAGATCCTGCGCATGGCGCTGTAATTATTTCGCCTCATTTGCCGCCCGCAGGCGGCAAATGAAATGAGATCATAAATCGCCGCGACAAGTGCGCGGCGATTTATTCTTCTCGGCCCGCAAGTGTGGAATTTGCCCGCTCGCAGCGGGCAAATTATGCGCGCGGCGGGCTGTGATCTCATCAAAATAAAAGGGACCGTCCCATCGCATGGGTGCTCATAAGACAGTAATTCTAAAAATTACGACTGGGGCATCTGTCATGCAGGGTTGGCAACGAAATAACGGGTATCCGGTGAGCGCCGGATACCCGCTATTTTTTTGCCGTTACGAAAAGCAATAGATTTATTCACAGCTTTCAGGTATAATTGCCTTAAATCAATCCTATCCAATCCATTCCGAGATTTTTTCAAAAAATCTCAAAAAAGTTTGGAAACATTGGAACAATTCAGCCGTTCTCATGCCATATATAGTAGAGGGCTGAATACAAACGCGATTGGAGGTGACGCTGATGGACAAGCAGACAGGCCCAAAAGGTTTTCTTGTGGTGCTGCCCGGTGAGATCATCGAGATACCTCAGGACAGCGACAAATCATGGCTGACGCTGTTTTACAGCTTACCGCGAGAGCTTGCGGAGAAGTGGAAGCCAGCCTATGAGCTGCCCCGCTGCCCGTATGAGGTTTTGTGGACGGACAAATATGACCACATCGTATGTGACGATATGTTCAAGTTGCTTGTGTGGGACTGCTACGCATGGTGCGCATGGCAGTTCTTCCAAGTGAAAGACCGCAAGGGAAACTACCGCGACATTCCCGGAAACTGGAATCAGTACGCAGGATATTTCCCTTTGTGGCGGCTATCATACAGTATTATCCCCTACATCCGCATGAAATTTGAGCAGAACGGGCTGGGTTTCCAGAACCTTTACAACATCCCGCAGGGCGTGGAAGTGCCGTGGCTGACCTATCAGCAGTTCAGCAATCTGGTCGGTAATGTCACTGACATGGTGATTGCAGAGCAGAATTGGCAGCCGATGATCGACGCCATCTGGGAGAACCGCACCGTGGAGGACTATGAAACCACCAGCAGCACCGTTAAGACCGATTTCATGCGGAAGTGGCATCATAACCGCTCTGGCAAGCCGATTTCTCTTGACGAGATGATGGAAAACGAGGACGGCGACATTTTTGAAGTTGCCGATCCTCGCGGCGAGTTTGAGCAAAAGGTAATCTCCGAAATGCAGATTGCCGCCTTTGCCGAGCAGAGCATTACCGAGAAAGATCGGGAAATATTGAAGCTGCGCATGGACGGCTTGACCGAACAGGAGATTGCGGACAAGGTTGGCTACAAGACCGCCAGCGCAGTCCATAAGCGGATCGCCAGGATCGCAGACGCTTATGAGGATTTTTTGACTGTGGAATACAGAAAATATTTGGACGTGCATCCCGAGGAGGGCGTGTGATGAATACGCAAGATATATGGTCTATCGCAGGAGCAATTATTGCCAGCATAGGTGGTGCAGGTGTAATTATCTGTGCTGTGTCTGGATTTGTGTGCAATCGAATTGCAAAACACTTAGATGCAAAATATGAACAAAGGTTGAATAAAGAGCTTGAAAAATATAAAGTAGAGTTAGAGCGAAACAGACACATAACAAAAACTCAATTTGATAAAGAATTTGAAATTTATCATCAGCTCTCAAAATCGTTCTTCTCGATGATAGTAAAACTATCATCATTTACCGAAGGAACGCTTGAATTAAAAGATGCGCCAAAAGAGAACCGGGATATAAAAATCAATGAATTTATGCGCATGGTCGAAGTAACGAGTGCTGCGCAAAATGCTTTGTACGAAAATGCAGCATTTATTCCAAAAGATATCTTTGAACAGTATGATGTAATTTACAGTAAAGCAAATGATTTGTTTTGGCTTTATGAGAAAAGAATGCAGGAGTATGCATTTAAGAAACTTGATTTTGATGCGTTAGTCACCGATGAAGACAAAGCTGTTATAAAGGAAATTGAGAAAGAGTTCTCTTCCGTAAACGCAAAACTTCGTGAATACTTATCAACACTATCAATCGTAGAATAAATACCAATCATAGCAGTCACGAGAAATCGTGGCTGCTTTTTCATGCGGGAAAGGAGATTTTATGAGCAGAGAACCGTTTGAAGCCATGCCCGATGTGATGGACGCAAAACAGCTTGCCGAAGCGTTGCAGATTTCCAAAGCGGGGGCATACAACCTTTTGAGCAGCCCGGACTTCCCGACCTTGCGGATCGGAGGGCGCAAATTGGTGATGAAAAATGAGCTGATGGAGTGGCTGAAAAGCCGCACAAACAAAACATCGTGAAAATGCAGTCAAGAGCTGGAAAAGTGGCAAATCAGCCGATAGGACAATGCGAAACGTACTGCGCATCGTTTGGGGTGCTTCCATCGAAAAATCGCAGCACTTTGCCAATTCAAGAGCTGAGAAAAAATCGTGAAAATCAGGAGGTTTTATGAGAACAGGGCTTACCAAGAAGCAAAAGACAACGGTGATCTATTTTGACGAGCATAGCCGCATGATTGAGGTGCAGACCCACAACACCGATCTCAAAAAGCGGCTGACGGCATTTGCGGCAAAGTACCCGCAATGCTGCCGCCAAACCGACGATGACGAGCAAGGCGGGCTGACCTTTGAGATTGAGAAAGGACGGCTGAGCTTTCGGCTGACCGCGCCGTATAGTGAGGAACGCCGCAGGGTGGCAAGCGAACAGGCAAAGCAAAACGGCGTTCATAAAAAGGTCGCTGATTTACCATAAAGAAGGCGTTGATGTAAATCGCTTTATATGCTATGCTTATCAGTGAGAAGTCGTTGGCAAACCGTGAGTTGTGGAGGTGAAAACAAATGAAGTATTTAGTTCTATTAGCAGGCTCTGGCCTCGGTGATGGTTCATGTATAGAAGAAGTAATTCTGACGTATGTAGCGCTTGATAAATATGGGTGTGACTACACTCCTGTCGCAGAAGATGTTTCCATTCAGTCTGTTAACCACTTGACAGAAGAGATGGCAGAAAAGCGGAATATCCTTATAGAAGCAGCCCGCATCGGTAGGGGACGCATTAAAGATATTCATGAGGTTGATTTTGCAGAATACGATGCATTGATCATACCCGGTGGAATTGGTTTATTGAACAACTATAGAGACTCCAATGTGATAAAAACGTGCGTCACACATTTTATTAGCGAAAAGAAACCTGTCGCTGCCATGTGTGCGGGGATCGACTTCCTCCGCCGTTTCTATGGACGTAATCTATTGGCGCGTGAGATGAAAGAACTAACTGCTGAAAAATTCTGTTTTGATGCTGAAAATAATGTTTATTACACGCCTGCTTTCAGAAAAACCAACAATAGCTATACGGCGCTATTGGGCGTCGATTCTATGATTTGTGCGTTGAAACAGGGTAATTCAACCCCACCGCAAAGCGGGCATTGATCCTCTGCATTGCGCTGGACAAGTAATTTGAAGAACTGTTTTATTTTTAAGGAGGAAGCGAATGGATCATAAGGGAATAAAGTTCAGTAATCACGGAGCTGCTCAAAAAGCCTTAGAACGCTAAGGACGTACGTCCATACTCTTCCATCGGGAGTATCGCGCGTCCTGCGGAGTTTCATTCCCGACCAACAGAAAAACCGCCAGACCGAGAATGTTTGCTACTTCGTTCCACCAAAGGAGCTAAACTTCCTTGCTATGCTCGCCCGCTTATCCCTTGTGTACTCGCCGTTTGCAAGCCGCTGTTCGCCGCCATCAAGTCTGAAAAACTGATTTATATTGGAGAAACACTGCATGACATTAGAACAAATAATCTCGGAACTACATTACACCAACGAGGTCGAAAAAGAGGTCTTGCGAAAGATCCAAAGGGACAAAAAACACGTTGATGAGCTTGCAAGAATAGCATATCAGGCAGACAACTTTGACTTTCCTTTGTGCAAACGTATGCCGCTCACTCGATTGTCTGTTGTCACATATCTTCTGATTAACAAATATGACGAATACAAGGCGAAAGGGGTCCCTGACCGCATAATCTTTGATACATTCAGAGATGTATCTTTGCGGGCAACTCTGTACTACAGAAAGACAAGCAGAGTGGGCATCTCAAAAGAGGACGTGATATGGTTTCGTCATATTATGAATGTGGATATATTCAAAATAGGCTGTTTACAGTTTCAGCCATTTAGAATGATCTATTTGGACGAGGAAACCGTTGGTGAGCCGTATATGAGTTTCACAGAAGAACAGAAAAAATCCTTGCCCGTAGGTTCACTTGTGTTGAATTGCCACATTCAGCAAGGCGCAGATTTAAGTCCCGAATCAGTTGATTTCTCCTTCCGAACGGCAAAAAGTTTTTTCATGGTGTGTTTTCCGAAAGAGCAGTACAAAGCTTTCCTATGTTATAGCTGGCTACTGTACCAGCCCATGCTAAAGCGACTTTCTGAGGACTCAAATATAAAACAATTTGCTGGCAGATTTTCAATTATCGGAGCTTGCTCTGATTCGGAGCAGGCAAGAGAATTCCTTTTCCGTGATGGAACAAGAAAGGAGATTTCTGCAAAAGCAACCTTTCTGCAAAAGCTGGCTCTCAAGCATCCGACAGAGCTTGGGTTTGCTTGCGGCATCATCACAATATAACCTCACCTTTTTTTCACATAACCACACAACTAAACCCCAAAAATCAGACCGCTGACCCGCGCCGTGTGCGCACAGTCAGCGGTCTTTTTTTACCCAAAATCAAGAAAGGAGCGAATATTTATGCCAAAGAAAAAACTGCCGCAGACCATCGAGGAATGTAATGCCGAACTGGAACGCACGCAGAAGCAGTTGCAGCAGTACGAAAACCGAAACAAGATACTCAACCGCAAGTTGTCCGTTGAGAAACGCAAGGAGCGCAATCACCGTATTTTCCTGTTTGGCGGCTTTATGGAAAGCATCGTGCCGGAGCTGAAAACCATGACGGAGGACGAAGGCAAGGACTTTTTGTATCACATTGCAAAGAGTTCAGAAGCGCAGGAGTATTTGAAAAAACGAGCCGAGGGGGTGGAAGCCAGATAATACCCTTGGTAACAAGGGCGCACTTATACACCTCGTCGGGGCAAGCTCCATATCATTCGTTTCGCCGCAAGCGGCAAAACTCATTCATTCTGCTGCCCCTCCTCTCCCCACAAAGTTTTGCAACTTTGCGGGGACCCCATGAGGTGTCGTGCGCTCTGCCGAGGGCTTGTGGGCCCACGCGCCCACATTGGCGGCTTGCGCCGCACAGGGAAAACTGCATTTTCCCTGCGACAGCTTGCGCTGTCTACCCTTTTGCGCCCCCACAAAACGGAACAGCTTGCTGCGGCAAGCTGTTCCGTTTCATGGGGCTGAATCACGAGGATCGGAGGTAAACCGTTATCGCAATCTATCATTGCAGCATCAAGATCATCAGCCGAGGGAATGGCAAGTCAGCCGTTGCCGCTGCTGCCTACCGAAGCGGCGAGAAAATCACAAACGAGTGGGACGGCATGATCCATGACTACACCCGAAAGCGCGGCATCGTCCATTCGGAAATTCTGCTGCCGTCCAACGCTCCCCCGGACTTTCAAGACCGGGGAACGCTTTGGAACAGCGTGGAGCAAATTGAAAAGGCGTGCAACTCCCAACTGGCGCGAGAGTTGGAGGTTGCGTTGCCCATAGAGTTATCCAGAGAGGAACAGGTACGGCTTGTCCGTGCGTACTGTTCCTCTCAATTTGTTTCCAGAGGAATGTGTGCAGACTTCAACATTCACGACACAGGCAACGGCAACCCGCACGCTCATATTCTTCTCACCATGCGCCCGATGGACGCACAGGGCAAGTGGCTTCCGAAGTCCAAAAAGGAATATGTGCTGGACGAAAGCGGCGAGAGAATCCAGCTTCCCAGCGGAAATTTCAAGACCCGCAAGGTTGACCTTGTGGACTGGAACAACCGGGAGAACGCCGAGGTCTGGCGCAGGGCGTGGGCTGACCTTGCCAATGAGTTTTTGGAACGGAACAACCGCCCGGAGCGCATTGACCACCGCAGCTATGAACGGCAGGGAATCGACCAAATCCCGACCGTTCATATCGGCGTGGCAGCGTCACAGATGGAGAAGAAGGGCATCGCCACCGAGCGCGGCGAACTGAACCGCAGTATCAAGGCGGCAAACCGCCTGCTCCGCGACATCAAGGCGCAGATCGGCAAGCTGAAAGAATGGCTGCTTGATGTGTTCAAGGCAAAGGAGAGCTTGCGCGCCGAGCCGCCGCAGCCGAAATCCACCGACCTCTCAACGCTGCTGTTTCGCTATCTGGATATTCAGAAAGCCAAGGGCAGAAAGTATTCCCAAAGCTGGCAGCAACAACACACCGCAGACGAACTCAAAGCTATTTCCAGAGCCGTCAATCTTCTTTCGGAGAAAGGTATCTATACGCAGGAAGAACTGGATGCAGCCCTGTCCGCTGTCCATGACAAGGCAAGCGAAATCCGTGGTGCTATGAAACCGAGGGAAGCGAGAATTAAGCAACTCCAAAAGCTGATTGAGCAGGCGCAGAACCTACGAGAGACACAGCCCATCCACGATGAATACAAGCAAATCCGCTGGAAGGGCAAACAGGAAAAGTTTGCGGAAGCACACCGCGCCGATCTTGCAATATGGGATGCGGCGAACCGTTATCTGCGGGCAAATCTGCCGGATATGAAGCTGACGCCGAAAGCATGGCAGACCGAGCTTGCCGCGCTGACTGCCGAGAACGAAGCAGAGTATGCGAAGCTGAAAGCCCAGCGGGAGGAAGTTGCCGAGCTGCAAAAGGTACGCCGCTATGTGGATGTTGCCCTGAAAGCGGACGCGCCGCAAAAGGCAAAAAACAAACATCACGATATAGACCGATAACCCATCGGAGAAAGGACACCACCATGAACGAGAACAAAGAATTTGAACACGAAATCGACCCTGATCTGCTGGCAGAAATCGAGGAATGGGAAAAGGCAGACCACGACGAGCCAGCGGAATATTACTTCTCCAATCCAGACCCGTATCTGAAACCGCAGCCCCTGCCGCCCAACCACCCACGGCACAACTGCTACTTCAACGAGGGCGGGCATCTCTGCGTGAAAAATCTGTCCGCGTTCTGGCTGCCGGAGTTTACCTTGCAAAAGGAAATCGGCGGCACAGTCTACACCGTCACAGGCAGCTATGACGGCGTGGAAACGCTGGATAGAAAGATGGAGCGCGTCATGGGCGAAAAGTTTACAGAAAAGATGGAGGATTCTGAATGACAAATACGCAGTCTCTTGGTACAATAGAAGCAACCAATCCTGTACTGGCAGTTGCCCCTTTGAAGGAGGAAACAGAAATGTTACGGGCAACTGATAAAATCACCGCGCTTTACTGCCGCTTATCCGTGGAAGATTTGAAAGAAGATAAGAAGGGCGGCAAAGAGGACGAATCCAACAGCATCCAGAATCAGAAAATGATCCTGCTCCAATACGCAAAGGAACACCGTTTCCCGAACCCAACCTTTTTTGTGGACGATGGGTATAGCGGGACGAACTATGACCGCCCCGGCTTCCAAGCCATGCTTGCGGAGATCGAAGCGGGACGGGTGGCAGTCTGTATTACCAAAGACCTATCCAGACTGGGACGAAATTCTTCGCTGACAGGGCTGTATATCAACTTCACGTTCCCGAAGTACAATGTGCGTTATATTGCCATCAACGACCATTTTGACACCATCGACCCCAACAGTACCGACAGCGATATTGCGGGCATCAAGAACTGGTTCAACGAGTTTTTCGCCAAAGACACCAGCCGCAAGATCCGTGCTGTCAATAAGGCAAAGGGCGAACGCGGTGTTCCTTTGACTGTCAATGTTCCGTTCGGCTACCGTAAAGACCCGGAGGACAAGACAAAGTGGGTCGTGGATGAAGCGGCGGCATTGGTAGTCAAGCGCATTTTCAAGCTGTGCATGGAAGGGCGAGGCCCGATGCAGATTGCAAAGCTCTTGCAGGAGGAAAAGGTACTTAATCCCACCGCCTACAAGAAGCGCGAGGGCATCAAGACGCCCAGCCCGGAAACCGCTGATCCGTACCATTGGAACACCAACACGGTCGTTCACATTCTGGAACGGCGGGAATACACGGGATGCACCGTCAATTTCAAGACCTACACCAACTCCATCTGGGACAAGAAGCAGAGAGAGACGCCCATTGAAAAACAGGCAGTTTTCTACAACGCCCACCCGGCGATCATTGAGCAGGAGGTCTTTGACAAGGTGCAGGAAATTCGACAGCAGCGTCACCGCAGGACAAAGACGGGCAAGAGCAGCCTGTTTTCCGGCATGGTCTATTGCGCTGATTGTGGAGCAAAAATGCGCTACTGCACCACCAACTACTTTGAAAAGCGGCAGGATCATTTTGTATGTGCCAACTACCGCAGCAATACGGGAAGCTGTTCGGCACACTTTATCCGTGCGGTTGTTCTGGAAGAATTGGTCTGGATGCACATGAGAACTGTGATTTCCTATGTTAGTCGCTATGAGGATCATTTCCGTGCTGTCATGGAGCAGAAGCTCCGGCTGTCCAGCGAAGCCGCGATCCGTGGACACAAGAAGCGGCTGGCACAGGCCGAAAAACGGCTGGGAGAGCTTGACCGTCTGTTTATCCGCATTTACGAGGATAATGTGGCGGGGCGCATCACAGATGAAAAGTTTTCTATGATGAGCAAGACCTATGAGGACGAACAGGCACAGCTTAAAGAGGAAATTCAGACTTTGCAGCAGGAAATCGAAGTACAGGAACGACAGATTGAAAATTTGGAGCAGTTTATCCAGCGGGTACGCAAATACGAGGATTTAGACGAGCTTACCCCGTATGCGCTGCGGGAGCTTGTCAAGGCGATCTACATTGAAGCCCCGGATAAGTCCAGCGGCAAGCGGTATCAGGGCATCCGCATTTCCTATGACCTTGTGGGCTTTATTCCTGTGGAAGAACTGCTGAAACAGGAAACGGCGTGACCGAAGCCACGCCGTTCCTGAGAAAATACGATATTACTTTCTTATGACCCCCGCCTCTCGGGACGGTCCCTTTTATTTTGAGCTTGCTTTATTCGTAGATGGGGAACTTCTGGGTCAGGGCGACGACGGCGTCCTGAGCTTCCTTCTTGTTGCCCTCGAAGTCGCGGGCGACCATGCCCATGATCTTCGCAATCTGCTTCATTTCCTCTTCCTTCAGGCCGCGGGTGGTGGCAGCGGGGGTGCCGACGCGGATACCGGAAGTGACGAACGGCTTCTCGGGGTCGTTGGGGATGGAGTTCTTGTTGACGGTGATGAAGCACTCGTCCAGACGGTGCTCGATCTCCTTACCGGTGATGTTGAAGTTGCGGACGTCGACAAGCATCAGGTGGTTGTCGGTGCCGTTGGAGACCAGGCGGAAGCCTTCGGCCTTCAGACCCTCAGCGAGGACGGCAGCGTTCTTGACGACCTGCTCACCGTAGGCCTTGAACTCGGGCTTGAGCGCCTCGCCGAAGCAGATGGCCTTGGCAGCGATGATGTGCTCGAGCGGGCCGCCCTGGGTGCCGGGGAACACGGCGGAGTCGATCTTCTTGGCGAGGGTGATGGTCTCCATCTCGCCGGTCTCGATGTTCTTCTTGGTGATCTCGTTCTTGCAGAGGATCATGCCGCCGCGGGGACCGCGCAGGGTCTTGTGGGTGGTGGTGGTGACAACGTCGGCATAGGGCACGGGGTTCTGGTGCACGCCGGCAGCGACAAGGCCCGCGATGTGCGCCATATCGACCATGAGATAAGCGCCGACGGAATCGGCGATCTCGCGGAACTTGGCGAAGTCGATCTTGCGGGGATAGGCAGAGGCGCCGGCCAGGATCATCTTGGGCTTGCACTCCTGCGCGATGCGGTAGATCTCATCATAGTCGAGCTGCTCGGTCTCGTCGTTGAGGGAGTAGGGGACCTGATGGAAGTACTGGCCGGAGATGTTGACCGGGCTGCCGTGGGACAGATGGCCGCCGTGGGCGAGATTCATGCCCATGTAGGTGTCGCCGGGCTGGAGCATGGCCTTGAACGCGGCGAGGTTGGCGGAAGCGCCGGAGTGGGGCTGGACGTTCGCGTGCTCAGCGCCGAAGAGCTTGCAGGCGCGCTGACGGGCGATCTCCTCGGTCTCGTCGACGCAGTAGCAGCCGCCGTAGTAACGCTTGCCGGGATAGCCCTCGGCGTACTTGTTGGTCAGGCAGGTGCCCATCGCCATCATGACGGCGGGGGAGACGATGTTTTCGGAAGCGATCAGCTCGATGTTGCGCTGCTGACGATGATATTCCTTCTCAATGGTGGCGCCGACTTCGGGGTCATACTGGGACAGGAATTCCATGGTTTCTTTGATCATGGTGCGGTATCCTCCTAAGTATTTAGATGTATCTACCGTTGGCGAGCCTGCGGAGCGCAGGTTCCACGCGGTGCTCTCTACCCCTTAGAATAGCAAAAAAGAGTTGGTGCGTCAAGAATAAGTGACCAATGCGGAAGGTGATTTTATTCAGAAAAAATGATGAATCGCCTAAAAAAGGCAAAAGTGCGCAAAGAGAGACGGAAAATGATTGACAAGTGCTGTGCGGTCTGCTATGTTGAGCGTGCAGCCAAGAGAGAAAGGGCTGCACCGGCAGAGTAGGAAGCCATGTGTTTACGCGAAGAGCGAACAGTGCCGCTGGGATGGGAAGTTGCCCACGGACGAAAAACCCATGGTTTGCAGTATGGCTTCCGCATCCGCTTGCCACTCAGACGAGAGCATTGTGAGGCCTCTCCTCCGTGTGGTTCCTGCCATCCGGAGGGAGAGGTGTTTTCTTTTTCCCGGATCAAGCCGTTCCGCACGGCGCACCGCCGAGGCGGAGCATATGATTTTTGAAAAGGAGGTCCTCACAATGTCCCTTCAGATCGAAGCGCTTTCCCCCATCATGTGGACGATCATCATCGCGGTTGCCCTCATCCTCATCGCCGCCGTCATCTTCACATGGAAGTCCTCGACGATGTCCACGCGCAAGCTCGTCACCATCGCGATGCTCACGGCGGTCTACGTTGTGCTGAATTTTGCCGGCACGGTGCGGCTCGGCTGGATCAACATCTCCGTTGCGTCGCTCCCCGTCATCGTGGGCGCGATGCTCTATGGTCCGCTCGGCGGCCTGCTCGTGGGTCTTCTCGGCGCGTTCATGGGCCAGCTTCTCACCTACGGCGTGACCGCGACCACCATCCTGTGGATCCTGCCGCAGGCGGCGCGCGGCCTGCTTGTCGGTCTCTACGCCAAGCACTGCGGCTACAGCTTCAGCCGCGGACAGCTTACCGCGGCGCTGATCGGGACGGCGCTGGTCGTGACCGCGCTCAACACGGGAGCGATGTATATCGACAGCGTGATCTATAACTATTACAGCTACGCCTATGTCTTCGGCGGCCTGGTGGTGCGCGTCATCTCGGGCGCTGCAACGGCGGTGCTGATGGTCTTCGTGGCCCCTCCGGTCGTGGATCTGCTCAATCGCTCGCTCGACACCGTGCGCACGGCACAGTAAAAAAATATTCAAAAAAGAGGGACGCAGTTTTCAACTGCGTCCCTCTTTTTTGAGACCCTCGAAGAAATGGCATAGCCACTTCTTCGAGAAGAATTCGCTGCGTTTCGTGCCTCGCAAGGCTCGACACGCACTCCGCGCAAAGAGTAAATCGCCACGCACGTGGAAATCGGCGAAGCGCCGCCGGTGGCGGATAAAGCGAGCCGGTTTCGAGGAAGCGGCACGATTGGCGCGCCCGAAGGGGCGGGAATCGTAATGCCGCGACGGTGACGCGGCGATTTACGGATCAAAATCATTTCGCGTCTGCGGACGCCTGGGCAGCCGTTAGCAGCTCTGCTGCTTTACGGATGCCGCATACCCCTTGTGGGTAAAAGTCTGCGACGCGTTTTATTGCCGCTCGTTTTCGACCAGCGAGAGTAGGGTTTGCTCGAAGCCGTACTGTTCGCGCAGACGCTTGGCCTCTGCGCGCTTTTTTGTGCCGCGCTTTCCCGTGCGGCGGCAGCGGAGCATCAGATTTTTCGGCGAGTGGGCAAAGTCGATGAACTCGATGACGTCGACATCGTAGCCCTCGTCCTCTAAAACGGCGGCGCGGATGGCATCGGTCAGGAGCGCCGAGAAACGCTCCTGAAAAAGCCCGTGGGAGAGGAGCAGATCAAAATCGCCGCCCTTTTGAATGGTTTTGTTGACCTCATGCTGGCAGCAGGGGACGGAGAAGATGTGCTCGACGCCGCGCGAGATGGCGTAGTGCAGGGCGTAGTCGGTCGCAGTGTCGCAGGCGTGGAGGGTGACGAGCATATCGATGTGCTCATCGTAGAGCACATCGCGCGTCACGTCGGCGACGACAAAGTGAAGGTCCGTGTAGCCGTAGCGCGCGGCGACCTCGTTGCAGTGCGCGACAACGTCCTCCTTGAGGTCGTAGCCGATGATCTTCGCGCGAACGCCGCGCTTGACGGCGAAATAGTAGTAGAGCACGAACGTGAGGTACGATTTGCCGCAGCCAAAGTCGAGAATGGTGATCTCGTCGCGGCCGTAGGAGCGGAAGGCGTCATCCACAAGCTCAATGAAGCGGTTGATCTGCTTATATTTGTCGTACTTTGCCTTGACGATCTTGAACTCGGGCGTGAAGACGCCGAGATCGACGAGGGCGGGGATGTTCTCGCCCTCCTGCAAAATGTACTCTTTTTTGCGGTTGTGCGAGGCGGTCACGGCGGCGCGGGACGCGCCGGACTTCGCCGTGCATTTGTACGCGCCGTTCGCCTTGCGGACGTACTGGCGCGTTTCGCTCTCGGTGCAGAGCGTGACGGAGCGAAAGAGGCCGTCGAGCTCCTGCTCAAAGGTCTCGAGCAGCGCGCCGCGCGCGACGTTGCGGTGCGAGACCTTCTGCCCCTGCTGGTATTCAAGCTGAAAGAAGGCCTTGCCGCGCAGCGTGAGCGGCCGCACGGTGACACGCGAGTGACCGATGCGCGCGACGGGCTCTGCAAGGACGAGCTTGGTGAGCGTGCCGAGGCGCTCGGCAAGGTCGCTTAGAACGATGCTCATGCGCCGAACCTCTCTTTGAGCGCAAGGTGCGCGGCGTACAGCTCGTTTTTGCTGTAGGTGTTGTTCTCGTCCTTCAAAAGCAGCTTGATCGCGTCCTTGGCGGTGCAGTCATGCTGCACCATGCAGTCTACGAGCAGCGCCTCGGGCGAGGTGATGTGCTCGACCTCGCGCAGGCGGTATTCGTCGCAGACCTCGACAATGAGGGCGTATTCGCCCTTTTCGTAGGTCTCCTTGGCGATGAGCTGGGCCTTGACCTCCTCGGGCGTGCCGCGGAAGGTCATCTCGTGGAGCTTCGTCATGTCGTTGCAGAGGCAGAGACGAAGCTGCGCGGCCTCCTCGATGAAGAAGTCGATGACGCTCATGATGCGCTTGGGGGACTCGTAAAAGGCGTAGGTCGAGGTGTCGCCTTTGCGCATCATCATGAGAACGCGGCGGCGGTCCGCCGTTTCACGCGGGAAAAAGCCGTAGAAGAGGAAGCTTGAGAGGTCGAAGCCGGAGATGGAGAGCGCATTGACCGCCGCGCAGCAGCCGGGGATGCCGACGACGCGGATGCCGTTTTCGACCGCCGCGCGGATGAGCTCGTTGCCGGGGTCGGAGATGCAGGGCGTGCCCGCGTCGGTGATGACGGCGATGCTCTTGCCGGTGGCGAGCTGCTCGATGAACCACTTCGCCTTGCCGTATTCGTTGAACTTGTGGTTGGCGCTCAGACTGTTGCCGCGGATGCCGAGCTTGTTGAGCAGCACCACGCTGCGGCGGGTGTCCTCGGCGGCGATGATGTCGGCGCTCGACAAGATCTCGCGCCCGCGCTCGGACATATCGCGCGAGTTGCCGATGGGCGTTGCGACGATATAAAGGGTTCCTGTGGTCTTCTGTTCGTCCATAAGATCCTCCAAAAGCAAATCATTTCTCATTATAATTGCAGTATAGCCTATTTTGCCGCGCCTTGCAAGGCGGGAGAGGCGGGGATTTTCATTTGCTTTTTGCGCCCGCCGCGATATAATGAAGGCACACTGAGAAACAAAGGAGAAACACCATGAAACATAAAGGTTTGCGTCTCGGCGCGTTTTCCTGCGCTGCGGCGCTGCTTCTTGCAACGGGCGCGCAGGCGCTGAGCGTGGAGGAAGCGCGCGAAATTTTGCAGCGCAGCTACGTTGACCGCCTGCCGCGCGCGGCGCAGGACGCAAGCTCGCTCGACGAGCTCTTTTCCTACACGGATGACTACACCTACTACATGACAGGAGAGGAATACAAGGCCTTCCTCGCAGGCGTTGAGGGCGAGGAGAGCTTTGTCGGCATCGGCGCGGAGATCCGATACGGCGAAGCGGGCATCGAGATCGTGTCGACGCTCAAGGGCGGCGGCGCGGAGAAGGCGGGACTGCTCGCGGGCGACGTGATCGTTGCCATCGATGGAGAGGGCTGCGTGCCGGGAACGGCCGAGGCGCGCGAAAAGCTCCTCGGTGACGAGAGAACGCAGGTGACGCTGACGGTCCTGCGCGCGGACGGCAGCAAAAAGGACTTCACCGTGACGCGTGCGCTCGTCGTGCAGATGAATACAAGCGTCAGCGCGGAGAGCGGCGTCGGCTACATCGACTGCGACAGCTTCGGCTCGCAGACGGGAACATATTTTCAGGACGGCGTGCGCAAAAATGACAGCGCGGTGCATACGTGGATCGTGGATCTGCGCGGCAACGGAGGCGGCCTTACCTCCGCGGCGGTGACGGCGCTCGGCACCTTTGCGGGCAAGGGAGAGCTTGCCTATTTTGTCGACCGCGACGGTGATGCCATCCCCGAGCGCTATGCGGGCGCGGACCTGACGGACAAGCCTGTGATCGTTCTGATGAACGGGGGCAGCGCGAGCGCGTCGGAGATCTTTGCCGGCGGTATCCTCGGCACGGGCGCGGGCATCGTCATTGGCGAGCGCAGCTACGGCAAGGGTGTGGCGCAGATCGTCTACGACGGGACGAACTGCCCGTATCTGACGGACGACGCCGTGAAGGTGACGGCGTACCGCTTCTACTGCGCGGGCGGCAACACGAGCGACCGCGTGGGCGTTATTCCGACGCTCTATATCCCGCAGGGGACGGCCTCGGCAGTCGCGCAGATGCTCGCGGGCGAAAAGCCGACGGCTGGCAGCGCGTACCTGCATCTGGTGCTGAACGGTCTCAGTTTTTATATGGATATCGCTGAGGCAAAGCAGCAGACACCGGCGCTGGAGGCTGTTTTGCGCGCGCTCGCGCCCGATGCGGAGCTCTACTGGGGCGAGAACGGCACGGAGGAGCGCGTGACGAGCGCGCAGGTGCGCGAAAGGTGCGGCAAGGCGGAGATGAGCATGGACCTTTCCGATGCTTCGGGCAGCGCGTATGAGAAGGAGATCAACGCGCTTGCGGCGTACCGCATCGTCTTTGGCGACAAAGGAAAGTTCCGGCCGGGCGACACGATGACGCGCGCGGAGGTCTGCGCGCTGCTGGCGCAGGCGCTCGATGCCTATTCGTCGGCGGACGGCTATTTTGCCGACGTGCCGAAGGGGAGCTGGTATGCGTCCTCGGTGAACGCGATGGCGTCGCTGGGACTGGTGTCCGGCGTGGGAAGCGGAAAATTCGTGCCGAACGCGACGATGACGCAGGAGGAATTCATCACGGTGCTGGGCCGCCTCGTCGAATTTTTGAATCTGGATGCGCGCGCCTATCTTGACGAGCACCCGCTGGCCATTTTGCAGCCGCTTGCGCAGTACAAGAACTTTTCCCCCTGGGCCATCCGCTGTGCGGACCTTTTGACGGGTTCTGTGACGGACGAAAGCGGTGAGGCGGTGACGATGTACTGCACCGATCTGGAGGGCGTCGAGCCGAAGGAGCCCATCCTGCGCGAGCAGGCGGCGGCCGCGCTCTGCAACGCGCTGCGCGCAACGGGCGCGATGAAATACTGATGTGGTACGTTTATATGCTCCGCTGCGCGGACGGCTCGCTCTACACGGGCAGCGCAACGGATGTGGAGCGGCGATTTGAAGAACACAGGAGCGCTCGCGGGGCAAAGTATACGCGCTCACATCCGCCCGTCGCGATCGTGTATCGCGAAATGTGCGCCGACAAGGGCGCGGCGCTGCGGCGGGAGGCTGCCATCAAAAAGCTGCCGCGCGCGGAAAAACTGAAGCTTGCGGAGGGAACGGACGATGCGTGAGACAGAGCTTACCCGCTTTTGGGTGAAGGGGCTGCTGCCGGTGCGAAAGCAGGACGGGCACAAGGGCGATTTTGGCAAGCTGCTCGTCATCGGCGGGAGCGTGGGCTATACGGGCGCGCCGTATCTCGCGGCGAGCGCGGCGGAGCATTCGGGCTGCGGCCTCGTCTATCTCGGCGTGCCGGAGAGCATCTGGGCCGTCGAAGCCGCGAAATGCGCGGGGGCAATGCCCTTCCCGCTGCCGGAGGCGGAGGGGAGACTCTGCCTTGCGTCGCTGGACGCGATGCATGACAAGCTTGCGGGCTGCGACGTGATCGCGCTCGGCCCCGGACTCGGGCGCGGGAAGGAAACGGAACGGCTCGTCCATGCGCTCCTGTGGCAGGCGCGGCAGCCGATGGTGCTGGATGCCGACGGGTTGAACGCCTTGCAGGGCTGCCCGGAACGGCTCGACGACCGGCGCGGCCGCGCGACAATTTTGACGCCGCACGACGGTGAGTTCGCCCGCCTGAGCGGGCGGACGCTCGAGGAGCTTTCCTCGAAGGACCGCGCGGCATACGCTTGCGAATTTGCGGAAAGGTACGGCTGCTGCGTGGTGCTCAAGGGACACCGGACGCTTATCGCCCTGCCGGATGGGACGCTGTACCGCAATACGACGGGCAGCTCGGCGCTCTCGAAGGGCGGCAGCGGCGATGTGCTGACGGGGGTGATCGCCGCGCTTTTGTGCCAGGGCGCGAACGCGCGGGACGCGGCGGCGCTCGGCGTTTGGTTGCATGGCCGCGCGGGTGAGCTGTTGGAGGAAGAGATGACGGCCTATTGCGCAAGCCCGCTCGCACTCGTTGAGCGCGGCTTGCCGCGGGCGTTTCGGGAACTCTGCTGAAAAGAGAAAGGAATAGACAGATGGAGACGATCAAGGGAAAATTTGTCACGCCGGAGGAGGCGGTTCTGGCCGTCCGCGACGGCGACTGGGTGGATTACGGCTTCGGCGCGGGCTTTCCGGAGCTGCTGGACCGCGCGCTCGCTGCACGCAGGGGGAAGATAAAGGACGTGAAGGTGCGCGGCGGACTTGTGATCCGGCCGCGCATCGAGATCGTGGAGTCGGATCCCGAGCAGGAGAGCTTTTCCTACTACAGCTGGCACATCGGCGACTACGAGCGAAAGCTCCAATCGCGGGGGCTCGTGCACTTTTTGCCCGTGGCGCTGCGGTATCTTCCCTATCTCTACCGCGATAAGCACATCCGCTGCGACGTGGCGTTCGTGCCGGTGTCGCGGCCCAATGAGAGAGGATATTGCGGGCTCGGCATTTCGAACTTTGCATGGCGCACGATCTTTGAGAGCGCCCGCACGGTCATTTTTGAGATCAACGAGCGCTATCCGCGCCTGCAGGGGGTGGACGGCTCGCACCGCGTGCACCTCAGCGAGGCGGACTATGTCGTCGAGGGAGAGCATGAGCCGCTGCCAGTGCGCTCGTACCGCGCGCCGAGCGAGACGGATATCGCCATCGCAAGGCTCGTGGTGAATGAGATCCCCGACGGGGCGACGCTGTCGCTCGGCGTGGGCGGCGTACCGTACACGGTGGCGCGGATGCTCGCGGAGTCGGACAAGAAGGACCTCGGCTGCCACACGGGGACGATCTCGGACGCGTTTCTGGAGCTTTATCGGGCGGGCAAGCTGACGGGCGCGCGCAAGGAGCTCGACACGGGGCTTGCAAGCTGGAACCTTGCGATGGGCTCGCAGGAGCTTTACGACTGGCTCGACGCGGAACCGCAGCTCTTCCACCCGGGCGACCTCGACTACATCCATTCGGTCGAGCGCATCGGACGCCTCAGCAACGTTATCAGCATCAACGGCGGCGTGCAGCTCGACCTCATGGGGCAGGAGAATGCGGAGAGCGCCGGAACGCGCCAGCTTTCGGGCATCGGCGGGCAGATGGATTTCCTTGAGGGCGCGTTCCGCTCCAAGGGCGGCAAGGGCTTTATCTGCATCAATTCCTCGCGCGTGACGAAGGACGGCGAGCGCAAGAGCAACATCGTTGCGGCGATCCCCGGCGGCAGCACTGTTTCCGCTCCGCGTACGATGATCGACTGCGTGGCGACGGAGTACGGCGTGGTGCGTCTTGCGGGCAAGTCCCTGCGCGAGCGCGCGGAGGCGATGGCCTCCATCGCACACCCGGATTTCCGCGAGGAGCTGATGAAATACGCGCGTGAGCACTTCTGAATAGAACATAAAAAGGACCGTTTCCATCGGAAACGGTCCTTCTCTATTTGACGGAAGGGATTTACTTCTTGATGTCGCGGCTCGGGTCGTTGGCGTGCTTGACCACAAGGTTCGTCAGGGCAAAGAGGGCGATGACGTTGGGGATGACCATGAGGTTGTTGAACATATCGCTCAGCTCCCAGACGAGGTCGTTGGCCATCATCGTGCCAAGGAAGATGAAGATGAGCGCGAGGATGGTGTAGACGATGACGCTCTTCTTGCCGAAGAGGTAGGCGACGTTGATCTTGCCGAAGAGATTCCAGCCAAGGATGGTGGAGAAGGCAAAGAAGAACAGGCACACCGCGACGAACATATTGCCAGCGCTCTCGCCGAAGACGACGCCGAAGGCGGTCTGGGCGAGGTTGGTCTTGCCGAGCGTGGTGCTGGCGGCAGCGGCGCCGCAGTCGTGGAGGGGACCGCCCTCAGTGTAGAGGGTGGAGATGATGACGAGCGCGTTGAGGGTCAGGACGACGAAGGTATCGATGAACACACCGATCATGGCGACAACGCCCTGATCGTGCGGGCACTTGACGTTCGCGAGCGCGTGGGCGTGGGGGGTAGAACCCATACCGGCCTCATTGGAGAACAGACCGCGCTTGGCACCCTGAGAAATGGCAGTCTTGATGGCATAGCCGAAGCCGCCGCCGATGATGGCCTGCGGAGCAAAGGCATACTTGAAGATCATGCCGAAGGTCGCGGGGACATACTTGATGCGGGCGATGAGAACGACGAGGCCGCCGAGCAGGAAGATCGCAGCCATGATGGGGACGACCTTCTCGGTGACGGAAGCGAGGCGCTGCACGCCGCCGATGAAGATGAAGCCGCAGATGGCGACGAGCACGAGACCAACGATCCAGGACGGGATGCCGAAGGCGGTCTGCATCGTCGAGCCGATGGAGTTGGACTGCACCATGCAGCCGAAGAAGCCGAGCGCCAGCGTGATGGCGATGGCGAAGAAAGCAGCGAGGAACTTGCCGAGGCCACCCTTGAAGGCCGTGGTGATGTAATAGACGGGGCCGCCCTTGATGTTGCCGTCCTTTTCGACGATGCGGGTCTCCTGGGCGAGCGTTGCCTCAGCATAGATGGTGGCCATACCGAAGAAGGCAATCAGCCACATCCAGAAGATGGCGCCGGGGCCGCCGGTGAGGATCGCGCCGGACGCGCCGACGATGTTGCCCGTGCCGACCTGGGCGGCGATGGCGGTGGCAAGCGCCTGGAACGAGCTCATGCCGCTGTCATGCTTCTTGCCGCGCAGCGACAGATTGCCGAACACGCTGTTCCAGCCCTCCTTGAAGCAGCGGATCTGGACGAAGCGGGTCTTGATGGAGTACCAGAAACCAATGCCGAGCAGCAGGAACACAAGGATGTAGTTGCTGAGGTAGGTGTTGATATCACATACAATGGGATACAACGCATTTTCGATCGATTCAAACATAGCTCTCTCTCCTAAAAAACAAAGAAGTTGCCGATACGAAGATCAGCAACTCCGGAGAGGACATTTTGTCGAGCGGGGGACGAAAAGCGGCGCGTCGACAATGCCGGTTTTCTCTGTCCCTTTGCCTGAGAGATTCGACCCTTTCGGTCTTGCACCTTCGGCACTCAATTCAATGAGTTCTCCAGAGTTTCCTCGGCCCCCGGTTTGCGTTGATTCCGAAGGCGTCATTGGTAGATATTCGTTTGTTTCAGCAATAAAAGCGTAACATGAGGGCGGAAAGAAGTCAAGCGATACGGCGGCTCCAAAAGCGCCAAAGATTTTATGAAAAGATTATGCAAACTGATGATAAACTTTCGTTAATTTAATAATTAAAAAAACGACTGGCGAAAAATGAAGAAAACGGAGCAAACCGCCGCGCAAAGGAAAGGCGGGGCCGCAAAAACTAATCGGAGGGGGCGCCGGCCTGCATTTTTTCGAGCAGATCCTGCGCAAAGCGCTGCGTGGCGGCGCTGTGCGGCACGTTGCGCAGCATACACAGATCCACGCTGCGCGGCGGGATGGCGAAGGAGGTCGAAAGCGCGCGGATCTCGCCGCGCGCCAGCTCGCTTTGGACAAATTCCCGCGTGACGCCCGCGACGCCGAAGCCGATCTTTGCAAGGTCGACCAGAAGGCTGCGCGCGCCAAGCTCGATCTCAGGCGTGAGCTTCACGCCGCTTTGCAGAAAGTATTTTTCGAGGTACGTGCGCGAGGAGGCCTTGCGCTCAAGCAGGATGAGCGGAAAGGCGGCGATCTCCTCCGGCGTATAGGCGCGGCTGAAATCGCAGGGGTAGTCCGGCGCGGCGACAAAGCAGGTGTGTGTTCGGAGGCAGGGGACGTGCTCTAAGTCGTCCGCGTCGCCGGGCGCGCTGGCGAAGGCGATATCGACCTTTCCCGCGCGGAGAAGGCCCAGCACCTTGTAGCTGCGGCCGCTGATGATGCGGATGTGGATATTGGGATAGCTGCGGTGAAACGCGTCGAGATACGGCAGCAGGAACTGACTCGTCACGGTATCACTCGCGCCGATGACGAGCGTGCCGGCCTGAAGCGTGCGAGACTGCTGCAGCTTATCCTCGCCCGTTTCCAAAAGGCCCATGGCGCTGCGCACATATTCAAAGAGGAGACGTCCGTCCTCCGTGAGGGAGACGCCGCGCGGCGAGCGCAGGAAAAGACGCGTGCCGAGCTGCTGCTCGAGCTGCTTGACGCTCTGGCTGACGGCGGACTGCGAAAAATAGAGATTTTCGGCGGCGAGGGAGATGTTGCCGACCTCGGCGACCTCGCGAAACACGCGGTAGAGCTCCAGCTTGACCATCGAAGGGACCTCCTGACATAAGAATAAACGATAGTTATTATCAAAAAAAGATGCTTTACTTATTCCTTTGCGGTGATTATAATACAGAACTGTATGACTTGCAAGAGCCGGTGCCGGCTCTTTGACCAACCTGTCTGATTTGAAGGAGAGATAGCTATGAGAACGATCGGAACTGTTGCGCGCGGCGTGCGCGCACCCATCATCCGCGAGGGAGATAATATTGCTGAGGTCGCCGCCGCTTCCGTGATGGAAGCGTGGAAGGAGGCGGGCATCGAGCCGCATGACCGCGACGTGGTCGCTGTGACGGAATCCGTTGTGGCGCGTGCGCAGGGCAACTACGCCACGCTCGACCAGATCGCCAAGGATGTGCGTGAAAAGACCGGCGGCGGCACCGTGGGCGTCGCGTTCCCCATCCTGAGCCGCAACCGCTTCTCGCTTCTGCTGCGCGGCATGGCCATGGGCTGCAAGAAGATCGTGCTGCTGCTCTCCTACCCCTCCGACGAGGTCGGCAACGGCCTTGTCGACTGGGACAAGCTCGACGCCGCGGGCGTGGACCCCTACCGCGATGTGCTGACGCTTGCGCAGTTCCGCGAAAAGTTCGGCGCGGCGGTGCACCCCTTCACGGGCGTTGACTACATTGACTTTTACTCCGGCATCATCAAGGATGCGGGCGCGGAGGTCGAGGTCCTCTTCGGCAACCGCGTGCAGACGCTGCTGGACTACACCGACGCCGTCATCACCTGCGATATCCACACCCGCGCGCGCAGCAAGCGCCTGCTCAAGGCGGGCGGCGCCCGCGTGGTGCTCGGCCTGGACGATCTGCTCAACAAGAGCGTCGACGGCAGCGGCTACAACGCGGAGTACGGTCTGCTCGGCTCCAACAAGGCGACCGAGGAGACGGTCAAGCTCTTCCCGCGCGACTGCATGGCCGTTGCCGAGGAGCTGAGCGAGCGCCTGAGCAAGGCCAGCGGCAAGCGCATTGAGGCCATGGTCTACGGCGACGGCGCGTTCAAGGACCCCGTCGGCAAGATCTGGGAGCTCGCCGACCCTGTTGTTTCCCCGGGCTACACCAAGGGCCTTGTCGGTACGCCGAACGAGCTGAAGCTCAAGTACCTTGCCGACAATGACTTCGGCGATCTCAAGGGCGAGGCGCTCAAGGCGGCCATTGAGGAGCGCATCCGCGAGAAGACGGACGAGAGTCTCGTCGGCAACATGGTGTCCGAGGGCACGACGCCCCGCCGCCTGACCGACCTGATCGGCTCGCTGTGCGACCTGACGAGCGGCAGCGGAGACAAGGGCACGCCAATCGTCTACATCCAGGGCTACTTCGACAACTATTCCAACGACTAAGGCAAAACAGGATATTAAAAATCGCACCTCATATGAGGTGCGATTTTTTGCTGCGCCGGCGTTATTCGGCGCGCTTTTCCGTTTTTTCAAGCGCATCGGCGACGGGATCGAGCCAGGAGCCCGAAAAGTCCTCGATGCGGCCATCGTCCGTGAGCGCGGCGAGTGCGGGGTCGATGGGCATTTGAGCGAGCAGAGGAAGAGAATGGCGCCTGGCGGCCTCTTCGCTCTTGCCCTCGCCGAAGAGGTAGATCTTTCTGCCGCAGTCGGGGCAGGAAACATAGCTCATGTTCTCCACAAGGCCGACGATGGGGATATCCATTTTTTCGGCCATCTTCACGGCCTTTTCCACGACCATGGAGACGAGGTCCTGCGGGGAGGTGACGATGACGATGCCGTCGAGCGGGACGGACTGGAAGACGCTCAGCGGCACATCGCCCGTGCCGGGGGGCATATCGACAAAGAGGTAGTCGACATCCCAGACCACGTCCGTCCAGAACTGCTGGACAACGCCGCCGATGACGGGGCCGCGCCAGATGACGGGATCGGTCTCGTCCTCGAGCAGCAGGTTGATGGACATCAGCTCCACACCTGTGCGGCTGGCGCAGGGATAAAGCCCTGTCTGCGAGCCGGTGGCCTTGTCGTGCACGCCGAAGGCCTTGGGGATAGAGGGACCCGTGATATCGGCGTCCATGACGCCGACCTTGAAGCCGCGGCGGTGCATGGTGACGGCAAGCTGGCTTGTGACCATCGACTTGCCCACGCCGCCCTTGCCGGAAACGACGCCGAACACCTTTCCGATGCGGCTCTCCGGATGCGGCGCCTTGCGCAGGGACTGCGGCGTCGCGCGCTCCGCGCAGCTCTCGCCGCAGGTGGAGCAATTATGGGTGCATTCGCTCATAGTTTGTATGATCTCCTTTGCCGGGTGGATTTTGCAACAGTGTATACCAGCCGCGCGCGGAAGTCAACCGCGCGCGGCCTGACAAATCATGCCTTGTGCTCATCGCCGAAGAGCTCGTCGGCCGCTTTTCTGGTCTCGGCCTCGCTCTCGTTCAGGCGGGCGCGGATGGCGGCGAGCAGGTCCTCGCGCGACTTGCGGATCTCGGGGTGGGAGTGGAGCAGGCGGCGCTCGAAGATATCGGCGCTGTCGCGCAGGGCGCGGGCACGCTCGCGCACCTCGGCACGGCGCTCTGCCTTGCGCTCCTGATTTTCCTCGCGCTTTTCGGCGACGTAATCCTTGAGCTCGGACTGCAGCTCGCGCAGCTTGCCCATCTGAGAGCTGAGCTGGAAGGCACTGCGGAAGGAGAGGATCGTATCCATGAGGTAAATGCCGAAGATGAACGAGGCGAGCGGCACGGTGATGGCCGCGCCGAGACCGGTGATGTGCGCCCAGAGCCACGGCTGCACAACATGGCACAAAAGAACGCTCGCAAGGCCGAAGCACGCGGAGTTCAAAAGACAGACGCGGCCGTTGATCTGAAACTTATAATGGGAGTAGTCCCACCAGCGCATATGGAAGAGCTTTTCCATGACCCAGCTTGTGAAGTATTCGAGGACCGATGTGACGATGGCACCGAAGATGAACGTCAGCACCGGGTTCTTGAAGCCGCCGTGCAGACAGTAGAGCACGAGCAGTGCGCCGTGACCATAAATGGGGCAGAGGAAGCCGTTGAGAAAGCCTCTCTTTTCGCAGATGTGGCCCTTGGGGATGGAGCAGTACAGCATTTCGCCGCACCAGCCGAGTACGCTATAAGCGATGTAGAGCAGGAACAGTTCGCATAGACCGATGAAGTCGCTGGGGAGGAGCAGGGCTTGCAATGTGGACATGAGGTGTTCTCCTTTTAACAAAGTAGGTTACAGACTGAGGAACGTGACGCCGTTGCGCCCGGAGAGGTACGCGGCTTCACGGTGCTGACAGGTGAAGAGCAGGATCTGGCGTGCTTGGCTCTCTTCATATAATAGCTCGAGCGCGGCGCGGCAGCGATCGTCGTCGAAGCGGACGAGCGCGTCATCCAGCACGAGGGGGATGGGGTCGTCCGCGGGCAAAACGGTCTCGCAGATGGCGAGGCGCACGGCAAGATAGAGCTGGTCGAGCGCGCCGAGACTCAGGCAGTGCGCGTCGTGCGCAACGGCCGCGCCTGTTTCACCGGCCTGCGCGCCGAAATCGCAGTCGAGCAGGACGCTTTCGTATCTGCCGCCCGTCAGACGGGAGAAGAGCTCACCCGCGCGGCGGCTGAGCGCGGGGGAAAAGCGACTTTGCAGTGCGGTGTTGGCGCTTTGCAGGGCGTCCATTGCAAGGGCGATGGCATCGTATTCCACCTGCGCCTTGGAAAGCGCCTCGTGCTTTTGCGCGAGCTGCGCTTCAAGCGTTTCGCGTTCGCCGACGGCACGGCGGAGGCCTGCGGCTTGGTCGAGCTCACTTTGCAGGGCGCGGCGCTGCTCGGAAAGCTCCGTGAGCGCATCCCGGAGCGCTGCACGGGAGCGCGTGGGACGGGCAACGGGCGTGTCGGGTATTGGCGTCGCCGGACGCTGCGCGCAGAGGAGCTCATACCTTGCGCGCGCTTCGCCCGCCTTGCGGCTGAGGGCGTCGAACGCGTCATACTGCGCGAGCGCGTCGGTGATATATGCGGTCACGCGGGAGAGACTGCCTGCCGGAATGAGCGCGAGCAGCGCGGCGGCGGACGAATCGTAGGAAGCGAGCAGCGCCTCCTTTGCGGAAGCGGCGCTGTTGAGCGCATCAAGCAGTTGCCTGCGGAGCGTGCCATGCGCGGTAAAGGCTTTGCGGTGGCGCACATGGAGCAGGGCGGCGGCAGCGGCGCCGACGATCGCGGCTATGCCCAGTACGATATCATAGAGCGGCGGCGTTTGCAAGACGGTGCAGGCGATCAGCGCCAGTGCGGACAGAGCGCCGAGTGCAAGACCTATATAATAGAAGGGGGAGAGGGACGGAGCGGCGTGCTGCGCGTCAAACCGGCGCAGGGCGGTCTCAGCCTCCTCGCAGCGGAGCTCGGCCCGGTCGATCTCGGACTTGCGGCCCTTCAAGCCGTCCCATGCGGCGCGGCCCTGCGCAACAACCTCACGCGGCGGACAAGCGTTCAGCCGGAGGGTGCGTGCTGTAAGCTCGGCTTGGCGGGCGGCATCCTCCGCGGCGGCTTTGGCACGGGAGATGGCTGCGAGCTGCTCCTGCGCATCGCAGATATCATGCGCACGGAGCGCGGCGCGAAGCGCGTCCTCTTCGCTGCCAAGGGCAGAAAGCGCGGCTTCTGCTTCCTGCTTGCGTGCGTCGAGCTGCGCCAGCTCGTCGAGAGAGCGCGTCAATTCGACGATCTCGGCCTCCAGCGCGGGGATGCGGCCGGACTTATTATACTTGCGCGCGTTGAGCTGCTTTTTGAGTGACTTGATGGCGTCGGTGCAGGATGCGTGCTCCTCGCCGGTCGTGAGGAGTGCGGCGATGCGGCGCTCGAGCTCGGCACTTGCGTCGACCGTCAGGCTGCTCTGGCGAATGAACGCGCTGCGCTCGTAGACCTCGCGCGGCACGCCGAGCAGCTGCTTGCCGGCGTCCTCGGCAGTGAGGGAGGGGACGGCTTCGCCGCTGCCGGTGTAGACGGCGGAAAAACGGCCCATCGGATCGCCCGCACGAAGCGTGTCGCGCGTGAGTGTGAGATCACCCGCGCGGCAGATGAGCTCCAGCGTGCCCTGCATGGGCGCAAGCGACCAGGGGGCATAGCGGTTTTTGTCGGCAAACGCGCCGCGCTCGCGCGCCGGGAAACCGTAGAGCATCACGCGCAGAAAGGCAAGCAGGGTGGACTTGCCGGACTCATTCGGCGCTTCGATGATATTGAGCCCCTTTTCAAATGTCAGCGCGCGGCGGTCGAGCCTTCCGAAGGTTGTCGTTATGCGGCGGAATTGCAAGCAAATACACCCCCTGCCGATGGAAGAATAAAGAATATCTTATTATAACATCCTGTTCCGGATTTGTCTTCATGAAGAGTGAAAAAGGACACCAGAAAATAATTCTGAAAAAATTGAAAAAAGGTGTTGACAATTCGAAACTATAGTGTTAAGATAACACCTGTTCCGCGAATGGAGCGTGCACCTTGTAAATTAAACAACGAAACTTTGACAAGCACCAGATGAAAAACTGTGCAATATGTACAGTGGCTTGCGAGGAAGCGGTTAAGTCAATTACGTTTTCTCGTAAGGATAAAAAGTTTTAAGCTATGACAAATAGCTCGATAAAGATTTAAGAAGCTTTGGCTTTTTAGATACCATTTTATTGAGAGTTTGATCCTGGCTCAGGACGAACGCTGGCGGCGTGCTTAACACATGCAAGTCGAACGAGAATCTGCTGAAGGAGGATTCGTCCAACGGAAGCAGAGGAAAGTGGCGGACGGGTGAGTAACGCGTGAGGAACCTGCCTTGAAGAGGGGGACAACAGTTGGAAACGACTGCTAATACCGCATGACGCATAAGAGTCGCATGGCTCTTATGCCAAAGATTTATCGCTTCAAGATGGCCTCGCGTCTGATTAGCT